>Ga0210388_10001094_pt1 | contig 21600 bp, 16 predicted proteins | sample IncBWC19OmetaG_FD_155485 | JGI IMG/M metagenome (GOLD analysis project Ga0210388, IMG submission 155485) | Forest soil microbial communities from Barre Woods Harvard Forest LTER site, Petersham, Massachusetts, United States - Inc-BW-C-19-O ... | reverse complement strand
CAGGAGCGCTTCATAGCTCGAGTGGCCCGTCGACTGCAGGCAGCAGCCCGAGTCGATGTAGTCATATTGCGGGAAAGGCCGGAGCGCCTGCTGAACGCTCACGCCGCTTCCCCACAGGTTGAAGTAACCCGGGAAAGGAACCGCCACTCCGTACGGATTATTCATCAGGTGCGCGTTGAGCGTATTGCCGCCTGTCGAAAACTCCGTCCCGAAGGGAATATTGTTGATGTTCTGGTTATTCGCCTGCAGGTTTTGCCCGGCGCTGCCCACGTATCCGATCGTCATGACCAGGTCCTGTGCCAGCTGCTGCTGCACCTGCATATCCCAGTTGTAGATGGCCGCCGGCCTGCCGGACTTCTTCTCGATGTATGACCCAGGCAGATACGAGCCGTTGTACTGTCCCGGATCGAGGTTCGGAGGCGCTGCGAAGGCTGGATATCCGCTGTCGATCACAAACGAAGGATCGAAGCCGTTCTTCGACGGGAATGCCGGGCTCGCCTTGTATCCCGCATTCATCGATCCGCCGAAATCGTCATACTGCAGCGGCCCGTAAAGGATGCCGAAACCGCCGCGCAACACTGTCTTGTTGTTCAGCCACGGCGGGGTATATGCAAAACCGAGGCGCGGAGCCAGATCTTTCATATAGGTGTCCGCCCACTTCGTATTGCATCCACTGCACTGCGTTCCGAAAACCAGGGCACCCGGAACTCCATACTCCGGATCTGTGGCCGTCGCGCTGAAGTTCGAGGTGAAGTTGGCCGCCTCGTGCCGCGGGATATCGACGCTGTAATTCAATCCCACATTCACCGTAAGGTTCCGGCTTACCTTCCAGTCATCCTGCGCATAGCCAGAGAAGTACCAGGAAATCCAGCGCGACTGGTGCGCATAAACATTCTGCGATCCATTGCAGGTAACACCCAGGAGTTCGCTGGCCAGCCCATTGCCGTTATTGCTTGAGCCTTGGTAGGCCGAGGTCTGCGATCCGCAGAAGCTGATCCCCGGGGAGTTGTTGTTGATGGGTGAATACTGCTGATAACGGTCGTCTGTTCCAAAGGTCAGACTATGCGCGCCCTTCTGCCACGTCACGCTGTCGACGAGGCGGAATCCGTTATCGATGTTGTCGCCGTTATTCGGCATGCCTTCCTGGGTAGTCACGCCGTTCGTGATAACCGGAAAGTTCTTGCTGACCGCATTGCCGATACCGATCGTTCCCAGCCAATTCACACCTTCCAGCGCCGGTACCGCGAAGTTGATGCTGTTCGACCTGTTCGTTCCGATGATGATGTGGTTCAGCAGATTCGGCGTGAATGTGTAGTCCCATCCCAGCCGCCAAAAGTGGGTTTCGAAATCCTGTTTCCAGGTATTCGGATCGATCGGGTACGGCAAGATCTGCGGCGTTCCCGAAATGCGGTTGTTATCCCTGTCGCTGTAAGAGCTCCACAGACGGCTCTTGCTGGTAATGTTCGCATCGATGCGAATTGTAGACGTGGTGTTCTGGATCGGCGACGAGCTGGCCAGCACATAGTTGTTAAAGACATTCCCGTTCGTAGGCGCGGGGAAATAGCTCAGCAACTTCTGCGCAACCGGCGAAAATCCGCCCGGAATCTTGTTTCCCGGATAAGCCGTCCGGCATTCCGTACCGCCCACCAGGCGCGTAGTGGAAGGATCGAATATCTGTCCCTGGTAGACCGGCGAGCCGTCGCAGGGGTTAGTCCCTACCACATTGCCCGTATTGAACAGAGCAGGGGCCGAGAAGTCGCCACCTAGTTCGGCCGGAGTTGGAACGGTCGCCGTCGTGATCGCGCCCAGCGAATACCGGATCTGCTCCCATGCGAAGAAGAAGTACAGCCTGTCCCGGCCGTTGTAGAGCTTCGGAATCCAGACGGGGCCCCCGAATGTGCCGCCAAAATCATTCTTCCGGTCCACCGGCGTCGCATACGTCGACCGGCAGGACGGAGTGTTGTTCGCTCCCGAGCAGTTGAAAGCCTTGTATCCGCCGTTGAACCAGTTGTTGGCGTCGAGGTCGGTGTTCCTGAAGAGTTCAAAAGCAGTTCCGTGGAAGGAGTTTCCTCCGCTCTTGGTGGTGAAATTCTCAAATCCGCCGGTGGTCCGATTATATTCGGCCGGAGGTACGGCCTCAGTCACCGTCAACTCCCGCAGCGCTTCGACCGAAGGCGCCTCTTCATCAAACGACGAGCCGTTCTCACTGCGTTGCTGGCTGAGACCGTCGATCAGCACCTCGGAGCCGTAGTCCTGGCCGCCGGCAATCTTGCTGAAGAAGATGCCGTTGTTGCTGTTAGCTGTTCCCGGCCCCGTATTGCCCGGCAGCAGGAAGATGAACGCCTCAGGCGACCGCAGCGCGCCCACGCCGCCCAGAGCCAGCGGCAGATCCGTATACTGCTGATCTGTAATCGACCCAGTGATATCCGAGCTCGCCGTCTGCAGTTGCTGCGAGGACGCGTCCACGGTCACCGTCTCCGCGGCCGTGCCGACCTTGAGAGTTGCGGTCACTGCTGTCGTCACCTGGAGATTCACCCGCACCCCGGTCAGCTTCTGCGTCTGAAAGCCCGGCGCTGAGACGTTAATTGTGTAAGTACCGATCGGAGCTTCAGGGAACCGGAATGAGCCCGCGGATGTCGAGGTCGTCTGGAATTTCTCGCCGGACTGGTCCTGGATCGCCTGTACTGCGGCGCCTGCCACTACCGCGCCGGTCGTATCGGTCACGGTTCCGGCCAGCACGCCGTAGACCGTCTGGGCCATCCCGTAGTTAGCTCCCGCGAGCCACAAGCCAAGGCATGCCAGCGTGAAACACCGCCATGAAAAAATCCTCTGTTTCATCTCCGCCTCCTGAAAATACAAGTCTTCCTAACAACACAACCGCGATCTTTTTCCGGCCGAGCCGGATGCCGCATGTTGACCGGGAATCAGACGCCGCCGGCGCTCCTTCCCTGTCGTAAATTTCTATTCAACCTACCGGGGATGCGCTTCCATTCACTACCGGAAGCCCACCCGCCTCGTCTTTACATACCGATCTTCTTGCCTTGCCCCCCGTTGGTCTGCCTAGTTCGCCGGGAAAACCGTGTAAGCGCATTCATCCTTTATGGAAGCGCATACATTACGAGGCGAGCATCCTTATACGTGGAGCAATGTTAGATTGTCAACAAGCCCGAGATAATGTTTTCTCGGTTCGCTTCCCAACTTCGAATCCATGACCCTGGCCACCAACATCTCAACTCGCGACGCATCCCCATCTGGCCCCACACGCCCTCGACGGACTTCCTGTCTCCGGCATCTATCTTCTTGCTTTCCAACCGCAAATAAAACCGATTTACTGCTCAGGATGTGTTCAGATTTGATGGAGCGCCAGCGCACGAAAACGCACCCATTTGTCCTCCGGATCAGGCCACGTATCGCCGATGGGCTCGGTTCGGACCTGCGTCCACAGGCATCTTCTTCAGGCAAGGAAGCTTAGAAAAATGACGAATCAGATTGAGCAACAAAATTCTCTCCGCGCCGCAAGCCAATCCCCGTCCAGCGCGGAATTGAGCGCGGCTGAATTGCAGACAAAGAATGAGCGAATCGCGGACTTCCTCGATCGCAAGGGTCTCGCCGCTCTTTTGCTGAGCCGCCACGAAAATATCGCCTGGGTCACGGCCGGACAAGTCGAGGCACGCGTCGCCCTGGGTTCCGAAACCGCCGTTGCCTCTCTGCTGCTCACGCGTGACGGCGGCAGATACTACATCGCTCCAAACAATGAAGGGCCGCGCCTGGCCAGCGAAGAATTCCCCGGACTTGGCTACGAAGCCGTGCTCTATCCCTGGCATCAGAGCGCCGGCCCGCGCATTCAGGAGCTTGCTGCCGGCGGCGCCATCGGCTCCGATACCGCAGCGCCCGGTGTGACTGATCTTGACCTCAGCACGCTCCGCGCTCCCCTCCTGCCCGCAGAGATCGACCGCTTCCGCGCCCTCGGACGCGACACAGCGGACGCGACTGTGGAGGTGCTCGAGTGGCTCAAACCCGGCGTCACCGAACATGAAATGGCCGCCCGTACTGCCGCGGCGTTGCTCACTCGCGGAATCTCGCCGACCGTCCTCCTCATGGGCACCGATGATCGCATTCGCAAATTCAAGCACGCCGTACCGCGAAATGGGGTGCTCGACCGCTATGGGATGGTGAATCTCTGTGCCCGCAAGTGGGGGCTTATCGTTTCCATCACCCGCTTCGTCCACTTCGGCCCGGTGCCGCGGGACCACTCCGCATTCTTCATTGATGCGGCAAGAATTCATTCAGAGTTGTTACACGCCACCGGCGCCGGGGCGACCGCAGCGCAGATCTTCGCCGCAGCGCAAAAGGCATACACAGCCGCGGGCGCTGCAGAAGAGATCGAGCTCCATCATCAGGGCGGTCCCTGCGGCTACACAGCGCGCGATTGGGTCATTACTCCTGCGGGGCAACAGACGGTGGCTCTGCCACAGGCCTTCGCCTACAACCCCAGCCTGCGCGGAGCCAAGGTCGAAGATACCGTCATCGTTGCGAATGACTCCACCGAAGTTCTGACCGGAACGCCCTCCCTGCCCATTCTCGAAACCACCATCGATCAAATTACCTATCGTTCAGCAGGAGTGCTCGTAAGATAGATCGCGGAAAACATGAGGCCCGAGCGGGCGACGGAAAAGCGCCGGCTCCCGTCCCTGCTGAAAGCGTTTGCATCGAGACCATCGCAGCAACCGGAATTCAATCAGTGGAGTTTGAAGCATGCAATCTGCCTGGAAAACCCGTATCCTCCCTGCCTTGCTCGTCATTCTTGCCGGGACGCTCTCCGCGTCCGCGCAGGCAACCGCTTACACGGATCAGCCGCCCCTCCTGCTCGGAGCCGCATGGTATCCCGAGCAGTGGCCCGAGTCGCAGTGGGAGCCGGATCTGGAGTTGATGGAAGCCGCGCACATTCATCTCGTACGAATCGGCGAGTTCGCCTGGAGCACCATGGAGCCCGAAGAGGGACAGTACAAGTTCGATTGGCTGGAGCGCGCCATCGCGCTCGCGGCGAAGCATCACATCTGCGTGGTGTTGGGAACACCCACCGCAGCTCCACCCGCATGGCTGACCACGAAATATCCCGAAACGCTCCGCGTCGATCAAAACGGACGCCGCGACGAGCACGGCAATCGCCAGCAGTTCTCCTTTGCCAACCCGAAATATCGCCAACTTGCGCATGACATCGCCGAACAGATGGCCACCCGCTTCGGACACAACCCCGATGTCGTGGGTTGGCAACTCGACAACGAATACGCGGCCGACTCATTTGACCCCGATGCCAAGGGCCAGTTCCACGCCTGGTTAGCGAAGAAGTACGGCACCGTCGACAATCTGAATCAGCGTTGGGCGACGGCCTACTGGAGCCAGACCTACAACGATTTCAACCAGATCCCGGTCCGCAGCTCGAATGAAAACCCCGCGCTGCTCCTCGACTGGCGCCGCTTCGTCTCCGACACCTGGACGAGCTACTCCGAGAACCAGATCAGCGCCATCCGCCCGCACGCCGACAAGCGCCAGTTCATCACCACCAACACCATGGGCTGGTTTGATAACTTCGACGAGTACAAGCTCCACACCGTCCTCGATATCGCCGCCTGGGACGACTACATCCCCGTCGACCACTACGACGCCGACGCCAACGGTGCCGTTCACGATCTCACCCGCGGTTACAAGCAGAAGAACTTCTGGGTGATGGAGACCGAGCCTGCCTTCGTCAATTGGCGCAAGACCAATACGCCACTCGAAAAGGGGCAGGTGCGCGACATGGCATGGCAGGCCATCGGTCACGGCTCCGATGCCGTCGAATATTGGCAGTGGCGCGCGGCCCCTAACGGCCAGGAAGAATACCACGGTGTTCTCGCCGGCATCGACGGCAAGCCTGTCCCCGTCTACGACGAAGTCAAACAGGTTGGCGCCGAGTTCGAAAAAGCCGGCGCTGCTCTCGCTGGAACCTCACCTCAGTCTTCAGTCGCCATCATCCAGTCGTACGACAGCCGGTGGGCCATCGACTTCCAGCGCCACAGCGCCGCCTTCGATCCCGTAGAGGAGCTGATCGCCTTCTATCGCCCCCTTCGCGATCAGACCCAGGCCGTCGATGTCATCTCGCCCGACGCGCCGCTCGACCAGTACAAGCTGGTCGTCGCGCCCGCGCTCAACGTGTTGCCGCAGAACTTGGCCAATCATCTCCTCGCCTACGTCCGGCAGGGCGGTCATCTGGTCCTCGGGCCACGCAGTGGCATGAAGGACGAATACAACGCACTCAATCCGCAGCGGCAACCGGGCCCGTTGGCAGATGCGCTCGGGGCAAATATCTCGCAGTTCTACGCGCTCGACGCCGATGTGCCCATAGGCGGCGATGCGGGATCGGGCACTGCAACCATCTGGGCAGAGACCGTCAACCCAAGCTCCCCTGAGACCAAAACCCTGCTCCGCTATGGAGCCAGCAACGGCTGGCTGGATGGGCAGCCCGCGGCCGTCAGTCGTTCCGTCGGCAAGGGCAGCATTACCTATGTGGGCGCATGGGTCGATCCCGCATTGCTCGCCAAATTGACCACGTCTTTCGTCCAGCAGGCCGGAGTACAGCCCATCCTCTCCGGTGTGCCTGAGGGAGTCGAGGTTTGTCAGCGCTCAAATGGCGAAAAATCGGTACTGATCCTCATCAATCACACTACAATGGAGCAGCACGTCGCCCTACCTGCTTCCATGATCAACCTGATCGGTGAAAGTTCCTCGCGGATCGACTCCGTCGATCTGCCTAAGTACGGCGTCGCTGTGCTTGAGAAGTAAAAGGCTTGTTGTCCTCCCAAACACCGGAGATCGCAAGGTCTCCGGTGCCTTTTTCCCAACACCCCTCTCGCAGGTCTCGGCCGCACAAAAGGCAGCGACGCAGAAGAAGTCTGAAAGCGAAGCGACCAAAGGAAGCGAGCCGCTGATCTTGGTGCCGAAGGCACGCATCGCTGGACTCGTAGTCCCCTATTTTTCGCTGCTGGGCGGGACCAGTCCCTTCAATCGCATGTACAGTGCGAGTGTCGCGTACTGTTCATTGTCGTGTGAGACATTTCCCCACGCGAGCCCGATTCTGGACCGCTTTACCGGTCCGAGTTGGATCATCTCTGTCAGGTTGGCGTCGGTGAGCGCCGCGTAGGCCTTGTCACACTCTGCAAACGAAGCTTTCAGGGCTGCCACGATTGTCGCCTTGTCTGCTGTCTCGGCAGGCGGTTTGGACGCGTCACTCGGCGCGACATTGTTCATTCCACCGCAGACGTGCATCTGTGCTTCCGTGACGTGATTCACCACCCGGGCAAAGGTGCGGATATCCGGTGTCGGCTTGAAGCTGTAATCTTCCGCCGGCGTATTGTCCGCCGCCTTCAGGATGTTGGCCTTCAGACGTGCGTAGCTTCCCTGCACCTCACTGGACGCACCTGCGCTTGCCGCTGGCGCACTCGCTGGTGCCTGCGCCAGGGCCACTCCAGAAAGCATCAATCCTGCTATTGCGATTATCTTCCGCCGCATTCTTATTCCCCTTTCGGAACTGTTCTCTTCGTGTCTCACACTGTTTAGCGAATCCCGCAGGATCAGCACCTGCTTCTACCGCAATTCTCTCAGTAAATCGCAGGCCCGCTGCAAATCCTCATTTCGTTTTGCGAAGCAGAAGCGCAGCAGATTCTCGCCGCGTCCTCCCGCAAAGAAGGCCGTCCCGGCCACGGCGGCCACTTTCGACTCGCGCAACAGCGTCCGCGCCTTCTCCTTCGCATTGGCGCCCGGAAGTCGCGAAGCATCGGCGAGAACGTAATACGCGCCGGATGGAACCGAAGGCGTTAGCCCGGCGTCCGTCAGCGCCGAACAAAGTTTGTCACGCTTGGTCTGGTACTCGGACGAAAGACCGTCATAGAACGAACGAGGCAGTTCCATCAGACCCGCGGCCGCGCCGTATTGAAACGGCGAGGGACTGCAAACATACGTGAGGTCATGAAAATACCCGATCGATCCCAGCCAGCGCCGATCTGCGGCCAGATAGCCCACGCGCCAGCCGGTAATGCTGAAGGTCTTCGACAGCCCTGAAATAGTAATGGTCCGCTCCGCCATCCCGGGCAGCGACGCGGGACTTAGATGCTCCGTTCCGTCGAAGACGAAGTACTCATAGATCTCATCGGTGAAGACAAAAAGATCATGCTCCTGCGCGAGAGCCGCGATTGCCTCCAACTCCGCACGTGAAAAAACCTTGCCGCACGGATTCGCCGGAGTGTTGATGATTACCGCCCGCGTCTTCGACGTAATCGCCGCCCGCAGCCGGTCAAGATCGAGCGCCCAGCTCCCCATCTCCAACGGAACCGCAACTGGTGTCACTCTCAACGCGAGCAGCGTGTTCAGGTGGTAGCCATAGAATGGTTCAAAGAGGATAACTTCGTCGCCCGGATCGAGCAGTGCCAGCACGGTCGCATAAAGACCGCCCGTTGCACCGGAGGTCACCAGCACCTCGCCTTCGGGCTCAACCGTCAACCCATTGTCGCGCTGTAGCTTGGCCGCGATCGCTTCACGCAGGGGAGCAACGCCGTCGAGCCGGGTGTAGATGTTATAGCCCTCGTTGATGGCTTCAATCGCCCGCCGCTGCACCGGAGCCGGCAGCTCTGTGTCGCACACTCCCTGCGCAAGGTTGACGCCGCCAAGGCGATCGCACTCGACGGTCATGGAACGGATCTCGGACTGGACAATATGCGGAGATATCTGGCTGAGACGAAGCTTCTCGGTGGCTGTCGGCATAGACGTGCATCTATGATTGCATTGCCGTTCCTGAGAATCCAAGAAGAATTCCATCCATTGACATGACAGCAGGCAGGCGCTTAGATAGGCATGGTCAGCCCGCTCACTAGTTGGCGACTGTTGGAGCGAAAAGTGACGACTTCTCCGGGAAAACTGTGCGCAACCCTCTGCCTCCTCGCCTTCTGCTCAATCGCTGTTAAGAAATCCTGCGCGGCCTCTCCGGGACAAGCAGCATCTGGTCAGGAAAAGCTCATCTGGAGCGACGAATTCAACTCCAACGCGCCGCAGAGCGCTCCCGATCCCCAGAACTGGAGCTACAACATCGGCGGAGGCGGCTGGGGAAACAGCGAATACGAAACCTACTGCGCCTACGCCTCCAACACCGCGCCCTGTAACCAGGCCGAGCCCAACGCCTATGTCAGCAGCGACGGCTATCTTCACATCGTCGCGCGCAATCCCGCGAAACGCATCTTCACCTCGGCAAGGCTGAAGAGCCAGGGACTACGCAGTTTCCGCTACGGGCGCATCGAAGCCCGCATCAAGATGCCTGCCGGTCAGGGGTTCTGGCCCGCCTTCTGGATGCTCGGCGACACAGTCAACTCCGTGAAGTGGCCGGCCTGCGGCGAGATCGACATCATGGAAAGCGTGGGTAAGATGCCGACCACGAACTTCGGTTCCATCCACGGTTCAGGATTCACCGGCGCCTCCATTACCACCGCCTACACGCTGCCCGGCGGCGCAAAATTCGCTGACACGTTCCATATTTTCGGAATTCTCTGGTCGCCCCGCCAGATGAAGTTCTACGTCGACGACCCCTCGAACGTGTACGCCACCTACACCCCAGCCAGCCTTACATCAGGCGGCGTCTGGCCATTCGACTCAAGCAAATTCTTCTTCATCCTCAACCTTGCTGTAGGAGGCAACTGGCCCGGGGCGCCGGATGCGAGCAGCGTCTTTCCTCAGGAGATGCTGGTGGACTATGTCCGCGTCTATCAAGAACCGGGAAATTGAACGAGCGGTTGAGAAGCGAGTAGCTAAAGCTCGGTTAGCTACGTTCGGCCGCGCAACCGGACTTCAGCTACCCGCCCTTTAGCCACCCGCCTGTCTCAGGCAACCACGATCGACAACTTCGCAACCGAGGATGGCGGCAGCGTAATCTTCACCGTCTTCCCGTTTGCAGTTGCATTCGCGCTCTTAGATACCACAGCGTTCGGTTGATCGAAAGTGTTGTGCGCATGAATCTCATCGGCGGTAAGAATCGTCGCATCCACGGATGCCACTGAGCCTTGTCCGCGCAGAACAACTTCCGTATCACGCGCATCGGTCAGATGCGGATTTGTAATCGTTACGGTTACGGTTTTACCTTTGACGGATGCCGCCCCATTCAACCCCCACAATGAACCCTCTTTCTCGCCCACATTCTCCTCCCATGGGCCCTTTGCCTCACTTTGCCCCTTGAAGGTCACGCCCGGTGCCGAGAATTCGGTCCGCACCGATTGTCCGCCCTGGTGTGCGGCATACATCTGGAAGACATAATAATTCGGTGTGTCCACAAACTTGTCTTCATGCGCCAGAAAGAGCGAGTTGATGCAGTTGATAAGTTGCGCGCAGGCTGCCATCCCCACCTTCTCGGCATTGCGCAGGAAGATATCCAGTGTCAGCGCCGTCATGATGGCGTCACGTATCGTAATTTGCTCGCCGAAGATATGCGAAGGATCGACTTCGGTACCCATGCGATACCACGGACCGTACTCATCCACCACCAGCTTCACGCGATGCTCGCGATCGTAGACGCCCATCGCCGACCAGTGATCGTGAATGATCTGCTCCATCCGGTTAGCCTTTGCATAGGATGGGTACACATCTGCAGCCTCGAACTTTAACGCTTCGGGAAGATCGGTGTAGTAATGCAGCGATAGCCCCCACGGCGGTGGAATAGGGCGATCGTGAAGCGTGCTCTCGAAAAATCTCGCAGTCCACGCCACATCATCCTGATTGGGCCCGGACGCAACAAACTTCAGGTCCAGTCCATAATGAGGAACCCAGGCCTGAAAGCGCCGGTACTCCGAGGCGTATTGTTCCGGGGTGAAGTTACCTCCGCAGCCCCAGCTCTCATTTCCAATTCCCCAAAACAGAACATTGTAAGGATCGCTCGAGCCGCCCTGCGCGCGCATGTCGGCATAGGTCGTGCTTCCAGCCGGAGAGTTGCAGTATTCCACCCACTGATCGAAGGCATATGCAGGCAGGCTGCGTAGATTGGCTGCAATATAAGGCTCCGCGCCAGACAGCTTGCAGAGCCGCGCAAAGTCATCTGTCCCAAACTGGTTTGGCTCAAACTTCACCGGCGAGTTATTCGGCAGCTTCTCGGCGTGCGGCTCCTCCACCCAGAAGTCGGTGCGACGGGGCCGCTTGTCGCGCGGGCCGATACCATCGCGCCAGTCGTAAGAATCCGCGAAACAGCCGCCCGGCCAACGAATCACCGGGGCCTTGATCGCCTTCAGCCGGTCGATGAGCTGCGTGCGAATGCCACCCGTATTCGGAATCTTCGAGCCTGCCCCGACCCATACGCCGTCATAAATCACGCCGCCCAGATGCTCGATAAAGTGTCCGAATATCTCCGGTGCGACGGTAGCAATCGGTTCGTCCAGCAGGATCTCGACATGCGCCTCGCTCGAAGCGGCCAGGCTGTATTTGCGGGAAAAGAGCAGTGCGGCTCCGGTGAGCGCAGTGGACTTCATGAATTCGCGTCGTTGCATTTCAACCCTTCGTGGCAGGCGGAATGTGACTCCGGGGACTGGAGTGACTCGAATGAGAAAACATTTACCCGCCGCACGTCAAGCGCGGAATACCACTGCCGCCTCAGGCTGGTTTTGTCCTCGCCATCGCATCGCGATGTGCAATCACCTGCTCACGCGACGCCCTCGCTGCCGATTTGCGATCCGAATAGTGCGCCGCCTCTTCCGCAAAGGCGATCCGCGCATGAACGTCGCGACGAGCGAGCGCGCTGAGGAGATGCGGGCCGAAAGTAATATCTCCGTAGTAGCACAGATCGACCTCCCGCCCACCGGCAAGCTCATAGGAGATAGCGCTTGGGAAAATCGGCGCCCTGGCCTGCACCGCCGCCTCGAAGAGAGCCGGAAAGAAATTCAACACAGTGCTTCCATCCGTGCTTGTGCCTTCAGGAAAGAGCACTACAGGAACGCCCATCCCGAGCGCACTCCGCATCTGGCTGGTCACCGAATCCAGCACCGCTCCCCGCCCGCGCTCGACGAAGATAGTTCCTCCGCATCGTGCGAGCACTCCAAACATCGGCCAGGACAGTACCTCGGCCTTCGACACGAAAATGCAAGGCATCTGGGACGCGAAGAAAAGAATGTCGAGATAGCTCAAGTGATTCGAGACGATCAAGCCGGAGGAAGGCAGCGGGCCATCGACAGTAACCCGCATTCGCAACCTGCGGGCAATCATCTTGCAGGCACGATGCAGCCATTGTGCACGAAGTTGGGGGCTAACTTCACCTCTGCATCGGATCCGCAGTACAACGAAGCGCGTCAGAACTTCCAGCAGGCTAAGTAAGAGCACGAGAGAGCGATAGCCGCTTCTCAAACCACGTGCGATCAGTGTGCGTCGATCAGGAACCTGTTCCTCGCAGCGGGCGTAAGTTGCGCAAGGTCCAGCAGGGTGAGGAAGTCGATGGTCTTGAATTCCCTGTCCCAAGCCGGTGCGCCGCAGATTCGTGCCCCAACTCCAATATAAGTCTTAAGCAGTTTTGGCACCTTTTCCGTAATTTCGCTCACCGGCAGCGCTGGAGGAAGTTCGTAGGGCTTTGTTGGAACTGTTCGAAACTCCGGCGAAACCAGGAATGCGGATAGTTGCTCGAACATCTTCCATCCGGTTTGCGGATCCTGGGAATTAAGTGAGGAGCATCCGATCAGATACCTCAACCCGTAGAACTTCGAATACTGGGCGATACCGCGCCACAGCAGGTTCAGAACCTCACTAGAACGATGCTCACGGTCAATCGAAGCGCGGCCCAGCTCCAGTACCTCGTGACGAACCGGCTCGTAGGGCGTGAAGTCGAATTCCTGCGCGCTATAGTAGCCGATGTTACGCCGGGCCATGGTTCCGGACTGCATCCGGTAAGTGCCGACGATCTCCCCCCTCGATCGGTCTTCGACAATCAGGTGGTCGCAGAATAGGTCGAACTGATCCTGATCAAGACCCGTAGAGTAAGACGACGCGAGTCCTTCCCCTAGCTCTATATTGAAGACTTTGAAGCGTAAGCGGCACGCGGCATCGCGTTCTGCCAGTGACTGAGCAACCCGAATCTGATACTTTCCCGTCTCAATCGAAATCCACGGCTGAGAAAGACCGTCGGATAGGACATTTGTATGAGAGTGAGGGCGACCGGCATCTAGAACTTCAAAAGTACCTGCCGCACCCTGATTGAGACGGCGTGGCTTCCAGTGCCCGTATGGGGTCATCATGCCCATATCATGCGCCGCTTATCGTGAACGAATCTTAACGCCTTGAGAAAACAAAGCTAATTCTCGATGAACGCAAGCCTATATAGACGATAATATTCGGTATGCAATTGTTAGGTCGGAGCAGGAACGGACTGTCCGGTGATGGCCTTACGTTGGTAGGATACAGTCTGCTGTTCTCCAGTTGGTAACACTGCAGTGAAAATAAGAAGGGAAAAAACTAAAATAATATGACACGTGAACAAATTATCGCCGCCATCGATGATGAGATCGGTCGACTTCAGCAGGTGAAGAAGTTGTTACAAAGTGCCGGTGGCCACGGCCTGACCGGCGTTTCCGCAGCTAAAGCCGCCCCCAAGCGTATCCTCAGCCCTGAAGCACGCCAGCGTATCGCCGCAGCGCAAAAGCGCCGTTGGGCGAAACAGAGAAAAGAGGTCGCTGCAGCTTCTCCGAAGAAGTAGCAAGAGATGCTGAAAGTTAAACTGCTCCATCCTGAAGCTCAGGTACCAACAGTTGCGTACGCGGGAAGTGACCTGGGCTTCGACCTCTACGCCATCGAAGATACTTTGCTTCCCCCTGGCGTCCCGGTGAAGGTGCGTACGGGTATCGCCATTGAGGGTCCTCCCGGCTGGGGATTTGTCCTCGGTGATAGATCGTCTATGGCGACAAAAGGTGTTACCTACGCGGGAGGTCGCATCGATGCCGGCTACCGCGGCGAGATTCTCGTCTGCCTCATCAATGTGAACCAGCCGGTGTATACCATTGCTGCGGAGCGGAATGCTTCCGGCGCTCTCACTGACGTCGCGCTTCAGCGCAGGGACGTCTCGGTGCACATTCGCAAGGGCGACAAGATTGTGCAGATGTCTCCCTTCGAAGCAAAAACTGCTCTCGAAGTCGTCGTCGTCGATGAGCTCGGCGACAGCCATCGCGGCGCAAAGGGCTTCGGCTCCTCCGGCCGCTGAAACGGCCTCCTGAATCCAAAACTCCCAGCGTTAGCCGCCCTCTTTGGGCAACAGGATCACATAGGGTACGTCCAGTGACGAGAATTGGCCTCGGATGCCCTGCAGGTCAAACGGTGGTGCGTGGTCACCCACAATCACGAAGATCGTGGGCCGGCTCAGCGGCTTCATCGCCATTTCGCGAACTGCATTGTGCACCACATACACCAACTGATACCAGGAGCAGATCTGTGCCTTGCTCCGGGTCGCGACGCTGACCGTACACGACACCGGATCCTTGAGTGGCGCTGGTTCCAACAACGGCAGATGAGAGTTCAGCGTGACCCAGTGCACGAAGAGCGGCGATGCCTGCGGCTGCGCCAGCCGTTCGCTCAGCCACGCGGCTACCGACGCGTCGCATGTTCCGGGAAACGGTCCTGGGCAGTCAGGCAGACCCTGCGCGTGCAGACGATCCTCAAACCGGATGTCCTGAAATCCCATCTCCGGATACCACGTTTGCCTGTCGAACATCTCACCCTTGAAGCCATGCACGGCCAGCGTTTCAAAGCCCAGCCCACGCAGCCGCATGGGCAGGCAATGCTGCATCTGCTCCACCGAACCATGCGACGCGTTGAAACCGAGATGGCTCTGGCATAGCTCTCGCGCCTCGCCCGACGTTGTTGGTCCTTCGAACGGCATTGTGCCTTCCAGGACCTCATACTTCGCCAACAATACAGGATCGGTATACGGCGCAAGCAGCGCATTGCGCAGCGCTTCGTCGTTCGCATATCCCCATGACTCGACTAGGATCTGCACGAAATTGGGCAGCCCACCGTGCCCTGCGCTCTTCGAGCCATCGCGCAGATGATTCAGCGCCAGCGCCGTCGCCGAAGGCATGGCGAAGGCGCTGGCCAGCCGCTCGCCGCGCTCGTACCGGTCGTAAGTCCGCTGCCGGTGGATGAGGCTCAACACGGGCATGCGAACCAGAGTGATCGCCGCCAGATCATCCTCCCGGCCCGCGAAGACTCTGCGCGTTGCGCCAATCTGCAGCAGCGGCAAAATCAGCAGCAGGATCAAAACCACACCAATGGCAATGTGCCGCTGCTTTTCCGCAGTGTAGCGAGTGGTGCAGGCCGTCGCCAGCAGGCAGATCAATACGACGAGACAAAGCGCACCGGCTATCGTTCCAATCCGCGTCGTCGATAGCATGTCGCCAAAGCGCATCGAGTTGATGAACTCGGATGGCGAGAACAGATAAGTCGCACATGCGGCATGAATGAAATCGAAGACGATGGCGGACAGAAGAAGAAAAAAAGTCGCTGCGCGTGGGAGGAAAAGCGAGAGCAGCCCGATTACCAGGTAGTCGAGATCGATGTATCCGTTCAGCAGCAGGTTGAGGGAATGGCCGGCCAGCAGCAGAGGCAGGTTAGGCAGAATGAGGAAACCCGCCAGAAAGAAATACCAGCGGAAGCGCGGAGGGCGAGGCTCCCGGCGAAGTTCAGGACGCGTAAGCGATGTCATCCCTGCCTGCGCCGGACCCTCCGTTCGAGCTGCGCGGGACCGCCCATAAAGAACCACGCGAGCGAGAAGAGCGTAATGAGCGCGATGATTCCCTGCGAGATCACGCAATAAAGACACCAGACTTCCAGCTTGTGAGCTTCGATGTTGGTCAGGTAAAGCGCAAATCCCAGCCCGATCAAAGATGCCAGCAGGGTCACCCCCCGCCGCCGAAGCAGCGCAAACACAGCAATCGCAAGATAGCCGACAATGCCGATATCGGCGACCGGAAGGTGGTGGATCTCGGCATAGCGGCTGTGATTCACAATGCCGCAATCCCAGTGGGCATTGATGTCACAGGGCTCCACATCGTGGGAGTAGTGCACGTGCAGCGCAAGACTGGAGACAAGGACGCCGGCCACGGCCAGCAGAGCAATTACAAATCGCATCAGGTTGACATTCTCCTTCGGACTTCGTCGATCATTCCATCGAGGCTCACTGCATTGGGTTTCGAAGGCCCCACTCGCGAGACAGCGTGCTAAAAGGATAAGATTAAATCAAAGTTATGCTACGGAATGTCGCCATCATGTTTGCCGGTACTCTCCTCGTGCTGGGCGCGCAATTCAGCCATGCCCAGCAGGATATGTCCATCCTGAAACCGCCCCCCGGGGCGCATGTAGCATTGATTGAATTCGCAGACATGGAATGCCCCATGTGTGCGCGGGAAAATCCTGTGCTGAAGGACGCATCCGCCAAGTACCACGTCCCCTGGCAGCGTCACGACTTCCCGCTCCAGATGCACGTGTGGAGCTTCCAGGCCGCGGTCAATGCGCGCTGGTTCGATACGCAATCCAAAAAGCTGGGAGACGATTACCGCGATACGGTCTTCGCCAGCCAGCCCAGCATTGAGACTAAGGACGATCTCCGCTCGTTCACCGAAAAATTTGCGCAGCAGCATGGCGTGGCACTCCCCTTCGTCCTCGATCCGCAGGGCAAGCTGGAGGCTGAGGTGAAAGCCGACTCTGCCCTCGGCGGCCGCCTGGGAGTTCACCAGACTCCAACCGTGTGGGTGGTCACGGATCGCTCCGGAGGCGCCGCTCCCTACACCGAAGTCACCGACTTCAACAAGCTCTATACCATGCTCGACCAGGCTACCGCGGAGACCGGCCACGGCGCGTCGGCCGCACATAAAAAGTAGAACGGCCCCGCTGCAGTTCTGCGCAAAACAGAGAGGTCCGGAGCCAATGGTTCGGGCCTCTCTGTTCTTGGGCCTGCTCCGGCAAATCACAACGTCTCTTTCAACACACATCGCGTCGCTCTGATTTAGACTTGGGCTGCAAGGGTGCCCTATGCAGATCGAAGCCATTCAAGCCGCTCTCCGCGAACAGGCCATCGACGCCTGGCTCTTCTACGATCATCATCATCGCGACCTCATCTCCTACCGCATCCTCGGCCTGCCCGAACATGCACACGTGACCCGCCGCTGGTACTATGTCATTCCCGCCGCCGGCGAGCCGCGCAAGCTGGTGCATAGAATCGAGGCTGGTCGGCTCGACTCGCTGCCCGGCTCTAAGGGCGTGTACTCGTCATGGCAGGAGCTCGAAGCCGGCCTCGACTCTATGCTGGCGCCGTATGAGAAATTGGCCATGCAGTACTCACCGCGCAATGCAATCATGTACGTCTCGATGGTGGACGCGGGGACCGTCGAGCTGCTGCGCGAGCTCGGAAAAACCATTGTGAGTTCCGCCGACCTGGTCAGCCGCTTCGAGGCCGTGCTGTCATCCGAACAGATCGCCAGTCACTACGAGGCGCAGAAGGCCATTGATGAAATTCTCGCCGAGGGCTTTCGCGAAATCGGACGCCGTGTCAGGCCGGCCAGCGGAAATGCGGCTCCCTTCACCGAGTACGACATGGTGCAATGGTTTTCCGAGGCGTTGCGACGCGCGGACCTGGTTTGGGAAAACGGGCCCAACGTCTCCGTCAACGAAAACAGCGCCGACTCGCACTATGAAGCGACTTCCGAGCGCGCAAGAGAGATTCACGATGGGGATTTTGTCCTAATCGACATCTGGGGGCGCAAGGATCGTCCTGGCACCTGTTTCTATGACATCACTTGGACGGGTGTTGTCGGGCGCGAACCATCCGACCGGGAGCGCCAGGTCTTCGATACCGTCAAGGGCGCTCGCGACGCGGCTGTCAAGGTCGTAAAAGATGCCTTCTACGCGCACGAACCGATCGCCGGATGGCAGGCCGACGATGCCTCCCGCCAGGTTATCGAGAAGGCCGGATTCGGGCAGTTTTTCACCCACCGTACCGGACACAACATCGGCAACATCCTTCACGGCAATGGAGCCCATCTCGACAATCTCGAAACCCACGACGAGCGCCTCATCCTGCCCAACACCTGCTTCTCTGTAGAACCGGGCATCTACCTCGACAAATTCGGAATCCGCAGCGAGCTCAACATGATCACCACCCAGGAAAGAGCCTCAGCAACCGGCCGCATCCAGCAGGAGCTGGTAAGGATTTAGCAGCCAATCAAAAAGCGGCCAACAAGGACCGGTCAGCGCACAGCACGCCATAAGCCGGCCAAACTTTGAGTGCCACCAAAGCGCCTGACCGTTTCTCAGCTAACCGGACTTTAGCCGACAACTTTACCGCTGACCGCTCCACCAGCCGATTCCTGTATATTCAAGAAAGAGATGGCCTCCAAGGTACAAGTGCCCGCGAAGACTCAGACGCAGGGCTTTCTTTATTCCGCGTTGATTGTTGGCTGGCTGGTCCCAGGAGCAGGTCATGTATTGACCGGACGCTGGGTGCGCGGCCTGCTGCTCTTCGTGTCGATCGCGACTATGTTCTGGCTGGGTATCGCCATGCAGGGCAAGCTCTACCTGCCCAATACCGGCGACGTGCTGGACATGCTTGGCTTTGCCGGCGACCTTGGCAACGGTCTCTTTTACGCCCTGGGACGCTTTCTCGACCTGGGCCATGGCGCGGTGCAGATTGCAACCGCCGACTACGGCACGAAATTCATCGTGGTGGCGGGGCTGCTCAACTTCATCTCCGCCGTCGACGCGCACAACCTGCGCATTGGCAGGAAGATCTGATGTTCGCTCCCTCGCACTTTACTGCCGTTCTGCTCTTCGCCACCTTCGCCTCGGTGGTCTTCGGGATCACGCAGCGCTCCACACCCAGAGCCATGTTCCGCTATGGAGCTTATTGCTGGGTCATGTTCGTAGGAGCAGTCATCGCCGCCAGTTGGGTCATGTGGTTGATACGGCGCTGAGAACTGCATGGGAAGTCCGGTCAACTACCTGCTAGCTGCTCCGCCCCCGTTCCCACAACATCGCGTCGAAGCTGTGCATCTCGTGGAAGCCCACGTGATGATAGAGAATCACAGCATTTTCATTGGCTTCAGTCACGGTGAGCGTCAGAGCGCGAAACTCCTGTGTCTTCAGGGTTGTGGCGCACGCGTTGATCAGAACGCGGCCCAAACCTAGCCCCCGATAGTTCTTGGCGACACAGAGCTGGGTGATATGGCCCACATCTTCCCGCACTCGGGAGCAAAGCAGAACCCCGACCAGCTCATCCCGCCCCGGGCGCACCAGCACCCGCGATGCGGCAGGATCGAAAAATCCGCAACCAGGAAAGCGCACGATGTTATGCAGGAAGCGCAGTGAGCCGGCAACCGAGCGGTACTGGTCATTGATGTGGCTGTCCAGGTGCCCGCCGTAGGCTGACGAGATCAGCTGAGCCGCGGGGTTGAAATCGTCGTCCGTCCAGGACCGCATCACGATCCCCTCCGGAAGCACTTGCGGTGCCGGAGGAAGGACAGTCGCCGTCAGATCCAGGCGCATGAACAGCCGCCGTGAAACCTCGAATCCCTCGGAGCGGAAGATGTTGGCGTGCACGCCATGAGGATGAAGCAGCAGTTGCGACTCGATGCGATTCACACCCGGCGAGTTCTGGAGCAGTTCCACCAGGTTTTCCAGCAGTCGCCCCTCAACTTCCGCAGCCGTTATCTCGGAGTTTTGCGGCGGTATCGCGAAGACGTCACCGATCACTGCCTTGTGCTCCTCATAGACGCAAAAGACGTACCCGGAGATCCGGCCGCCCTCAATGGCGACATAGCCAGGCAACACTCGCGAATCGAGATATTGAAGCAGCAGATTGGCAGAGGCGCGATAGTCCCATTCAAGCCGCTCGCTCCACAGGCGCGCTTCGGCTTCCAGCAACGGGCGAAGGCTTGCTGCGGAGAAATGCCGGAGGTCGAGAATTTCGAGCTGGAGCGCCGGAGTCATGATCGGGTCTCTGCGGTCAGGCGTCTTCTTGTCTGCCTGAAATGCTGATTATTTTCCTCATCTTAGGGCAATGTCGGATTTTCGCTTATCGCGGGCTCTTGGCCCCCGGGAACAATCCTGGCAAAGGCAGTATTCGTTTACGCAACGGAAGAAATACCCTCCGCCGCAACGGATGCCGCGAAATAGTGGTTCAGTTCGATCGAAACGTTGAATGTTGCCAACGAGCCTGGGACGAGGCTGCAGCCGATTCTTTCACATCCGGCCACTTTTTGGCCTGGACTTCGAGCTGTTCCCTCCAGAAAGCGATTATTTGCTAGCGGAGACGGTGTACACAACGAGATTTTGCGCTGGATATGTGAAAAGAGGTTCGTAAGTGCGTCCCTGAAGTAATGGACGTAACTCCTCGATATAAGTCGCACGAATCACCAGCAGGTGCTGCTGCGACGGTACGCCGTCCCGCTGATAATCCACAACCTGATGATCCTGGTAGAAGGAAAGACCATATTCCAGGTCGCGGCGAACCTTGTAAACCGCTACGACGCCCCCGGGCGGTGAGATCTGGGTGAGAATCCTTCCCAGGGGCCGCGCCGAATAGGTCAGGTCGATCAGAGTGATATTGCGCTTCGTATCGGCCACCGCGTGAATGCCGAAAAACGGCCCAACCCCGAACAGATACAGGAGCATGATGACCATCGGCACCATGGTCGCGATGCGCAAACGCTTTAACCCAAAACGAAACACGGTAATCAGGATAAAAACCGCAGCTGCAAAGGCCGTCATCGACCCCGCGATGATGGCACTTACCGGTGGGATGGCCTCGGGATTTTGCAGGTGCAGCGGTAGCAGGACTACGAACGCTGTCAGCAATCCGGTTAGAAGCGAATGGCTGATCAGGAGCCATGGTTTGAGCCCGCGCTCACGCATGCGGTTCAGATAATCGCCGGTCAGGATTGTCAGGGGAGGAACTGCAGGAAGGATATAGCCGGGAAGCTTGGATTCCGAGAAAGAGAAAAACACGATGGGAATGAGCGCCCACAGCACCAGGAATTCCGGGAAGGCATCTCCGGCGCGGAAGCTGCCCATATAGTGCCCCTTGGCTCGTCGCGCTCGCCACTCCGCGATCGACCCGCGAACCGCATCGCTGAACGCAGCGATGGCAAGCACGGCCCACGGCGTCAATGCCAGAAGAACGATAGGAAAGTAGAACCAGAATGCCTGTTCGTGCTGGAAGCGATTGGATGCGAAACGCTCAAGGTTGTGCTCCAGGAAGAAGACGCGAAGGAAATTCGGATTGCGCTTCTGTACCGCGATAAACCACGGCAGCACCATGGCCAGGTAAAGTACCACGCCGGGCCACCAGATCGTTCGGCGCAACACCGACCACTCCCTCCGCATGGCTGCAAATGAGATCAGGATCGCCAGTGCCAGAAAGGGCGCCACCGGCCCTTTGGCCAGCGTCGCCGCCCCCACAAAGAAATACAGGTCGAAGAGCCAGAACTTGCTGTCCGTCTCATACCACGCATACCAGCCCAGCACCCCGATGCAGAATGGAGCGGCCAGCTGCATGTCCGTCGACGCGCCGCG
>Ga0210388_10001093_pt1 | contig 21608 bp, 16 predicted proteins | sample IncBWC19OmetaG_FD_155485 | JGI IMG/M metagenome (GOLD analysis project Ga0210388, IMG submission 155485) | Forest soil microbial communities from Barre Woods Harvard Forest LTER site, Petersham, Massachusetts, United States - Inc-BW-C-19-O ... | reverse complement strand
GTGGAAGACAAAATGGCCGGCGTTCCGGTGCGCATCGTCACGCCCGATGGGCTGCCGGATTCCAACCGTGATAAGGTGCTGCTCAACCTGCATGGCGGCGGCTTCAACTCGGATTCCGGCTCCTACACGGAGTCAATTCCGATCGCAGCATACAGCAAGATCAAAGTGGTGGCCGTGCTTTATCGTCTGGCGCCGGAGCATCCGTTTCCAGCGGCCGTGGACGATTCGGTTGCCGTGTACAAGGAGTTGCTGAAAACCTACCAGCCCAGTCACATCGTGATCTATGGAACCTCGGCAGGGGCAGTTCTCACTGCCCAAGTGGCCGCTCGCCTGAAGCAATTGGGCCTGCCGCTGCCAGCTGCTCTCGGTATCTTCAGCGGCTTGGGTGACTTTGCCCGGCACGGCGATTCGGAAGCCATCTATTCCTTGCGGGGTTTTGCAGGACATCTGGATCCGCCGGATCCGGCAACTCGCGACCGGGAATATTTAGCCGCTACCGACCCACGGGATCCAGTGCTCTCGCCGATTTTCAGCGACCTGCATGGATTGCCGCCAACGCTTTTCGTCACCAGCGGCCGCGATCTGCTGCTTTCCGGCACCGTCAACCTGCACCGCGCCTATCTAAACGCCGGCGTGGATGCGCGGTTGGTGGTGTTTGACGCTCTGGCGCATGCGTTCTGGTACGATTCCACGTTGCCAGAGGCCGTTGAAGCCAACCACATGATGGCGGACTTTTTCGTCCAGCAATTAAGAAAGTAGCGAAAGAAATCTTAGGTAAGCAGCGCGCCGATCTTCTTCGTCGCCGTCGGGAACTTACCAATCCCCGCGCCGACCACTTCATCGGCAACCGTCACATAAACATCGGCGACAGTCCCGGTAATAGGCGTGTGCGACCCTTTGGCCAACCGCTTACTACCTCCAGCCACAAGCATGGCCAGACCGCTGTTTTTATGCGGATTGGCTTCGGCATGTTCGTGGACGTAAATCAGGCTGGTGTGGTCAAACAGTGTGCCGTCGCCTTCCGGAACAGATTCCAGCTTGGCGACTAGATACGCGAACTCCTCCACGTGCCAGCGGCAAATATCGCGCAGTACGTGGATTCCGTCCGTTCCATCCGCGCCCGCACTCTTGTCCGGCGAGTGCGTGTAGTCATGATGGCGCGCCGAAGTGTAGCCGAGCCACGGGAACCGCGTCAGGCTCTGGCATTTCGTCAACATGTAAGACGCCACGCGCGTCTGACGCATCTTGAACGCCTGCACCAGCAGATCGCTCTGCAACTTCGCGATTCGCGGCCAATCCTTCATATCGCCGTCGAAGTCCGGCGGATCAACCCTTGCGTACTGTGGAGGAAGCCCCGCAATGGCGCGTTCCAAATCCCGGATGCTTGACAAATGCTCATCCACGCGGGCCTTGTCGTCCGTTGGCAGCGACTTCTCAAGCGTCGTAGCATCCGCCCGCACGACATCCAAAATGCTGTGCTTGCGGTTCACCCAGCCCTCTTCACGCGCACCGAACAAGCGGTCAAACAGCCGGTGCGGAATCATCTCCGGCGGTAGCGCCCGCTCGTAGCCCGCCCAACTCATGTTGCGCTGCATGCTCTCGCCGAAAGATTCCTGAGCCACGCCGATCTGTAGTGAGCGGAACCGCGAATCGCCGCCGATCTTGGCCGCAATAATCTGGTCAATGGACGGACCGCTGGGTCCGCGGCCCGTGAAATCCAGGCCGGTCATCAAACCGCTCATGGAATTCGTGTGGCCGTTTCCTTTGCCGCTCGCGGCCGCATTGTCCACGCCGCTCAGTACGTGAACGTCCTTGCGCCAGGCGGCCAGCGGAGCCAGGCACGGAGTCAGCTCGTAGTCGGCCCCTACCTCGGTCGGAATCCAGTAGCGTTCCGGAATGCCGTTCCCGTTGAACCACAGAACAAATCGGGATTCAATGGGCTTCTCCACCAACTTGGCACTCGCCGGCGCCGACTGCGCATAAGCAGTCCCGCTGGAATTGAACATCGAGACCAGTGGAGGAATGCCAACTACAATCCGCGCTCCGGCGGCCGTGATTCCTTTGAGCAGCGCCCTGCGCGACGTTCTAACGCGACTGGTGATTATTTGCGACATCCAGCCTCTGTTTCTCCTCGGGAAATTCTCTCGCCAGTACTACAGACAATATTAACACTTTGAAGCGGAACCCTGAATTGCGAAAGTCGTCGGTTACCGACCGGATCAGAGGCCGGTCCGCCGGCGTATCGCTTCTTCCGGCCTGATACCGGAAATATTCCTTAACCAGGCACTCCTGGCACTGGGCACTCTTCGCCAGCACCGCGCCCAACTGTTGCGGCGACGAAAACTCCGAATTCGGAATGCCGGCAACGTACGCACTGGTGTCGAGCGGCAGGGTGATGATCTTTTTCTGTATGGGATGTTTTCCATCTTCGTCTTCGTCCTCATCTGATTTCTTGCGGAACTCCAACACCATCTGCTCCCTCCGCGCTCCCACGGCGTCGAACTTCTCAAGTCCGAATCCTACGGCATCCATCAGCTTGTGGCAGGTGGCGCATGAGGCGCTGGTGGTGTGTTCCGACATTCGCTCGCGATTGGTCTGCGGCTTTGCCTCCGTCACTGGCGGCAGATTCGTGTTCACGCCCGGCGGCGGATCCGGCACATGCTGGCACAGGAACTGCTCCCGCACAAAGAGGCCTCGCGCCGTGGGCGAAGAATCGTCCGGTTTCGCCGTCAAAGCCAGAAACAATCCTTGCCCTAGAATCCCCGCACGTTCCGAACCCGCTGGAAACGCCACCCGTTCGAAATCTTTGGCCGGCGCCGGTACGCCATAGATCCGCGCCAGCTCCGGGCTGACGTAGCCGTAATTGGCTGTAAAGAGATCCATGAAGTTGCCATCGTTCCATACCAGATCGGAGACAAACGTGCGCGCCTCCGTGATCATGGCGTTGGCCGTTTCGCGCGTAAAATACGGGAACTTGCGCCGGTCTTTGCTGGCTGTGGTCAAGCGGTCAAAGCGCAGCCATTGGCTGACAAATTCATCCAACGATTCGTGCGCCCGCTGGTCCGCCAGCATCCGGCGCACCTGCTTCTCCACGCCCGCGCGCGTCGCCAGTTCGCCACTCTCGGCGGCGGTGAAAAGCTCGGCATCGGGCATAGTGTCCCACACTGAATACGAAAGCCGGCTGGCCGTGGCCCACGTTTTCAATTTCGGATCGGACACCCGGTTGATCCAAAACAGGAAGTTCGGCGATTGCAGCATCGCCTCCACCACCAATTGCGCGCCCTTCAGAAAGTCCGGTTCCTTCGCCAGCAATGCTTCGTAGCGCTGCTGCTCGATGGGCGCCAGCGGACGCCGGAATGCTTTCCTTCCAAATTCCCGCACGAATCGCTTCCCACAATCTGGAGACGACGGTTTGCACGAAATCAGCCCATGCGTGTCGCCGCCGCGAAAGGCCGATCGCGCCAGCTTCTCCGCGGCATTGCTATAAGCTTCCTCGAGCAGCGGCGAAAGACTCTGTCCGCGGGACTGGTTCAGGAATCCATTGACGAAATCTTCCGGCGGGAAATTCGCCGCTGCCGCTGTTTGGTCGCCCAGCAAATCGCGCACCGTGTGGTTGTATTGGCTGTTTGTCAAGCGCCGCAGTTCGGCATCCTCGCCCGCGGCTCCGCCCTCGCCTTCCAGCTCCCGATACTTCAGCGCCGTCGCTAACTCCACGCCGGATAATTGCGCCAGCTTTGCAATCCACGCTTTCAATACTGCTTCTTCCGCGCTGTTCTGCTTGATCCGCTCGCCACCCGTATGCGCAATCCGAGCGGTCGGCTTCCGCAGTAAGAGCGACGCGTCCGGATTTTGCCGGTCCACTAAAACAACCAGCGAATTCCCAAACGCGGCGATCTTATCGGCATCCGCATCGGCCTCGGGGAAATGCAGCCGCGTCGCCGACGCCACGCCATCGGCATTGTGGCAGGCGCGGCAGTTGGCCTTTTCGAGAATCGGGTAAAGAGTGTTTCGGAAATCGCCACTCTGCCCCCACAGCGCGCCGCCCGCGACAAACAACACAATCATCCGGTTAAGCACCACAACTCTCCCTTAGAGAACGTAACCGAGCCGCGACCGCCAGGGAGCGATACCAGGACCGCGCTAGTCTCGCCGTTCGTGGTAGCGCTTCCTTGTCATCGCGGCTCAGTCTACGCCGCTCTGTCATGTAGAATAACATCCGTGGCTGTAGAATAAGAAAAGATGCGCCACCTCATTGCGGCCCTCCTCCTTTTTGCAGCTGCCGCTCAGGCAGCCACCCAACCCACCGAACGCGATGTCGCGGAATGGGTGCTCCGCTGGGAAGGCAGCCTGATCCTGGAAGGGTCAAACACGCCCATCCGCGATCTTTCCCAATTGCCCGCGGGCGACTTCCACATTGCTTCCATCGACCTTACAGCCACTGTCATGCACCCAGTGGAGCTCCGCGAGCTCCAAGGCCTCACCCATCTGCGGCAGCTTTATCTGCCAGGCCGGATCTGGAACCCGGGCGCGGGCAACGAAGACAAAACCGGCGTGTTTGAAGCACTCGCCTCGCTGACCAGCGTCGAGCGCCTGGCCTTCAGCTGGCATTTCAACTCGAATATTCATGTCGACGACAAAGACATCGACAAGCTCACTCCTTGGTCCGGTCTCAAGCAGTTTCGCTGCGCGCAGTGCGAACTTGCCAAACCCAAGTTGTCGGCCTTCTCCGAACTGCGCGATCTCGATCTAAGCGACAACCCCTTCACTGACGAAGGCCTGGCTTCGCTGGCCGGCCTAAAGAACCTGAAACATCTCATTTTGCGGAACACGCTGGTTACCGACGATGGCCTCAGAAATCTCGAGGGTCTGACCGCTCTCGAAGAACTCGATCTTTCCGGGACGCGTATCACCGGCCGGGGCATCGAGCATCTCAAGAATCTGAAATCGCTGCGCAGCTTGAATCTGTTGGGCGCGCAGGTGCCTGACGAGTCTATGGACATTCTGGCCGGCATGAAATCGCTCGAGGCTTTGAACCTCTACCGGACGCTGGTGACCAACTCCGGCCTGGCTAGTCTGCATTCTTTGAAAAATCTCACCGACGTGGATGTCCGCTACAGCCGTGTCACCAACAATGGCGTGGAAGCGCTCCGCACAGCGCTGCCCGAGGTTAAGGTCCGTTTCGATGGAGCAGCTTTGGCCAAAACACCACCGCAAGGAGCCGCCAAGCCCGCCGATTCTTCTCCGCAGGCCGTTGCCAAGTGGGTTCGCCTGATGGGCGGAAGCGCTGACCTGGTGGATGGCCGCCTTACATCCGTGAACCTGGCTTCCACTTCCTTAAGTGATGCGCAGCTCGCCTTTCTCGAAAATCTTGCTGATCTCCAAAAACTTGATATCGAAGTAACGCAAGTCTCCGATCTGGGCCTCAACTCCGTCCAACGGCTCACCGGCCTTCGCGAACTCAATCTAAGCAACACCACCGTCTCGTCAACGGGCCTCGCGAAGCTCGCGTCATTAAGCCATCTCGAAACTCTCGCGCTCGCCGGGACGCTGGTGGACGGAACGGGATTGGCCCAGCTAAAGGGGCTGACCGCATTGCGTGTTCTCGATCTTTCCGGCTCTCATGTCGCCGATCGCGGTCTCGATAACATCGCCCTGCTCACCGGCCTGAGTATCCTGCGGCTGCGTTTTCTCGACATCACCGACGCCGGCTTAGGCGGAATCGCTAAACTCACCAAACTCGAAAGCCTCGATCTCAGCAGCACCGAAATCACCGACGCCGGCCTCAAACAAATCGGCACTCTCACCAACTTGCGTGAGCTTTATTTGAACTACACCGCCATCGGCAATGATGGCTTGGCGGCTCTGCAACCTTTGCAGCAACTGCAGCGCCTGGAACTGATCCACACCCACGCAAACGATCAGGGCATTGGCTCGATAGCCGCGCTAAAGAACCTACGCGCCGCCAAGCTGGACTACATGACGCTGGATGACAAGGCTATAGTGGTTCTCGAGGGGCTTCGCCAACTGCGCGAGTTGAGCCTGGATAACACCGGCATTACCGATCAGGGCGCCCAAGCCTTGCGCTCTATGACCGAACTGCGCGCCCTCAATATCTATCACACGCTGGTCACGGAGAACGCCATGCTGGCGCTCAAAACCGCTCTGCCCGAGTGTCAAATTGTGTTCGATCGCGACTCGGCTTTGCCCAACCGGAGAATCCGTCAATGAAAACTTTTTGGTTTGCCGTGCTCGTGTTTACAGTTGCCGCCTGCGCCGAGACCCCATCGAGCGAAGACATCCAATGGGTCACCGACCTCGGCGGCACCGCGACGCGCAACGCGCAAGGGCAAGTCACCGGAGTCAATCTGCGCGGGACCTGGGTCACCGATACCGAACTCCGCCGCTTGAACCGTTACCCCGCCTTGAGTGTTCTTGATCTTTCCCTCACTCGCATCACCGATGGCGGCATGCAGGAGATCAAGAACCTGCGCGGTATTACCGATTTCAATCTCTACTTCGCCGAGTACATCACCGATGAAGGCGTCGCCGCCATCAAGGACTGGAAACGCCTCAAGCGCCTCAACCTGCATGGCACCAAGGCCGGTGACAGCGCTCTGGAGCATATTGCCGGACTCACCCTGCTCGAATGGCTGGATGTGGGCTCAACGTTAATGACCGACGTCGGCCTGGAGCGGCTCACCAGCCTGACCAACCTCAGATCATTGACCATGGGCGGTAACGAACTGGGCGACGCCGGTATGCAGGCGCTCCGCCAGATGCCGAATTTGACTTATCTCGATCTGAGCGGCCGCCAGGGCAATGACAAGAACGTCTGGAGCATCGCCATGTCCAACACCGGACTCCAGGCCGTTCTCAGTCTCAAAAACCTGCGCGAACTGCGCTTCGCCTGCGTAACCACGTCGGTAGGAATCGAAGGCGCGAAGCTGGGAGAAGTGAGCACTCTCAGCGTGACTGAGAAATGGCTGGAGCAGCTCCAATCGCTGACCAGTCTCGAGCGGCTGAAATTACAAGGCTGCGGCCGTATCGATGACGCAGCCGTCCGGACCCTGATCGCCATGCCCGCCCTTCGCGAAGTGGATCTGAAAGGCACCGCCGTCACCGAAAAAGGCGCCGACATGTTTCGCGCCGCCAAACCAAAAGCCGTAGTCTACATCGGACCGTGGGAAGGCAAAGCCGCCGCGTACCGGAATAATTAATCTTTCATAGCCGCGCGTTCACGCACCATCGAAGATAGGCGCCGCGGGGCGGACCCCCTGGTCCGCGGCCGACGCCCACGTCGGCCCGCTTCTGAAATAGAGGCGCCCCGAGGAGCGGGCCCAGGGGTGCATCCCCTGTTGCATCCCCACAGAGCAGCAAAGCCGCAGCCAAAGCTGGGCCGACGGGGGCGTCGGCCGCGGACCAGGGTCCGCCCCACGAATCGCCGCAAGGCGCAAAGAAACTGATCGATAGTAGTACATATGCGCGAAGTCTTCATTCCATCGGATGGCTGCAGGCCAACGAGATTCTAGCGCGCAACTGCGTTTCAATCGGTCTTCGCCAAGAAATGAGCCGAATAGCCCAAATTGTCGAACCGAAGCGCCGACAGCGATTCGGATTCAAAGTAGACCACCGACGCGCGGTCCATCCATCCAGTCTTAATGCGCTGCAACTGGCCCGCTTTCAGGCTGAACGTAACTTCGCGCATTTCCGGCGCACGTAGCGTCAGCGTGACGTCCTCAGGAAGCGGGTTGTAAACATCCATCCGCATCAAAATCCTCGGATAGAAGAAACGGAACTGTCCCTTCGTGACGTTCCTCTCCGCGGCGCCCAGTGAAAATGTACTCATGCGGCCCGACGGTGGACAAACTTTCCACTCCCCCTCGCCCCAGTCGATCACGCCCGATGGATACTCCCCGCGCAACTTGACGTTGGCGCCGACGTGAGGATTGTCAAAATCTACGATGAGCGGGACAGGTTCCGCGGCAGTCCCTTGAATGTCGATATCGTGCGAATGATCGTGCCTTATACGCATTACCCGCGTGCCGTCATTAAATGTGTAACCTTCCAGTTTAAGATCCCCACGGCGGACCAGCTTGCGCCCACCCGCTGAAACCGAATCAGGAACGAAAAGCAGGCGCAGGACGTCCGTTGAAGAGTCATCGAACGTCGAGTAAGTAACCGAGCCCTTTCCATACGCGATCTTCGTGACCACGGACTGCGAGCCGAGCAGGTGCGACTCATCCGCCGGAGCCCATTCCGGAACCGCCCAGAAGGCGTCCATCAGCCGGCGCGGGCCATCCGCGAATTGGTCGGTGAACCACCATTGGGTACTAAACGGAGCATGCGCGTCGGGCGGCATGCCCTGGAAATAAGTCACCCAGTTGTACGACCGGAATGCTTCCTCTTTATATGCCGCCTCGCCCGTCTTCGCAAAATAGAGCGCCTCCACGGCGGCCAGCCGCGAAGTGTGGCTGTCGCAGCATTCATTCGGAGCGTTGCAGCAAAAGCTCTTGCCGTCGCCCTGCTCGGTGGTCACCATAGCGCCATGCACGATGTATTTGGGCCACTTCGGCGTAGTCTTTACCCATTCGATGAGCTTACGCGCGTGCTCGCGCCATTCCGGGTCCTTATCCGGATTCAAAAGAACATAGCGCGCATATTCCAACGGGATCACCTGGTTCATGTTCTCCATGCGCGGCGGGACATCCTCGAAATACCCCACCCACACATTGTTCTTCATCGGGTATTGCTGCAGCCATTCCCACGCCGCCTGACGGACCTGCCGGTAGCGCGCGACATCGCCCTGATCCAGCCGGATTAACTCATCGAAGAGCATGATGGGCTCCACCACATTCGCGGAATACGGACCCATCCCGGGGCCCTCCACCTTGCCATCGCGAGCATAGCAGCGCACTGGCCAAGGCGAATGCTCCGCGTCCCCCTTGCTGTAGTTCTTCGCAAGCGCGGCGGCGCAGCGAATAGCCGCCTGCAGGTATTTCGTGTTCCCTGTCATCTCGTAAAAGCGGAGATAGGCGTAGCCGTCCTCGCCAACCACGTGTGGTTCGATGTAATCTTCTCCGTGCTGGCTCCATCCGGTGTAGTGCCGGTTTCCAGGATTGGCCGATGGATACGGCACGCCGCCCCACACGTACTTCTCCGGCGTCTGGCCGTTTTCCAGTTCGTAGTCGATAAAATCCTTGAGGAACGTGATGGTGTTGGGATCGCCGGTGTAAGGATACAGTCGCTCTATAAAACCCTGCATCATGGCGCGCAGGTAAGCCGTGGAGTTGGCCCAGTGCCACTCCGGCTGCATCTCAAACGTGGTGCGGTCGAAATCAAAGCAGCAATGGAAATAGGGATAGCGCTGGCGGTTGAATTGATCCCAGAGAATGCTCCACTGCGTCAGGAAGTGCGAACTGTAGGAATATCCAGTGTTATCGGGCATCGGCCAGGGCAGCAGTTTCCGCTCGCCATCCAGTTGAACCGGACGGCCCGCAATGGTGGAGGCGTCCACTTTGGAAACAACTCGAAAAGGCTCCTCGGCCCCTAATTGGCCAGCCGCCGCGGCGAGCACGGCTAAGAAATAGAGATTCTTCATATTCACCTGCCGTCGAATTCAATAACTGGTATCGTATTTCGCAATCAGTAATGTTGCAGCCAGAACAATCGCGGAGCCCACCAGCGCCAGTGTGCTCAAGCGCTCTCCGAGAAACACCGCCGCGAGCAGTACTCCAAAAATCGGAACAAGATAAAGCGAAACCGATGCGACGGTCACGTCCAGGTGTTCCAGCGCCGCAAAAAAGAACAGCATCGACGCTCCATACATGAAGATCGCCAAGAACGCGAACGCAGCCCAAGATTTCCAATCGAACGCCGCGAACACGCTCCAGTGGAACGGCTCTACCCAGATCAGCAGCGGAATGCTGGCCACCGAAGCCGTGATATAGCTGAAGATCAGAATTTCGATTTCCTGAAACCGCCGCATCAAGCCTTTGCAGTACGTGTTATAGAAAGACGAACCGAAACAGCCGACGAGAATGAGGCTGTTCCCGGCAATGTACTTCATCTCCAGAAGCGAACTTTCGCGCAGATCCTGTATCGACATCAGCAACACGCCCACCAACCCAAATGCCAGAGAGACGATCCGGAGCATGGTAAGCTTCTCGCGCAGCATGAACGAAGCCAGCACGGCCGTGATCACCGGAATCATCAGATTCAGCACGGCGCCGTTCGAGGCCAGCGACTTTGAGATCCCCCACGTCATTCCCAACTGCGCCAAAACCTGCCCCACCACGCCTGCCAGCGTGAATTCACCCCAATCTCGCCAGGTGGGCCGCGCGGCATCCGGATTGGCTCGCCGCTTGCGGATCAGCAACGGCACGAAGAGAAGTGTGGTGACGTAGAAGGGCACAAAAGTGATAGCGATGGGTTGCATCTGCCGATCCAGAAACTTTACGGCGGTGCCTTGGGCGGACCAGATCAGCGAAGCCATGGCGAGCAGAAAAAAATACCATAGCATTCGCCCTTTGTGGTTCGTCATCCCCTCTGCACCACCACTCCGAATCGGTCCGCGCCCATCGAACTGCCCTCAAACACGTAAGGCTTTATCTGCCGCAACTCCCCGTAGCGCCGCACCACGCGATGAAACGCTTCCTCCGCGTCTTGGTGGCCCAGAATCGCTACCGTACCGCCCGCGCCTCCGCCAGTTACTTTTGCTCCATAAAGACCCTTTTGCTCTCGAACCAGATCCACCAGCAGATCGGTCGCCTCATTGCCCAACCCGCACTCGGTATACGAATAGTGCGATTGATACATCAAATCGCCCATCAGCCGGAAAGCCTCCTCGGAATCTTCCGCCCCGGCGCCCCGCGCCAGTTCCACGAACAACTGAATGCGCTGGTTCTCCTCGCACGCATATCGGGTACAGTTCCGGACACGATAGCTGATCTGCGGCAGAACCCGGGTGAAAGGATCCGCATGAAACTGCTCGCCGCGCAGAAACGCGGAGCCTGGCATCGCTTCGGGAAGCCGCGCTTCGTATTTCGAGCGGAACAGCGACGGTGTCACTTCAGAAAGATAGCCACGCCAGCGAGAATCGGTGAAGCGCGGAATGCGGCTCGCGGAGTCACGCGTCACCGGCAGCCCTTCCTGATCGCAAATCAATTTGTATCCCATGAACGCAGCCGCCCGCGCAGCTTCGTACTCGATGCCAGTAACCGCGTGGCTCACTCCGGAATCCACCGCCCAGCATCGCAGCTTTTCCGGAAGCCGGACCAGCGGGCGTGTCTGGCATGGCTGGCATAAAAGCGGCAGGATGAATCCCTCGTCGCCCAGTACGGCCGCAGCTTGATCCATAATGCCGCAGGCCGATTCCGCGATCACATTCTCCGCCCACTGGCAGGCTTCGGCGAGTTCGATTCCGTGCAGGTCGATGCCGTAAGCCGCAGCCGCCGGCTTCATGACTGCAACCTCCACCGCCGCTGATGAGCTGACGCCCTTATTCAAGGGAACTTCTGAGTGGATCAAGACGTCGGCCCCGCTTCGCACCAGCTCCGGATAATTAAGCCGCAGCCAGTAGAACACTCCCAGCACGTAGGCAGTCCAACGATGGGCCGGATCCGCATTCACCAGCCGGCGCACGCTTTCCTCATCCGTCATGTCATCGAACGCGAACTCGACAATGTCCCGCCAGCCGCGCTCAGCCATCTGCGGATTCCAGAAGCGAATGCGCCCATCGGCCCGCAACTGCACCGCTGCCCAGGTTGCTTCCCGGATTGTCGCCTCAAATACCAGGCCGCCCGTATAATCCACGTTGCCGCCCATCAGGTCCAGCCGACCCGGAGATCTTCCGATGAATACCGGTGAGCCGGCCTCGAAGAAATCGCCATCCGCCCGGATGCGGCTGACCTGAGCCTCGAAAGCCGTCATGCCAATTCCCGGATGCTGTCAATCACGTAGTTGATCGATGTTTCAGTCATCCGCGGATGAATGGGCAAGCTTACGTACTTGTGGAACAAAGCCTCGGCCACCGGGCATTCGCCTTCCGCGTGGCCCAGCTTTCGGTAGGCCGTGGTGAGATGGATGGGCATGTAATGCGACCACGCCTTGATGCCCTTCGCCGTGTACAGTTCCCACATGAAATCTTCTTTGCTGAGGCGGAACTCCGGCTCCACTAGCACGCAGTAAATATGGAAGACGTGTTTCCTGCCCGAAGAAATATAGGGATTGGTGATGCCTTTAACGCCGTGCAACCCTTCACGGTACGCATTGGCGATCTCAATTCTACGAGCATTGAACTGATCCAGCTTCTTCAACTGTTCGAGACCCGTCGCCGCCTGCGCATCCGTCATGCGAAAGTTGAAGCCGATGTCATCGAAATCCAGATACCAGTAGCGCTTTCCCATGGGCAGCGTGGATTCATCAATTGGAAGATATTTTCCCTTGGGATCGTAGGTGCGGCAGCACAGCGAGCGGAACCCCAACATTCGTTCGTGCAGGTCGGGCCTCTCCGTCGTCAGCATGCCTCCCTCGCCGAGCGTCACCATGTTCTTCTGTTGGTGGAAGCTGAATACACCGATGTCGCCCAGTGTGCCGGTCTTCCGGCCTTTATACTCGGCGCCCGCGGTGTGTGCGCAATCTTCGATCACCAGAATGTTCCGCTGGCGCGCCAGCTCCATGATCGGGTCCATGTCACAACACTGGCCGTAGAGATGCACTACGATAATCGCTTTCGTGCGATCGGTAATTTTCGCGGCCACCGAGACCGGATCCAGATTCAGCGTCCGCGGATCCACATCCGCGAACACAACTTTTGCTCCTAAGACTGCGGCGGCATTGGCTGTCGAAATCCAACTGATCGGCGTGGTGATCACTTCATCGCCCGGCCCCAGCCGCGCAGCGATCGCTGCCAGCTGCAGGCCCGTTGTTCCCGATGTAACCGCCAGTCCGTGCTTTGAGCCGCAATAACCGGCGAAGCGCTCCTCGAACTGTTTTACCTTGGGCCCGCAGGAAGGAGCGCCGCTACACAGCACTTCGTCGAGCGCCGCTGCTTCCTCCGGTCCGTAAATGGACCCTTGACCGTACTCGAGTTCATGAATTGCTTTGGGTAGTGGCATGAAGAGCTCTTTCGATGACTTCGTCGCAACTGGGCACCGGCGTCCGGCACACTTCACTGAGCTTGCTGGTAAGAAGAAAGTGATCCAGTCCCCGAGGGGCTCGGCCGGGCACTGGCTCGGTCTGCGCTTGGACAAGTTGTGGCGAGAAGCCCATCCTCTCGGCCAGCTTGACCCCCAGTTCGAAACGCGAGATCGCTTGCGTAGCGCCCACATGGAAGACGCCGGCCGCACCGTCAGCGCCCAGCAGTTCCAGCAGTAAGCTGCTGAATGTAACGGCGTCGATTGGATTGCGATATTCGAAATCGGGAAGCCAAACGCTCTCGCCCGCTCGGAGTTTCGCCGCGAATCGGTTGAGCATCGCATTGGTTCCGGAGCCCTCGGCGAAACCGATCGCCAGTGCCAGGCGCAGGATCAGCGCGTTGGGCAGCTTCGCCAGAATCAGCTCCTCGGCGCGCGCCTTCGTTCTGCCGTAGACGCTCAGTGGAGTGGGAGCATCGCGCTCCGTGTAGCCATGCCGCGTGCCATCGAAAACCGCGGCGGACGACGTGAATACCATCCGAGCGTTTGTGCGCGCGCAGGCTTCGGCCACGTGAATCGCGCCGCACACATTCACTGCTTCAGCGATTTCCGGGTGCTGTTCGCATTGATCGATATCCGAGACTGCGGCTAAGAGAACGGCAACATCCGGCCGCACGTTCCGAAATGCGGCATCTACGCTTGCGGCCGATGTGACATCCATGGACACATCCATCTCCAGGCCTCGCTCGCCCCGTGGAGCAGCCAGGTCCGCTTCAAATACCTCGAAACAACATGCCGCTTTCGACAGATGCTGTCCCAGAAAGCCGTTCGCTCCGATAATCAACAGCCGGGGGCTGGTCACCTGGACTATCCTAGCGAATCTGCCGCGCCGCTAGATCAAATCCCAAGGCTTGCGCGCCTGGCGGGCCAGCAGCTTCGACGCCTCGGCATCACCCGAGAATTCCTCTGTGTCCGCGTTCCAGTGCAGCTTCTTGCCGGTCTTGAAGGCGATGTTGCCTAAGTGCGCCACAGTGGTGGAGCGATGGCCGGTTTCCACCTCCGCGGCAGGCGTGTTGCGCGAACGCACGCACTCGATGAAGTTCGCCGCGTGCAGCTTTGTGGCATCCGTCGTGTTCATCTGCATGCGTTCCAGCGGCGGTTCCGTGGAGCCTGGTTTCTTCGGTTCGGGATAAATTTCATAGCCGACGCGGTCCGCATACAATGCGCCACGCGTTCCGTAGAAAGCCATGCCATTGGGCCGATCCTCAGCTCCGCGGGCGTTGTAGTACTGCATTCCAGGAGTGCGGCCGCCGACGCCGTGAGCGTTGAGCAGGCACGATTCATAGCTCATCACGAAACCGGGATACTCATAAGTCACCTGCAACACGTCGGGAATTTCGCCGTCGTCGCGCAGGCTGAAGCGCCCGCCGCTGGCCGCCACCGTTGTCGGCGCAGTGACGTTCATAACTTGCTGCACGGTATCCAGCCGGTGCGTACCGAAATCCGTGATGTACCCGCCCGAGTAATCCCAGAACCAGCGGTAAGTCACCAGAAAACGCTTGCGGTTGTAGGGCACGGATGGCGCGGGGCCAAGGTAGAAATCCCAGTCGAGGCCGGCGGGAGGCTCGGAGTCAGCCTCGTGCCCGATGCCCTCCGGGTAGCGGTTAGCGTAATTCCAGACGCGCACCCAGTTTACTTTTCCCAGCGCACCGCTTTGCACAATCTTTTCCACTTCGCGGAAGTGCGGCGATGAGCGATGCTGCGTGCCGGCTTGCACGATCCGCTTGTAACGCCGCGCCGCCGTCACCATGGCGCGGCCTTCGCGGACGTTGTGCGCCAGGGGCTTCTCCACGTAGACGTCTTTACCCGCCTGGCAGGCCAGCACCGTAATAGCGGCGTGCCAGTGGTCGGGCGTGGCGATATGAACGGCGTCGATGTCTTTTCGCTCCAGCAGCCGCCGGAAATCTTGATACGCCTGTGCCTGCGGACCCGCCCACTCTTTCGCACGCTCGGCGTTCGTGAGATAAACATCGGCCACCGCGCCATACTCCACTCCGGGCGCTTCCCTCATCAAGCCGGCCACATATCGCCCGCGGCCGCCGCAACCGATCAGGCCCACCACGACGCGGTCATTCGCGCCGCGTATCCGCTGGGCCCCTAGCGCGGCCGCTGTGGCTACGGCTGTCGCGCTTCCAAGGAATTGGCGTCGTTGCATGTGCCGATTATCGCTCCATTCCGAGACATACTGGTGGGATACCAGCCCACGATGGATTTTGGAGGCCCGCCGCGTGCGAATAAATCGAGATCGTATGGTCCGCATCCTGGGCCCAGCGCACAAGCCGCAAAGAGTCTGGGAAGAGCAGTTTGATTACAACAACGACGAGCTCGCCAAGATGGCCCAAATGGATTGGGACCGAGTGCCTGACGATTATCTCTGGTATTACTTTCATGATTTGGCCTACGCTGACCTGCAGGCGGACTTGTTTCGGCACCTTTTCCCAGCGTGCCTTAACTACTGGTATGAGACGCTGCTGAGAAACGAAGCCCCCTCGCGTGGAGATAGCGATTTTCATTATTCGTTGGTGCGCGGGCAAATCCTCGAGAAGATGCTGTCGGAAAGTGAACGGCAGTCTTTGTACGATTTCTTTCGCGACGGATTCCTGGACCGCGTTGAGGAAGAACGCGGCTTCGTTTACGAGCAATCGCGTGATCCGTTGATCTCCAGCGGCAAATCTGCAAACGCCTGGATCTTCCGCTTCAACTCTCTCGGAATCGTCGCACCGGTGATTCAGCGGATTTGGGATGAATGGTGGACGCTCGATCATCCTGGCAAGGCTGTTTGCGCGGTGATGTATGCCTCCGGATTGGTTTACCTGAAGGGTGAGAACCCGATCTACGGCGTCTGGACCCCGGAATACGGAGGCGGAGGTCCGTACCTCACAGAAAGCGACAGTCCGCTTTTCGATTGGACCTGGCGCCCTGACAACCTATCCTTCTTCGAAGAAACACTGTCGGTGGATTACGTCGTTCAAAAACTTGATGAGGCGGCCGCCAGTCTGTCCGACAGCTCCGAGGCAATCCTTGCCCGGCGGGTTGCCGATGATTCAAGAGCAAAAAGGGATGTGATCGAGATTCGGATCGACGATTTGCTGCAGAATCTGGCTCGGGATCACCGTGCCAAAGATCGCTGGGAATAGCCGCAATGGCGGAAGATGCAGCGCTTGTCGTTGTGATGATGCAGCTTCGCGCAATGTGGACCTTTGCGTTCACCGGCCAGAAGAAAAACCTCAGCCGCCGCCAGCATACCCAACGGTGGCGCGATGAAATAGATCCAAAGCGCGTGCCAGTAGCTGCCATATACTGCGGGACCGAACGTTCGGGCCGGGCTCGTGCTCATCCCGGATAAGGGTGATTCGAAAGCGATGTATATCGCAGCCAAGCTGGCGGCGAAGTAATGGGTATAAGGCGCCAGGGCTTCGTGATTGGATGTGAATAGAATCGCGACCATCAAGATAAACGAAATGGCAAGTTCGGCAACAAACGCGATGCTGTCGCCGTAGATCCCCGGCAGCGTGGCCGCGTAACGGACCGCTTTGTGCGCCGGCGCGCCTTCGAGCATCAGCGAGGCCAGCGCCACGCCAACCACCGCTCCGAGAAGTTGCGCGGCGCAATAAAAGACCGCATCCCAAAACGCTACTTTCTTCAATCGATAGAAGGTGAGTGTCACTGCGGGATTGAAGTGCGCCCCGGACTGCTTGCCCCACGGCGAAAGAACGATCCCCATAATTGTCCCGCCCATCGCCAGGCCCATCAAAATTCGCCGAACAGGGTCGCTCCCGAGATATCGCTGGATAGGCGAAGCGGGATGCCATAACAACGTAGCAGCCGCGCACGCAGAGAACAGGTAGATGCCGGCCTCACCAGCTTCCATCAGGTACTCGGGCCAGTGCTGACGCAGGCTGCTGGTAGCGTTCAGCGTGCTCTCAGTCCCCGGCTCAATCCGCGGACGTTCGCGCGTGGAGTTGCTCATGCTTTTCGAGCGCCCGAGGCACGCTCATGAACAAGGCCTTCAGGCCTTCCGTCATCGTCGGATGCGCAAAAATGGCGTCGCGCAAAATTGTGTACGGCTGGCCTGCCAGCATCGCGAGTTGAACCGTGCCCATCAGTTCGCCCGCCTCAGGCCCAAAGGCCGTGAAGCCGAGAATGCGATCACTGTTCACGTCGATTAGCGTCTTCATGAATCCACGCCTCTCCGAAATTGTCCAGGTCCGCCAGGCAGAGTCGTAAGGCACGGTTGCCGCCCGGTAAGCGATATTCTTTTGCTTCGCCTGCGACTCGCTGAGACCGACACGCCCCAGCTCCGGATCGATGAAGACGCAGTACGGAACCAGCCGGTCCGCGGTGCTGCGATGGCCGCCGTTCAGGTTCCCGATAATGAGGTTAGCGTCGTCCTCGGCTACGTGCGTGAAATATGGGCTGCCCGCGCTCTCCCCCATCGCCCAGACATTTGGCGCCGTCGTTTCCAGGCGATCGTTCACTCGGATGTGCCCCTTCTCCGTGACCTCGATTCCGGCCTTCTCCAGCCCAATCCCCGCAGTATTCGGCGTACGTCCCACCGCCACCAGGATGTCGGTTCCATCTATAGTTCGCGTACCGTTCTGGTCTTGCAGTTGAAGGCTGACGTGCCCGCCGGAAAGGCCGTCGACACTGAGGACGCGCGTGCTTAACAGAACCTCGATGCCTTCGTCCTGGAACAGCTGCAGAACGGCCTGCGAAACGTCGGCATCTTCATTGGCAATCAGTTGCGCGCTGCGCTCAATCAGCGTTACGCGGCTTCCCAGTCTGCGCAGAGCCTGGCTCAATTCCAACCCCACGTAGCCGCCTCCCAGGACGATCAAGTGGTCGGGAAGCCGCTGCAAGTCCAACGCCTCGATATGTGTCATCGGCTTGGCTTCCCGCAGACCAGGCGTATCGGGTACTGTCGCGCTGGTTCCTATGTCAACGAACATGCGGTCAGCAGTGAGCGTACGTTCGCCCCCATCGCGCAGGGCAACGTGAATGGTGCGTGGTGCGATGAATGTTCCCTCGCCGAAGATGAGCTCGTCTCCAGCCGCATGATATTTGTCCAGATGAAGTTGGATAAGACCTTCCACCATTTCTCGCTTGCGTGTGTACACCCCAGCCATGTCAATCGAGATCGGCCCGGTCTCAATACCGAATTCCCGATGCCGCCCCACCAGCGAAGCTACTTTCGCTGAGTGAATTACGTTCTTGCTGGGCAGGCACGCCACATTGGGACAGGACCCACCGACATACTTCCGATCGACAACGGCGGTTCGCCTTCCTTGGTGGGCCATCGTCCAGGCCATCACTTTGCCGGCCGTGCCACCGCCAAACACTACTACGTCGTATTTTTCTATTGAACTCATCCGGTTCGTGCCTCCTGAGGGATTCGCCGGCTAAATCCCTTTGATTTCGCCGCCATCCATCCGAATAGATGCTCCCGTGAGCCACCGAGCTTCTTTAGAAACCAAATATGCCATCAGTCCGGCAATTTCGTCCGGTTCGCCGTAGCGAGCGATGCCGGCCTTCTCCGGAAACTGCTTCATGGCCTCTGCCACGCTCATTCCGTGCTCTGGAGCCCAATGATCCATGAACGATCTGCGGCGGCCGGTCATAACCGGTCCCGGCACTACGCTGTTCACTTGCACTCCATCCTGGATGCCCTGTTCGGCAAAGGCCTTCGCGAGCGCAATAATGGCGGCGTTGATGGTAGCGACGGCCGCGAAGCCCGGCTTCGGATCGAGAGCTGCGCTTCCCGAGATCAGAATCACCGCGCCTCTGGAAGCTTTCAGAGCGTCCCAAGCGCGTATGGTCAACCGGCGCGCGCCGTGCAGCTTAAGGGCTAGGCCATCTTCCCACTGCGCGTCGGTCATCTCGAACAAATCGATCTGCGGCACGGCGCCGGCAATATTTAGCAAAGCGTCGATTCTGCCAAAGCGGTCCAGCGTGCCCTGCACCAGGGTCTCCACCGAGTCAGGCTGTCGCAGATCAAGCGCAAAAATCACAGGCTCGGCCCCCGCGGATTTTACCGCTGCCGCTGTCTCCTTAAGCTCATCCTCTTGTCTCGCGGCCAGGACAACGCCTTCGAAATCGCGTGCCAGGCGTACCGATGTCGCGCGGCCGATGCCTTGGCTCGCGCCGGTGACGATAGCAACGGATTTCAACATGCCAGTGTCCCCTGGGCCGCTTCCAGAATCACGCCAACCACTACCTCCGGCGCCGTATGCATCGGCGTGTGGTCCACTTTATGCGTCCGAATCTTCGCGCCCATCCGTTCCGCCATGTAGCGCTGCGTCTCCGGCGAAATCATGCGGTCCTCTTCCGCCAACAGAAACCACGATGGCTTCGTTTTCCACGCCGGAACAGGAGCCTTATCTTGAATGCATTTCACGGCAATCGGCCGTTGCACGGCTTGGAGAATCGTGGTCTGGTCCGGTGACGCTTTGTGAGCTACCGCGCGCGCAAAACCGCCTTCCGGCATCCAGATCAGCCCATGCACATCCGGCTCCAGGTGCGGCGCCTCCGGATGCGGCTTGGCGCGATAAAAGACATCGGCAACAGTCTCACCTTCAGCCGGACCCAGCGCCGCCACGTACACCAGCGACTTTACCCGGTCATCCTTCACCCCAGCGATCACCGCGCCCGCGTAGGCGTGGCCCGCCAGCAGCGCCGGCCCGCTCGTTCTCTCAACCACGCGCCGGAGAGCGGCGATGTCCTCTGCCAGCGATGTCAAGGGAATCGGCGCGCACGTTACATTGAGACCCTCTTTTCGCAACGGCAAAATAACGTTGTCCCAACAAGAACCGTCTGCCCACGCGCCATGAACCAGGACGATCGTCGCGTTATAAGCGAACGAACTCATTGCGATGCCCCGGCTGCCAGAAACTCTTTCATCCGGGAGGCGATTTCGACAACGTGCGTCTCCAGAGCAAAATGCCCCGTATCCAGGAATTCCACACGCGCCTTCGGTATGTCCTTTCGAAATGCCTCGGCACCAGGGGGAATGAAAAACGGATCGTTCTTACCCCAAATCGCGAGCAACGGCGGCTGTGCTTTCCGGAAGTAATCCTGAAACGCCGGATAGAGCTTCACGTTGGAAGCATAATCGAGAAACAAATCCAGCTGAATGTCTTTGTTCCCCGGACGCTCCAGCAGAGCCGTGTCCAATGTGTACGATTCTGGCGCAACACTCTCCGGATTGGTGACACCATGCGTGTACTGCCAGCGCGTTCCATCCAGCGTCAAAATGTTTTTGCGCAGCACCTCGCGATTCTCTGCCGTCGGCTCACCCCAGTATTTCCGGATCGGCCCCCAGGCATCGCCCAGCCCTGCTTCGTAGGCATTCCCGTTCTGTGAAACGATCGCCGTCACTCGATCCGGGTGGGCCATCGCGAGGCGGAATCCAGTGGGCGCGCCATAGTCGAACACATAGAGTGCGTAGCGCCTGAGTTTGAGCGCTTGCGTGAACGCATTAATGGTCGCGGCCAATCGGTCGAACGAATAAACATATTTCCGGTCCTCGGGAACTTCCGTGAACCCGAAGCCGGGAAGGTCCGGCGCAATCACTCGATAGTCATCGGCGAGGCGTGGAATGAGTTCACGGAACATGAAAGACGATGCCGGGAACCCGTGTAGCAGCAACACCACCGGAGAATTTGGATCGCCTGCCGCCCGATAGAAAACTCGTACTCCATCCGCTTCCACCCGGTGGATCGATGTAACCGCTATAGAATCGTTCGCGATCTTAGCTGAACCAGTTTGACTCATAGGATCTCCTTGCCCATGGCCATCGCATCCGGCAAGCCAAACAAAAGAGATCTCAAATCAGGACCAATTTCGCCCCCAACTGACGGAATCGGGACGGACCTCCGACACACTGACCACCGTTCGTCACGAAGGAAGTGGGGCAGGCGCTTTCGCCTGCCAAGTCACCCTCGCCGCCGTATACCCAGCTTCTGCATTCTGTAAACCAACGACGTCCGCTTCATTCCCAATCGCTCCGCCGCCCCATTACGCCCGCCAACCACCCAGTTGCTCGCTTCCAGCGCCCGGATGATGTGGTCTCGCTCAACTTCTTGGAGACCCGTCATGGGGTTATTGTTCGCCACCCGCGCTTGGAAGGGCCGCAACTCAGACACTGGAGCGCGCAACACGGTGTGCGGAGAAAGAATGACGGCGCGCTCCACGAAGTTCTGCAATTCCCGAACGTTTCCGGGCCACGGATACCTGAGCAGCGCATCCATGGTCTCCGCGGGGATTTCATCGATTTGCTTGTTCATCCGCCGGGCGTAGACCTCTGTGAAATGCCGAACCAGTTTCGGAATGTCTTCAGTACGCTGCCTCAGCGCCGGAACGTGGATCGGAAATACGTTCAATCGGTAATACAGATCTTCGCGAAAAATGGACTGCTTC
>Ga0210388_10001092_pt1 | contig 21620 bp, 15 predicted proteins | sample IncBWC19OmetaG_FD_155485 | JGI IMG/M metagenome (GOLD analysis project Ga0210388, IMG submission 155485) | Forest soil microbial communities from Barre Woods Harvard Forest LTER site, Petersham, Massachusetts, United States - Inc-BW-C-19-O ... | reverse complement strand
TCTGGCGAATCCGGCTCTCTTCTCGGCGACTTCGGTTCAGGGCAATTATTCCTTCGGAATATCGGGCATCGATTCGGGCGGCAATCCGATGGCAATCGCTGGAAACTTTTTCTCGGATGGAGCCGGAACGTTTCCTATCAATTCCGCGATTCAAGATGTGAATGACGCGGGAACGGTGACGCAGGCTGACGTTTCCTTGCACGGCGGGATCATCAACGCAGTTGTTGATCCGGTCACGGGGCGCGGCACACTTGAATTCATTAGTACCGTGCCGAACACGGGAACGTTGACGTTTGCGTTCTACATCGTTGACGCCACTCACATCAAGCTGGTCGAGATTGATCCGGCTCCCGTTCTGGCGGGGGACGCATTCAGCGCTCCAAGCACCATTACCCTCAATACCCTGAACGGAAGTTACGCATTCACTGTAGGGGGCGCGGAAACGGCTGGCCCTTATGCTGCAGGTGGTATCTTCACGGCGTCCGGGACTGGCACAATCAAGGGTGGGGTACAGGATCTCAACGAACAAGCCAACGTGCTCCACCTGATGCAGACAATTTCGGCGACGTCTTCAACGTACCAGCTGTCGCCGACAACCACCTCGAACCGCATTCTCCTAACGCTCAACAATGGGAGTACGAGCTTTATCTATGGGGCGTACCCTACGTCGAACGGTTTGGTTGAGCTGGTTGAAGTGGACAATGCGATCCTGATCAGCAGCGGCACAGCTTTCCTGCAATCATCAACCAGTGCACTCGCGGGCACCTTCGGATTCAATACGACCGGGCAAACCTCGAGCGGCGAGCAGGATATTAACGGCTCGCTGATTGCAGCAGGAACGACAGGGCTGACGGGCTACCTTGATATCAACGAGACGGGCAACATCTTTCTGAATACGCCGCTTTCGGGCAGTACGGTGGCCGCACCCGGCAATTTCGGACGCGGCACGCTTGTTCTCGCCACCGCGCCCCCTACCTCCGCCTCGTTCAATATCGCTTACTACGTGGTCGATAATTCCACGGCACTCGTTCTGGAAATCGATCACGCAGGAGTGACGCTCGGAACGATGGCCAAACAGTTTTAAAACAGCTGGACAGCAGTCGCCCCGCATCCCCGAGGATCCGCTAAAGCGGGTTCTCGGGGATTTTTTATTGCTCGCTAAAAAACCCCGAGCGGATTTATCTATGCCACGTCTAACGCGAGGGTGACTCGAGGAGCAAAATCTGGAAGCCGCTTGCGGTAACGAGTTAATTTCTCCAGAGTCGGGCGATCTCGCGGGGACACCAAGATTCTTGCTTTTGACGTCACCAATCGTTAGCATCGCTCGTTTTCGGTTTGTAAGACTTCAGCTCACTCATGCCAGAGCCAGACGGGAGTGTGGAATGAAGATTCGATTAAAGCGCGAGTATATCGTGCTCGCTGCGGCGATGGTCTGTGCGGTAGGAGTGCTGAGCTGGGTTCGCGCGGCTCGCGGAGAAGGCGGGGAACCTCGCTATTTCGCAATCACTCACGCCCGAATTGTTCCTGTTTCAGGGCCCGTGCTCGAAGATGGCACCGTCGTCCTCGCTAAAGGCCTGATTCAGTCCGTCGGAACAAACGTTTCGATTCCGCCAGAGGCTTGGGTGATCGATGGCAAGGGGCTGACGGTGTACCCCGGCCTGATCGGTGCGGGAACTGACCTCGGGCTTCCAAAGCCACCGGCGTCGGCCGGAGGAGGCCGACCCGCCATCGCGACGACCCCGACCGGCGAGCCCATTCTTGGCCCGGAGGGCCGCCCCGGAACCTCGCCGTGGCGCGTAGCAGCAGATGAAATCAAGATCGACGACAAGCGAATTCAAGAATGGCGCAACGCTGGTTTTACGACCGCGCTTACAACACCCGATGGCGGCATTTTCCCGGGGCAGGGAACAATCATCGATCTCGGAGGCGACCGCGCTGGCGATTTTATCGTCAAGCCCGCCGCCACCCTCCAGGTTGCATTCACGCCCATCGGCGGACTCTTCGGTTTTCCGGACTCGCTGATGGGGACGATCGCTTACGTGCGCCAGGTGTTCGATGACACTTCCTGGTACGGTCAGGCCGAGCCGGTCTATGAAGCCAACGTCACAAAATTCGAACGGATCTCATACGATCGCACCGAACGCGCGATCGCAAAAGCGCAGAGCCGCAACGAAATTGTTCTGCTTCCCGCGAATACTTCGATTCAGATTCTTCGCGCATTGAAATTGACCGGTGAATGGAAAGTCCCTGCTGTAATTTATGGCGGTCAGCAGGCATACGCCGTGGCGAGCGCGATTGCGGCACAGAAGATGCAGGTGCTCGTCAATTTGAAGTGGCCCGAGGTGGCGAAGGACGCAGATCCAGAAGCCGAACAGACATTACGTGATCTTCGCTTTCGCGACCGCGCACCTTCCACACCCGCGGCTCTCGCAAAAGCCGGCGTGAAATTCGCTTTTTATTCGGACGGGCTTACGGGCCCGAAAGATATTTTCAAGAGTCTTAAGAGAGCCACTGACGCCGGTCTTGCCCCAGAAGCGGCGCTCCGCGCTATTACGCTCGACGCAGCGAATATACTTGGCGTGGACGACAGGATGGGATCGATTCAACCCGGGAGAATCGCGAACCTGGTGGTGACGGACGGCGACATTTTCAACGAGAAGACGAAAGTAAAGCAGGTATTCGTCGACGGCCGCTGGTATCCAATCCACGAAGAGCCGAAACCTTCGGATAAGCCCGGTGACACAAAGCCTGAGTCCGCCGGCACATCTGCGACGGCTGTGCACGGGGAGGTGGGCCGATGAAGCGCGTGGCTGGGTTACTCGCCTTTGCATTTGCACTGCTAACGCCAGCTCTCGCGAGCGCACAAGATTCGAACGCGACGCTCATTCAAAACGCGACGATTTTGACGATCACTCACGGAAATATCGAGCACGGCTCGGTTCTAATTCAAGACGGAAAGATTGCCGCGGTCGGCACCGATCTCAAGGCTCCAGCCGGCGCCACAGTGATTGATGCGAGCGGCCAGTTCGTGATGCCAGGAATCATCGATTGTCACTCGCACATTGCTGTGGAAGGGAGCGTGAATGAAGGCGGCCCGGCCGTTTCGTCGATGGCAAATATCGCGGACGTTCTCAACCCGGAAGACATCAGCATCTATCGCGATCTCGCTGGCGGAGTAACGGTGGCAAATATTTTGCACGGTAGCGCAAATCCTATCGGCGGCCAGACGGTCGTCATCAAACTTCGTTGGGGCAAATCGCCCAGCGAACTTCCTTTCCAGGGCGCCTTGCCGGGAATTAAATTTGCGCTCGGAGAAAACCCGAAGCGAAGCAATTTTCAGCCTCCTCCCGGAATTCCGCCGCGCTATCCCGCCACTCGTCTCGGCGTGGAAGAAGTCATCCGCCAGGCGTTCACCGAAGCCCGGGAATACAAAAAGCAGTGGGACGATTACAATCAGCGCAAAGCAGCCGGCGAGCAGAATTTAATGCCCCCGCGCCGCAATGAAACGCTTGTGCCGCTCGTCGAAGTGCTCGAGGGCAAGCGTTACGTCCATTCCCACTGCTATCGCGCCGACGAAATCCTGATGCTCATGCGTGTAGCCAAGGAATTTGGATTCAAAGTCCGCACGTTCCAACATGTGCTGGAAGGCTATAAGGTGGCCGATGAGATTGCGGCTTCGGGAGCGGGCGGCTCGACTTTCTCTGACTGGTGGGCCTACAAGGCGGAAGCATATGACGCAATTCCGTACAACGCAGCTTTGATGAGCGAGCGCGGTGTCATTGTCTCGATCAATTCCGATGACGCCGAAGAGGCGAGCCACTTGAACCAGGAAGCAGCAAAAGCGATCAAGTACGGTGGCCTCTCATCGAATGATGCGCTGAAGCTCGTCACGCTAAATCCTGCGATCCAGTTGGGTATCGATAGCCGGGTCGGCTCGATCGATGTCGGCAAGGACGCCGATCTCGTTATCTACAACCACGATCCGTTGAGCGTTTACGCCGTCGTGCAAAAAACGTTCATCGATGGACAAGTTTATTTCGATCGTCAGCGCGACATTGCGCAACGCCCCGAACTTGCAAAAGAAAAGCAGGCCTTGATCGATAAAGAGAAAAAAGCCGGCGAAGAGCAAAAGAAAGCGGCGGAAGAACAGAAAAAGGCTGCTGAAGGGACCGGCAAGAAGCCGGATAAGAAGCCCGAGCAGAAGAAAAAACCTCCTACCGAGATCGAATCTCATGGCGCCGTCGCAGGAGGTGCCCTGTGAGATTCAGCACAAGGTTGAAATTTGTGATTCTGTTCATTTCGATATTTTGCATCTCGCCAGCGCACGCGCAGAACGCGCCGGGAGTCTACGCGATCAAAGGCGCAAAAGTGTTCCCCGTTTCCGGCGCTCCAATTGAGAATGGTACGGTGATTATTCGTGGCGGCAAGATTGTCACTGTTGGAGCAAACGTAGAAGTTCCCGCGGATGCGCAGGTGATCGATGCCGCGGGCCTCGAAGTGTATCCGGGTCTGTTCGATCCGTTCACACAGATGGGGCTCAACGAGATTGGCCAAGTGAGCGCGACTGTCGACATCGTCGAATTGGGCGATTTCAATCCGGAGCTTGTTGCCGCTACCGCCGTAAATCCGGCAAGCGCACATATTCCGGTGACGCGAGCGAGCGGAATCACACACGTAATTTCTGCTCCCGGGATCGGCGGGTTCGACCAATCCAGCGGAGGCTTCATCACCGGCCAGGCGTCTGCGTTTAATCTGGCGGGATGGACGATGGACGAAATGCAAATCAGGCGCTCGGTCGCGATGGTGATTAACTGGCCTTCAATTCGGACGCGCTCCTTCGATTTCGCGACTTTTTCCTTCAAAACCAAGCCATACGACGAAGCGAAAAAAGAATACGACAATAAGATCAACGAGCTAAGCGATTGGCTCGATCGAGCGCGACACTACGCACAGGTGAAAGAAAAGGGCTCACCCTCGCTGTTCGAACGCGACTTGAAATTGGAAGCGTTGATCCCCGTAGTCGAAGGCAAGCTTCCGGTCCTGGTCGTCGCAGGAGAAGCGCGCGATATTCGCAATGCGGTGGAATTCTGCGCGAAGCAAAATCTGAAAATGATTCTGGCGGATGGTTCGCAGGCATTCAAAGTGAAGGATCTGTTGAAGGAGAAGAAAATTCCGGTAATTCTCGGCCCCACTGAGCGCACTCCGGATGAAGAGGACATGCCGTACGATCAGCAGCTCACTCAGCCGGAAGATCTGCACGCAGCCGGAATTTCGATCGCGCTCTCGAGTTTTGGAACAGCGTTCTCGCGCCGCTTGTCGCAATACGCCGGAACGGCAGTGGCCTACGGCTTGCCGTACGACGAAGCGTTGAAGGCCGTCACGATCAACGCTGCAGAAATGTTCGGCATCGCCGATCAAATCGGCTCGATCCAACCTGGAAAGATTGCGAACCTCATCGTCACCAACGGCGACCCGCTGGAAATTCGCACCGAAATCCGCTACTTATTCATCAATGGACAACTCACGAGCACCGGCAATCGTCATCGCGATCTCTACGAGCAGTATCACAAGCGGTCGCAGGCTGGACATTAGACCGCGCATCGACTGAAAAACTGCTGAGGAGCCGGTTTGGGTAGCAAGCGCACTCCGCAAGCCTTAACTCTCTGCGCACTGCTTATCGCAATTGCGTTTTCTGGATGCGCGAGACGCGCGACGCATGAGCATTCGGATGAGAAGGCCAAGACTCATCCCGCGATCGTTTTCATGACGGACTTCGGCACCGCGAACGACTCGGTCGCGATCTGCAAGGCAGTAATGCTCGGAATCGCTCCGCGCACTCGGATTATGGACATCACACACGAGGTGACGCCGTTCTCGATCGAGGAAGGCGCGAGATTTCTTGCGGGCGTATCGCCTTACTATCCGGAGGGAACGGTTTTTCTTGCGGTAGTGGATCCCACCGTCGGCAGTTCCCGAAAAGCAATCATTGTCAAAACGAAAAAGGGGCAGCTCTTCGTGCTTCCCGATAACGGGTTGATCACGCCGGTGGCCGATCGCGATGGCGTCGAGGGCGTGCGCGAGATTACCAACCCCTTATGGATTATCGGCGATAAAATCTCCTCTACATTTCACGGTCGCGATATTTTTTCGCCCGCCGCTGCACATCTCGCAACGGGCGAAGACTGGACGCTTGCTGGACCCATTGTGAATGAACTCGTCCGCTTGCAGCCGCGCGAAGCGAAGGTCGAACCGAACGGAATCAAGGGCGAAGTGATCGGTCTCGACGATCCATTCGGCAGCCTGATCACCGATATCAGGGGAGACGACTTTAAGCAGCTTGGATACGAGCTCGGCGATATCGTAAGTTTCAAAATCGATGGGAAACAATTTACGTTTCCATTCGTTAAGACGTTTGCGTCTGTCGCCGTCGGAAAGCCGCTGCTTTATATCGATTCGCGAGGTCGGGTCGGCGTCGCGATCAATCAACAGGATTTTTCCAAGGTATACAAAATCACGCCGCCAGTCCCCGTCTTCATTCCGCGTAGGTCCGCACACTGAGTCGTCGATCACCAACGGAGGACCTGACACGAACAACGCGAAAACAGAAGCCGAACATGGCAATTCGCACCTCAATTTGGAGCCCACCGAATAGTCCTACTCCGCACTTGCCGAAACACTGGTACCTGTCTTCCGAATTCCAGTTTTGCCTAATGTTTGCCTGCGATTAGCCGATTCTCTAAATGTTCCCTGACAGTACGAACGTACTATTGCCGCACTTTGCCGCCGGCGACGAAAATTGCCTATATCAAGGACAGTTATCTCTACACCTCGGGGGACGGCGTAGCCGCCGTAGAGAATGATGGCGCCACTAACGAACGATTCGGTTGAACTCGCAAATCCCGCCGGCGAGACTGCAGTTTCGCAGTCCGCGAGCCAGCCTAAATCTGCGCCTGGTCTTCGCTCCGATGCTCTCTCGTTGGAAGTTCCTGTGAAGGTTCATGGTTCTCGCGTTGTGGAAGTGGCGCGCGGCACCGCGCCCCAGACAGAGCCATTCGAAGAACAGACCGTCACGATGATCGTATTTCCGCAAGGCGCAGTTGTCAGGATGGCGTCGCCCGTAAGCGTCAGCCAGATGCTCGTGCTCACAAATTTGAAAACGAAGCAGGACTCGATTTGCCGGGTCTTGAAAGTTCGCCCGAACGCGAATCTGGGCAGCTACGTGGAAGTGGAATTCACGCATCGGCAGCAGGGCTACTGGGGCGTTTCGTTTTCATCCGATGGCCCCGCCGCTACCAGCGCGATCGCCCCGCCAAAAATCGATTTGGAATCGCAGCCTCGCCCCCCGTATGCTCCGCCGCCGTCAACGATTTCTCCGGTCGCGCCAGCAATGAAGCAACCCGCCGCGACGACGGTAACACGCGACGCCAAACCAGCAGCAAGTACGCCCCCATCAACTCCCTTCGTGCCCACGCTGAAACCGGAATCAAGCTTTATCTCGATCGGTTCGCAGGAGAGAGTGCAGGAAGCAGCGTCGGCCACATCGACGACGACAAAACCGCTGTCGCCCGTCGAGCGAAGACTTGAGAATCCCGCGCCGCCAATTCTAAAGCTTGTGCCAGCAATCGAAACTCTCGCCCCCGCTCCTCCAGCGCCCTCCATCACCGAATTACAAGGTGACGAGGATGCGGGCTCGTCGAGCACGGTCGTAACTGAAATCGAATCCTCCGCGGTCGCAACGGCTCCCTTGAGTGGACACGACGAAGAACAGCAAAGCTCTCATGAAGAAGTATCCGCCAGTGCGACTTCCCGGCCAGCACGAGAGATATTTGGGAACTTTGGGGGCACGGCCGTTACCGCTTCGCAGCCTGCGCAGGCGGAAGCATTCGGTGCAAGACTCGATTCGGGCCTGGGAACTTCGGCGACACGGGACTCAGGTGCGAACCAGAACTGGATATTGATCGCTGCCTGCATCGCGGTACTTGTAATTGCCTTAGGCGCTGGCATTTTCTACTTCCGTCAGCACGCTTCGAACACTAACGTTACGGCGGCGCGCGCGTCGACCAATGCGCCACAATCTGCATCCGGAAACTCAGGCCAACTGCCTGCAATCACGCCTCCGGGGCAGCCATACATGGCTGGCGGCGCGGAGGCGAATCAGCCCCTGCGATCAAGTACCGCGGCTGCGCCTTCCGTTCCGGCACCAGCTTCTGCCAACTTGGCCAACGAGGCGAAGTTGTCTGCGGGCAATTCAACTCATTCGGTTCCCGCGCCAAAACAGGCGGCGCCCAGCGTCACCTCGGACATGATGTCCAGCGCGCTCTCGACCCATCCAACTACCTCGAACCGCGGGGACGAAGGGCAGTCTGACCAAGCGCCTGCTCTCGATCCGTCGGCGGCTGCGCCTGGCAATAATGCTCTGCCGGGGATCTCATCGCCGAACGCTGCGTCGCTTCCTGCACCGGAGATGCGACCGGAAGGGCCTGTCAAAATTGGTGGCGACGTCAAAGAGCCAAAGCTACTTACTTCTGTAACGCCGCAATATCCACCCGCCGCCCGATCATCGGGAACGCAGGGTGATGTTGTGGTCGAGACGACGATCGACAAGACCGGAAACGTCGTGCGAATGCACACCATCTCCGGTCCATCCATTCTTCGGCCTGCTGCTTTGGACGCGCTTCGCCGTTGGAAGTATGAGCCTTCGAGGCTTGATGGCGAACCGGTGGAAGTACAAATGCAGGTAACCATCAAATTTCGTTTGTAGTCTCGTTGCCGAAAAAATCAAAAAATCCTTCCCTACCTTGCACAGCGCGGGCTCACGCCTCGCTGGTGCGTTTTGACCGTCTCGAGCATCCAATAGTAAGATTCAGGTGGAACCAATCTGCAAGATGCGTTTCGTTCGAGGTGTGTTATGCGAGAAGCAGTGGTTGTCAGTTCAGTTCGAACTGCGGTTGGAAAGTCGTCGAAAGGGGCGCTGCGAAATACGCGACCGGACGACCTTGCCGCGGCAGCGATTAAGGAAGCGATCGCGCGAACGCCAGGTCTCGATCCGAAAGAAATCGAAGACGTTATTTTGGGCTGTGCGATCCCGGAGGCTGAGCAAGGCATGAATGTCGCCAGAATCGCGTCTTTGCGTGCAGGTCTGCCGGTGGAATCGTCTGCTATGACGATCAACCGCTTTTGTTCCTCCGGTTTGCAGGCGATCGCGATCGCCGCTCAGCGAATTATGGCGGGCCAAGGAGAGGTGGTTGTCGCAGGCGGCACCGAATCGATGAGCATGGTTCCGATGGGTGGCAACAAAGTTTCGCCGAATCCATGGCTAATGGACAATTATCCGGACGCATATCTTGGAATGGGTCTGACGGCAGAAAATCTGGCAAAGAAATACGGCATTTCGCGCGAGCAGGCGGACGAATTCTCCTATGCGAGCCATCAGAAGGCGTTTGCCGCGATTGCCGCGGGGAAATTCAAAGATGAAATCGTGCCCGTGGACGTCAGTTACTCCGTGCTCGAAGCCAATGCGAGCGGATCTCCAAATGCCACTCGCCCGAAAACTGTGAAAATGAAATTTGACACCGACGAAGGGCCACGAGCCGACACTTCTGTAGAAATTCTGGGAAAGCTGAAGCCGGTGTTTCACGTCCACGGCACGGTGACCGCAGGGAATAGTTCGCAAACGAGCGACGGCGCTGCGGCTGCCGTCGTGATGGGCGCCGAACGTGCTCGCGCCCTCGGCATAAAGCCAATGGCGAGATTCCTCGCGTTCGCTACCGCCGGATGTCCGCCCGAAGAAATGGGCATAGGCCCGGTCTTTGCGATTCCGAAGGCGTTGAAGATTGCGGGTCTCACGCTCGATCAGATCGACGTGATCGAGCTAAACGAAGCGTTTGCCGCCCAGGCTCTCAGCGTAATCAAGGTCGCAGGAATCGATCCTTCGCGCGTCAATCCCAACGGTGGCGCAATAGCGCTCGGACATCCGCTAGGCTGTACCGGCGCGAAACTCACAGCAACGATCCTGAGAGAACTTGAGCGCCGCAATGCTCGCTATGGGCTCGTTACGATGTGCGTTGGTGGTGGAATGGGCGCGGCCGGCATCTTTGAGCGAGTGGCCTAATATCCACTCATCGCGGATTCAAGAGGATTTAATCTCGGACGGCTGTCGTCGTCAGCACAAGCTCGAGCGGGGCATCTCCGACGCCTGACTGTTCTACAATCACGACCGTACCGTCTGGATTCGCCGTCGTCACGTCGCGGAAATGAATCTTCATTCCTGCGTAGGTAAAATCGCCACTGAACACAAGATTGTTTCCTTCCCAGTGACCTTTCTTCGTGAAGCAGCCCGGAAAATTATTTCCGAACACAAAGCTTTTGTAGATTCCTTCCAACGGGTCCCACGTGATCACTTCATGTCCGACGATATCTCCTCCAGGGCCTGCTCCCTGAAACTCAGCGATCTGAGAGAATCCGCCGGGTCCGACTGTCGCGACGTACGTCCCTTTGCCGGCTCCTCCGTTTGGAAACATGGAGCTCTTCGGATAATTTTCCGTATAGCGCCATTTGCCCTGTAGGAATTTGAGTCGCTCCATTTCAGGAGTCGGCTTCGGTGCCTGCATCTCCGGAACCGACGGCGTCGCTGCTTTCTTGTCTGTCGATTGGGTGGATTGTTGTATGGCAGAAGTAGAGGCAAGCATCACGAAGGCAAACAGAAGCACGCTCGAAATTGCGACAGCTGCTTTCATAAATCCTGCTCCTTTAATATTGTCGATTACTTTTTCGTCTTCCACAGACCAATCGTGTTTCCTTCCGGGTCGCCCATCCATGCGAACGTTCCTGTGGGAATATCAACGGGTGGCACCAGAACTTTTCCACCGAGCCGCTTCGCTTTGTCCAGGTACGCCTGCACATCGTCTACTTCGACGTAGAAGATTGTGTAGTGAGTAGGCTCGTGCCCTAAAGCCGTGATGTGCCCGCCAATTCCTGATCCTGTCGAGATCATCGCGGCCGGTCCAGCCTCGGTGATTTTCCAGTCGAAGAGCTTTGAATAAAACTCCTGCGTCTTCTTACTGTCGCGACAGCCAATCTCAAAATGTCCGACTGGATTTCCCATATGTCCTCCTCCACTAGCCAAGAATTCGCTTCAACTCGCCGACCCTCTAATTCTCAATTTGCGTTAGGCCTGCATCCAGCAAATCATAAGTTGAAAATCACAGCTGGGCGTCATTTGCTCCACCTGAACTTGCCGTTTTAGCAGCTATTCTTGGCGGGCACAACGTCGAACCGCGCCTGTCCTCCTAGCCTATTGCCATCAACCCAAATGAGAGAGACAATCACTTTTTATTGACCCCCACTTTCTAGGAGGCTTCGCGCCATGGCCACGGCTCCGGTTTCGCAGGCACTCAATCGCGGCGGATCATTTCTAATCACCTCTACCAGACCCGAGGATGTCTTTACTCCCGCGGATATCAGCGACGACCAGCGGCTAATCGGCCAAACTGCCGAAGAATTCATGACCAAGGAAGTGATCCCCGCCATACCCGAACTCGAAGCCCACAAAGAAGGGGCTATGGCGGAGATGTTGAAGCGCGCCGGAGCGATTGGGCTTCTCGGCGGCGCGATTCCGGAAGAGTACGGCGGCTCGCAGCTCGACAAAGTTTCTGCGACGGTGCTCGCCGAAAAGTTGTCAGGATACGCCTCGTTCGCGGTCTCTCACGGCGGCCACTCCGGGATCGGAACAATTCCAATTGTCTACTTCGGTACAGAAGCGCAAAAGAAGAAATATCTGCCGAAGATCGCCTCGGGCGAGCTGCTTTCCTGCTACTGCCTCTCCGAACCGCAGGCCGGTTCCGACTCGCTGGCCGCGCGCACCCGTGCCGTTCTCTCGCCGGATGGGAAGAACTGGATCTTGAACGGGCAGAAGATGTGGATCACGAACGGCGGATTTGCCGATGTGTATGTCGTCTTTGCCAAGGTTGACGGCGAGAAATTTTCCTGCTTTATCGTCGAGCGCGGCACTCCTGGTTTTTCCGCCGGTGCCGAAGAAAAGAAAATGGGCATTCGCGGGAGTTCCACCGTGCCGATCTTTTTCGAAAACTCTCCCGTCCCGAAAGAAAACCTGCTCCACGAAATCGGACGCGGTCATATCGTCGCCTTCAACACCCTGAACGTCGGCCGCTTCGGCCTCGGCGCGTATTGCCTGGGCGAATCGAAAGACGTTCTTAGAGAGTCGTCGAAGTATTCGAAGGAACGCACCGCATTTGGCAAGCAGCTCAAGGATTTTGGCCTGATCAAAACGAAGCTTGGCGAAATGGCCATTCGAATCTACGCGATCGAATCGATGATTTACCGCTCGGCGGGAATGATCGAAGCAGCCGTCGCGAGTTCACACGCTGGGGCCGACAAAGCGAAGCAGGACATGCAGGTTCTCGAAGAATATGCGATTGAAAGTTCTATCAGCAAAGTCGCAGGAAGCGAGACGCTCGATTTTTGTGTCGACGAAAGCGTCCAGATTTTTGGCGGTTACGGTTTTCACGAAGATTATCCGGTCGCGCGAGCCTATCGTGATAGCCGCGTGAATCGCATCTTCGAAGGTACGAACGAAATTAATCGCATGCTCATCATCCAAATGCTGATGAAACGCGCCACCAGTGGAATTCTGCCGATCATTCCTGCGGCGATGAAACTGGCCGACGAAGTTCTCGCCGGGCCGTCCTTTGAAGAAGCTCCGAGCGGGGCATTCGCCGAAGAAGAGCGCGCGCTCGCGCAGGCAAAGAAAATCTTCCTGCTTGCTACCGGCACGGCACTGCAGAAATTCCGAGAAGGACTTGCCGAGCAGCAGGAAATTGTGGCGTCCCTCGCCAACATTGCAATGGATGTCTACGCGATGGAATCGTCGCTTCGGCGCGCTCAAAAATCGCTCGCGGCTCGCGGGGAGTCGTCAAACGCAATGGGCGAAGCCGCCAAAGCGATCGTCTACGACGCAATGGATCGCATCGAAAAGGAAGCTCGCACGGCACTCGCGGCGACAGCCGATGGCGATACTCTCGTCACACAATTGGCCGTACTGCGTCGCTTTGCCAAACACGCCCCAATCGACACGATTGCAATTCGCCGCCGGGTCGCTGACGCAGTCTTGGCGCAGGATCGCTATCCGTTCGAAGGCCGCTAGATATTTTGGATAGACCGACAGCCCGCGACGAGCGCCTTGCTCGTCGTGGGCTTTTGCGTGAAGGAATCAGTTCGCGCCCAGTGCTCCGTAGCGAATGCAAACCCGGCGGGAATTCCGCCGTCATTACAGGTACGTAGCGAAAAACTTCCCTAGGCGAAACAAAAAGAAAACCTCATAGCGCGGACGAAAAACGGCGTTAGTTCGCCACGGCGTATCAATTCGGTACTCGAAGTACTTCACTGCCTCTCGTGCGAAATGGTTTTCCCTTGTTGCCTTCTTTTCCACATACAGGGTTTTACTATGCCCCAGCCTTTCAAGCACTTACACCCGCCGCTTTTGGACTTCCCCGTGCATCCAATCATCGTGAGGTTGGTGAGGGCTCATGAAAATGCTTTTGGGACAGATAAAAACGGTCGCGATTTCTATCGTTGAAAAAGCGAAGGTGCGCAAGGGGCTGCTTGCGGGACTCGCAGTATTCTTCGTGTTTCAGCTTTATTTCGTGCGTGAATTGCTCGCGGCGGAATTGCTCTTCGGCGCTGGCTTCGGAGTCTTGCTCGTTCTTGGTGGACTTGCGTATCTGGTTGGCTCGCTCGGCGAGCGCGGACTCGACTTCGCAGAAGTTGGAGTTAGAGTCATCGGAGATTCAGCGCGTCGTGGTTTTTCTGCTCTCGAAGAAATCAGTAGAAAGCCATTCCGCCATCCACGTTCAGAGTCTGCCCAGTAATCGCGCTCGATTGATCTGAAACCATGAACAAAGCTGCAGACGCAATCTCTTCCACCGTCTGTGGCCTCCCCTGCAAAATCCCTTCCAGCATCTGTTTGTAGAGCTTCTCGGGATCCGCCCGAAAGTAATCCGCTAGAGCACGCCCTAGTTCTTGCGACATTTTCGTTTCCGGCACCGGCCCCGGACTGATCGCATTTACTCGCACGCCTTTCCTCGCCGCTTCGGCAGCGAGTGTGTGCGTGAATCCAATCAACCCGGCTTTCGATGCCGCGTACGGGCTATTCAATTGAAACGCTGCCTTCGCCGCGACGCTCACGATGTTCAAAATGGACCCTGAGCCGCGCTCGTACATCTCCTGCAATACAAGGCGTGACATCAGAAACGGTCCTCGCAGATTCACTGCGATCACTTCATCCCATTCCCGTGGCGATATTTTCTCGACTGGTAGCACGGGCCCATAAATCCCTGCGTTGTTGACCAGTACATGAATCGCGCCGAAGGCTTCGTGCGCCGCACGCACAGTTTGTTCGCATCCTGCTTCCTGCGAAACATCAGTGACGACAGCCACGGCTTTCCCGCCCGCCCCTTCAATCGCGGCGGCAACGTTTGTAACTTCGCCTCGCGTGCGCGCCGTCACGACAATCGAAGCGCCTTCGCTTGCAAACCGGAGTGCTATCGCTCGTCCAATCCCGCGGCCACTTCCAGTCACGATCGCAACTTGCCCCTTCAACGCAGTCCCCATCACTCCTCCCAGGTTCAAGCGGGAGATTACCACCGAACTGCCGCAGGCTCAGTATCCGCAAGTGGCTTTTGAAAATCGCGTTTGCGCTACCAGTTCAGCACCGGAGCCGCTCGCTCGATGTGGCGGGAACCGCTCGCTTCAGGTAAAATATGGGCTTGCGGAGAGCCAATTGACGCTGACAAATATCCAGGGTGCTAACGGCGCGAAAACTTTGGTGCGGGTGCGGCCCCGCGGGTTTTGCGCGGGTGTGGTACGTGCAGTCGACATCGTCGAGCTGGCGCTCGAAGCCTATGGCCGTCCGGTCTATGTTCATCACGAGATTGTTCACAACCGCTACGTCGTAGACCAGCTGCGTCGCCGCGGCGCGATTTTTGTTGAATCGATCGAAGAAGTTCCGGAAGGTGCCGTGCTTGTGTTTAGCGCTCATGGAGTTCCGCCTCGAGTGCGCCTAGAAGCGCAGGAACGCAAGTTGCGAGTGATCGACGCTACCTGTCCGCTCGTCACCAAGGTCCATCTCGAAGCATTGAAATTCGCGCGGGAAGGTCGAACTCTGATTTTAATTGGCCACCGCGACCATCAGGAAATCGTCGGAACATCCGGCGAAGCTCCCGATCAGACGGTCATCGTCGGCAGTGTGGAGGAAGTCGACGAGTTGCAAGTTCCGGACCCCGAACGACTTGCATTTTTGACGCAAACCACTCTTTCGCTCTACGACACGCAGGAAATTGTAGCGCGCCTGCGCCAGCGGTTCCCGACCATCGTAGGCCCTGCCTCCGATGACATTTGCTACGCGACGCAAAATCGTCAGGAAGCTGTGGAAGCGCTCACGCGCGAGGTGGAGTTGATTCTGGTAGTGGGCTCGGCGAACAGCTCGAATTCGAACCGCCTCGTGGAAGTTGCCAAGCGGGCTGGCGTTGCGGCCCGACTCATCGAAGATGCAAATGACATCGAAGAATCGTGGGTCACAGGCGTCAAGACGCTTGGCCTCACTGCCGGGGCCTCCGCGCCCGAAATTCTCGTCGAACAGGTAAGTCAACGGCTCGCGAAGTTCGGTTTCACAAATGAGCGCGATCTGGATTTGATCCGCGAAGATGTCCGTTTCACTCTGCCGCCCGAACTCGCGGCTCGACAGAGCGCGCACTGATCGCGAGAGGGTACGGCACTCGGGAAGTTTAGGAGCGAATGAGTGGCGGTTAAGATTGTCCGCCAGCCAAATAAAATCGCGCTGTTGGGAGCGCCCACAAGCGCGGCCGCGATGTCAGCGGGACACGAGGGTGCGCCTGCGGCATTGCGTTCTGCTGGGTTGGTTGGCCGGCTCCTCAGCGTCGGCTACGAGGTTGCGGACCTCGGCGACGACCCTCCCCAGGTTTACAAGCCGGACAATGAAAGCCCCCGTGCCAGAAACTTGCCCCGGGTAATTGCAGCGCTCGAAGCTCTGAAACCGCGCGTTGAACAAGCTGTGAAATCCTGTGCGCTGCCCGTCGTCCTCAGCGGCGACTGCTCAATTGCGCTTGCCACCGTCGCCGGAGCCAGGCGCTATTTCCGCAACGTCAGCATGATTTACATGGATCGGGACGCCGACCTGAACACTCCTGCAACGACTCCATCGGGCAGCGTCGACGGCATGGTCGTCTCGCATCTCACCGGAACGGGTGCCGCAGAGATGGTCCGCTTCTGGGGTGAACCGCCGCTCGTGCGTGAACCGGATCTTGCGTTGTTTGGTGTCGCTCGCCTCGATCCTCCCGAAGAGCAGTTACTCGCGAAATCGCCGCTCCGCCGCTTTCTGGCGTCGGACGTTCAGAAGATGGGCGCGTCAGCTGCCGCGCAGGCTGCGGTGGAACGCATCCACGCGAATGGTTACCAATTCATTCTGCATTTTGACGTCGATGTGATTGCCGATTTTCAAGCCACCGATTATCCGGGTTCCGGCGGACTGAGCCTCGATGAGGTCCGCGAGGCACTCGAGGTTTTTGCGACCCAAAAGCATCTCGCCGCGATCGAAGTGGCAGCTTACAACCCGACGAAAGATGCTGACGGTAGGGGCGCGCAGATGATCGTGGATCTTCTCGTGAGCGTGCTCGAAAAGCGGCTCGAAGTTTTGAAAGCGTCGGCTCCTGCCCCGGCCGTGCAAGCATCTCCGGCGGCAGCTAAGGCGACTCGACCGGCACCCGAATCCGTGGACACCCCGGAGCGCGCCTCTCACGAGGAACCTGAAGCGTCCGCAGCTCCACCGGCGTCGCCCGTCACGCCCGGCGAAGCTTGGTCGTCCGATTCGCTTGAAGATGATCTCGCTCCGGATTCTGATAACTCCTATGCTAGCCCGTCGGAATCTCCCGGGGACTCTTCTGAAGAAGAGGAAAAACCTCGATCCTAGCGGACTCAGTTTCTCATTCGCTCTGCTCCTCTGACGATCAAGATCCCGCCTATGACACATAATCCTTCCGTAATTATTTTCGACGTAGACGGTGTCCTCGTAGACACTCGCGGCTCTTTCCAGCGCACAACGCTTGAAACCGTTCGTCTACTCACTTCGAAACGGGTGACGCGCTCAGAACTTCATCGCTGGAAAAATCGTCCCGGTTTTAACGATGATTGGAAACTTTCGCACGCCTGGGTGCGGCAAATCGGCAGCGATCTCAGTTATGAGGAAGTGAAGCGCCGATTCCAGGAGATTTACTGGGGCAAGAAGGGCACCGGAAACGTCCGGCGCGAAAAATGGCTGCTGCCGCATGCGAACTTGAAGAGGCTGGCGTCCATCGCGCCGCTGGGGATTTTTACCGGCCGCATTTATCGGGAACTCGACTACACGCTCGACCGCTGGAAGGTACGCAAATTTTTTCAACGAATCATTACAGTTGAAGATGTATCGAAACCCAAGCCCGATCCCGAGGGCCTCATCAAAATCCTCGCTGGCCGCGATCCCGCTAGCGCCATTTACGTTGGCGACAATGTTGACGACGTTCTTGCCGCAAATGCAGCTCGCATCCCCTTCGTAGGCGTCCTCCCCCGAAGGAGCCCGGAGCGGCGGCATCGTGGTACTCGCCTGCGAGAGCTTGGAGCGCTCACTATCTTGGGGGAGGTCAAAGAGTTGGAGGGCTGGCTGAAGAAGCACGATCCCCGCCGCTAAAGCTCCAGAACCTCTTTCCTACCCGCGAGATAGAACTAAGTGGTAGTACCAAAAAGGACACCGGTACCATTGTTACGAGCGCCGCTAAACCCCATATTTACATGTAGAGGCGGGGAGTAAGATCCCCACATTGTAGCTATGAATGCCAACGCCAATACGCGAACAGCGGCTGCTCGCGCCTTCGTACGCAGCCTGAACATTCTGCTCAAGTTCGCCCGAATGTATGACTTCGGGCACCCCCGCACCGTAAAGCAATATGAAACGGCGTGGAGCGAATTGCAAAGCGCGCTCGGTTCGGATAACGAGGCCGGCGTGCTCTTGTCCGTCTCGGGCGACCAGCTCTTGCTCGATGGCATGGCGCTCGAGTCCGCTGCGGCAGAGAAAAGCTTCGCCCGCATGCTTTCGGGCGCCGGCATTGCGAGCATCCATTTCGCGCCGAAAGTGACGCAGGCCAGCCTCGCGCGATTCGTCCGCGGATTCCCGACAGGAACTGGCGCGAAGCCTGCGCAGCTCGTCGAGCAGTTGAAGGCTGCATTGCAGGGTGACCCGTATATTCACGTGAACGAAGTTTGTTTCGTTCCGGCTGACTCTTCCATTGCGAAATCGTCGGTGGCTGCGCACATCACGGCGCGCACGCTCGGGATGGATTCGGCGGCGGCCAATGAACTATTCAGTGACCCAGAAAAACTCTTACAGCTCATCGTTGCTGCTGAAGGCACGAAGGGTCACAGTGGCGCCGGACATGGCCCCGGCGGAGGCGGCTCTGGAAGTGGTTCTGGTGGCGGATCTGGTTCGGGAGGCTGGGGGGACGGCGGGAATGGCGGTGGAACCGGAGGCGGTTCCGGTAGCGGCGGTGGAGCAACAGGCTACGGCGAGGGATCTGGCTCCGGCCCGGGCGGTGGCTCAGGCTTCTACGTAGGCGGTGGAAGCGGTGCGGATGCTTCGCATGGCGGCGGAGTGATCTCTGGATCATTTAGCCCAGCTGGTGGTGCGGGTAGCCTCGCGGGAGCGGGCGGTGGAGGTGCGGAATCAGGTACGTGGAATATTGTCGGCGGAAACGAGGGTGGTGGGTCGCGGCTTGATCCGAATGCGGGAGGATTCTGGCTTAAGAATGACGGGCACGGCGTTGGGGTCTCGAATTCAGCAGGACCTGTCGTTGGCGAGCTTTCTGGTCCGGCATCAGGTTTGAGTGGTGGTCCCGACGGAAGTGGCGCTGGGATTCTGGGTGCGTCTCCGGTGGGTGGTGCAGGCGTCAAATCAGGGGGTGTCTCGAGCGTTGAAGGCGGCCAAAATTCGGGTGATTCGGGCACATGGAATATCGTAGGCGGCAGTGGACAAGGCGCTCCGATCGTTCCCAACGCTGGCGGCTTCTGGCTGAACAAAGAAGATTCGCCATCTCCATCCGGCGGAAGCAAGCGCGGTGGGCCGGGTCGAGGCGTCGTTGGCGCCGCACCGGTTCACGGTAATGCCGGAGGACAGGGAAGTGGTGGTGGCGTCGATTTCGGAGGTAGCGGCTCTCAATTGTCTGGCAATGGCAATGTATTCCCAGGCGGAATGGGTGCACCCTCGGGGGCCGGCAATAGCGGCGGATCGAGCGCTCGAATCTGGCGGGTTCCACCGGGAGCAAGCACGAGTCCCGACGCTGGCGTTCCAGGGCGATGGGCGAATGCTACGTCGGGCATTCGCGTCAGTCGGTCTGCGCGTTCTGCGGCAGGCCCGGGTTCGATGGCCGCCGACACTGGCTTGATGACGCTGCAAGAAGACGAGCTCCAAGGAATCTTGCAGGTTCTCGCACAGATTGCACGTACCGGAGATGCAGGTAAAGGCAAGCTCGATCCGAACGCGTTTCAATCGCGGCTTTCTACACTGCCTCGGCGCGCGCGGTTCACGATTAGCCAGGCGCTATCGGCGCTGGCGGCGCAGGCCCCGTCGGAATCCGCGGACAAACCAACGCTGCTAAAACTGGCGGAACACATAGCCATACGATTCGCGCTCGAAAGCTACGAGCGTGGCGACATCGAAGTGAATTCTGTACGCCAGTTGCTCGACGAGATGAATACCGAACTCGACGGCCTGCGCAAAATCATGGGCGTATACGAAGAAAAAATGGTGCGCGCGGGGATTCAGGTTCAGTCGCATGTGGAAATGCTCGCTCAGCAGTTCTGGACTGAAGTGCCGGAAGAAAAAAGGAGAGCAGTGCTCGAGTCGGCTGACGCATGGTGCGTCCCGGCTCCGAAAGTTCGCGAGTATGTGGAGGCTTTGCAAGCTCGAGGCGAATCGGAAACGGCGATAGGCATATTACGGAATTACGCGAATTGCATTACGAACAAAGAAAACCAGCCGCGGCGGCAAGCGGCCATGGGTTTGGCTGAACTCGCATCCGTGTATGCGAACACTGACGAACGTTTACTAATGGATGTAATCCGCCAAATTGGCGTTCAACTTCCCGAAGAGCGCGACTCGGAAATGCAGAGCCTCGTGGGTGCCGCATTTGTGCGCATGTCTCAAGAAGCCACGAAGAAGCGCTCTTATGCTGCGATTCAGCGCTCAGTTGAACTGATCGAGTACGTTGAAAGTGAGCGGCCCGGCATGGGCAAGAATCTGCGGCCGCGGATCGGCATCGAAGACCGGCTGCCGGAATTCATCGACGAGGCACTAAAGATCGGACGAGTCGCCAGCGGTTTCGCCGATTTGCTTCGCCGTCTACCTGAATCTGCATCCGAGCAGCTGGCGGTGCGATTCAGCCGGGCCGGTTTCCGCGAGGACTGTGAGCTCTTGGTGTCCATGATGAATTTACTTGGACCCGAGGGCCTCGATCATCTCCGAAACCAATTGCGGCGCGGAACCCCAAATGAGGCGATTGATACCGTTGGGATACTCACCCGCATCGACCTGGAATTGCTGGAGCAGGTGCTGCCCGAGCGAATGAAGGAATGGAAGAGGACGGCTCACGATCGAGTGGTGCGTCAGATTGCGGCGAGTGGTGCCGCCGAGCGCGGCCGTTTGTTGCTCAACGTATTCGACTCGCTGGACGCGATGATTCGATCGCTTGCCGTCGATGAGATTGGCATGAGCGGCGAGCAGTCTGCAGACATGCGCTTGTTGCGTCTGGCCGAAGGAGATTTGCCGACGGGCGGCACGGAGTATTTGCGATTAAAGGCAATGGAAGCGCTCGGGCGCCTTCGGACGTCCGGCGCGGAAGCGGTTCTTCGCAAGGTGTCAGAAGCACGCAAGGCGTGGCGGTGGGCGAACCCGAGCGAACTGCGAGTCGTCGCGGCCCAGGCGATGGAGAAGATCGATCCCGAATGGGTGCGCAGCTTTATTCCCAGGAGCGGCTTGAGTGTGGCCGAATTTTCAATCGAGCCGCTCGATGCTGATCCCGAGTCTTCTGCGATCCGGCAGCGGCGTTATCCTCGCTTGCGCCTGGAACATCCGGTTGCCGCCACCACGACTAGCTTGAAAGAGAACTGTCAGATGGAGATCCCCGAGATGACGCTCGGAGGCGGAATTGCCGTCTGCGAGCAGAGCCTGCACCCCGGCAGCATCGTGAGCGTCAAGATGGCGACGTCTACGAAGCCGGTGAAGGCGCAGATGATTGTGCGGGACGCAAATACCCAAGCGAGAGCCTTCGAAGTGGTCGACATGGATCTGGAGGAGCGCGCGAAACTGCGCAAGCTCCTTGTACAACTCGGCAACGCGCAAAAGCAATCCACGCCGAAAGAGCGCAGTCGACGGACGACGCGGACGATTCTCTCGACGCCTGTCTAGATTTCTCGGCGGGCGCGGACGACTTCGGTTCAAACGGGCCGTTGCGACTGACGTTGCCATCGCACTTTGGACGCTGTCACTCTGCTGTGAGAATCGT
>Ga0210388_10001091_pt1 | contig 21628 bp, 14 predicted proteins | sample IncBWC19OmetaG_FD_155485 | JGI IMG/M metagenome (GOLD analysis project Ga0210388, IMG submission 155485) | Forest soil microbial communities from Barre Woods Harvard Forest LTER site, Petersham, Massachusetts, United States - Inc-BW-C-19-O ... | reverse complement strand
TGTGGTTCAGGCCACGGAGGAATACAAACTGTTCGTCCAGCACCTGACGGAAAAAAGCGCATTGGAAACCAATTCAGATTCCAAGGTCACGCTGCAAATCGGCGCGGACGGCTGGCCGTTTCCGATTCCGTTGGTGAAACAGGACGGCCAATGGTTCTTTGATACCGCCGCCGGCAAGGAGGAAATCCTCGACCGCCGCATCGGCCGGGATGAAATCGGCGCGATGAATGTCTGCCATGCCTATGTGGACGCCCAGCGCGAATATGCCGGCGAGGACCGCCTGGGCGACGGAGTGCTGGCCTACGCCCAGTTTCTGCGCAGCACGCCCGGCACCCACGACGGACTTTTCTGGCCGACGAATCAACCGGACGAGGACTTGAGTCCCCTGGGTCCGCTGATCGCGCAGGCGCGGGTGGAAGGCTACCATCGCACGGCCAAGATGCTGAACGACGGGCAGGCGCCGTATCACGGGTATTATTTTAAAATCCTGACGTGTCAGGGCAAACACGCGCCGGGCGGGAAATATAACTACCTCATCAACGGGCGGATGATCGCGGGATTTGCCCTCGTGGCGTGGCCGGCCGAATGGGGAAACACCGGCGTGACCACCTTCATCGTCAATCAACAAGGCAGGATCTATCAAAAGGACCTCGGTCCGAAGACCGTGAAGATTGCGAAGGCCATGACCGCGTATGACCCGGACGATACCTGGACGCCGGCGCAGTGAAGATTTAAACGACCGGTAATGAGGCAATCCTTGCCACTGGTTTTCCCAATTTAACGATTTAACTGCCCCCGACTGGCCGCCGCCCTGCGGCTCGGCAAAAGTCGTCAAAATCCGCAAAACTCCTGCCGGTAGGGATGGCGCGCTGCGCCGTCCGCGACCGAGCGCAGTCGAGGTCGCAACGAACGTCCCACCCGCGTCACTTCGAGACATTTCAAACTTTCAACCAACCTTGACTAACTTTGACTATGCTTGTCCCGCCATCTTGTCGCGCCGTATCCCGCATGCGGGAGAAGGTGGAAGTTTCAACGACGGCGGAAGTTTTAACGCAGGCGGGTTTGATTTGGTCGGATTTGGTGCGATTCACTTGGATTTGAGGAACGTACTCATCCATCTGTTATCTGCTCAGTTTGGTCACTGAACCTTGACTAAGTTTGACCAACCTCGACCCGGTTTGACCGGTGGGGCGAGCGTCCCCGCGAGCCGCTATTGCAATTCGCGTGACCTTGATACAATTGCGGTGGCCAACCTCATTTACTGCCAAACTTAGCCTTTTCCGAACCATCACCTTTCAACAAAATTCAGGTTTGATTTACTTTGATCCGGTCGGATAAAACGGCTCGCCTAGCCCGGAAATTGGGTTCGTTTTTTTGGACACATATGCACTTTCATTGGCTTTTTTGCGGAAAATTGGGTTCGTTTCGTAATTTTAATGTTTACCAATATCCCGTCCTCGACCTTCGGCTGCGCCTTGGCGTCTTGCGATTAAAAAATTCCCGTTAAGCGAACATAAGCGAATTTATCCGAACATAAGCGTAGATTTTTTGCCGGCCAGGCGCACATATGCGTATGTTTTTTTCCATTCAATGCCCGTTGGTGCCGGCGGTAGGGATGGAATGGCTTGGTTCAAGACATTCCACCCCGCGCCCGCGCCGTCCGGCTCGGACCGTATGTCACTCGTTTGCCACTTCGTGGCTATGTCAAAGAACACCTGTCCTCCAGCTTGTCCCGCCATAGTTTCAACGACGGCGGAAGCCTTGGCGCAGGAGGAACCTGCAAATCCGCAATTGGCAATCGCCAATCCAAATAAGGATAGCCAAAAAGTAAACTTTGTCAACAATTAAACGGGCCATGTAAACAAAATCCAAACCCGGGCGCTGCCTCGTTTTTTCATTTTAAATTTTGATTTTTAATCGATGGCCCAAACAAGGCAGGCCCCGGCCTGGGGGATGATCCGCCGGCCGGGACGGGAATAATGAAGCTGCGTGGATTGCTGGCAGACTGCTTGACCTATGAAATATGTGATGCAATCGCCATGCCAAGCCCGGTTCCGGCATTATTCCTTACAATTCACGTTTTTTCATTTCCGGCCTGGCCCTGCCGCTGGTGCTTATTGACCCGTGCGGGCATAAGAATCCATGGCCATGGACGGCAATTCTTTTAACCATGAACGGATCCCTCATAACCACCTATTTTGTAGCCGCGGACCTCAGTCCGCGCCATCAGGAGTGCCAGTCAGGCTCTGACCCCGTCCGGCTCGGCCTCCCCCATCAACTATGGCAAATCACAACAACTTCGGCATGGCTGAGGCGGGTAGGGCGCGTCACTCCGTGCGCGCCGTCGTGTGTCTGGCCAAGAGCGGCGCGCACGGAGTGACGCGCCCTACCTTTAGCGTCTCTGAACATGAATGCATCAATGTCATTTTGAAAAGCCATATCAACCATCGCCTGCCAAATCGTCCCGCATTCCCGGCTTTGACATTCCGCCCTTCATTTTCTAGGCAAAAATGGCGTCCTCCAAACCGGCGACGGAACCGCCGGTCCCGGACCAAATCGAATCGCGTGCTTTGACAGGGATGGTTCAAAATGCTAAAACATAACCGTGAAGCTGAATTTCAATCCTGAACGATTAGGCCGGTTCTGCCGTGAGCGCGGCATCGCCCGGCTGGAACTGTTCGGCTCGGCTTTGCGTGATGACTTTCGGGATGGAAGCGATGTGGATTTGCTGGCGACGCTGCGAACCGACGCGCACCCCACCTTGCTCGATTGGGCGGATATGCAGGAGAAGCTGGCTGAATTGTTTGGCCGGTCGGTGGACTTGGTGAGCCGGCGCGCCATCGAGAGCAGCCGCAACCGCTATCGCAAACATTCCATCCTCACCACCGCGACCCCCATTTATGCGGAAGGATGATGCCTATCTGGAGGATATTCTGGAAGCGGCCAGGGCCATCCAGCGTTTCACCGGCGGGGTTTCTTTGGAGGCTTTCAAGGCGAATGAGGAAAAATACGAGGCGGTCAACCGCAAGTTCGAGATCATTGGCAAAGCTGCCCGCCGGCTGTCTCCCGAAGGCCGCAACCTTTTTCCGGAGATTCCGTGGCGGCTTCTGACTGCCATGCGGAACATTCTCATCCACGACTATGACGACGTGGATTTGAATGTGGTTTGGGACACCGTCCAGCGCGACCTTCCGCCATTGATTGTCCATTTGGAAACTTATCTGGCCGCAAACCCGCCGCCAAAATCCTGACTGCGTCGAAACCCGAAAGCAGGGCGAGTCCCCATGAATTTCGTGTCGGCGTCCCAAATTTGCCGGAGCGCGGCTGTGTCGCAGACCAGCCGCAGCATTGCCAACAACCGGCGGCTCGCGGATTGAACCTATCGTATCGGAATGCCCCGCCGCTCGGCGTATTTTTAGCCAGGCAGGAGACGAGGTGACGAGACTGTATCTTTATGGACAGACACGTACCTTCACACCGGGCTGCGGATTAAAAACCGTCATCACCTGTAGCCGTGGACGTGAGTCCGCGCCATCTAGATCGCCCGTCCGGCTCGAACCCGTCAGCGCGCATGGTTACGACGAGACGCAGCGCACGTTTCTCCCTCTCCTCGCTAAACGAGGAGAGGGTCGGGGTGAGGAGCCTTGACCCGGTCGCTTTCCGCTTTGCACAGATCCCGGTTGGTCCGTCTTTTCTGGGACTAATTCTGACATCCCCGCCTTTGACAAGCCGCCCTTGATTTTCTAGCCTCGACCCATGGCAAAAATGGCTTCCGACAAAATCGGAGGGACGAGCTCCGCGAGTCTCCGATCAAAAACGATGCCAGGGACTCGTGGAACTCGTCCCTCCGAAACAAAACGTCCTTCCACCTTGCTCGAAACACATCATCAAATCGGTTCAAGTCCCGCGGGAATGGCAGATAATTCCATTCACAAAAACGGCACGCCCTGCGCTTGCCTCAGCAGTCCAACATGAATAAAGTTGAGACGGATTCGGCGAGCACAGACGATGATCAGGTGGAAGAATCGCTTGTGACGGTCACAAGTTGAATTCAATTTAACAACGCTATGGCTTTTGATACTGACAATGTTTTTGAAAAGGAAGTCCGCCGGATTGCTTCGCTCCTCTGGGTTACCGCAGCGGCGGGTAGCGGCTCTACCATGATAGATGGACGCGAGCATGACGGTTTTTTTGAAACTGAAGAGTGTGTTCATCTTGTAGAATGCACCATTTCGCGCCAGAAATATAAGGCGGAAGAGGACACAAAAAAAATGTCTGCCGTAGCCGAGAAATTGAGAAAAACGAAACGTGATAAGGCCGTAAAGTGCTGGTTTATCACAAAAGAGGATGTCACCGCTGACCAACGAACCGTTTGCCAAACGGCGAAAGCGTCCACAACGGCTCTTTCGTTCCATCAATTTCAAGCAAAAATTATTGATGCTTCCGACTATCTTAAACTCCGGTTGAACCACCGGTTTGGCAGCGCTTACGATCCGCGCAACGAATCATTCACGGAAAATTTAAAATACGTTGAAATTGAGCTACTACAACGCGATTCGTTTCATCTTTGGAAAATTAAGGACATGGTAAGCAAGCTTGCTTCCGGCGAGCGATTTGTTTTTCTCGGTGACTACGGAGTGGGGAAAAGCATGACATTGCGGGAAATATTTTTTGCCCTGTCGGAACATTACTCCAATCTCACCGCTCCACAGTTTCCGGTTTATTTGAATCTACGGGAACATCATGGCCAAACCGATCCGGCGGAGATTCTTGAACGGCATGCCCGTGCTATTGGATTTAATAATCCAGCACACTTGGTACGCGCTTGGCGAGCTGGTTACGTAATCCTTTTGATTGACGGGTTCGACGAAGTTTCGTCCCTGGGATTGCAAGGCGGTTGGAAGCGTCTGCGCGAAGCTCGGTATCGAAGCATGGAGGGCGTGCGCAGACTTATTTCTGATTCGCCAAAAAATTCTGGAATTGCGCTTGCCGGACGGGACAGCTTTTTTGATTCAGATGAGGAACGCAGAGCCACGCTCAAATCCGATGGTTTCGTTGAAATAATGCTTGGCGAATTTAATGAAGTTCAAATCAAACGATTTTTGGAGAACCTCGGCTACGTTGGTCAAGTTCCGGCGTGGATGCCATCCAGACCATTGCTCTTGGGGACACTGTTTTCCAAAGGTATACGCACACTTTCTGGTGAGGACACTCTTGAAACGATTCTTTATTGTGAAGACCCATCGACGGGCTGGGATTTGCTTCTTGATGAACTTTGCACTCGTGAAGCGAAAATTGAAGCAGGAATTTCTGGCCAGCTAATCCGCCTTATCCTCGAAAATCTCGCAACTCGCGTTCGAGAAAAAGAGGGTGGTTTAGGACCACTCACTCCGCGCGAAATGACAGATGCCTTTGCCGAAGTTTGCGGCTACGAACCCGCAGATCAATCGCTAATCGTACTGCAACGTCTTCCGGGCATGGGGCGCGCGGCTTCTGAGCAAGGATCGCGTGTTTTCGTTGATACAGAATTGGCGGACGCTTGCAAGGCAGGTGATCTAATTAGGTTTGTTTCCGAGCCTTACAACTGCAACTGTATTCTACAACTATGTAATGCTTTGTCGCCGCTCGGAGACACCGGATTGGGAATTGCAGCTGCGAAGCTTGCTTTCCTCTGCACCAAAGAAGGAAATCTCAAGCCAGCATTTAGCACTGCTGCAAAGCAACAGAAGTCTAGTGTTTTGAACGCTGACCTTGTGTTTTTATCGCGCAAACTTGGTCTCCCCTGCACTGAATCGGTGCGAATCGAAAATGTTACTTTTGACAATCTCACTGTGCAAGCCGATGGGGCAAGCTTGTCCGCTGTCGACTTTAACAGTTGTTATTTTACCAGAATCGAAATTGACGCTGGTGCCGACGAAAAATGTCCAAACTTTTCAAATTGTTTAATTCATGAAATTGATGGCCGAGTATCAACATCAGACCTGCCAAAGGGAAAATTTGAAGGATCAGACGTTGAATTATTTCTCGACGGCACGCTTACTACGGAATCCATCTCGCGGTTGGCTGTAAATGATGGAATGAAAGTGATGCTATCTGTCCTTAAAAAACTTTTTGTTCAAAGTTTGAGTGGTCGTCAGGAACAAGCACTTTTTAGGGGGTTAAATTCATCGCAGCAAAAACTTGTTTCTGATGTTCTCGCAGACCTGCAGCACCACAACCTAGTTACAAAATCAGGTCGTCCAGGCGAGACAATTTGGCTGCCTGTTCGTCGACATCGCGCACGTGTACTCAAAATACTCCAGACACCGGCGACGTCTGATGACGTAGTGCTTAAAGAAGCCGCAAAAATTGTTTAATTTTTAAGCCGGAACCAAGGGTGATTTGGCCTGGCCAATGCCTTGTTTCCGCCCTTTGAGAATTAAAAATTCAGAGCTGACTACGACTGAATAAGGCAAGATCGGGACGAACTTCGGCGGTTGGTTAAACGCAACCAGCTTATAAAACCATTTGACGAAGAAGAATTTTGGGTGGCGGTTTTCACCGAAACCCATTTACAAAATATTTTCTGCACTCCTTAATCAAGAGAAACGCTCCGTTTTCAGGTATGAAAAAACAAAGAACTCTAGGTGCAAAATCGGCACCGCCAAATGGTGGAATCAAGCCATGGGTCCCGATATTCAGGGACGACCTGGACGGGCAAGATTTTGACAAATTTTCGCACTACAAAAAATTGGCTGTCGAATATGAAAAAAACAAAAATCAAAAAAACGCCCGCGCATTGACCAGTAAGAAATTGTCTGAGCTAGAAAGCACCATCGGGGTGATAAACAATGTACTCAGCAGAGAGCCTGATACTTTGGAAAAATACAAACAGCTCAAAGATCCAAAGGTCATCCGTGATATTGCAAAAAAGATGATTGCTGAAGGAAAGATGGCAAAAAAGAAAGCAATTAAAGAACACGCCGCCAATGTCAGTGCTTTGTTAAAAAAATTTGAAGCCATCGATTTTGACGGACCAGACGACTGGATTTACAAGAAGGAGTTTAAGGACAATTTACGGGAAGCTCTCTTGGAATTCATTTCGGGCGAGGCGGCCGGACGTCACTGGTTTGAAGACAAGCTCATGATACCTGCTGATTACCGACTTTCGGGGCAGCAAATCGGCTCAAGGGAAGTGCATCAACCTTTCGATGTCGTAGCCGTCTTGTCGGTGGCTTTATTTTGGAAGGCCCGCAGAATATTGGGATTGTTGTGGGTACTTTCAGAAAACAAAGACCCGAAGATTTTGGGGCAAATTGCGCAAATTATCATTCCGTTCATTAAAGAGATAAACAACAAAGCTATTGAGAATTCGAAGGTTTTAGGTTTTTGGCCTCGAACCCTGCCCACATGGCCGGTACTAAAATCGCTGCACCCTGATTTCGATGGAGATCACAAGGCCATTTTAAAACTGCTGAAAGTAGGGGAAAAATTTCCGTTTCCAATTGGTGAGGAAGCAAGGTGGAAAGCTTCAGACACTATCGGGAAATGGGCACTGCATTTGTGCCAGGAAATCGAAATTATGCAAGAGGGACACTATGTTGACGAAAAGTCAGACGATTGGGAACAAAAGCTTTTGACATTAGAGCGTTTTTCTGGTGAAAACTGGCAGATTTGGTGGGAAATAGCACAAGGATTACTACAGAAAGAATACGTGGACGTCGTTAATATCAAAGAATTGGCAGCGACGGTGAAATCCAAAGAAGACCTAAAATACCCCTCTCGTGTTCGGCGGCGAATTTTGCAGGCATTGAGGAGCAAATTTAAAAGCATGGCGCGAGTGAACAAAGCGTGATGCTCCGTCATTTTTGTTGGCGGAAATGGCTCCCGTCGACTTCGCCAACTGGCTTGTGACATCGTCACACCATGAAACGTAGTTTTCATCTAACGCTTGAATACAGCAGCAGTCGGCGGCCTCGCCCACCGCGCAGTCCTGGACGCCGGAGGCAATCGTTCTACTGGGTGGTGCAGATCTTCTGTGCAGTCCTTCGTTTTGCGGACATGCTTCTAGAATTTCTCCGAACTAAAAAATGAAAAGGGGCCAAACCTGACTAATGGTATATTTTTGTCGCTCGCCCTTGGTCCCGGTTCGCCGTCTCTCCTGCCGCTTGGCTACGAGCGGGCGTAAATAGCCGCTCATGCTGTCCAGCACATCGTTCTGGTCGTCTTTGAGTTTCTTCGCGCAAAGGTTCAGGGCTGGCGCGGCGGTTTGTCATTAAAAACCGTTGCCGATGCTTCCGTCCACTCGCTGGCATCCTGCACCAGCGGGTGCGCCGGGTCTTCCGCGCGGTCGCGCGCGCGCAAGTCGGCAAAAATGGTATGGATGTCGTAGTTAAACTGGCGGGCCAGTTTGTCGCGGGTGCGCCGGACTTCTTCCACAATCGGATCGTTATTCATATAGGGATACTCCCATCAATTCTTCCGGTGTGCAAACTCTCGGCAGTTTGAAACCGCCCGCTGCGGCAATGGGGTCAAGCCTGACTAATGACGTGTTTCTGGCTTTGGGTTCAATTATTGCCACAGCCGTCGCGCCCCTTTTCCACTGGCGTTTCATGCCGTCGGAGGTGGAATATCGCGAGGAAATGACCAAACGTAAAAAGAAAAACGGCCCCACTTAACCTACATGAATCTCTGACGCATAACGTCAGGCTTCGGTTAAAGCAGAGCCAATGAAACTATCGGCTGGATTACAAACGGCGACAAGCAAAAAATGAGAATAAATGAGAAATAGTGCCATGGAATCGGGTCATAACCGGTTCCCGCATATTCACATATTTCGGACTCAACCCGTCAACCGCTGAACGAGTTTCGAGTGTTCAAAATCGAGAAGCCCCAGCCCACCCGCTTCCGCCAATTCAAATGCTCTTGATTGGCCGCCACCCTGTGGCCTTTTTCATTCAAACGATCCGTGTCCATCCGTGTCCATCTGTGGTTAAAATTCTAAGCGCATTCTTGCCGTCGTCGCGGAGTTGTGGCTTAATGCGCGACGCAAAAAAACATGTCTGCCAGACCAAAGAAAAATTCCGGGCAACCCGAGCTGCCAATCGAGGGAGCGCCGGTGCCTGCCGAACCTAAATCTAAAAAACCCGCCGAATCGAACGGCGGACAGCACGTCGTCGCCGAAATGGTTGAGGGCATCACGCACAAACCATTCGATCCCAAAAAGGTCGCCCTCGGCCTGCACACGCGGGTGGACCGCGGGTTTCTCGATTACGCGAGTTACGTCATCCGCGACCGCGCAATCCCGAATCTCGCCGACGGTTTCAAGCCGGTGCAACGACGCATCATGTGGGCGTTGCACGAGAAGGACTCCGGCAAGTTCATCAAGGTCGCCAACATCGTCGGCCATACGATGCAGTATCATCCGCACGGCGATGCGTCCATCAGCGATGCGATCGTGGTGCTGGCGAACAAGCGTTATTTGATCGAGGGCCAGGGGAATTACGGAAATATTTTCACCGGCGACCCGGCGGCGGCGAACCGTTACATCGAATGCCGCCTGACGGAACTGGCGCGCACGAACGTTTTTAACGACGCCATCACGGATTTCATTCCGAGCTACGACGGCACGAACAAGGAACCGGTCACGCTGCCTTGTAAATTGCCGCTAACGCTCATGCTCGGCACGGAAGGCATCGCGGTCGGTTTGAGCGCGCGCATCCTCTCGCATAATTTCCCCGAACTGCTCGAGGCGCAGATCGCGATCTTGAAAAAGCAGCCGTTCAAGTGCCTGCCGGATTTTCTGACCGGCGGTTTGATGGACGCGCGGGATTATCAGGATGGCAAAGGTTCGGTGAAGGTCCGCGCGCGCATCAAGACCAAGGACGAATCCACCGTGCTCATCACGGAAATCCCGCCGACGACCACCACGGATTCGCTCATCGCCTCCATTGAGGACGCCACGCGCAAGGGCAAGCTCAAGGTGAAATCCATCAACGATTTCACCTCCGAAAACGTCGAGATCGAGATCAAGTGCCCGGCCGGCGTGGACGCGGAGAAGATGGTGGATGCGCTCTATGCCTTCACTGATTGCGAAACGACGATCACGAGCCGCATCGTGGTCATCAAGGACAACCGTCCGCTGGAACTCACCGTCAGCGAGGTGCTGGAAGAGAACACGCGGCAGCTCGTCGCGTTGCTCAAACGGGAATTGGAATTGCGCGAGAAGAACCTGTTGGACGAACTGCATTACCGCACGCTCGAACGCATCTTCATCGAGGAACGCATCTACAAGCTGATCGAGAAATGCAAGACGAACGAGGCGGTCATGGCCGCGGTCTATGAAGGCTTCAAGCCGTTCAAGAAGGAACTGGTCCGCGAAATCGTGGATGCGGATGTGGAACGGTTGTTGCAGGTTCGTATCCGCCGGATTTCGCTTTTCGACATCAACAAGCATCGCGAGGAGATGGAGAAAACGAAGACGGATTTGGACGAGACGCGCAAAAACCTGAAGGGCCTGACCAAATACGTCATCAATCATCTGGAGGCGTTGCTGGAAAAATACGGCCCGATGTATCCGCGCCTGACCACCAAGTCTTCACGCCACGAGGAAGTGGATGCAAAGGCAGTGGCGTTCAAGGCGTTCAAGATCAGCTACGACCGCGAGAGCGGTTATGTGGGCTACAAGGTTTCCGGCGAGGAATTCAAGGTCGAATGCACCAAGTTCGACAAGCTCCTGCTCGTGTTCCGCGACGGCACCTTCAAGGTCACCGATCTGCCGGAAAAACTGTTCGTCGGCCAGGAGCTGTACTATTGCGGTCTGCCGGACCGTGAAAAAGTTTTCACCTGCGCTTATACGGACCGCAATGCGAGCTACCTGAAGCGGTTCACCTTCGGCGGCACGATCATGAACAAGGTTTATTTCTGCATCCCGGAAAAATCGCGCGTGCTGTATTTCGCGCCCGAGACGCCAAAGAAACTTTACATCCGTTACAAGCCCGCGCCGCACCAAAAGGTATCGCAGCAAACGTGCGACCCGTCCAAGGTGGAGATCAAATCACCGAAGACGCGCGGCCGGCAAATCTCCATCAAGGATATTTCATCCGTCACCGCCGAGCCCACGCGCGGCTGGGACGAAGCGGCCGCGACGACGGAAATTGTGTTTGCCTGAACCGTCCCATAATTGAGACGCTGCGCGGATGAATGCCGGCGCAAAACCCGGGATGGAGTTGGCCCGCCCGGGCTGGAAATTTTTTCCGCCGTGGTCCTGGGCGATCCTGTTCTCCGCACTGGCGTGGGGGGTGATTTTTCTCGCCATCCCGCCGTCGGCGCAAGATTTTCCACTGGGCGATGACTGGGCGTTCGCGCATGGCGCGATCTGGTTTTCGCAGTCGCAGGGCATCCACTATTCAAACTGGGCGAGCATGCCGCAACTCGGGCAATGGATGTGGTCGTGGCCGTTTTTACACGCGATATCGCTTCAGCACGTTGCGTTGCGTCTCTCGGTGATCGTCCTGTCATGGCTGGGGCTGGCGGCGTTTTATGACCTGCTGCGGCGGGAAGGGATTTCGGAACGCATCGCGGCCTTCGCCGCCGGTGTGCTGGCACTGGACCCATTATGGTTCGTCTCGCAGGGAACTTACATGACGGATGTGCCGGCGATTTCGTTCGGGCTGCTGGCGTTATGTTTTTATGCGCGCGCGCTGGATTCAAAAAACCGGCGCTGGCTCTGGGCGGCGATGCTCGCCGGGGTTTTTGCCGTGACCACGCGGCAGACAATGTTGGCCGTGCCGCTGGCCGCGGGGCTGTCATTCTGGCGCGCCCGGGAAATCCGGTGGCAGCCGTTCTGGATATTTTCCATCGCCGCGCCCGTGGTCGTCTGTGGCTTGGTCGCGTGTTGGTTCTCGCGGCGGACGGACGTGCTGCCGATGTCGCCGGAATTTCATTTCAGGGAATCATTGCCCCGTCTATTCTTCGCGCTGCATTTATGCGGGCTGGTGGTGTTGCCGCTGGGATTGCTGGTGTTTCGACCGCAGCGTTGGCGGATTTTTTCCGGCAGCCTCGTCGTGATGCTGCTCGCCGCGGGGTATTTTCGTTTCTCGCCGGTCAGCCTGCGTCCCGGCGGCCTGTTTCCATATTGCGGGGGAATGTTGAGCCTGGAAGGAACTTATACGGACGGATTGGTGGGGGGTGATCGGGATATTTTGCTGACGCCGGGCATCCGTATCGCGCTCACCGTGCTGGGCTGCATCGGGGCGGCAGGAATCCTGACCGTGCTGCTGGAAGCCGTCGGTGCCGGCAAATTTTGGAAGGCGCTGCCCCTCTTCACGCTGATCCAGCTTTTCATCCTGCTTTCATTGCCGACGGTGATTGACCGTTATCTGGAAGTTTTTTTACCGGGTGCAATCTTTTTGCTGGCCGCCCGGACGGACGTCTTCCGTTGGCGGACGGGCATCGTGGCGGTGTTGATTTACACGGTGATTTCGATTGTGCTGATGCACGATTGGCTGGCATGGAATTCCGCGCGCTGGCAACTGGGCGAACGCGCCGTGACCCTAAGCAAGATCCAGCCCAACGACATCGAAGGCGGGTTCGAATGGAACGGCTGGTACGCCACCGCGGGTCTTAACCCGCCGCCAGGTGCGGCCTCCACCGGGATGGCCGACGGACGGCCCGGGATGGTTTTGCCGTTCACACACTATTTTTTTCCGCAGGTCACCGGGCAATATGTGTTGACGTTCACCCCGCTGGAAAAGTGCAAGGTGGTGGCGCTATTGCCGTACACACGCTGGCTGCCGCCGGCGCGGAAGGAATTCTATTTCGTCGAATTTACGCGTTAAAATCCGGCCGGCTGGCACTCTTCCGTAACATTCGCAGCTTGACCTTTGGGATGGCGCGGTTTTAACTGTGGGGGATTAGGCACATTCATGCTAGAGCAATTCAAAAGCCTGTTCTCCAATGACATTGGCATAGACCTGGGCACTGCAAATTCCCTCGTTTATGTGCGGGATCGTGGAATCGTCCTGCGCGAACCTTCCGTGGTGGCCATTCAGGCGGGGACAACCAATGTCCTCGCCGTCGGTGACGAAGCGAAGAGAATGCTGGGCCGCACACCCGGCAACATCGTGGCCATCCGCCCGATGAAAGACGGCGTGATTGCCGACTTCGAGATCACCGAGGCAATGCTGAGGCATTTCATCCAAAAGGTTCATCATCGCAAATTGATTGCGCCACGCGTCGTGGTCGCAGTTCCCTCGGGGATCACCGAGGTGGAGAAACGGGCGGTAAAGGATTCCGCCACGCACGCGGGAGCGCGCGAGGTATATCTGATCGAGCAGCCCATGGCTTCGGCCATCGGCGTCGGTCTGCCGGTGCATGAGCCGGCGGGCAACATGATCGTGGACATCGGCGGCGGGACTTGCGAAATCGCAATCATTTCCCTCGCCGGCATCGTCTTCAGCCGCAGCCTGCGGGTGGGCGGGGACGAACTCGATGCCACCATCATCGCCCACATGAAGCGTGCCTATAACATGATGATAGGTGAACGCACCGCTGAAGAAATCAAGATTCGCATCGGCTCCGCATTTCCGCTGGAACAGGAATTGACGATGGACGTGAAAGGCCGCGATTTGGGGTCGGGCCTGCCCAAGACATTGACGATCCGTTCCGAGGAAGTCCGCGAAGCCTTGCAGGAACCGCTTTCGAGCATTCTCGAATCAATCCGCATCACTCTCGAACGCTGCCCTCCTGAACTCGCCTCCGATCTCGTGGATCGCGGGCTGGTCATGGCCGGCGGCGGTTCGTTGATCCGCGGCATTGACCGTCTCGTGGCCGGTGAAACCGGTCTGCCCGTGCATCTCGCCGACGACCCGATGAGCGCCGTCGCCGAGGGAACGGGCCGCGTGTTGCAGGAAATCGAATTCCTGAAACGCGTCGCCACGAACGCCAAATACTGATTTTTCTTCAAAGGGATTCCGTTCACCGCCAACGGCTGAAACGCCGTTACGCGGATGCTTAAGCAAAAAAATTATCTCGCAGTCGGTGCGGTCGTGCTGGTGGTGGTGCTCCTGATGAGCCTGCCCTCGCGCGCGACCTCGCGCCTCAAGCTCGCCATCGGCAGCTGGTTTCTGCCGTTGTTTGGCCTCGCCGGGGCCGCCCAGCAACTGCCCGCCGACCTGGCCGATTCCGTCCTGCCGCGCCGCGAACTGCTCAAGCAGGTGGACGCGCTCCGCCGCGAAAACCAGCAGCTCAAGGAACAGCAGATCCAGACCGCCGCCATCGTCCGCGAAAACAACCAGCTCCACGCATTGCTTGACTGGCAACAGAACGTCCCGTGGAAGTTCAAGCCCGCGAACGTCGTCTTGCGCGACCCCGCCAACTGGTGGCGGACGGTGCTGATTGACATGGGTTCGCGCGATGGCATCCAGACCAACATGCCCGTGATGACCCCGGACGGGCTGGTTGGACGCGTTTCCGCCGTCAATTATTTGAACTCCCAGGTCGTCCTCATCGGCGACCAGAACTGTCGCGTCTCCGCGCTCGTGGACAACACCGCCCAGGACATGGGCGTGCTCATCGCCAGCGATCCATTGGACAACTCCCTTGTGCAGATCGGCTATCTCTCCACCAAGGCCAACCTGAAAGCCGGGCAAAATGTCGTCACCAGCGGCCTCGGCGGGGTTTTTCCGCGCGGCATCCCCATCGGAAAGATCGTGGACGCACAATCCGCCGAAAACGGCCTGGCGACCGAGGCGCGTGTGAAATTGAACGCCAATCTCGGCGCGCTCGAACAAGTTTTGGTTTTGATCAAATGAATTTCTTCAAACCAGCTCTCATCCTTGGTTTCGCGTTTCTCGCCGTGTTTGGCGAGGCGACGCTGACCGGGCTGCGGGAATTTCTCGGCGCGCAGGTGGATTTGCTGCCCGCGCTGATGGTTTACGCCGCGCTCAATGCGGACATCGTCACGCTCACGCTGCTGGCGGTCTGCGGCGGGCTCTGGTTCGACTCGTTTTCCGCCAACCCCCTGGGGATTTCCATTTTGCCGCTGTTCATCGCCGGTTTCCCGGTCTACCTGCAGCGGGGATTGATTTTGCGTGACTCGCCGTTCGCACAACTGGCGCTGGGCGCGGCGGCGAGCGCGCTGGTGCCCGGACTGGTGCTGCTGGTTTTGTTGAACGGCGGCAAGGAACCGCTCATTGGCTGGGGCACGCTTTGGCAGTTGGTCGTGATGACCGTCGGCGGGGCGCTCGCAACCCCGGTGATTTTTGCGCTGGGCGAGTGGTGCGGCGGGGCGCTGGGTTACCGCCTGCGGACACAGGTCAGTTTCCGCGACGACCGTGAAATCCGGCGCGGAAGAAAATTGAAATAAAATGCTGGTTGTTGACGAACTGAAAAAGAACGACCCGTCCCTGCGCCTCGTGGCGCTGGTGCTCGCGGGCGGGCTGTTCATTTTGTTTGTCGGGCTCTGGTGGGTGCAGGTCGTGAAGACGAGGGAATATCAGGTGCATCGCGAGGCGCAGGCGTACCGCACGGTGCGGTTGCCGGCAATTCGTGGAAAAATCCTGGATCGCGAAGGCCGCGTGCTGGCGGACAACCGCGCGCGATACAATCTATGCCTTTATTTCGATGACTTGAACGACCAGTTCAAAAAAGAATACGACCAGATCCGGCCGGTGAAAATTTCCGTCGTCAGTCCGCCCTTCTGGAAATTTTGGAGCAATGCCAGGACGCTCCAGACCAACCGCGTCCGCTTGAAGACGGGCGAAATGGATGAGGTGGCGGTGCAGGCGCGCGGTAACGTGGTGAGCCGCGCCGTCGCCGAGCTGGGCCGTGAACTTGGTGAACCGTTGACGCTGGATCTGAAAAAATTCACGCGCAGCTACGCGGAGGAAAGAGCGATGCCGTTCACAATTTTACAGAATCTGGATGAGACGCAGATCGCGAAGTTTCAGGAAAAATACACGGGCGGCCTCGGCGCGCAGATCGTATTGGAACCTGAACGCGAGTATCCGAACGGCACCATGGCGGCGCATCTGCTCGGGGAAACGGTCCGGGAAACCGAGGGTGAGTCGCTGGCAAACGAAGATGCCTTTTATAATTACCGGTTGCCCGATTATGTCGGCAAAACGGGCATCGAAGGGAAATATAACAACGAACTGCACGGTCGCCCCGGTGTCGCCAACGTGCTCGTGAACAACATGGGCTACCGCATTTCCGAGGATGTGGACACGCCGCCGCAGGTGGGGGCGGACGTGACGTTGACGGTGGATCTGGACTTGCAACGGGCGGCGGAAGATGCCCTCGCGAACGCGATACAGAATAAATATAAAGGTAACGAGGTGAACGGGGCGGTGGTAGTGATGGACGTGCGTACCGGCGACGTGCTGGCGATGGCGTCGTGGCCTGTATTTGACCCGAATAATTTCGCGCAGGGTTGGCCAGCGGGTGAATATGAGAAATTTCAGGAAAGCGGTGCAGAAAAAGACCGCGCGATCTCGGAAAATTACGCGCCCGGCTCGATCTTCAAGACCGTGGTCGCGCTTGCGGCGCTGGACAACGGCATGAACCCCGGGGAAAAATATCATGTCGAGGCGAATCCGCGAAATCCGCACCACGGCGCGTATTTTTTTAGTCCAAAAAATTTCAAGGAAGATACCGCACCGCCAGGCGATTATGATTTCCTGCACGCCTTCATCCATTCGAGCAACTCTTATTTCATGAACGCGGGACTGAAGTATGCGGGCATCGAGAACGTGGTGCGTGTCGCCCAGCAATTCCACCTCGGTGAGCGCACCGGGGTTTTTGCCGGCGTACAAGAGACTCATGGACATCTTCCGAGCCTGGGCGCCGTTCGTTCGGGCGACTGGCGCGCGGGCAACACGGCGAACGTATGCATCGGCCAGGGCGAGGTGGATGTCACGCCCATGCAGATGGCGGTGATGGTTTCGGCCATCGCCAACAGCGGGGCGGTCTTGTGGCCGCGGCTCGTGGAAAAAATCACACCGCAGGATTTTTCCTCCGGGATCGCGGAGACGAACTTTCCTGACACGCAGGTCCGCAACCGTTTGACGGTGCGTCCGCGCAGTCTGCAAATATTGCGCGACGCAATGTTTTATGACGTGCAGGGTGATGAGGGCAGCGGCCGCTCCGCCGCCATTGCCGGCCTGAACATCTGCGCGAAGACCGGCACGGCGCAGGTGCAGGATGAACATAACCGGCTCGTCGGACACAATTACTGGTTCGCTTCCTATGCGCCGGCCGAAAGTCCGCATTACGCAATCGTGGCCATGTTGCAGTCGCCGACGCTCGGCGGCTCGGGCGGCGACAATTGCGGGCCGGTCGCGCGCGACATCTACGAGGCGATTTTGAAAAAAGAAGCCGCACCGAAAGTTGTGGCAAAAAATTAAATGACCGTAGACACGCTCAACGAACACGAGAGCAAGCTGGAACGGCTGCAACTGGCCGCCGTCCTCGGCCTCATGATCATCGGCGCAATGTTCATCTACAGCGCGACGATGTCGGGCGCCGTGGAGTCGCAAAAACTCTGGTACGCACAGCTCTGGTTCCGCCAGATCATCTGGTATGCGCTGGGCATCGGTGCGGTCGTGGCGGTTTGTTCGGTGAGCTATCACACGCTGGCGCGGTGGTCGTTCGTGATCTATTGGGGGATGATTTTGTGCCTGGTCGCGGTGTTGATTCCGCATATCGGCCAGACGCACAACTCGGGGGCGCGACGATGGATCGACCTGCCGTTCTATCAATTCCAGCCGAGCGAATTTGCGAAGATCGCGTTTGTGCTCGCGGGCGCGAATTTTTTGAGCCGGCCGCCGGAGGAATTAAAACGGCCGGATATTTTTTGGAAAGCCATCGGGCTGATGGCGCTGCCGTTTGTATTGATCAAGAAGGAACCGGACCTGGGTTCGGCGCTGGTGCTGGTCCCGACCGGCCTGGTGATGATGCTCGTCGCGGGGACGCCGCGAAAGTTCATCTTCCGGCTGGTGGCGGTGGTGGGGATTGTCGGGGTTTTGTTTGTGGCGGATGAGGTGTTTGCGCCGCCGCACTGGCGGATCAAGATAGAGGAATACCAGCGTCAACGCCTGTTGGTGTATTTCGGAAGGGACTTTGCGGCAAAAGATGCGTCGGAAGGCGACCGCCAGGCCGCGCATCGGTTGCAGGAGGACAGTTCGTTTCAATCCAAGCAGGCGTTGATTTCAGTCGGGTCGGGCGGGCTGTTGGGCGCGGGCTGGTGCGAAGGGAAACAGACTTCGCTGCAATTCATGCCGTCGGGGGCGGCACATAATGATTTCATTTTCTCCGTCATTGCCGAGGAGAAAGGATTCGTCGGCTCGGTTACCGTGCTGACGCTGTATGCGGTGGTTCTCTTTTCAGGACTGAGAATCGCCGGCCAGGCGCGCGATCGCCTGGGCAAACTCATCGCTGTCGGGGTTGTCACCCTGTTATTCAGCCATGTGTTTGTGAATATCGGCATGAACATTCGCATCGTCCCGGTGACGGGCATCCCACTGCCGCTGTTAAGTTACGGCGGGTCTTCAGTGCTGTGCTCGTTGATCGCGCTGGGCCTGATGCAAAACGTATACATCCAAAGAAAAGGATACTAAACCATGAGCAACAACAACTTCTCACGGCGCCGCCGGGGAATGCGCTTCAAGCCCAAGGGCGGCTTGGGCACCGCTCAACAAAAGACCGACCGCGATGCGGTCGAGGCCCGCCAGGAAGCCGTCACCGAACAGGGCGGGACGGAGCGCGTTTTTGAAAAACGCCACTCGACGGAGATTGATCGTGCGGAGAACGTCGCCGCCGGCCTGCCGCCGGAAGGTGAACCGAAGCACGAACATACCCATGTCGCGCCTGCGCCGGAAGTTTCCGCCGCACCCGCCGCCGAGGAAACGTTCACGCCGGTGAAGATCAAGGAGCAGCCGAAAGGTATCATCGAGACCATCAAGGACACCGCCGCCAACCTTATCAAAAAGGTGCAGCGCCTGGTCCGTCCCGAAAAGAAAACGCATAAGGAGGTCATCATCAACGCCGAGACGCTCGAAACGCGCGTCGCGGTGCTGGAAAACGGCAAGCTCGAGGAATTCAACATCGAGCGCACCACCGAGGAACGCCTCGTCGGCAGCATCTTCAAGGGCAAGGTGCGCAATCTCGAAGACGGCCTCAAGGCTGCGTTCGTGGACATCGGTTTCGAGAAGAATGCGTTCCTGCATTACTGGGACATCGTGCCGAACCAGTTCGATTCCGGCGTGGAAATCGTCGAGCGCGAAGGCCGCCGTCCGCAAAAGCCCAAGATCACCCAGAAGGACATCCCGCGCCTTTATCCGCCCGGCAGCGACATCATCGTGCAGGTCACGAAGGGACCCATCGGCACGAAAGGCCCGCGCGTCACGACCAACATCGTGCTGCCCGGACGTTTCCTCGTGCTGTTGCCGAACTCCGACCAGTCCGGCATCTCGCGCAAGATCGAGAACCCGGAGGAACGCAAGCGCCTGAAAAAAATCCTGCGCGAACTGCACATCCCCGACGGCATGGGCGTCATCATGCGCACCGCCGGCGAAGGCCAGCAGTTGCGTTATTTCGTGCGCGACCTCGCGCTGCTGCTCGATGAATGGACCCAGGTCTCCGACAAGATCAAGAAACAGCCGATGGCCACGTGCGTGTTCCAGGAGCCGGACCTGATCGAACGCACCGTGCGCGACTTCCTCACCGAGGACGTCGAGCGCATCGTGGTGGATCACCTTAAGGCGTATGACCGTATGCGCGAGATGATCACCAAGATCTCCTCGCGTTCCTCGAAGAAAGTCATGCTCTACAGTGAGGCGCAGCCGGTCTTCGACCGCTTCCAGATCTCGAAGCAATTGGAAAACGCCTTCTCCCGCCAGGTGCACCTGCGGAGCGGCGGTTATCTGGTCATTGACGAAACCGAGGCGCTCGTGGCGATTGACGTGAACACCGGCCGTCACAAGGGCGGCAAGGACCAGGAATCCACCATCCTGAAGGTGAACCTCGAAGCCGCCGAGGAAATCACCCGGCAGCTCCGCCTGCGCAACATGGGCGGGCTTATCGTGCTGGACTTCATCGACATGAAATCCGGACGCGACCGCCAGCAGGTTTATCAACGCGTCAAGGAAGGTCTGCGCCGCGACAAGGCCAAGACGCACATCCTGCCCATCTCGCAGCTCGGCCTCATGGAGATGACCCGCCAGCGCCATAGTGAATCCGTGCGCAGCGCCGTCTATGACGACTGTCCGTATTGCAAGGGCCGCGGCAAGGTCAAGAGCACCGTCACCATGAGCGTGGAGATCCAGCGCAAGCTGCAGGAGATCCTCAAGAAACGCACACGCGATGAGAGCGACTTCCAGTTGCGCATCGTCGTGCATCCCACCGTGCTGGATCGCCTCCGCACCGAGGACGAGAAACATCTCGTCGAGATGGAGAAACGTTACTTCGGCAAACTGTCGTTCCGCGCGGACACCGGCATGCACGCCGAACAGTTCAAGATCGTGAACGTCGAGACCGGCGAGGAACTCGCCAGCGTCGGCGCGTGAACTAAATCCAACAACGTCCAACGCCCCGCAAGCAATTGCGGGGCTTTTTTTTGTTTGAGCTGCGGCAGCAGCGGACGGCAGTAGCCCACGGCGAAGCCGTGGGTGAAATTGCGACATCGGTAAAAGCTCCGGCAGGAGCGGAAGAATTTTAAAAACTTTCCGCCGTGCGCGCCCGGCCAGGGACGACCTTACCGAAGCCAGGTAAATCACCAACGAGTTTGACCAAAATGACTGGCAATGGCAATTGAACGGTTCGGCATTTTCCTCGTCCGCCTTGATCCCGCCACTAGAGCGGAAACCAGTCAAGACCCTTCCGTATTTCATTGTCTCTCGGAATGCACCAACTTTGATTAACCTTGACTGAGTCGGATCTGCTTCATCGCGGCATGACACTTCAAAATATTTTCAAAAAAACTCATTTTTTGAAAGATTTGCCCGCGAGACGCGTATATATAGTGTGAGTCTGATTTTGCCAGTGACGTGGCACCTTCGCCGGTCTTTCGTCATCGGTGCTATCAAAGCCGCAAAAACGGTGGAACTCGAACATTTGAAAAAAACAGAAAGGCAAAAATGATACGGATTCATGCCGGTTTTAAACAGACTGTTGCCCTGTTGTTCATCATTCTTAATTGCTGCCTCTGCCTTCGGGTACAAGGGCAATCATACGGCGTCGTATCGCGCGGCCCGGACTGGAAAGTCTGGCAAAAGACCGTGATCCAGAACGGCGTCACAAACGCCCATTCTTATACCCAGCTGGAAACCGGACTTTGCTACACCAACGAGGTCGGCGTGCTCGCCGATGCGGATGACACCATTTCCATCCTGTCTGGAGGCGGCGCGGAGGCCAGCCACGCAAGGCACACCGTGACTTTTCCGCCCGACATCTACAATGGCGTCATTCAAGTCACCACCCCCGACGGACTCCACCTGCAATCGCGCCCGGTTTGTGTAATGTACGACGATGGCAGCAACACCGTCTGTATCGCCACCCTCACCAATGCCGTAGGCTACCTAACCGCCTCCAATCAAGTTACCTATCGCGATGCGTTCGTTGGATTGAAGGGGGATTTAGTCTGCACGTTTCG
>Ga0210388_10001090_pt1 | contig 21628 bp, 16 predicted proteins | sample IncBWC19OmetaG_FD_155485 | JGI IMG/M metagenome (GOLD analysis project Ga0210388, IMG submission 155485) | Forest soil microbial communities from Barre Woods Harvard Forest LTER site, Petersham, Massachusetts, United States - Inc-BW-C-19-O ... | reverse complement strand
AAATTGCGCGTCGCCGCCTTGCGCCAAATTCATTCCGATATCGTGCACGTAGTCGGCGCGACCGAATTCCCCCAAGGCGAACAAGCCCCCCAAGGCGACGCCCTCATCACCCGCGAGCCCGGCGTCCTGCTCACCATCCAAACCGCCGACTGCATTCCCATCCTGCTAGCCGACACCAGGCGGCACGCCGTGGCCGCGATTCATTCCGGCTGGCGCGGCACCGCGCAGCGCATCGCAGAAAAAACGCTCGGCCGCCTGCAAATGGAATTTGGCACGCGCCCGCAGGATGTGATCGCCGCGCTCGGACCCGGCATTGGCGGCTGCTGCTACGAAGTCGGCCACGAAGTAGTGAAGGAATTCACCGCAAAGTTCCCGAATGCGCGCGAATGGTTCACAGGCCCCGTCGATGCGCTGGAAAATGGCGACAACGATCCCAACTGGCTGCCCTGGCTAACCATGCGCCCGCCCGGACACGCGCCGCCCGCTCCCCGCGCGCATCTCGACTTGATCGCCGCGAATCGCGCCATTCTTCTCGGTGCTGGAGTCGCCCCGAAAAATATCACCTCATCCGGTTTCTGCACCGCGTGCCGCACAGATCTTTTCTTCAGCTACCGCCGCGAGCACACCACCGGCCGAATGATGGCCGCAATTGGCATTCGTTCGTGATTTGCAACCAATTCGGAGACAGAGGGGCCTACCGCGCTGGAGAAATCTGTTCGAGCGGCGGCGCTGCAGGCAGCGCGGCTGATTCCAGCAATGCCAACTGTCCGCAAGCAGCCATCACATCCTGCCCGCGCGAGTAGCGCACAAACGCCCGCACGCCTTTCTCATCAAGGATGTGCCGGAATTCTTCAATACGCCCCTCGTCGGGCTTCTTGTACGGCAGCTCTCCCGGATTCCACGGAATCAAATTCACTTTCACGCGCAAATTTCCGAGCAATTTCGCCACGCGCCGCGCATCTTCGGGCGTATCGTTAAATCCTCCCAGCAACACGTATTCAAACGTCAAGTGTTCCCAGGGGCGCAGCGGATACCGCGCGCACTCCGCCAGCAAATCCTCAATCGGATACTTGCGATTGATCGGCATAATCTTGTCGCGCTGTTCGTTCGACGATGCATTCAGCGAAACCGCCAGCTTCGGCCGCACTTTTTCGCAGGCCAGCCGCTCGATCCCCGGAATAATTCCGCTGGTGGAAAGCGTGGTGTGCTTCGGCGTGATCGCCATCCCATTCGGATCAAGCAAAATACGCAGCGCCGCCATCACTGGCTCGTAGTTTAGAAGCGGCTCGCCCTGGCCCATCAGCACCACGTTCGTCTGCGGCTTCAACGTGGCACGATTTTCTTCCAGCGCAATCAGCACTTGCCCAACAATTTCTCCCGCCGACAAATTTCGAATCAGCCCCAGCGTTGCCGTCAGGCAAAAGTGGCAATCCACGGCGCAACCCGCCTGCGTGGAAATGCAAATCGTCTGGCGATTTTCCTCCGGCATGAAAACCGCCTCGACGGTTGCAGGCTTCGCGGCCTTCACCTCATCGCCCGCTCCCGTTGCTGCCGGCAGCGCCAGCACATAACGTACAGTCCCATCGCCCGACCGGTATCGCCGCACGATCTGCGGCAGCGCAATGGACGCCTCGCGCGCCAGCCGTTCGCGCAGCGCCAGCGGCAAATTGCTCATCTTCGCGACGTCAAATCGCCGCTCGGCATACAGCGCGCGGTAAATTTGCCCACCGCGATAAGCCGGCTCACCCAGAGACTGCATGAACGCACGCAGTTCTTCCACAGACTGGCCGAGCAGGTTCACCGGGTGGCGGGTGTCGTTCGCAGGCATCTTACAATCATGATAACACGCGGCCACGCGCTGATTTTCCGCCGCCACCGCGACCCCACGGCGATATAATGAAGCGTTTGAGAATCGTACGCACAGGCACCAGGAGGCGCGCCGATGAGCACACTAACCTCAGCGCAAAATAAAAAGCCGATGGAATCGCTCACCATTGATGAGTGGGTGAAGCAGCTCGGCGCCATTCCCGAAAAAGAATTCACCATTCCTCGCGTGCTGGAATTCACCGAGCGCAAAGCCATTCAGCCGGAAACTCTGGCGCCCTACATTTTTTACGCCAATAGCCACTACACGCGGAACCTGATCTACAAGTCCGAGCTCTTCGAAATCCTCGCGATCTGCTGGAATGTCGGCCAGGTCAGCCGCATTCATAATCATCGCGGCCAGAATTGCTGGATGGTCACCCCGATCGGTCGTCTGCGCGTGCAGAATTTCCGCGTGGAAAATCAAGACGCCGCGCGCGGAAGTTGCAAACTGATGCCCTCCGATTCTTACATGATGGACGCAACTCATCCCGCCGTAGTGCGCCCCGAAGAGCCGGTGCACCAGGTGCAGAATTTGCAGGAATACAATCAGCCGGCCACTAGCGTGCACATTTATTCTTATCCCTACGATTCCTGCGAAGTGTATTCCATTGATAAAGGTGCGTACGCCGATGTCCCGCTCCACTACTCCAGCGAATACGGCAAGCTCTCACCTGACGAAAAACTCACCTAGGTCCACCGCCGTAGAGCCGGTCTTTCGCACGACGCGCACCAAACTCTCCGATGGCTTGCGCACTTCGGCAGGGCTCACAATGCGCAATAAAACAATCGTCGACTCCATGACTTTTATAGGCCCAACGTGCCACAATAGAATCAGACAACAACATGCCCGACACAAATCATAGGGTCCAGACGGAAGCCCTTCCGAACGGGCTCGTCGTCATCACCGAGCCAATGGAGCACGTACACTCCGTTTCCGTGGGCATCTGGCTGCGCACCGGCTCGCGCTGCGAACCCCCCGGCCTGAACGGCATCTCGCATTTCATCGAGCACATGGTTTTCAAAGGGACCACGCGGCGCACCGCCGAAGATATCGCGCGCGAGGTGGACAGCGTCGGCGGGATGCTCGACGCCTTCACCTCCAAGGAAATGGTTTGCTTCAATACTCGCGTCCTCGATGAACATCTGCCCAAAGCCTTCGACGTGCTCGCGGACATGGTTTTGGATCCGAAATTCGCCGAAGATGAAATTGAGCGCGAAAAGTCCGTCATCCTGGAAGAAATTCGCATGACCCAGGACAATCCCGAAGACTTGGTCCACGAACTCTTCACTCAGAATTTCTGGGCGCCGCATGCGCTGGGCAAGCCAATTCTGGGAACGCCGGAAACTGTCTCCGCTTTTTCGCGCGACACTTTGCGCACCTGGTTCAAGCAACGCTACGCGCCGAACAATATGGTCATCACCGCCGCGGGCCATCTGACGCACGCACAACTCGTGGACCTGGTTTCGGAGCGCTTCGCGAAAGGCACGTCCGCTGGAGCAGACGCCGCGGAAGCTACGCCGCAGGCTGCTTCGCACGTCACGCTGCGCACCAAGCACGAGCTCGAGCAAGTTCATATCTGCATGGGCGTTCCGGCGCTGCCCATGACTGATCGCCGCCGCTTTGGCGTCGCGGTGCTCAACAACGTGCTGGGCGGTGGAATGTCTTCGCGCCTGTTCCAGAATATTCGCGAGCGCCAAGGCCTCGCCTACGCGATTTTCAGCGAGCTGAATTCCTATCGCGATGCCGGCGCGCTTTCGGTTTATGCCGGCACTTCGCTGGACACCGCTTCGCAGCTCGTCCGCTCCGTGCTGGATGAATTCCGCCGCCTGCGCGATGAACCGTTGAGCACCGAAGAATTGCGCCGCGCGAAAGATCACCTTAAGGGTGCCACGTTACTCGCGCTCGAAGGCAGCGGCCAGCGCATGAACAGCCTCGCCCGCTATCACATGTATTTCAAACGCCACTTCACCGCGCAGGATTTGATCGCGCTCCTCGAAAGCGTCACCGTGGAAGACGTCCAGCAGCTTGCCCGCGAATTCTTCCAGCCCGGTCGGATGGCAGCCTCCGTCGTCGGCAACCTCAACGGCTTCGCACTCACCCAAGACCAGCTAGCCATCTGATTCCCGCAGGATCGCGATACAGCCTCCAATCCAAATCGCGCCTCTAAGCTAGCGCTGCAGCGATTTCCGCGACGCCAAGGCGTGCGGTCACCGAGGAGGAGCGCATATATGAACAAGTATTTGTTTGCGGCACTGGCCATCCTGGCAATCGGATGTCTTGCGAGCGCCTCAGCGCAGACCGTCCAGGTCAATCAACAGAATCGCACCATCGAAATTGCCGCCACCAGTTCGATCCAGGTAACCGCGGACCGCGTAACCATCAGCGCCGGTTACCACAACTACGGGCCCACGCATGACGCCGCCTTCGCGGAAAATGCGCGAATCGCCGCGCACATCCTGAAGGCCTTGACGGATGCTGGTATCGCTCAGAGAGAAATTGTCACAAACACCCTTACTTCGCGCCTCGTGTCCGAAAACGAACTTCGAGATTTGCCGCTGGCCGATCGTAAGCAGATGCAATACGAAGTTGACCAGTCTTGGAAAATTACTCAGAAAGTTGACGTCGCGGAAAAGCTTCTCGACATCGCGGTAGATGCCGGCGCCAATTACGTTGGCGCTCCAGAGTGGCATTTGACAGATCCAGACACCGCGGAAACGCAGGCTTATGCCTCCGCTCTGGAAAAAGCACGCGCCCTCGCCGATCAAGTGGCTAAATCGTTCGGCGCAAAGACCGGCGCGCTGCTTTATGCCAGCAATGAAGCGAGACCTTCCCAGTTTTTCGGAGCTGGCGAGGGGGGCGGGGTCGGTGGCGGCATTTTTAGAAAGGATCGCTCCGCCAGACCCGACACCAAGCTGCTGCCGCAAAAGATCGAAAAATCCGGTTACGTTCGCGCCATCTTCGCGCTCGAATAATCGGCAGCGCTAGTGAGGCTTGCGCGACTTCGTATTGACGCCAGCCCAGCACTTTGCCATCATCCCATTGCGGAGTCGCGCGCAACCGCTTGCGGGTGTTGACGCGATTCGCGGGGGAAGCGTATCTCGTTTCGCGTATCCATTCTGGCGTCGGGCAGCACGGGCAACTCCACGTTACTCGAATCGGGGTGCACCACTCTCCTGATTGACGCCGGCATCGGCAAAAAGGAAATGTTGCGGCGCTTTGAAACGCTCGGCCGCGCCCGCCCCGAAAAAGTTGACGGCATCCTGGTCACCCACGAACACAGCGACCACTGCACCGCTCTCGCGCAGATGTCCCGCGACTGGAAATGCACCGCCTACTTGACCGAGCCGACGCACCGCGAAATTCGCAAAATGTATGGCGACGGCCCAAAAACAAAAATCGAATCCGTGAAATACATACGCCCCGGAATTAAATTTGTAATCGGCGACATCGAAATTACCGCGTTCACCATTCCGCACGATGCCGCTGACCCTGTCGGCTACGCCTTCTGCGCCAACGGAAAAAAAGTCGCCATCGTTACCGACCTGGGCTACATGCCCGAACTGGTAAAGCATCATCTGCGCGAAGCCGATTTCCTGATTCTGGAATCCAATCACGACCTGGAAATGCTTAAAGTCGGCCCCTACCCGTGGTACATCAAGCAGCGCGTGATGAGCCGCACCGGGCATCTTTCCAATACAATCGTCAGCGAATTTCTCGCCGACTCCGAAGTCTTCGATGGACGCGCGCGCCACCTGGTCCTCGCGCACGTTTCCGAACAGAACAACACACCCGATCTCGCCCGCATCTGCGCCGAAGAAGCTCTCGGCCGCCGCCCCGGCGAATTCGCCTTTCGCGGCACCCTGCACGTTGCCTCGCAACGCATTCCCCTCGGCCCCTTCGACCTCTAGCCTTTGCGTTTTGACTGCGCAGTCCCACCGCCTAACCCGATTCTTCACGCTGCGACAAAGTGCTGTAGAACAGATCGTGCACGACGCGCGTTCGTCCCGTCGCCAGGTCCGCGTCGCTCACTATTTCGAGCCGCGCGTCGAACAGACTCTCGGCGCTCATTGCAACGCCCGGCGCAACCTCGATCTGCACGAGGTCCGCGCCGCGGTGCCCTTCGCTAGCTATTTGCTGCAAGGCGCTGCACTGATAACACAAGCCCGTTTTATTGATCAGCGCGCAAAGGCCGTCGTAATCCCCAATCATTTGTGCCCGCGCCGCCGAAAGCCGGTGGCGGAATACGGGCTCGGAAACACCCAGGATTCCGGCCCCTTCTTCTGCGGTAAATCCCAGAACTTCCTTGAGCATCAGCGCGGCCTGCTCTTCCGGCGGCAGCGTGCGCGCAATACACGAAAAACAAAACGCGATGTGTTCGCGGATTTCGAAGCTGAAGCCGGGCTGTTGCATTAGAGCTGTGAGTTCCGCGACTTTCTCCGGATCAGCCGTGGCTTCCTTCTCGCCGATCAGTTGCGCCTCGACGCGCCAGCGCTTTTTCGCGCGCAAATGGTCCAGACAAACATGCGTCGCAATGCCGAAGAGCCAGCTCTTGAACCGCGCTCCGCCGCGATACGTTCGTATTCCTTCCAGCACGCGCACCAGCACGTCCTGCAACAAGTCTTCGGCGTCCTGCCGCAGCATCACCATCCGGTAGATGTAGCCGAAGAGCGGTTTGCGCCACGGCTCTACCAGCGATCCGAACGCCAGACTGTCTCCTTGCTGCGCTTTTTCCACCAGCTGCACTTCTTCCTGCAGCGCGATTTCGGGCAACGGATGCACCGCCATTTTTCTCTCCTAAAAAGTGATTGGGCCGCGCCAGTTTACAACGAGAAGCGAAACTGGCGCGGCTCCTTCCACTGGCGCGAAGAACTACGACTGCATCAGCGGTTGCGCCAGCTGCAACCGGTTGCCCGAAGGATCGCGAAACGTCGTCAGCCTCACGATGCCCGGAATTTCTTCGATCTTGCCTTCGAACTTTACGCCAGCCGTTTCCAAGCGCTTGCGTTCGTGCTCGATGTTCTCCACTCGCAGCACGATCGTTGCTCCCGGCTCTTTGCCGGCACGTGGATTGACGGCGACGCCGATGCTCTCTTCGCCTTCCGCACCTGCGAACTCCGCCCACTCCGGAGCGTCAAACGTTTTCTTCAAACCGAGCACGCTGCCGTAAAACTTCTTCGCACCTTCGAAATCATTTACGCTGAACCAGGAAACCATCACTTTCATTGTTTTGCTCCTCCGATTGAATTTGGACTGCTATGTATTAAGTCGTTCGGTGCGCGCATTTCCGCCAAACGACTGAAATTAAGCAGTTTGTCATCGCAAGGCCGCGCCAACGCGGGCTTCGCTCGCCCCCGCAAATTCGGGTATGATTGAACAGGGAATTTCCCCCGCCGTTTGCCGGACTTCGTCACAGGCTTCGTGTTCTGGTGTGTTTCACCAGCGCGCGATTGCCGAGGGAGCTCATTTTGATCGCACGTTACACCCGCCCGGAAATGGGTCGCGTCTGGAGTGAAGAAAATCGCTTTCAGAAGTGGCTGGAAGTCGAGTTGGCCGCCAGCGAAACCCTCGCCGAAGCCGGAGCGGTACCGCGCGAGGCTGCCGCGAAATTGCGTCAGCGCGCCCGTGTGGATGTTGCGCGCATCAACGAAATCGAAGCGAAAGTTCGCCATGACGTGATCGCCTTCACCATCGCCGTGCAGGAATCGGTCGCTGATCCTGAAGCCGCGCGCTGGCTGCATTACGGACTCACTTCCAATGACGTGGTGGACACCGCGCAAGCCCTGCTCATTCGCGAAGCCTCTCATCTGGTCGAGAAAAAAATCGAAGCGCTTGGAGAAGTCCTAGAGCGGCGCGCCTGGGAGTTCAAAGACACGCCGGAAATTGGCCGCACCCACGGAATACACGCCGAGCCGATTACCTTTGGCCTGAAGCTCGCGAACTGGTACGCGGAAAACCGCCGCGATTTAGCGCGTTTTCAGGTAGCCGCGCAACAAATCGCCGTCGGTAAAATCTCCGGCGCGGTAGGCACCTGCACGCATCTAGGTCCGGAAATCGAAGAGAAAATCTGCCAGCGCCTGGGCCTTGCCACTGCGCCAATCACTTCGCAAGTAATTGAACGCGACCGCCACGCGCAATACTTAACCACGCTCGCCGTCGTCGCCGCATCTCTGGAACGCATCGCGAAGGAAGTCCGCCACCTGCAGCGCACCGAAGTCCGCGAAGTGGAAGAGCCGTTCGGCGGCGAACAGCGCGGCAGTTCCGCGATGCCGCACAAACGCAATCCTGTAGCCAGCGAACAAATCTGCGGGCTGGCTCGCGTGGTGCGCGCGAATTCCCTCGCAGCTCTGGAAAATGTCGCGCTCTGGCACGAACGCGACATTTCACACAGTTCCGTCGAACGCGTCATTCTCCCCGACTCCACGATTCTGGTGGATTACATGCTCCATCGCTCTACGGAAATCGTCGCCAACATGAAAGTGTTTCCCGAACGCATGTTGCGGAATCTCAACGCCACGCAAGGCCTAGTGTTTTCCGGGCAGCTGCTGCAGGATTTGGTCGAGCACGGCGCCCCGCGCGAAGACGCTTACAAATGGGTCCAAGCCCACGCCATGGCCGCATGGGAATCCGAAACCAGTTTCCAAGAGCGCGTCGCTGCCGATCCCAACATCCGCAAATTCCTGGACCAGCAAGCGCTCGCGCACACCTTCAATCTGCATCGCCAGCTGCGCGCCGTGGACGCCATCTTCCAGCGCGTCTTCGGCGCGAAATCCGCCGTCGCGGTTTAATCACCGCGCCCCGACTGAAAGTTTTTTCCGGGATTGGCAATTCATCGCGAGCTACGGGTAGTAAGGCCAAGCCTGGGACTTAATGATTAATTGTGCGTAGGGAATGGGACCGGCAGCGGGCTTTTCGCCAGGTTTGGCGTTCACTCGCGTGAGCGCCAGCTGCGCTTCCGGAAAATTCGGATTCAACTGAATGGACGAACGCAAATTTTGCAACGCGGACTGCGTATCGCCAATTTCGTCGGCCGCAAGCCCCAGAACAAAATATTCTTTCCAGGTCTGTTTTTTATCCTGGCTCGCAGCCCGCCTCATTGCGATTATCGTCTGCTGCGGCCTTCCGACGCCCAGATAGGCGAGGGCTAAATTCTGCGCAATCGCGTTTGCATCGGGTTCATACAACAAAGTCTGTTCAAGCGGCGGAATTGCGCCAGCGGGATCGTTCTGCTCCAGTAGCCACTCGCCGAGCAGCGCTTGCGCCAGCACGTTGTCAGGCTGCATTTGCACGGACTCGCGCATCTCCGTGACCGCCTCGTCCATGTGCCCCGATGCTGCATACGAAACGGCCGTGCCGTACTGCGCGACGGAGAGATTTCTGGCGTGCACTTGTTGCAACCCTGCAAGCAAAGCGATCGCACAGGCCGCCGCGATCCAAATCAACTTCATGCTTCGCGAATCTCCGCCGTTAGCATGGTCCATCGGCGTGGTAGTCATTCCAAAATCCGGCCCGCCAACATCAACCGCATTTCTTCGAAACTTCGGAATCACCGCGCCGATCACCAATCCGGCCGCCAGTCCGCCCAAGTGCGCAGAGTTGTCAATATGCCCGCTCGCCGCGCCAATCGAAAGATTCAGCAAAATGAAAACCGCCAGGCTGCGCAGATTTTGCCGCACCAGGCTCGCAGGAATCGCGGCCTTCTTCAGCACCAGGTAGGAAACAAACGCACCCGCAATTCCGAAAATCGCGCCGGAAGCTCCCGCCGACGCGCGCCAGGGATTCCACGCCGTGCTGACGGCGCTGGCCGCCAGCCCGCAAAACAAATAAGTAACGCTGAACGCCAGCCGGCCCATCATCGGTTCCAGAGCGACCGCCAGATTCCGCAGGCACCACATGTTCAGAGCGATGTGAAAAAAACCAAAGTGGACGAACATGCACGTAAACAGCCGCCACCATTGGCCGCTCAATGTTAATGGACCAAAATTCGCGCCCCAACGAATTGCCTGCAGCACGCTCGGATCCGTCCAGGAAACGCCCGATAAACCCATCGCCAGATAGACCAGCACATTCACCGCGACGATCGTGCGAGTCACCGGTGGAATCGTCTCGATCAAACTCCAGAAAATGTTTTGTGCGCGCGGCTCCTGAACGAGCGTATTCGCGGCCGTACTTGCCGTCGTGGCCCGGCAGTCACGGCACTCGGCCGCAACGCCCGACCCGATCGAAAATCCGCTGAATGATTTGCCGCAGCTGGGGCATGTGGGCATGTTAAAGCGCTTTGCTCCTCGCGTTGCTCGGTTCGCTGGAAAACGAAAGAGCCGGTCAAAAGCTAACTGACTAGCCCTGTCAGTTCAACAATACCTGCTGGCGGCATGACGTAATGCAAAATAAAAGAGGAGACTCGCGAATTGACATACGCCGGACGCCAGCATAAAGTCGCGTGACTTTCTCGCGCAGAAAGGTACGCAGCGAGCGTTCTTGCGCTTTTTCTCAGGGCATCCTGTGATGAATTGGGCCAGCAAGTTCCAACGACAATCGTTGGTCATGCTTTTTCTGGCAGTTTTATTCTCCTGGGCTGCGTTTTCCGACGAATGGAAGGCGCGTCACGGTCTGGTGTTGCCACCCGGCGCGCCAGACCTGGGCGCAGTCGCCGCGCCCGGCGATGTTTTTCTGCCCGGCCCGGAAAGCCTGGAAAAAAGAGCCAAATGGCTGGCCGGCATCAAGCAATGGCGCAAAGACCGCCTGGCCGAATATCATTACAATGCCGCGGAGTACGATCGCCCCGAACTCGCCTGGACCCAGCGTGTCTTTTCCCAGTGCCAAGTGCTCGTCTGGGATCGTTCCTTCTACGATCCCGAAAAACGCGAATACATCGTGGACATTTTTCTTGCGGACCTCGAGCGGCGCGTCGGCCCGATTGACGTTGTGCTGATTTGGCCGGGGTATCCGAATCTGGGCGTGGACGATCGCAACCAGTTCGATTTACTGCGCGATCTGCCCGGAGGAATTCCTGCGCTGCGGCACGTGGTAGAGCAGTTTCACCGCCGCGGCGTGCGCGTCATGTTTCCAATTCTCGCGTGGGACAATGGCACGCGCGATGAAGGCGCGCCGCCCTCCACCGTGTTTCCGCAACTGCTGAAAGAAATCGGCGCCGACGGAATTAATTTCGACACGTTGGATAGCCCGCCCAAGGATTTTCGAGCCTCTTCCGACGCAATCAGTCATCCCCTCGCGCTCGAGCCGCAATTCGCGATTCACGATGAATCATTCGCCTGGAGCAACATCAGTTGGAATGATTGGGTGACGTGGGAAGACGCGGCGTATCCCTTCATTCCCATGGTCAGCAAGGTGAAATGGCTCGAGCCGCGGCATACGGTGAACGTCAACGATCGTTTCACGCGCGATAAAACAGACAGCCTGCAACACGCGTTCTTCAACGGCGAAGGCTACGCCACGATCGAAAATCTATGGGGATTCTGGTACGGCATGACGCCGCGCGACGCCGAAACCGTTCTGCGCATCACAAAAATCGAGCGCGCGTTTCCGGAAAATCTCACCAGCGGGGAATGGGAGCCGCACGTCCCAACGCTGCAGCCCGGCGTATTTGCCAGTACTTTCCCCGCGGCGAATTCCACGCTTTGGACGATTGTGAATCGCAACGAGTATGACGTCATCGGCGAAGAGCTGCGCGTGCCGGTGCACGCCGGAATGCGCTACTTCGATCTGTGGCACGGAACCGAATTGGTTCCGCGAGCGAGTGGTGCCGAAGCCACGCTTTCATTTTCGATTGACGCGCTCGGCTTTGGCGCCGTCCTGGCCACCACGGAAAATTCCGCCAACGCCGCTGAACTGCAAGGCCTGCTCGAATATATGTCTACGCGTTCCGTCCAGCCTCTCTCTGCATATTCGCGCCAGTGGAAATTCGTGCCGCAAACCATGGTCTCCGTCGCGTCAACGAAAGTTCCAGCAGCGGCGCCTCAAGGCATGTTGCGCATCCCCGAAGCGGACTACGACTTCGCGGTACAAGGAATTGAAATCGAGGGGGGCAATGACCCCGGTGTGGACGTGCAATATCCGTGGGAAGATGCGCCGCGGCGTTTTCATCGCAAGCGCATGCACATCCCGAGCTTCTATATTGACCGCACGCCCGTAACCAACCAGCAATTCCAGGAATTTCTGGACGCGACCAAATACCATCCAGCCGACGACCACAATTTTCTGCGCGATTGGAAGAACGGAACCTATCCCGGAGGTTGGGGTGCGAAACCTGTAACCTGGGTCGCCATCGAAGACGCGCGCGCCTATGCCGCATGGGCCGGCAAGCGCCTCCCTCACGATTGGGAATGGCAATACGCCGCGCAATCCACCGACGGGCGCACATACCCTTGGGGAAATGATTGGGATGCGCAGGCCGTACCACCCGCCGATCACGGCCGCGTGATGCCCACGGTCGCAAATGTGGACGCGTATGCAAGAGCCGCGAGCCCGTTCGGCGTCCTCGATCTTGAAGGCAACGTCTCGCAATGGACCGATGAATTCCGCGACGAGCACACTCGCGCGGCCATCCTGCGGGGCGCCGCTTCGTATCAGCCGCGCGGCGCCGTCTGGTATTTCCCGCAGACCTATCGCCTCGACCAGCATCAAAAATATCTGCTGATGTCACCCGGCCGCGATCGCTCCGCCACAATCGGTTTCCGCTGCGTTGTGGACGCGCAGTAACGCAATCGTGCGTCCACGTCGCGGGTCAGTTCGATTGTTTCCGGAGCAAGGAGGCGGTCACGCTAAAACCTGCGCCGTTAAAAAGAAGAGACATTACAGCGGTCGCGCCGTTCTGGAGAATGCAGGACAAAGCGGGTTTCCTTACTTCACGTCAAACCAAACTGCGAATTACTGCACTCTCTGAATGTACCGCGCCTCGGAAGTATCCACCTTGATCTTGTCGCCATTCCCAACGAACGGCGGAACGTTCACAACCAATCCCGTTTCCAGCTTCGCGGGCTTCATCACCGCGCTGGCCGTCGCTTTCTGGATGCTCTGCTCGGTCTCCACCACGGTCAGATCCACCGTGTCCGGCAGCAACACGCCAATCGGCTTGTCGTCGTAATATTCAATTTTCACGGGCAGGTTGGGAATCAGATAATCTCGCGTGTCGCCCACGATATCGTTCTGCAGCGCCAGCTGCTCGTAATTTTCAGTGTTCATGAAGTGATGCGTATCTCCATCGCTGTAGAGATACTCGAACTGGATTTCGTCCACCACCACTTTTTCCAGCGTCTCTTCCGCGCGGAACCGGAAATCCATCATGTTTCCGTTGCGCAGGTTGCGCATCTTGGTCTGCATCGATCCGCGCTTATTTCCCGGTGTGCGGTGGTCCACGCTATACACCACGCACAGGTCGCCTTCGTGCTTGATGATCATTCCCGGGCGTAGTTGGGTTGCCTTAATCATTCGCTGCTCCTGAATTCTGGTCTGGAATTCTCCGCCCGCGTCTGGCTTTGACTCCGTTACCTGGATGCGACCGGGCCCTGGTGGGGTACAAAGCACCCGCCGCACGGCGTCACGCACGGGGCACCCGCTCAGCACAATCGCCAAGCGCTCCTTCAGCAGGCATTTTGCGTCCCGCCGAAACAGTCATTATAGCGGCCCGCGCCACACACGGTCAAACCGGCGCAGCCGCTGCATACCGCGGCGCACACCGAATTCCGGAAGTAAGTGCAGACCGCCGCCGGAACACACGTAACGTTCGTGCCTCCATTCGTGATCATCAATTGACACCGCAGTTATCCTTGGGCAGAATGTCGCGCTGATCCGACGCGCACCGCCGGGCTCAGGCGCCGAAGTCGCGGTCGTCCGCGACACTGTTCGGTCGTTTCGTTGCGTAGCAATCCGATTGTGGAGGTCCCCAATGAGAACGAAGCGGATAAGGGCGGCGCTCGTCGCGGTTTGTGTCATCACATTGCTCCTTCCGGGAACATTGCCGGCGTCATCCGCCACGCAAGACGATCAGGCACGCAACACTTCTCAAAGCGAGCTACCGAGCGCGACCGCGCAATCCCAGGCTGCCGCTGCGCAGAAAAACTCCGACGCGCCCGCGCCGAGTCCAACCCCCTCGAAAAACGGTAACATGGTCTGTACCGTGAGCGCGGAAACCGCCCCGCCCTTGACCGCGCCCATGGCCGCCGCGCTGAAACTCTATCGCACCGGAAAATTTGACGAAGCGCTGGCCGCCTACAGCGCCATACTCCCTGCAGGCGGCCCCGACGCTGCTGCCGCTTACGCAGGACTCGCGCGCGTATATCTCGCCCAGAAAAATTCCACGGAAGCCTACGCTGCGGCGCAAAAAGCCGTGGCACTGATGCCCGATCGCGCCCCGGCCATTGTCGCGCTCGGTGAAGTGTATTTTCGCCAGGGAAAACTCACGGAGGCGCAAGCCGCATTCTCCAAGCCGCTGCGCGCCTGTGATTTGGACGCGCGCGCGTTTCTGGGTCGCTATCGCCTCTACAGGGTCTCGCTCAATTGGAAACTCGCCAAAACCAATATTGATCAGGCCTACAAGCTCGATCCTGACGATCCCGACATTCAGCGAGCTTACTTGGGCACGTTGAGCGGCAAGGAACGCATCGCCGCGCTTCAGGATTACCTGGCAGGTTCCACGGACGACGACGCGGAAACACGGGCATGGCTGAAGAACCAACTCGAAGTGCTCCAGGCCCAGTCGGAGAAGCGGCCGGGTGCGTGCCGTATGATAACGAAAGTGAAATCGACCGAAGCCAAGCTCGAACCTCTGTCCGATGGACCCACCCGCGTTCGCGGCTATGGCCTCAGCGTGAAAGTGAACGGAGTATCGTCGAGGTTGCTGCTCGATACTGGCGCGAGTGGAATTCTCATTGACCGAAAAACCGCCGACAAGGCGGGCGTGAAATCCATCAGGGATATCCATGTCGGCGGAATCGGCGACGCTGGGGCGGCGGCGGGGTTTCTCGGCCATGCCGACAAGATTCAGATCGGCGAGTTGGAGTTTGACGATTGCCTGGTCGAGGTCACGAGCGCCCGCAGCGCGATAGGAAGTGACGGCCTGATCGGCGCGGACGTATTCCGCGATTTTCTCGTGGATATCTATATGCCTGCGAACAAAATGAAGCTGAGCGAGCTGCCGCCATATCCCGACCAGCCGGCCGCAGAAATCTCGCTTGATTCGCAATCGTCCTGGCAATCGACTTGGCATGATCGCTATATTCCGCCGGAGATGAAGGACTTCACTCCGATTTTCGTGTTCGGCCACGGGCTGCTCATCCCCACTTCGGTGAATTCTTTCCCTCCCAGGCTTTTCCTGATTGATACCGGCGCGTTCGACAATCAACTGTCGCTCGCCGAAGCCAAGGAAGTGACCAAAGTCGGCACCGAGTACGCCACGGAGGTTAAGGGCATGAGCGGGAAGGTCAAGACGGTCTACAGCGCGGCGAATGCCACCATTCAATTTGCGAATTTCAAGCAGGCGCGCGAGGATCTTATCACCATCGATCTCACCCACATCAGCGACGGATTCGGTACGGAAGTTTCAGGAATTCTAGGTTTCGGGATGCTATGGATGCTGGATATGAAGATTGATTACCGCGACGGGCTAGTGCGCTTCAGTGCCGAACAGCGGTTTGTGCAGTGAAGCTCGCGCGCTCGGCATGCAGATCCGCGATTTGTCCGCGTGCATGGTTGTAGTGTTTGTTTCCGAACGCAGGCCTACGCGAAATCGCCGAAATTCAGTGCGCTGCGACGCGGCCTTTCAGCTCTTTCGCCAGAGCTCCCAACTGCTCATCTGTAATGTGAACTTGGCCAGCAACACTAACGGCCAGCTGCCCTGACCCAGCATCCCTGAAGCGTGCATCCTGAATTGCCACGCTGCCCTGCAACACCGGCGGAAGTATTGCGCCGAGGTCCAAACCTTTTTGCAGCGCGGCGAGAATTGCGGCCTGAATCTTTTCGCGCAGCATCTCGCTCAAGTTTCCGGTGCGCAGCAGTTCGCCCAACGATCCGTCCGCTTCGATCGGTCCTAGCTCCGCATCCAACCGCAGATCGGTGTGGTTCTCTCCCACCGCAGGCGTCAGCTTCATCTGCACCACGGCATTGCCACCAACAAGCCTCTTGACCTCCTGTTTTCCCAGCAATTTTGCGCAACCCCAGCGTTCGTAATGTAATTGCACCACTGCAAGGCTCGCCGGTTCGGCAGGCGCAAGCTTGGCATCTTCAATTTGAATGCGGTCCGCGCAACGCTCGTCCTTATCGAGCTCGGAGGCCAGCAACGCGGTAAAGTTCTGTTGCAGATCCGCGAGATCGGCCATCAGCTCCACGCTCAGTAGGTTGACGCCATGATCTTTTGCGCCCATGGTGACCAGTCCAGAAGCAACGATCGTGACTTGCTGGTCTTTGAGCTTAAGCGGAATTTTTACGATCGGTATCTTGAAGGACTGGCGCTTATCGCCACCGAAAATCGGCGCCGCCGCAATAGCCACAACCAAAACGGCGGCCACCAGGGATCGCCTCCGGAAATTAGGAATTGCAAAACCCATCGCGCCGCTCTGCACGATTTTCGTGTCTCCTGTTTTTACCGCTCTGCCCGTGTTCGTTGATGAGAGTGTAGCAGTGAGGGTTGCCCGGTTTTCTGGCGTCAGCACAAAGCAACGGCAATAGCGCTTGCGCGCCTGCGTTCAGCCGGTCCTAGCAGAGCGCCTTGACGAAATTATGGAACTTTGTGCGAGCTTGCACTCAATTAATCGTGTGGGAGACTGTAATTCATCAGGACAGCGGCTCGGTGTGCGCCGCGCGGCGCTACTTAAGCTGCGTGAGGCCGCAGCCGCGGCTAAGATTAGGGAGATCATGCCATGAAAAAGCTTCGCTTGAGTTTCGCGGTTTTCTATCTTGTCGCATTGCTGCTTTCGCTGACGGCATTTCAGGCTGCAGCGCAGGACGCAAATTTTGTGGGCAACTGGGACATGACCATCACCGGCGGTGGTCGCGGCGGCGGCCAGGGTGGTGGCCAGTCCGATGGTCAAAGCGGTGGCCAAGGTGATGGTCAGGCCGGCGGCGGACACCGCGGCGGTCGTGGCGGCGCACAATCGATCACCATCGCGAAAGACGGCGATAAATTCAAAGTCACCCACAAAACGCCACGCGGCGATAACACCTCTGACGCCACGGTTTCGGGAAACACTATTTCGTGGACCGAGCAGCGCCAGGGACGCGACGGCAACACCATGAAGATCGAATTCAAGGCCACGCTAGACGGCGACACGCTGAAGGGCACTATGGGCGGCGGACAATTCACCCGCGAATTTACCGCTGCCAGGCACGCGAGCTAGAGCGCGCTTGATGCACCGTGGCCTCTAGAAGCACTACCAATCCAGTTCGCCAGTCTCACGAGGCTGGCACTTGGAAACTCACTAGAGGCCTGGTTAGCCGTATTTTCAGACCATCCGATTGAAGCGCCGATAACACAAACTCTCGAGCCGCGATAATCGTATATCCAAATTGATACTCAGCGGTGAGCTTGTACGCGGCCGCGCGATTCGGGAACTTTTTCGCAGCCCCGGCGGAATTCTAATTGGCAACTGAAGAACACTGGAGAATGGAACATGGGAATTCATTCAAAGACTGCATTCGCTGTGCTGGTTTTGGCGCTTACGTGCACGCCGCTTCTAGCGCAGGATGGCTCTGCCGATAATCCTTCTGCGCATCAGGGCGCGCGGGACGGTTACGGGTCGCGCCGCGGCCAGCTGGACTGGGGAAAAGATAAAGGCGGGTGGGATCATCGGCACGGTGGCTTCCGGCGCGACGGCCGCAGAGGACATCGGCATTCCGGTTTCGCGCGTCTCCTGAACGACCCAGCTATCCGCCAACAAGCAGGCATCACCGACGAACAGGCCGCTACAATTCGCAAGCAGTCGTTAGACTTCCGCAAGACGGAGATTCGCGGCCGCGCCGATGTCGAAATAAGGCGCATTGAATTGAAAGACCTGCTCGCCGCCGATAAGCCGGATCGCGCCGCTATCAACGCCAAGCTGCAAGAAATCAGCGCCGCGCAATTATCCCTGCAGAAATCCGCGATTGACTACCGCCTGACGATGCGCGATGCGATCACTCCTGCGCAACGCGAGAAGCTCCGGCAATTGATGCGTGATCGCTGGCAGCGCGAGGGTCGCGGTCGTCCCGGTGCGGACGGGCCAGGACGGCGGGGCCCTCGCGGTCAAGACGCTACGCCCAAGCCGCAAGGTACGCCGCAGTCCAACGACTGAGCATCCTCAAGGGCGCGTATCGAGAGCATAAAAAGCGAATCGCAGTCGGCACCGCTGGATTCATGCAGTACCGTCACGCGCGCAAGGTTATTTTCCGGTGTACACGATCCGCCAGATGCTGTTCGACCCGTCGTCGGTCATCAGCAGTGATCCATCCGACGCGACGGTGATGCCCACTGGACGGCCCCACACGTTCCCGTTGGCCAGCACGAATCCGGTAACAAAGTCCTCGTACTCTCCGCTCGCGTGCCCGCTCTGGTGCAGCGGCACGCGAATCACTTCGTAACCGGCGCGCAACGATTTGTTCCACGAGCCGTGTTCTGAAGCAAAAATATCGCCCTTGTATTCGGCTGGGAATTGTTGGCCTTCGTAGAATGCGAATTCCAGGGATGCATTGTGCGGTTGCAACAGCACGTCCGGCGTGATCACTTTATCTTTCAGCTCGGGATGCTTTCCCTGATGCCGCGGATCCTGATTGCCACCCATGTACCACCACGGCCAGCCGTAGAACCCGCCCTGCTGCACGTGCGTGATGTAGTCCGGCACCAGATTATCGCCCAACCCGTCGCGCTCGTTCACGGAACACCACAGCTCACCGGTGTCGGGACTGAACGCGATGCCGCCGCCCGCATTACGTATGCCGTAGGCGTAGATGCTCAGGTCGCTGCCGTCAGGATTGAATTCCAGAATGTCAGCGCGATTTTTTTCCGCTGGAGTCGTGTCCGGATCATCTACGTTCGAGCCTGATCCCACCGCAACCAGCATTTTCTTTCCGTCCGGAGTGAACTGCACCGACCGGGTCCAATGTCCTCCACCCTCCGGAACATCAACGATGTGTTGCTGCGGGCCGCGCGCTTTCAAGTCGCCGTTCTGATATGGAAAGCGCACAACCGAATTGACGCTGCCGATATAAATCCACTGCGGATCGGGCCCCGGGGGATAAAACGCAATGCCGTATGGCCGCTTCAGTCCTGGCGTGAAAGTTTCCACCTGCTGCGGCTTGCCGTCGGCGGTAATTCCGCGAAAAACCTTCACATCACCTGGATCGCTTTCAGCGACGAAAAAATCGCCGTTCGGCGCCGTCACGATCAGTCGCGGATTATCCAGCCCGCTCGCATATTGTTGGACGGTGAAACCTGGCAGCGTTTTCGGCCATGCATCACTCGGACGCGCCACCACTTTGGGGCTGTTGTCTGACGACTTCGTCGCAAAAGGCTGCGGCAAATCTTGCACCGTGATTTTGCGGACGGCGCCAGGCTGCTCGAATCGATAATCCGTAAACGGGGCATTCGGAGGGGCCGCGGCTTTTGGAGTGTCGCTCGTGGACGCAGCGCCGGCTTTTGCTGTCGGCTTCGGTGGATTCGCGCCGCCGAGCGCCTTCAAATACGTGACGACTTGCCAGCGCTGCTGTTCGCTCAAACTTGCCCATGACGGCATTCCATTGTTCGGATCACCCTGCGTGATGAACCAGAAGATTGCACCGTCGGGCGCGCTCTGCGTTGGCCCTGTGGCCAGCGCAGGGATGTTGCCAGTTCCGGCGCCAGTGGGTCCGTGGCACGAAGCACAACGTCGTGCGAACACATTTGCGCCAGCCTGCGGCGCTGCCCGTTTGCCTGCATACGGATTCTTCATTTGTTCGGCGCTTGCCGGCGCGCTGTGGAAGGAAGCGTTTTGGGCATTAATCGGCAAACACAAGCCGATCGCCGCGAATAAAAATGCCGATAGGGACCCGATGAATGCGGATGCGCTGCTCCTCCAGCCTGCGTTACTTGCGGCGTTCAAGTTGTCCTCCCAATGGTTCGACAGACTCCATATTTCCAGCGTCTAAACTCTTAATTCGGCGACCCTAACGCGCACCATTCTACCTCTTCAATCAGAGAGTTCAAAAAAACAGCGACGTATGCGAGGTCGGCAATGCGCTTTCATCACGCAGTCGTCCCGTCGCAGCTTCATGCTGATTGTGGAACGCCAATCGCTCTGAAAGTGCAAATCTCGCGCGAAAGCGCGTGTTCTGGCGTTAATTTCGCCTCGCCCTATGCTGTTGACTATATAGGCGCTTGCTCCGCGAATACCGCGAATAGTCGCTTTTTCCGTGCACTTCCTCCGCAACTGTGTTATTCTTTTTTTGCGCTTAATACCTCGGTTGTGTTGTGCGGCCTCTGGTGAGCAGTTGATCTGAGATTACCCGCCCTTCAGTTCTCTCCGTACGTCTTCAGCGTAATTTAAAACAAAGACTGGCAAGTCCAGTTTGCTGTGCCCGCACCCGATGTGTGCAATACGTGTGTGCGCGCCGCGACGGCTTCCGCCAGATAGAAGGCAACATCCAGATGGATAGTATTACCGAAACATTTTCACAAATGGCGATCTCCGCCTATACCAAAGAGCGGCTGGCTTTCGCCAAGTTCTCGATTCCCACTCCAGTGCAGACTGCGGCAATCCCGCAAGCGCTGGCCGGGAAAGATGTGCTGGCAACGGCGCAGACCGGCACTGGCAAGACGCTCGCGTTCTTGATTCCAGTGATGGAGCGCATGCTGCAGGAAAAGACGCCGGGAATCGCGGCGCTCGCGCTCGTTCCCACGCGCGAACTCGCCATGCAAGTCGTCGAACAGTACAACGCATTGCGCGGAAAGCAGCTGGGTCCCGCGGCGCTGGTCGTCGGCGGATTGTCCGAGGGGCTGCAACTCAGCAATCTGCGCAAAGGCGCGCGGTTGGTGGTGGCAACTCCAGGACGATTGGAAGACTTCCTCTCGCGCAAGCTCGTGCATTTCCGCGATCTGCGCGTGCTGATTCTCGACGAAGCCGATCGCATGCTGGACATGGGATTCCTTCCCGCGATCCGCAGAATCGCATCCGTGCTGCCGAAAGAACGGCAGACGCTGTGCTTTTCCGCGACGCTGGAAGCTTCCGTGGTGCATCTCGTGAAGGATTACATGCGGAACCCAGTGCGACTGGCATTCGGCTCCGTGCTGAAGCCATCCGAGAATGTCCGAGTGCAGGCATTCGAAGTTGCGAGCGATCGCAAGTTGCCGCTGCTGCATCGTTTGCTCTCCAAGGAAACCGGCCGTTGCCTGATCTTCACGCGCACCAAGCGTGGAGCCGAGCGACTGTCCATAACCTTGAGTCGCGACGGATTCGCAGCTTCCACGATTCATGGCGGGCGCACGCAGTCGCAACGCACCGCGGCCTTGACGGGTTTCCAGCAGGGGCGCATACGCGTCCTGGTGGCTACCGATCTGGCATCGCGCGGGATTCACGTGCAAGACATCGCGCACGTGATTAACTACGACTTGCCGGACATCGCCGAGAACTTCATCCACCGCGTCGGCCGTACTGGACGCGCGGGCGGACACGGCGTCGCTTCCACACTTTTTGGCCGCGAGCAGCGCTCCGAGCTGATGGCTCTGGAACGCACACTCGGCATCAAGATGGAGCGCATGCGCGCGGAAGGCGACCCCGGGGAGAAACAACCTCCCGCGGTGAA
>Ga0210388_10001089_pt1 | contig 21629 bp, 13 predicted proteins | sample IncBWC19OmetaG_FD_155485 | JGI IMG/M metagenome (GOLD analysis project Ga0210388, IMG submission 155485) | Forest soil microbial communities from Barre Woods Harvard Forest LTER site, Petersham, Massachusetts, United States - Inc-BW-C-19-O ... | reverse complement strand
GTGCCCGTGTGGAAGAATTGCCCCGCGGCCACGATCTCATCGCCGCTGCGCGACTCCAGTTTGCCGACGCGCGCGGAGGCGCAGCCGTTCAAGATGATTGCCGAAGCACAAAGGGCGATGAGCGGGAATATTTTCATGTCTAATAAATTTTACGGGCCGACACGCGCGCGGAAAAATTCCTGGGGCGCATTGGTCACGGCGGCGGTGAAATTGAAGACGCCGTTCGTGCTGACCATATTGGTCAGGGCGCTCCAGTCCGTCAAGTTGGTCGAAACCTCGACGGTATAGGTCCAATACGGGTCACCGCCGAAACCGACCTGCAACGCGCCGCCTTGCAGACTGATGGATGTGAACTGTGCTGCATCCGGCGACACCAGGGCGAGCGCCGCGTTGGTGCTGGTGACCGAGCCGGCGATATTCGTGGCGATGACGGAATAATTTCCGGCGTTCGTCTGCGCGACAAAGGCGAGCGCGTAGCTTGAATTCGTAGCGCCCAGGATATTTGTGCTGTTGAACTGCCATTGGTAATTCGCCGCCGGTAGGCCGGTCGTGGCGGCGGTGAAGGTGACATTCGTTCCGAGGGTCACGGTTTGCGCGATGGGTTGCAGCGTGAACTGCGGCGGGGCGGCGGGCTGTTCCACGCGCACGTTGTCCACGAGGCTGAAGTTGATGGCGTTGTTCGCCGAGAGCGAGGCGAAACCATCCCAGTGGCCGACGAAAACGTTGCTCGCAGTGAAGGTGGCGTTGGAAATCACGGCGAAGCGGATGCCATCGATCACCCAGTCCACGGTTGAGCCGCGCTTGGAGACGAGGACATCGTGCCAGGCGAAACCAAACTTGCCGGGGTCGAGCGCGTTGGTGGATTGCGACGGATAATCCTCCTGTTGCAAGGTTGGCGGGGCGTGGGAGTTCGTGATGGCGCTTTGATAATAAAGGTTGGCGAAACCGCGCGCGGTGGAATCCGTACCGGCCAGATAATAACCGGAACTGCTGCCTTGCAGGGTCGTGCCGGTGAGGACGGTGTAATCGTTGATACCGGTGAGGCTGGGTGAAACACCCCCGTCGCCGTCGCACGCGAAATAAAAACCGTCGGCGGTCGAGCCGCTGCCGTTCCATTCGGTGCGCGTGCCGGAGGTGCCGAGTCCGCCGGTGAGAAACAAGGTCGAGCCGGCGCCGCCGCCCGGCAACGGGCCGTTCACATTGATCCATGCATCAAAATGCACGCGGTAATCGCCGGAAAAACTCCGGTTCGTCGGCGAGAGGGAAAGGGCGGCGACAACTCCGTTGGCGAGGTTCGCCTGCATCCGCAGGCCGCGCGTCGTGCCGTTGGTCGAATTGGGCGCCGACGGGATGCCCACTGCCGAGTAATCGTAATTGAAGGTGGCCGCCGTGTCGGAGGAACTTGCATTCAAGGTCCAGTTGGTTGCCGTGTTCACGTCGAAATTATCGGAGAATACGGTCGTCTGCAGCGGATAGACGATGAGCGAGACGACACTGCTGGTGATCGCACCGGCGGCGTTGGTGGCCACGAGCGCATAATTCCCCGCGTTGTTTGTTGTGGTGCTGGTGATGAGGAGTGTGGAATTGGTCGCGTTCGGCAGGTTCGTGCCGTTAAAGCGCCACTGAAACACCAGCGGCAGGCTGCCGTCAACCTGCGCGGAAAATTTCACGCTTTTCCCGGCGTCCACCGCCCGGCTGTTGACGAGCGGTGTTTCAAAGAAGGGCGGATACGACGAGCCGATGACCATGCTCGAGATCGGGGTCTGATTGGTGTTGTAGGTATCCGAGTCGCCGCCAGTGACGTTGGTATCGGCCCATTGCCAGAACGTCCACGTGGGCCACGCCCCGTTGCTGCTCGGTGCGCCGGACTGAGGATTGGGATTATTGGGCCAGCTCGCGATCCAGAGCGGCCAGTTGGTCACCGAGGAATTAAACCACTCGGACGAGTACGAGGTGAAAGTGTAGATCACCGGCTTCACGGCCACGCCGTTGGACGCGGCGTCATTGGCGATGTCCTGACACCAGCGGTTGGCCCACTGCGACAAGGTGTAGCTGGTATAGACGACGGGGTTGTTAGTGCCGACATCCGTTTCCATGTCGAGCGCCGGCATGATATAAACACCCCCGTTGGTGATGTATTTCCCGGCGACACTCCAAAACTGCGCCGCCTCGCCGTCCGCCCCGGCCAGCCCGAGATGCGTTTCCGGATGCGCAAAATGATACGCGCCGATCAGGACGCCGGCAGCCTTGGCATTCGCCACATAAGTGGTGAAGTTAGGGTCTGTATACGTTTCCCCCTCGGTCGCCTTCGCCCACGCGAAACTCATGCCGTTGCCTTTCACCGTGGTCGTCCAGTTGAGGCCGATGGGCTGGTGGTTGGAGACGTCACAGCCCAGCGGACGGGACTGCGCACCGGTTTTTGTCATGCCAGCGGCAAAAAACAGCGCTAGCGCGCAGAACAAAATTCCGCTGCGGAAAAGTCTCGGGGCAAAAGTCATGACAGACTCGTCAATGTATCACATGCCATGCGCCTCGGCGACGGCCTTGTAGGTGATTTTACCGTCGCGCACATTGATGCCGCCGGTGAGCGCGGGATTTTTCACACAGGCCTCGTCCACGCCATAATCCGCGAGCGTTTCCAGATAGCGGTACGTCACATTCGTGAGCGCCTGCGTGGCCGTGCGCGCATAGGCGCCGGGCATGTTCGCGACGCAATAATGGGTCACGCCTTCCTCGACATAGACCGGGTGGTCGTGGGTGGTCGGGCGCGAGGTTTCGGCGCAGCCGCCCTGGTCGATCGCGATGTCCACCAGCACGCTGCCCGGCCGCATCCGGCGCAGCATCGCGCGGGAAATCAATTTCGGCGCTTTTGCGCCCGGCACGAGCACCGCGCCGATCAACAAGTCAACGGTCGGCAGCAAATCCATCAAGTGCGCCTCGCTGGAAAATAGCGTATGCGCCGTGTGCAGGGTGATGTCGAGGAAACGCATGCGTTCCAGGTCCACCTCCAAAATCGTCACATCCGCGCCCAGTCCCTGAGCCATGCGCGCGGCGTTCACGCCGGCCGCGCCGCCGCCAAGCACCACGACCTTGCCCGGGAGCACGCCCGGCACGCCGCCCAGCAGTACGCCGCTGCCGCCGTTATGCTTCGCCAGAAAATAACCGCCCACGAGCACGCTCATGCGCCCCGCGATCTCGCTCATCGGTTCGAGCAATGGCAGCCGGCGGTTCACCTCGATGGTTTCGTAGGCGATGCACGTCGCGCCGGATTTCATCAACGCCTCGGTGAGCGACTTGCTTGCGGCGAGATGCAGGTAGGTGAAGAGAATCTGTCCCTTGCGCAGCAGGCCATATTCGGACGGCAGCGGTTCCTTAACCTTGATGATCAAATCGGCCTTGGCGAATACTTCTTCGTGCGCCGCGACGAGCTGTGCGCCCGCGCTTTCGTACTCGGCATCCAGATAACCCGCGCCGATGCCCGCACCGCGTTCGACGATGACCGTGTGGCCGCGTTTGACGAGTTGATACGCCGCGCCGGGCAGGAGCGCGACACGATATTCCTGTATTTTGATTTCCTTTGGTACGCCGATGATCATAATTCGTAAAAATAAAAATTCCGCCGGAGCGGTATTCGTTACTATGGCACGCTTCCTTAATACTCGTGCCCGATACGCCACGCTATCATAGCCACGCCGCGTGTCAATCCATCCGGTTCAAGATTGCAATCGTAACCTGAACCCGTTTAGATTCGTCCAAGCGAAACTGATGAAGGAGAATCGCATGAAATTTTTTCTGTCCGCACTGCTCGTTTTTTGCGCCGCCAATGTTTTGCGCGCGCAACCGACGAATGCCACGCATTCCGCCGGCCAGCTGGCGGCGCAGATCGACGCGCATATCTCGGAGCCGCGTTTTGACGCCGCGTTGTGGGGCGTGAAGGTTGTCTCGCTCGATTCCGGCGAAACCATCTTTGAAAGCCACCCTGACCGCCTGATGAGCCCGGCGTCCAACAGCAAGATGTATCCCGCCGCGCTCGCGCTGGACCATTTCGGACCGGACTACCACATCGTCACGCCGATCCTCGCCACCGCCCGGCCCGATGCCGACGGCACGATCCATGGCGACCTGGTCATCGCCGGTCGCGGCGATCCGAGCTGGAATGCCAAGCACGCCGGCACCAATTTTTGGGACCTGTTTTCACCCTTCGTCGCGTCATTAAAAAAATCCGGCATCCACCATATCACCGGCGACCTGATCGGCGATACGACGTTTTTCCATTCGACGCCGAACGGTTCAGGCTGGACGGTCGATGATCTTGAAGATTCCGATGGCGCGGAGATTTCCGCGCTCACGCTCGCCGACAACTTTACAAGCATTCGCGTGACGCCTGCGCAGACCGGCGAGCCGTGCAGGGCGGAAGTGGTTGACCCGTTCACCGGCCTACAGATAGATAATCAAACCACGACCGGAACGAACAAGGCGCCGCGGCAAATCGTTGGGCGCCGTTTTCGCGGCGAGAAGGTCGTCCACCTTTTCGGCGAACTGCCGGCAGGCGGCGCACCGGAGTTCGTGGAGATGCCGGTGCTGCGTCCGGCCGAATGGTTTGTGACCGCGTTGAAATCGGCGTTGCAGGAAAATGGAATCACGGTGGACGGGACGGCGCGGGTCGTTGCGTGGCCATCACCATCACCGGTCGCCACCGAAACCATCGCGGAGATAACCTCGCCACCGTTGAGTGAAATGCTCGCCAATTTTTTGAAGCCGTCGCAAAACCTGGAGACGGATCTGATTTTTGAGCATACGGGCGAGACACTGCGCCCGCCCGACACGCGGTCGTGGGTAACTTCCGAGGACTGTGCGTTGATGGCATTGCATAACTTTCTGGCGACCAACAGCCTGCCTGCCGGGGATGTGCATTTCGACGAAGGTTCAGGTTTATCCCGCAACAATTTGACGACCGCGAACGCCAGCGTCGCATTGTTGCAGTTCATGGCGAAACATCCGGCGGCGCAGACCTGGGATACGGCGCTGCCCATCGCGGGGGTGGACGGCACGTTGCGGCGGCGCATGAAGAACACGCCGGCGGCGGGCAATGTCCACGGCAAGACCGGCACGTTGCGCTGGGTGAACGCGCTCTCCGGTTACGTGACGAACGCGGCGGGGGAAAAATTGGTCTTCAGCCTGATGTTGAACCGCTACGATTCGCCGCCGGACCGCGTACGCACGGCGGAACTGGATGACATCGCGGTGATGCTGGCGCGTTCTGATTTTCGCTCGGACGGAAGCCTGGTGAAAACCTACGCGCCGTACGGCACGCTGATGGTGACGCAGTTCGTGTCCGCGCCGTTTCCGCATCCGGACCGGGCGGCGGGGCATAAATACCACAACGACTTATATTCGGCGGCGGAGCATTATTCCAATTCCGACGTGGCGCTGTTCATCCCGAAAAATTTTCGCGCGACGGACAAGATCGATTTCGTCGTCCATTTTCACGGCTGGCGGCACACCGTCGCCTCGACGTTGCCGGAATACAAGCTGATCGAACAGCTTTCCGACAGCGGGAAAAACGCGATCCTCATCGTGCCGCAGGGTCCGTACAACGCGCCGGATTCGTTCGACGGCAAATTGTGCGACACCAACGGTTTCGCGCGGTTCATGGCCGAGGCGATGGACAAGCTGCGTGCGGCGGGGGTGGCGGCGGCGGACGCGCAGGTCGGCCGGGTCATCATCTCCGGCCACAGCGGCGGCTACGGTGCGCTGATGGCGATCGCGGATCACGGCGGCATGTCCGACAACATCCGCGAAATCTGGATTTTTGATGCGCTCTATGCCGGCACGGAAAATTTTGTGGCGTGGCAAAAAAACGAGAACGGACGGCTGCTGGACATCTACACCGACCACGGCGGCACGAAGGAGGATTCGGAGAGCATGATGGCGGGTTACCAGACGAACGGCGTCAGTTTTGTATCACTGGAGGATACCAACAGCGCGGTTGCGGATCTGCAAAAGGAGAAAATCGTTTTCATCCACACCGACCTGGCGCATGACGAGACGGTTTACCGGCGCAAGGAGTTTGAAGAGTTTTTGAAAACCAGTTGTTTACAAAATAAATGACCTTTCCCAAACCTTCCAGCGAGAGCGAGCCGTTCCCCCTCACCCTGACCCTCTCCCTTGGGGAGAGGGAACAGCCGTTGTCTACCTCGGCTGAATTTGAAAGTCTCCGGGCAGAATCCGCTTATCGTTTCGCCAGAAAGCTGGGAACGTTTCTCCCTCTCCCTTGGGGAGAGGGCAGGGGTGAGGGGGAAGCGATATCTTTTCACCGCGAACCCCGAATAAATTTCCCCGGTTCTCTTTTGCAAAATTTTTTCATCTTAACTTTTTTCCTCGCGGCTTTCCTGCTCGCGGGGTGCCAGACCATGCACACACAAAATTCCTCCTCCCGTCCGCCGGTGAAGCTCGGCGATGAAGTCCTATTTGAAAAGCGTCTCGATCTGATCCGGGGCAAACGCGTCGGCCTCATCACCAATCCGACCGGGCTCGACAGCCATCTGGATTCGATCATCGAACGGTTCCGCGCGTGCCCGGATACGAAGCTGGTCGCGCTTTACGGGCCGGAACACGGCGTGCGCGGCAATGCCCAGGCGGGTGAATTCGTGGCGTATTACTACGACGAGCATTTTCATTTGCCGGTGTTCAGCCTCTACGGGCAGACGCACACGCCGCCGCCGGACATGATGACGAACATTGATGAATACATGCGTACGTTTGACACGAAGCACGAGGGCAAGCAGGTGGAGGCGGGCATGATCGAATCGGTGGACGTGATGATTTTCGACCTGCAGGACGTGGGCACGCGCGTCTATACGTATGTCGGGACCATGGGGAATGCGATGGAGGCCGCGACCAAGGCGGGCCTGCCATTCATCGTGCTCGACCGGCCGAATCCCATCAACGGCGTCGCGATGGAAGGGCCGATTTTGGAGTATCCGGAGTTCAGCTCGTTCATCGGGCATTATCCGATACCGCTGCGCCACGGCATGACGACGGGCGAGATCGCGCAATTCATCAACGCCAAATTTCTCGGCGGCAAATGCAACCTGACCGTGGTGAAGATGGAAAACTGGACGCGCGACGAGTGGTTTGACGAAACCTCGCTGCCGTGGACGCTGCCATCGCCGAACCTGCCGACGCTCGAAAGCGCGACGGTGTATCCGGGGCAGGTCATCGTCGAGGGCACGAACCTGTCCGAGGGCCGGGGCACGACGAAGCCGTTCGAATTTTTTGGTGCGCCGTGGATCGACGGTTATGTGCTCGCGAAGAGATTGAACGGCCTGAACCTGCCGGGCGTGAAGTTCCGCGAGGTTTATTTCACCCCGACGTTTTCAAAGTTTTCGGGGACGAATTGCGGCGGCTGCCAGATGTACGTCACCGACCGCGCGAAATTCAACGCGGTGGTGACGACGCTGAACATTTTGACCGAGATAAAGAAAGTTTACGGCGACAAGCTGGAGCTGCATAAGAGCTACTTTGACCATGTGATGGGAACATCCTCGGTGCGCGAGGCGTTTGAACGCGGCGAGCCGGTGGATAAGATTGTCGCCGCTTATCAGCCGGGGCTGGATGAATTTGCGAAGACGCGCGAACCGTATTTGCTGTACCGCTGAAGTTTTCACGCAAAGGCGCAAAGGCGCAGAGAAGTTGAAAGCCATTTAATTGTGATTTATGCGAAGGTTGTATTTCATATTTGGGTTGTGCAGTTTGCTGGCGGTCAGTTGCGTGACAAGCGCTGCGCCCGCAACCACTTTCACTTTCCACGCGGACAAGCTGGCGGCGATGGATGCGGCAATCATGGCCGCCATCGCGAACAGCAATTGTCCCGGGGGTGTGCTGTGGCTGGAGCACGATGGCACGGCGTATCACAAGGCCTACGGCAACCGTGCGCTGGTGCCGACGCGCGAGCCGATGACGGAGGACACGATCTTCGACGCGGCTTCGCTGACCAAGGTCACGGCCACGACGCCGGCGATGATGATTTTGATCGAGCGCGGAAAGATCGGGCTGGACGCGGCGGTGACGAATTATATCCCGGAATTTGGCGGCGGGGAAAAGGACCTGGTGACCATCCGGGAACTGATGACGCATACGTCCGGCCTGCCGCCGGACATTGAAACCAAGACGGACTGGCACGGCGAAAAAACGGCGATACAAATGGCCTGCGCGGAAAAATTGTTTGCCCCGCCGGGGACGGTTTTCAAATACAGCGACATCAATTTTTTTCTGTGCGGCGAGATCGTCCAGCGCCTCAGCGGCACGCCGTTGGAGGTGTTTGTGCAGCGCGAGATTTACCAGCCGTTGAAGATGACGGACACGGGTTATCTGCCGCCGAAGGAGAAATTGCCGCGTATCGCGCCGACGGAAGTGGTGGACGGGGTGCCGATCCGCGGCACGGTCCATGACCCGACGTCGCGGCACATGGGCGGGGTGGCCGGTCATGCGGGGCTGTTTTTTACGACGGGCGACCTGGCGCGTTACGCGCGGATGTTGGTGAACCAGGGTGAACTGGACGGTGTGCGGATTTTCAAACCGGAGACGGTGAAACTGATGACGAGCGTGCAGACGCCGCCGGAAATGGCCGCGAAACGCGGCCTGGGCTGGGACATCGCGACGGGTTTCAGCGGCCCGCGCGGGAATGTTTTCCCGGTGGGTTCGTATGGCCACACGGGCTGGACGGGGGGATCGGTTTGGATTGATTCGGCGTCCAAGACGTTCGTGATTTTCATGTCCAACCGGAACCATCCGACGGAGGCAGGCAGCGTGATCGCCTTGCGGCACAAGCTCGGAACGCTGGCGGCTGAGGCGGTTTTGCCGTGAACGCCGGCGGCGGATTGAAGAGTTTGGGTTAATAATTTCTCAAATAAGGCAGGTGAAGATTCGTGAAACTTATTTGTCGCGAGAATGTCATTTTTTTGTTGCAATGAAAATGAATCGGACTAAAGCTAGCACGTGAACTTGGTACGGTTATATTCAAACCGGATCAGAAGCCCAAAACATTGGGCTGTCCCGTGAGAAGGAGAAAATTGTTAGATATTAAGTGATGGCAAACTATTGCCATAATGCGTCATTTGACGCCTGCGCATTTGCATGCATGCAGGCTGGTACGCATCTCTGCATGTCAGACGCATCTGCGGTGCAAAGCTGTCCATTGAACAACATAATTTGCCGAAAGTTTCCGCTCTAGTTCCTTAACCCAACCTAACCCCCTAATATGTTAAAGAAAACCCTGACAAAGTGCGTGGCTCTGGCCGGAGTCTTATACGCAACATCATATACATCGGTGCAGGCGCAGCCGATTTATACCAACACCTTCAACAACCCGATGGAACAGACCAATTGGGTGGTTAATTTTAGCTACTACGGAGTCAGCGGCACCAATTTCGATATCATCTCCAACAATCTGGCCGTTTTTAATTTTGATTATACGACCATGGGAATTCCGCTGGCGCCGCACAGCGTGGAGTTTGGATCGGATGCCATCCACCACGGTTTGAAGCTGGTCGCATGTTACACGAATACCGCAGCGCTCAAAGGCTCGGCGGCCACGGCGGGATTGTCGGCCAGCCCAACGAATTTTAGCATCACGGCCAATTTTACCATGCATGCGGATATGTGGATTAACGTGGACTGCACACCCTACGCCGTTGCGAATTCTAATAATGTCACCGGCGGAAGTTTCGTTGATAACGTCAATGACGGCGGCGCGGAAACGGTTTTATACGGTTGCGGCTACGGCACGGCCGGCACCACTGCCACCACACCTGGTCTGACGGATGCTATTTTTGGCTCCGTTTTGTCCGATAACGGCACCACGTCAGACATCCGTATGTACGGACCGGAAATCACGCCGATTGATGCGCAGATTTCATATCAAGACGGCGTTTATCCATCCACCGGAACGACTACTGCTGGCTATGGTGGTGAGTCGTTTGTTTATAATAACATCAACGGATTGGCTCATGATACGGGTGGAAATGGGCCCGGTGGCCGTAATATATTGAGCAGTACGGGAAGTCCTCCGTATACTTCAGCCCAAATGGGGAATAATATAGCTACTGGCAAGTCTTGGGCGAGTATTTTTCCACCTGAGCCGGTACCGTTGGCCCAGCAAATCGCATGGCCCCGGCAAACGAATAATTATTGTTTGCCCGGATTTTTTGATTTTGCGTGGCATGACGTGGAGGTGGACAAAATCGGCAATGTGATTGTTTTCAAGATGGATGGCAATACTCTGGCCACGGGCAACTACGCAACGGCGGGTGCGCCTGCGGGCAGTTACCTTACCTTTTTAGCTACCCGCACAGCTTCAGGGGTTGCCAGCATGTCTACAGCCACCTATTACACGAACTTGAACTTTGTGGTGTTCGCGAACATCGTGGTTTCCAATTTCAATAGCATCGTCAACGTGACCGCCACGACGCCCACCTGTCAGGAAGGCGTGCCTGGAACTCCGGCCGTGTTTGATATCAACCGCCCGTCGTCTGGTGTTCCTTTGACGGTGTTCTATACATTGACCGGCACGGCCACCAATGGTTCGCAATACACGTTGGTTTCCACCAATGTGACCTTCGCCTCAACCGCCACCGATACCAATATTTATATCTATCCTATTGACGACGGGATACCCAGTGCCACCAGAACGGTGGTTTTGACACTCTTGAACGGTACCAACTATGTCGCGGCGGGTAATGCCGTTGCGAATATTCTCGATGGCGACACGCCCACGGTTAGCATCTCCGGCACCAGCCAGGCCTATGGTCGTTATACCAATACGACCTTCCCATTTGGAGGTGGCAATAATTGCGACTTCATGACCTTCATGGCGAACCGCCTTGGCAAGTTGACCTTGGGTTCCAATCTGGTTGTGAACCTTTCCTATGGCGGTACAGCGGTGGCCGGCACGGACTTTTTGCCGACCAGCAACGTTACCATCATGGACGGATTCCCGACGTCATCTATAACCATTTTCCCGGTGGATGACACCGCCATCAGCTCCAATGTGACTGTGACTGTCAGTGCTGCGCCCGGTGCCGGTCTCGGTTATGCCGTGGGCAGCGGTTCGGGAACCGGCACGGTTGTTTCAGCGCATTATCCAGCCGCCACGGTGCTCTTCTCGGATGACTTGCAAAGCGCCGGCGATTCCATCCACTGGGGTGTGACCTATGGCACCAGCGATGAGGTGGATGATCCCGCTAATTACAACGCCGAATTCGGCACCAGTTTGTCCAGCGCGCCCGGCGGCATCACGGTTCCCTCGCCGCCCGGTGGCAACGCCAACGCCCTCTTCCTGCAGTGTAACCGGAATAATTCCACCTCGCCGTCACCCGGCGGCGTGAACCTCTACTACACCAATCAGGTCTTGAACGGCAACTTTGCCGTGCGGTTCAACATGAACCTCATTGAATCCGACGTCCTCACGGGCAGCGGTGCCGACGCCACGGAAGGTGCCATGTTTGGCATCAACCATACCGGCACCTGCAGCAACTGGTGGTATGGCGGCGGGTTTACCACCAACCTGACCTGGTCGAGCGATGGTGTGTTCTATTATGTCTCGGCATGTCCGGCCTCCGCGGGAGTTGGCAGCGACTATTCCGAATTCACGGGCGCGGGTGGAACCAACGGGAATTTCGGATGGGCGAATTTGGCAGGCAAGACCCAATCCTCCTTCACCGCAGCCTTCAAGGACGGCCCCCCTCTGTACGGTCCGTTCACGTGCTTTGATGCCAACGGCAACCAGACGCCCGGCCAGGCGGCGAATTGGACCCCGATTGAAGGGTATGATTGCAGCACGTGGAGTGACGTTGAAATGCAGCAGCTAGGCGACGGACTGGGACACTTGGTTGACTCGATGTACATCAACCATACTCTGGTTTTTAGCTACACCAACACCACGGTTTGGACGAACGGCTATCTGATGCTGGGCTATGAGGACCCGTATGGCGCCTCGATCGGCAGCGCCGAGTCCGGTGTCTATTATGCGAACCTGCAAGTGGTGCAGTTGCCGTCGACCGTTCCGATCAGCGTCACCATCAACAGCATCAAGATCACCGGTGGCAATGTGGTCATCACGTTCACCACCACGAGCCCGGCAGATACCACCTCATCGTTCACGCTCGAGGGTTCCAGTACGTTGAGCGGCACCTATACCGGCTATAGTGCCGTGGGCAGTACTACGATCACGTCGCTTGGCTCCAACAAGTTCCAGGCGTCAACACCCTATACTGCCGCGGGCAGTGAGTTCTATCTCATCCAGCATAATTGATTAAAGCCAGCCGGGGCGTCTGTGCAAGCAGACGCCCCGGTTCTTTTGACAAACTCTGTTGTTTAGAGTAATTAGAAGACAAGTCAGGATTGTATTAATGAAAAGCCAACCGAAAGTTTATTCTTGGGAGAGAAGCTCCGCGTTCACTTTGATAGAGCTGCTGGTGGTCATCGCCATCATCGCGATATTGGCGGCGATGCTGTTGCCGGCCTTGGCGGCGGCCAAGGGAAAGGCCTATCAAGCACAATGTATTGCCAACATCAAACAGCTTCAAACCGGCTGGGTGGTATACGCCGGCGATTTCAGTGATGCGATGATGCCGAATTCCCCGTCCAGTTCCTCCACCGCCCCCAGTTGGATTGGCGGTAGTGCGATTCAAGATTGGAGCAGCCGTGATAGCAATACCAATGGCACTTATTATCAAACCAATATTATGGCCGGCTACATGACCGGCCAGTTGGGGGTGTATCGGTGCCCGGCTGACAATGTCCCTTCGGATAACGGCCAGCGGATACGCACCTACTCCATGCAGAGTCAGGTAGGGGATAAAGGACCGGTTTATATAAATCAAGCCAACGCCAAATTTTATACAAAATTAGGGGATATCACCGGTTTTCCGGGGCCGTCTGATTTGATCATTTTTACCGAGGAAAGTGGGTTGGATTTGGGAACTCCGTCCGCAATGGATGGGTGGCTTCAGGTGGATAATGACTTTGCCGCCGGCTCCGGATATGCGGGGCTGGCACATTTTCCCGATGTACCCGGTGCCTATCATAAATGGGGCTGTGGCATGTCCTTTGCCGACGGCCATGCGGAAGTTCATAAATGGCTCACTTCCGTTCTTAAAATCCCTGTGTCAGCTCACATGGGCTTGGGTAATTGGTCGAGTCCGAATGGAATTTCAGTTGGCGCCCCGGTAGGACCAACAGCCACGGACTGGCAGTGGTTCACATCGCGGTGTGCCTCCCAACTGTAGTTTTTTAACTCGTTAGAACTCAGAAGGAATGCAAAATCAACGAACCGCGCAACCCATTCAATCCAGAGCGTTTACTTTGATTGAATTGCTGGTGGTCATCGCGATCATCGCCATTCTGGCGGCCATGCTATTGCCGGCGCTGGCCAGCGCCAAGGAACGCGCCAAGCGCATCTCCTGCCTCAATAACGAAAAACAGATGGGCATCGGCAGCCAGATGTTTGCGGATGATGATGATAATCACGCTTTCACCGGCACGGAAAATTATGGCGACGACGACATGAACTGGCTTTACCCGGTGTATGTGCCGGCAGCCAAATGTTTCTCCTGTGCCTCAACGTTAAACGAGGTGCGGGTGACGAACACGGCAGCTTTCAGCGGCGTAGTAATAGAGCCTCCTCAAATACCGGACCATACCATTGGGAACCAGAGCGGCGTGGCTGCTTATACACAGCGCATCCACAACAGCTTGACGGTGTTTGTGACGGACTTAAGCACCAACGCCGGGGGCAAAAACCAGCCTTACGGCAGCAGCTATGAGTGTTCGGGCTATTTGAACAGTTACACGAGCGGCGGCAACAACCTCCTGACCGATGGCAGCCAGCGCAAGACCCAGAACCATTGCACCCCGTATATTTCCAAACTGAATTTTACATCGACTGGCAGCGCCCAAGCTTATAGTGCCGCCGGAAGTACGGTTTCGGTTTCGGACATTTTGATCATTTATGATGCGGATGACTATGTTGCCAGCGACCCGACCCGGCAACATGACAATTATCCCGACCCCGGCGACAACCACGGCTCGGCCGGTGGCAACATGGTCTTCTGCGACGGCCATGCTGCGTGGGTGCGGCAGAAGGATTATTTGCAAACTTTCGTTCGCGGCACCGATGAATATCCAAGTCCGCCTTACAATTATTAGCAAGTTTTTTGGTGCCGGAGTTTTTTCTGGCGGCCGCTTCAAGGACGGTCGCAACCTGGTAGTGTTCTTGTTACGAGAAGCCGGTGGGGCGAGCGTCCTCGCGAGCCGTCGTGAGGCCTGGGTTTAAGCGGCTCGCGGGGACGCTCGCCCCACCAGATTCGGACACCACCCGCAACCTGAGGTGCGGGTGGGAGAACAATTTTTATTTTTAACAAACCAAGGATTTAGGATTTACACGTGACATATGGCAAATCACAACAATTTCGGCACGGATGAGGTGGGTAGGGCGCGTCACTCCGTGCGCGCCGTCGTGTGTCTGGCCAAGGGCGGCGCGCACGGAGTGACGCGCCCTACCTTTCGCGTTGCTTAAAACGAATGCACCAATGTCTTGTGAAATTCTATATGCTGAAATTTTTCCGCAACCTGGACAGAAACAATGATTCACCGCAGTTGCCATGAAATTGCGTGTACATACCAGTTTTTTTCACGACCAAGGCAGGAGCCGTTATCCTGTCCGGCATGGATTTACGCTGATAGAATTGCTGGTGGTCATCGCCATCATCGCCATTCTGGCGGCGATGTTATTGCCGGCCCTGGCCAAGTCAAAAGATAAAGCCAAGGGGGCGGCTTGTTTGAACAATGAAAAGCAAATCGGCCTGGCTGTGGTCATGTATGCCGGAGATAACCAGGACTATTTCCCGCAGGTGACGCCGTGGTGGACGGCCGGCCCCTACCAGAATTCAAAAGGTTTGCCCTGCGGGGGAGAATGGTTCCTGTCAGACGGCGTGACGCCAAATACAATTGCCCCGTTGTTGACCGCCCTGATGCCCAATAACAATGTCTGGATCTGCCCCAAACGCCAGCGGGGATCGGATTATGTGACGTCCACGGGCGTCCAGTCAGGCGATCCCAGCATCACGGGATTTCTTTCCTACGGCTTCAACGAGATCGGTGTTTTCGGCGGGCCGGACCCGGCTACGGGGCTGATGACCGGCAACACAAAAAAATTCAAGGCTTCCAATACGACACAACCGTCGGACACCGTCGCCATTTGCGACGTGAGCGGGTCCAATGACCCTGCGCAGATCAACGGGCTGGCCGACGCTCCCTGGCTGGACACGGAATGGGCGGGAAACTCGGGATCGGGCCAACCAGCGGTGGGTTTCAACGCCCGCGTCCAGACGGCCTATGCCAAGCATAGCAACCGGATCAACTTTATCTATGTCGATGGTCATGCCGCTCCTTCCTATGCAAGTCAGATTGTCTGGGGACAGTTCTGGGGTGTTTTTACACCTTTTGTCTCGCTCAAAACGGCCGGGGCAACTGTGCGCTCGGATGTCGCGATCAGCCGGACAGCGTACGATACGACGCAATGGTCCACCGCCCAGGAATAAAAGGGGGGCAATTTAAAAACTGTGACCGTTTATTCTCTGGCAGTGCATTCTCCCTCACCCTGACCCTCTCCCGCTGGGAGAGGGAACATCTGTTGGTTGATTTCATATAACTTGTGAATCGCCAACCAGCGGCCATTTTCAGGTTCGCAACGAAAAGCGGTAGAGGGCTACCGCAGTCCAAGACGCTAACGCGTTGGTAATGACTTTTGGATTTTGCAAAGCGTTGTGGAATGCGGTGTGAATCCCGCATGCGTGGCGGGGCCGCGACATCCTTTCCGATGATTATGCCGGTGCTACGATTTTGCAACGGGCGCGTCGCCTCTGTTCGTGCCGGAGGCACAACGGGAAATTAGCCAGACACGCAAGTGTCTGGTATTGTGGCAAAAGAGAATCCGTCCTGTAAGGACGATGGAAGGATGCGAACGTTTACCGGCGTCCTTTCAGGACGCAGATTTGCGGGCGCAACCACCAGACACTACGTGTCTGGCTATTTCCGAGGTCGCTCCGCGACCAAAAGCGGCGTGGCTTCCGCAACGCGTGATTCCCGCCGCCAAGACGCGTTGGATTTTATCCCGGTTTGCTTGTTAGGCGTTAACGAGGCGTGACGCGCAAGCCAAGTTTTTCTTTGGTGCCGGCAAAGGAAAGTATTCCGTTCTTCGCGGTTACGCCGAGATAGGGGTCATTCGTGATGAGCAGGTTGCCGTCCACGTCCAGATAATCACAGAGTTCGGCCAGGTGCGCTCCGGCGCTGATCATGACGCTGGTCTCGATCATGCAGCCGAGCATGGTTTTTAGCCCGGCCTTGCGCGCAGCCTGCAAGGTGTCGTAGGCCATGCTGACGCCGCCGGTCTTCACGAGCTTCACATTCACGCCGTGGAAGCATTCCGCACAGCGCGGGATGTCCTTCACGGTGTGGCAGGATTCATCCGCCAGGACGGGCAGGGGCGAACGTTCCTTGAGCCATTTCAGGTCCGCATCGCTGGAATTGCGCGGCATGGGCTGCTCGATGAACTGGAGGTTCTTATCGACCGACATGAGCCACTCGGTCATGCGGAGGGCGTCTTCCTTGGTTTTCCACCCCTCGTTCGCATCCACGCGCACCGGCTTGTTAGGGGCCACGCTGCGCAGGGCGGCGAAGTTTTCCTTGTCGCGCGGATCACCGACCTTGAGCTTGATGACGGGATATTCCGCGGCCTCCTGGACTTTTTTCGCGATGATGTCCGGGGAATCGATGCCGATGCTGAAGGAGGTGACGTGGTGGTTTTCGCGGAAGCCGAGCTTCAGAAAATCATAGAGCGGCTGGCCGGCGCGCTTGGCCGCGCCATCGAGCAAGGCGAGGTTCAGCGCGCATTTGACGGCGAACGGTACCTTGGGCAGGCCTTCCAGAAATTTCATGCTGCCGGGGACATCGGCAAACGAGAGTTTGGAAGCATCGAGCGATTGGAGGACGGGCAGCACATTTTCGACCGATTCGCCGTAAAGCGACGAGGGCGCGGCTTCGCCGATGGCCGAGACACCTTCGGCATCAGTCAATTCCACGATCACGGTCCGATGTGTGCCAGATCCTTTGCTGCTGGCGATCTTCCACGGGTTAGCGAGCCGGAGCTCGCACGCGCGGGCGATTATTTTCACCCGCAGATTCAAGCAGGTTTCGGGGTCGTTGAAAACGAATAAATTTATTTTAATGCCCGGGTAGCCGCCAACGTCAGTCGGCGCTAACTTTCAAATAGCGCGGACTGACGTCCACGGCTACGGGAAAAATTAAAAATCGTCCCGGAAAATGGTGGTTTATTTCACCGCCGATTCCAGGATGATCAAATCGCCGCGTTTGGCGTCCAGTCGCGCGAGGGCGTGTACGGGAATCGTCGCGTTGAGATCCACATGGCCGAAGGGCAGGCCGGTCACGACGGGCACGCGCAGTTTTTCCAGCCGCTCCTTGACCACGTCCGCGCCGTTCTGCTGGTATTCCTTCCCGGATTTCTTTTCATCGCAATCCGCGTTCACCCCGACCGCCACGCCGGCGACCTGCGAAAGCACTCCCGCCGTCCACAGATGCGTCAGCAACCGGTCGAGCCGGTAAGGGCGTTCGCTGATGTCCTCGAAAAACAGGATCTTGTTCTTGAACGACGGCGCGAACGGCGTGCCGAGCGTGGAGCAGATGAGCGACAGGTTGCCGCCGACCAGCCGGCCTTCCGCAATGCCCGGGCGCAGGATGGAAACGCTTTTTTTATCATAACCATCACAGATGTTCCCGGCCGGTTCCGGTTCCGTGACGGTTTTAAAAAAAGAGTTTTTCGTGAACGCCGGCACCTTTGGGTCGGCCAGCGCGCCGTTCCACATCGGCGCATGAAACGAAACCAGGTTCAATTGCGAGGCGAAAATGTTGTGGAAGGCCGTGATGTCGCTGTAACCGGAAAAAATTTTCGGATTGCGCCGGATGACCTCGAGGTCCAGCCGGTCCATGATCCGCGTGCAACCGTAGCCGCCGCGCAGGCAAAAGATCGCCTTCACGCGTTTGTCCGTGAACATCGCCATGACATCCGCCGCGCGTTCGCGGTCCGTGCCGGCGATGAAACCGTGCCGCGCCCGGATGTTTTTCCCGAGCTTCGGCTTGTAGCCGAGTTTTTCCAGGGCGGCCGCGGCACGATCCACGGACTTCGGGTCAGGCGGGGCGCTGGCGGGGGCGATGAGGCCGACGGTGTCGCCGGGGCAAAGGCGTTCGGGTTTCAAGACAGTTTTCATGGATCACTTTTTATTGGCGGAAAGTTTGATGAGCGCATCGTCCACCGTCTTGCCGAGCGCCGGTATTTTTTGCGTGTAAAAGATCGGGCCGACCTTATCAAGTCCCGGAAAGGTTTTGCGACCGGCAAAAACTTCATCGGTATAGCGGTTGCCCAGGTTGGCGCCAAAGGCGATGACGTAATGCCGAAATGGATTCCGCGGTCCCGAGATGACGATGCCTGCGTCCGAGCCGTAATTGAACGTCCATCCGGTCTTGTGCATGAATCTCACCTCGGCCAGCGCATTCGTGTCCCGGACATCCACGCCAAAGTCCAGACCGTCGACCACCACATGCCCGCTGGCCGGATTTATCCAGCGGCTGTTCACCCGCGACGGGATGCCGGGCCGCACATTTTTGGCACCCGGCATATTGGCCGTGGTCAGGCAGTTGTTGAAGGCCTGTTCAGAAAGGGTTTGTTTCAGAAATGTCCGCGAAGCCTCGGACAGGATGTTGGTGGCGATGGGGTTTCCGCTCGCATCGTTCCAATATTTGTCCGCCCCGCCATTGATCAACCAGAACATCCGCGCGATGTCCCAGGCGGTGAGGTTGATTTGCGCGGTGTCCCAGCCGCGGCCGGTTTTGGGGTCGGTCTGGTTGATCTGCAACGTCGGCAGGTTCAACTCGCGAAACTCGCGGTTGAGGGGCTCAATCTCGTTTTTATCGTGAAACATTTTCAGCAACGCCTGGGTCGCGTGGTTGTCGCTGACGGTGACCATCGCCTCGAGCCAGTCGCGGATTTTGCGGGTGTCGGGTTTTGTGTTTGGCGGTTGATAATTATATTCAAAATCCAGCGAAATTTTTCCGGCATCAATCATCCGCATGACATGGAAGGCGATCATGCTTTTGAAGAGCGATGCGGGATATGGCACGGCAAAAATATACTGCGCGTTTGTGCGGCCCGGCACCAGGTCATCGGCCTCGGTGAGCGGCGGGTCGTTGGTCCAGCCCTTGGCGGAAAGTTTTTCGCCTTTGCTGGAAAACGTGCCGCCGTTCGAGCGGTCGATGTCCCAGCGGAGAAAACGCACGCTGCCGGCGCCGAGATTGTCATCGAGCGGCACGATCAGCCCGTCGGGATAATCGCGCGACAAAATGACATAGGCGCGATCCACGAGGTTGCCTTGCTCATCAAGCTGCAACACGGCGACGTTGACGTTCGGCGGCCGGGCGATTTTTTTCGCCGGTTCGCCGCGCAACGCGCTGACGGGCGTCTCCTCGTTGCCCGCCCCGAAGTCCAGGACGTCTTCAAAATGCGCGTCGCGCACGGCGGTGAGCAGCGCTTTTTCCAGCGGGCTCCCGGCTTGGGCGGCATGGACGGCGGCAGCGAGAGTGACAGCGATCATGAACTTTTTCATTATTCCTTTGCCGGTTTGTTACAAAAACGCCGGAAGAGTTACAACTTTTCTTTTTCATCCCGGGAGGCAGTTTGTTATTCTTCACCCGCCGCCGGCAAATCGTCCCGACGACCGGGTGGCAGAATAAGGAAAATTATGTTCGATACCGCACGCATGGCCGCACCTGAAACGCAACGCCTGACTTCGCTCGACGCACTGCGCGGGTTCGATATGTTTTGGATCCTGGGCGCGGACTCGCTGGTCTATGCGTTACATGGATTGGCTACGAATCCGGTCACGACATTGTTTTACACGCAGCTCGATCACGCGGAATGGAACGGGTTTCATTTCTACGACCTGATTTTTCCGATGTTTGTTTTCATCATGGGCGTCTCGACAGTTTTCTCCCTGGAAAAGATCATCGCGCGCGAGGGCAGGGCGGCGGCGGTGAAACGGGTTTTGATCCGCGGAATCCTCCTGTTCATCGTCGCACTGATCTATTCCGGCGGGTTCACCAACCCATGGCCGGACATGCGGTTGATGGGAGTGATGAACCGGATCGCGCTTTGCTATACGTTCGGCGGGTTGTTGTTCATCTTTACCAACGTGCGTGTGATGATAGCTATCGCGGTGGCGCTGTTGCTTGGCTACTGGGCATTGCTGGAAAAGGTGCCTTTTCCCGATGTGCGCCCCGCCGGTTACACCGGCGTCATCACGAAGGAGGCAGGTTTCAATACCTTGGCCGACATCAACCTCGCGAGCACAAACATCATCCACGGTTCGTATGTGCAGGGCGTGAACCTCACCGATTACATCGACCAGAAATATCTGCCCGCCCGCAAATACGACGGGACTTACGACCCCGAAGGGATTTTGAGCACCATGCCGGCGTTGGTCACGGGCCTGCTGGGTATTTTCACCGGCCTGTTTTTGCGACACAGCAAACTGCCGGATTTAAAAAAGGTATTTATGCTGTTTGGCGCGGGTGCGGCGAGCGCGACGCTTGGCTGGCTCTGGGGACTCGAGATGCCCGTCATCAAAAAAATCTGGACGTCCTCGTACGTTCTCGTGGCGGGCGGTTACAGCGCGATGTTGCTGGCGCTTTTTTATTTTATCGTGGACATCAAAAAATGGCAGTGGTGGTGCCAGCCGTTCATCTGGATCGGCATGAACCCGATCACGCTTTATCTGGCGAGCAACTTCATGGGCGGGGGCGGCTTTGAAAAGCTGTCGCGCCGGCTGACCGGCGGCCCTGTGAAAGCCTTTCTCGATGCGCACGTGGCGCAGGGTTTCGGGGAACTGTTCAGCGCGTTTGTAGGCGTGCTGCTGTTCGTATGGTTTGCACGGTTCCTGTACCGGCGCAAAATCTTTCTGCGGTTGTGAACCGATTTTTTGCTTTCAGTCAAAATGAGATTTTGTATGCTGATAACAATTGATAAGCGGGCCTGCCCGTTTGAATTCAAGCCAATGTAGCTCAGTGGTAGAGCAACGGTTTCGTAAACCGTAGGTCGCTGGTTCAATCCCAGTCATTGGCTCCAGTTTTCACCGCCGTTTTTCGGACGCAAGGAACTCCGATGAACCCAGAAACCAAAATCCCCTCCGGCCTCGCCGAAAATGCGCCCGACGTGGAAGCCGATCTGGCGCAAAGCCGATTGTTCAACGCCGACCTCGCGCCCGTGCCGGCCAGCCGCCGCAAATGGGGCGCGGCCAGTTTTGCCGCGCTCTGGATCTCCATGTCGGCGTGCATCCCGACCTATATGCTGGCCTCTGGACTCATCGGCGGCGGCATGAATTGGTGGCAGGCCATCCTCACGATCTTTCTCGGCAACCTCATTGTGCTCGTGCCGATGATCTTGAACGCGCACGCCGGAACGCTCTACGGAATCCCGTTTCCAGTTTATTGCCGCGCCGCGT
>Ga0210388_10001088_pt1 | contig 21633 bp, 15 predicted proteins | sample IncBWC19OmetaG_FD_155485 | JGI IMG/M metagenome (GOLD analysis project Ga0210388, IMG submission 155485) | Forest soil microbial communities from Barre Woods Harvard Forest LTER site, Petersham, Massachusetts, United States - Inc-BW-C-19-O ... | reverse complement strand
GTTGTGTATCGCTCCCGGATGGAGTTGCCGCCGGGTTACTCGGTTGTGCCCTCGCCGCGGCTCGCCCAGACGAACCCCTATGCGGAGTACAAGTCGAATACGGTGTTCGACGATGGCGTGCTGACCATTTCGCGGGAGCTGACCATCAAGAAGACCGAGATTCCGGTACGGGAGTATGACCGCTTCCGCGAGTTTGGCCGGGCCATTGCCGATGATGAATTCGGCTTCATGCACCTCAGCCACACTGGAGGCACGACGGCGAGAAAGCATGGCGACGATACTGACGACGATGCCGACGACAAAGCCGACGAAAGAGCGGACGACAAAGCCGAAGACAGTGAAGACATCGACAAGACTTTTCGGCGAGCGGCCCAAGCAATCCAAATGCGCGACAATCACCGAGCCGAAGAATTGCTGAAGAAGATCATTGCCAGGGATCCGAAGTACAAGCGGGCGCACGTCAGCCTGGGAATTGTACTGCTTTCGGAGAACAAGTTGGCTGAGGCGCTGGCCGAGTTTCACAAGGAGCAGGAGCTTTCGCCGGGCGAGGTTCTGAACTATGAGGCTCCCGCCGGTGTCCTTGCGGCAACCGGTCATCGGGACGAAGCGATGGTGGAATATCGCAGTCTGCTCAAAATTGATCCGAGGAACACCGACGGGGCGCTCTCGCTCGGCCACCTGCTTTCTATCGACGGCAAATATTCCGCCGAGGCCGAGGTGCTGGAAGCTGCGCTCAAAGCCTCACCCGACAACATGACGCTGCAGATGGCGCTGGGCCAGGCCGAACTGAAGAGTGGACAGGCCGAGCAAGGGGTTTCGCACTTGAAGGCGGCGGTCGCGCAAAGAGATGACGATCCCATGATCCTGAACGAAGCATCGTATTCGTTGGCCGAAAGCAAAACTAGTCTTGATCTCGCGCGGGAGTATGGCGAGAAGGCGGTCGACGAACTGGAGGACTCCGCTCGCGGCTCGGAATCGTCCGACGCCGCCGGCCTGGACGTCACTTACCAGTTCTCCCTCGTCTGGGACACGCTGGGTTGGGTCTATTTTCAGCAGGGAGACGCGAAGCGCGCCGAGAGTCTGGTTCGGTCGGCGTGGCTTCTGGGAGAAGATCCGCTGGTCGCGGAGCACCTGGGACAAATCTATGAGAAAGAGGGCCGGCCGCAGGAGGCGGCTCACGCTTATGAGTGGGCCCTGGCGCTGTCGTCATTGCCGGCGTTCCCATCTTTGATGGGAGTTCCAGAGACAGATACGATGAAAGAGCAGAAAAAAGCAGCGGACGAGATTACCGCGCGCTATCAGAAATTGACGGGAAAGAAGCCTGAGCTGCGGGTAACCAACCGCTTGCCGAATGGCGAATGGACGCAGACTCCCGCCGAGCACCTCCGGCACACTCGCGAAGTGACCCTGACGAACGAAGCGAAGCTGGCCGGGATGGCCGAGTTCACGGTTGTGTTCAAGCCGGGGAAGGTGGAGTCCGCGAGTTACACCAGCGGTGACAACGACCTCGAACCGCTGGCAAAAAAGCTACAGGCTGCCCACTTTCCGCTGGAGTTCCCGCCGGAAAGCGAAGCGATCCTGGTGATGAAGGTCGAGGTCCGCTGCCACGCGACGAGTACCTGCGTGGGTACGCTGGTCAATCCGCTGCCTCCGGGACGTTAGTTCGCGGACCCGGCGTATGCGATCCCCAACTGATCAAATAAAAAGCTGAAGACGTCGGCCTCCTGTTCGATCTGTTCGTCGAGGGCGGTGCCGATGCCGTGTCCGGCGTTCGATGTCGTGCGCAGCAGAACTGGATGGCCCGACTTGTCGGCGGCCTGAAGCCGCGCCGTCATTTTGCGCGACTGCATGGGGTTGACCCGGTGATCGTTTTCTCCGGTGAGGAAAAGAATTGACGGGTACGCCGTGCCGTCTTTCACATGATGATAGGGCGAGTAGGCGTAGAGCGCCTTGAACTGGTCGGGATCTTTCACGGTGCCGAACTCGGTGACGTTGAAGGCGCCGTTGGGATCCAGTTCGACGCGCAGCATGTCATAAATTCCTACGTAGGAAACCACCGCGCGAAACAGATCAGGACGCTGGGTGAAGGCCGCGCCCATGAGCAGTCCTCCATTGCTGCCTCCGAGAATCGCCAGATGTGCCGGTGAAGTGTATTTCTGGTCGATGAGATATTGCGCGCAGGCAATGAAGTCGTCGAAGACATTCTGCTTGCGCGTCAGGTTGCCGGCGCTGTGCCACTCTTCGCCATATTCGGCGCCGCCGCGGATGTTGGTGTCCACGAAAACGCCGCCCTGGTCGAGCCAGATGCGGGCGAATGACCCCTGGAAAAATGGCTTGGTGCTGATGCCGTAGCCGCCGTATCCGGTGAGCAGTGCGGGATGCGTGCCGTCGAGTTTCGTTCCTTTGAGACGAATGATGTTGAGCGGAACGCGGGTGCCGTCCTTCGACGTGGCGAAGTCGCGAACGACTTCCGCATCGTCGAACTTCACCGTCGAAGTTTCGAACAGGCCGGTGCGAACCGCTTTTCCAGTGGCGGCGTCGAAGCGATACCAGGCGGGCGGATCGACATAAGTTGTGGTGAAGAACAGCACATCCCCGCCGCCGACGGGAACTCCGCCATACACGGCCGAGACCGGTGGCAGTGGCGGCCCGGGCAGCGCGTTGCCCTTGTTATCGAAGACGCGGACTCGCGACGGACCTCCCATAATGTCGACGACGTAGAGATGTCCCCAGGTGGGGAGGAAGCCTTCGATGGAGGCGCGATCGCTCTCGTCATTGCCGACGCCGGAACTTTGCGCGACCAGGACCTTCGCCTGCGCGAGATCAAGCTGCGCCAGCGGCAATCGCAGAATCTGTCCGCGCGGTGCGTTCTTGCGCGAGAGCAGATACAGCGCGCGATCCGCGCCGAACTTCACGGAAGAGATGCCATCTTCGAAGTGCGTGATCTGGGTCCAGTGGCCGTCAGCGTCCATTAAATAGTGGGTGAACTCACCGCCATCGCCGTTGCCGACGGCGGCGAGCAGCCATTGTCCGTCGTCGCTGGCGTGCAGTTGAATTTCGGCGATGCGCGGAAAATCTTTCCCGATGATGTAGGTGTCTTCTTTGGGATCGCTGCCCAGTTTGTGAAAGTACACCTGCTGGTAAAAGTTGGCGTCGTCCGCCGGACGCTCGTTGCCCTGCGGATATCGCGTGTAATAAAAGCCGGAGCTGTCGGCCTTCCATGCGATGCTGCCGCCAGCCGTGGCAAAATTCACCCGCGGCACGCGGTCCGGTAACTCTTTTCCGGTGGCGACTTCAAAGACGTGGGCGGCAGCGTCTTCCGAGCCGTTTTCTGAAAGTGCGGCGGCCACGTACTTGCCGCCGAACGAAGGCACGTAGAAATCTACCGCGAGCGATCCGTTGCTGGCGGCCGCGTTAGGATCGAAGACGGCGCGGGCGCTCGCCGGGTCGTCCGCCGAACGCATCACCACCAGCTTCGGCTGCTGCTGCGGTGGAGCGTACTCCTCGGCGAAAAGCATGCCACCACGGAATTGCAGATCGTAAAAAGAAGCCGAATTGCCCGCGGCTAGTTTCGCCAGCTTCGTCCGAATGGCGGGGCGCGCCGGCAGGTGATCGAAATATTCGCGGGTGCGGGCATTCTCCGCCGTGCTCCACTGCTTGACGGCGGCATCGTCCCAATCCTCGAGCCAGCGGTAATCGTCGGTAACTTTCACGCCCTGATATTCGTCGGTAACCGGGCGCTTAGGAGTGTCGGGCGCTTGGGGAATCGACGGACTTTGCGCGAAGGCAGCGAAAGTCAGCAGGCAGACAGCGAAACCGGATCGCAACGGAAGTGGAATTCTCATCACACGGGCCTTTCTGCGGAGCGCAGGATTATACACCGCGGTAACCTGCTTCGAGCGGGTTGCAGCGCTGGACGACATTTAACAATGCTATCCTCGATTTTCACGGGAGTCCTGCCGTGACAGTTAGAAAAGGGAAATCTGCATGGCACATTCAGTAAAAGCGCTCGGGTCTCTACTTCTTTTCGGCCTGATCGTGTGCAGCGCGCCAGCTCTGGCCCAGTCGGACCGGACGCCGATTGCCGCGACCGCGCCGATTTTTGAGGTCAGCGCCGGCTATGCCTACGTCAACCTGAACATGCCCTCGCAGTCGCGCGTCAGCCTGAACGGCGCCGACGGCAACATCGTGGTCAACGTTACCGAGCGCTGGGGCGGGATTCTGGATTCAAGCTATTCGCGGACGGGCAATGTGCTTTCCACCGGGCATGGCGGGAGCGTGCTGAACTTTATGGGTGGGCCAGTGTTCTATCTGGCGACTCGGGGAAATGCGCGCATCTTCACTCACGCCCTGGTGGGCGCCAGTCGCGTGGACAGCGCCGTTCCGACCAGCGGGACAACCATCCTCGGCGGACAGGTGACGCGCGTGTCGTTCGCCGTCGGAGCTGGGGTGGAGTATGACTTGTCGCGCGCCTTCGGAGTTCGCGGCAGCGCGGATTACCTGCGCACCACGTTCGTCGATGCAGCCGGTAACTTCGAGCCGCAGAATAATCTGCGTGCCGTGGTGGGCCTGGTCTTCAAGCTGGGGAATCGGTAAGAGAATAAGCCATAGGTCTCAGAGAAAAATCCCGCCCTTGCCGGGCGGGATTTTTCTTTGACGCTGATGCAGTTTAGTTTTGGCGAGGCGCGGGTTTCGGTTCCTCGACCACTACACGATGCTGGTTCGCCCACTCATCATGCCGCACACCGGTGACCTGCCAGGAGACTTCCACTCCGGGCTTGCTCGTCTTGATCACAAAGCGGTTGCCTTTGACTTTTTCCGCGACGAAAGCCTGGGCAAATTGTCCGACCGGGGTTAGCTGATAGCGGAAGTCCCGGTTCAGCGCCTCAAAATACGCCGGCAGAATTACCGTGGCCATGCCACGCCTGTCGGTCGTTACCGACCCGTTGTAGATGTTCATCATGTCGGGCGACTCGACGAAAGAGTGAGAAAGATATTCGTTTGCCGGGTCGAGAGGATGATCGATCCGGAAAGTGCCGCTGTGTTTAGTTAACGTGCCGCCCACGTTCACATTGCCGGGCACGGTCAGCGAATCAGTAATGGTGCCATTGCTGCTTGTGAAAACGGCGGGACTGGTGCCGGCGCCCAGGAAGTACCATCCGAGATAAATGTCAGACACGGTATTGCCGGTCACATTGTCCTTGAGCGTATTGGTATTGCCGGTGCTTTCGTGATTCAGGTTCTCGATCAGGATGTTGCCGGTGGGAAAGGTGGTGCCGGTGAAGATCTCTACGTCATACCCTCCGTTGTTGACTCCCACAGTGACGTCGGACAATATCACGCCGTAAGTGGAATAGCTTTGCGTGCCAGTCTGGCCAATCTGGACGCAAGCAGAAGTCCCGCTGCAGTATTCGACGTGACTGTTGGTGATGGCGGTGGAGACTCCATAGACAACGATCAGAGTCGAGGGTTTGGAGCTGAGGTTGTTGCCGCTCACCGTAACGTTGTCGAAGCCGCGAATGCTGCGGCCTTCGGCGGTGTTGGTGTTGGTGGTGACGCCATCGACCTGCAGAGCCACTGTCGTGCCCCCGCAGGCGCTGCAGCCCGAGGTGTAGTTGATATCGACGTCTTCGTAGGGGCCGCTGTTGACCGCGCCAAATCCCGTGCTGTTAGCATTGTTCGTGGTCACATGCAGTCCGATTACGGGGCAATCGAATATTTCGACGTTGTTGACGACTGAAGCTTCCTCCGAATTGTTGTTGAGAATTCCGGTAGTGCCGGCAACGTTGTTGCAGTCCACGGTCAGGTCCCGGATCTGGATGCCATAGGATGCGGGCTGTGAGTCAGGACTGGTCCCGCCCAGCCCCATCTGAAGCACGGTGAGAGCCGAACCCAGGCCATCGCTAAAGGTCGAGGAGGCATGAATTACGGTATTGGGCCCGCCGACACCAGTGCCATTGGCACCGATGCAGAATAATCCGCGAAGGTATGACCCAAGTGACTTGAGCCGGTATGTCAATGTAGCCAAGCAGCAGCTTGCCGCTTTTGCCTACGAGAGCCGTGTTGGCGGTATTTGCGAAGGGATTTACCGTGCAAACCCAACCTCCGCTTGGCGCATTGTTAGTAGTGAAGCCACGCGCGTCGACGGTGGCGCTGGTCCCGGCTGGAATCAGAGACGCATTGTTGTAGACCGACTGAATTCTCAGGCAGACGTCGCTGCTTCCCGACGATCCTCCGGTCTGAATATAGGCATCGATGTAGGCGGGACTCGAAGTGCCGGTGGTGGTGCCGGTGGCGACTACCGGTAAACCATTTGTTCCTCCGCTGATCTGGGCTTGAGCCGGATTGCCGAAGGCTAATACGAGCAGGGTGAGACCTGCGACGATGAAATGTTTCTTGAACATGGGAAGAACCTCTCTTTCGCTATTCGTGACTTCTTCCAAACAGTGGTGCGGTGAGCGCACGCACTGGCTGGTTGGGTGGAATCTACTGCGGGCAGGCTGAGGAGAATGCGGCGGCCTGAGAATCATTCCGAAAGGCGGACAATCGACTAGGCGAAATAGTTTGTCCGCAGAAGATTCGCCAGTGGTTAGCAGAAGGCTGGACGAGACGCGAGGGGCTGTGCAAATCAAACCAAGCGGGAAGGAACTGTCCGTTTTTTGAAAACTGGTTAAAAAACATAACGCGGCTCAAGGATTCGCGTTATGAGCCGCGTTATAACTTTCGGGTTTTAAAATCTTCGATCGCGTGCCAGACCTGCGATTTAATGCTTCTTGCCTTTCTTTTTCGCTTTCGCTTTTTTCGCGGGCTTCTTGGCGGCTTTTTTCTTGACCGATTTCTTCGCTGCCTTTTTCTTGGCTGGCTTTTTCGCGGCTTTCTTGGCGGGCTTCTTCTTCGCCGGTTTCTTGGCAGCCGCTTTCTTCTTGGCCTTGGGTTTGCCGCCACCGCCGCCACTCGATGCGGGTGCCGCGGGCTTGGGCGCAGGAGGCGCAGGTGGGGCTACGGGAGCCGGAGTAACTGCTTCCGGTTCCGGCAGGCCCGCTTCCTCTTCCTCTTCTTCCTCGAAATCTTCCTCCAGCGACTCGCTATACGCGCCGCTGTCGCCGAATTCGTCTTCTTCATCACGTCCATAAAGCGTGGGATCGTAGAACGTCATTGTTCCTCCTGATCAGTGGCGGCCGGGTGCATTGCAACACGCCCTGGCTGCGGGCACAAGAAATTTAAAAGACCACCGGAAACTTCTGCTGGAACGGCGCGCGGATTATAGCACGACATTCAGTGCAGGCTGCAAGGACAGCGCACACAGCCTGCTCGCCTATCCTGTTATCACAGCGGGCAGGGGAAAGGGAAGAAGAAAACGGAAAAACATGGGATGATTTCCGCTTTCAATTTGGGAGGGATCGAAAGCTCGGGCCGCCGGGATTGTCTCGCTCTGGAGGCTCGCTGTGAAGCTGCGCCCCGATTGGAGCGTGCTTGAACGGCCCGGATTTCACGTTGAACCTTGTCCAGGGCAACGGCCACTAGGGCAACGGCGACCGCGTCGGCGCTGAGTAGCGGATCGACGGGGCGCTTTCTGCTCTCTTCCGCGTCATCTCTGCGAAGGCTTTGGCATCGCCTCGAATCGTCGGCGAGTTCGCTCCTGAACTGACCATGATCGGAGCAGAGACCACCGCAGTGAATGCCGTGGGCAGCGCGGAGCGGTAGGGATTGGTCTCGACATTGGCGGCGGCATCGACCAGCGTCATGATCACGAAGAGGTACATATTTCCCGCCGTCAGCGGCGGCAGGGTCGTCGAAGTCTTGCCGGTCAGGAACTCGCCAACCGGAGACAATTCAACGCTGTTCCCATTGGTCTGCACCTGGATCGGAACGACCATATACCCATAAGGCGTTGAGCCTGCCGGAGCGGTCCAGCTCAGGGAAACAACAGTCGAGTTGAGCGTAGCCGCAGCAAACAGGCTGGCGCCATTGATGGTCGGATTCTGGACTGGTCCCGCTAGTGGAGCAAGAGGGTCCGGAGCGGTGGATGGTGGCATCGCTTCGCCCGAGAGCAGTCCGAAGGGAACCGGCCAGTCGAAGCCCGGTACGGTGACCGGCGCAACCGCCAACTGGCAGAACGCGAGAGCGCGCGTCCAGGCGGAGGGGAACGGATCTCCATATGCGACGGCGCCGAGATTGATGTCATCCGCCACCGGCGCTTCGCTGACCGGAAGAGCACCGAATATCTGGAAGCTGCCGTTCAGGCACCAGTCGGATCCCAGGGGTGGAGGATTGGGGTGCGCCGGCATCATCAGCGGAAGATCGGGGCCGAGGATATCGGGCGCGGCGTTGCGGCCGCCGCTGATGTACGGCTCCGCGGTCAGGGAAAGATACGACGCCTGCAACGCGGCTCCAGTCGGGCCGACGCTGGCGAGCGGCGCCACCCACTGCGTTCCCGGAATGCTCAGATTCACAGAAGTCTGCGGGCTCGCCTGCAGAGTTCCTGAGATATTGTTCGTGCCGTCGGTGAGGGCAAGATTCGACAGAGTTAATTCCGGTCCCAGCACCAGTTCGTTGAACGATCCCAGCGATACCGGCTCATATTGCAGGAGAAACGCCGTATCGATGTCGGCCCAGTTCGGACCTTCCGGGATAGTCACGTTGGCCGTCAGTGTTGTTGAGCCGGGCGGCACGGCGAAGACTCCCAACTCTTCGAAGGTATCGGTGAGTGCCTCCAACTCTCCTTGCGAGGTCAACGGGGCCAGGCCGGCGAGGTTGAAATTGAAGATCGTATTCGGCGAGTTGGGTCCGCCGACGGGCGTTCCGAGTTTGTCCTGACCCAGATCAATTGTGCTGCTGCTGGTCCAGATACCGCTGGAGTGCAGCGGGCTCCGGGTCAACCAGAAATAGCCCGCCGGCACGTTGAGAATGTTGACGACGCCCGGAGATACGAAGGGACCGGGCAAAGCGAGCAGCGATCCGTCGGACTGTGGCACCAGGGCAAGCAGTCCCTCGTTGCCCGAGATCGGAGTCTGTACCGGACCGTTCTCCGTCCAGTTGGTTTCAACCCAGTTGACGGTAATCGTTCCATTCGGCGTGACCATCCAGGACTGGGTTGCGGTGCCGCCTTCGGAGGTTGTGGCGGTCACGGTGAAACTGTTGGCAATTCGAGACTGTGTCGCCGGAGGCGTCCAGGCGAGGCTGCTGCCGCTCAACGCCGCGCCGGCCGGTGCCGTGGACAAGGCGAAGGTAACGCTGCCTCCCGAGGGATCGGAGGCCGCGATCTGATAGCTATAAGCTGTATCCTGCGTGGCGGCGGTTGGGGGCGTGCTGGTAAAGAGCGGCGCCATGGGCGCGACGCGCATGCTGCTGCCGCCTCCGCAGGCGGCAAGAATAATCAGAGCAGAACACAGGCCAGCGAGTGGGAGTCTGCGGCGCAGTGCGAACATCGGAACCTCCAGGCACAAGGACGCGAAGACGGGGAGAAAATATATCGCAGTCGGGAAGGGCTGTCCAGCGGGGTACGTGGTTGCGTAGTTTGGCTTTTGCACGGCCTTGTCATCCTGAGCGCAGCCGCCTTTCAGGCGTAGCGAAGGATCTCCCGCTTAACCGGCCTCGTGCTTAAGCCAAACTGCACAAGTATCTGGTCCCAGATAGCTTCCTAACGGTGGGTTGATGCAAGTGCGGCGATCTCGCGGGCAAGGTGTGGGAAGAGACGGGGCATATTCGTGCTGGTTTGGCAACGCACTCCGGCACGAGAGCCGCAGGCTGGACAGCGGATGGTTAAGGCGCCCCTTGGATCTGCAACCTTCTTCACGACGGAGAAATGATGGCGTACCTCGAGGCGTGAGAATGGTCAATTTTGACCACTCCTGAGTTGCCGCCACCACTCATTGACGCACTGTCAGGACACTGCCGGCTTTGTGAGTGGCCAGGTTTAGCAAGACAGGTTTAGCAAGACAGGATTAGCAAGACATGATTACCCAGGACGATGACGAAGGGTTCGGTACGGCCCGACCTGTAATCCCTAGCGTCCGTGGACGATCAGGATCATGCCGGGACGGAGGACGGCGACATTGCGGTTGTCGCGCTTGAGGGCGGCGACGGTGGTGCGGTAGGCGTTGGCGATTGAATAGAGGGTCTCGCCGGACCTAACAGTATGGTGCACGACGGCAGCTTGTGCGGTCTTCGTAGTTTCTGCTTTCGAGCGCTCGGGGCTCAGGCGCTCAATCATTGCCGACTTGGTCGCCGCAGGCTTGGTGCTGGCCGTCTGCGTCGGCTTCGAGGCTGCGCCGGAATGCTTTGCCTTGCTGGTTCGGGCCGATGCGACCTCGGCCTCATGCGCGCTGGGCGAGATCGGCAGATGCAGGGCCAGGACCTTGCGTCCGCTGAGTCCGTTACCGCGCAGACCGTTCCAGCGGCGCAGCATCAGCGGCGAGATGCCGAAGTTCTCGGCGACGGTTTCGACCGTGTCTCCCTTGCGAACCTTGTAACGGGTGATGCGGCGGGAGTAGGTCGCGGTATCGCTCTGCGGATGCTTGCCGGGGGCCACAGGGATCACCAGCTTGGCGTCGGCTTCCAGTTCGGTGCCGTCGAGATGGTTAGCCTGGGAGATGGACTTGGCTGTCGTGTGATAGTTCCGGGCCAGGGACGCCAGCGTGTCGCCGGATTGAACCGTGTGATAGCGCCACCACAGCCGCATATCGGATGGAATCGAGGCGATGGCGGTTTCGTACTGATCTTTGGTCCCGGCGGGCAGGTGCAGTTCGAACTTGCCTTCGTGCGGCGTAGTCAGGCGCAGCAGGCTGGGATTCAGATCCTGTAAGTCCGGGGCGGTCGAATTCACGCACTCGGCGACCAGTCTCAGATCGACAGGATAATCGATGGTGACGGTGTCGTATTCCGCGGGGCGCTCCATGACCACGCCGTCGAGCCCGTATTGCGACGGGTTCTTGGTCATGATGGTCACGGCCAGAATGATGGGGACGTAGTTGCGCGTTTCCTTGGGCAACACGTTGCGCCGGTAGAGTTCCCAGAAGTCGGCATAGCCGGTGCGCTTGACCGCAGCCTGTACCCGCCCTGGCCCGGAGTTATAGGCGGCCATGGCGAGATACCAGTCACCAAACTGGTTGTAGAGGTCTTTCAGGTGACGGGCCGCGGCGCGGGTGGATTTTTCGGGATCCTGGCGGTCGTCGACCCACATGTTGTGCGACAGGCCGTATCCGCGGGCGCGGCTGCCCATGAACTGCCAGATGCCGCGGGCACCGACGCGGGACACCGCCAGCGGATGAAAACCGGACTCGGCCTGCGCCAGATAGATCAGATCCTGCGGCACTCCCTCCTCTTTCAAGGTGGACACGATCATGTCGTGGTAGCGGCCGGATCGGGCAAAGGCACGCTCGAAGACGCCGCGCCCGCGACCCGAGAAGTAGCTGATAAAGCCGGCGACCTGGTCGGTCATCATCAGGGGCAGGTCGGAGCGGGTGTGCTTGATCTCGGCTTCCGCCTTGGCTTTGACCCCGGCGTCGGCGGCGGGAGTCACGTCATTGGTCTGGTCGATGGGCGCCGGCTCGGATTTTTGCTGCGGCTCCTGCTGCGCGTCTTGCGAAGTTTCGGCGTCGCTCGGACCGCCGGGATAGAGTTCGTTTACCCCGGCGACGACGCGGTCGAATTCCTTCTGCAGGCGTTCGTCGGAACGGATATCGAGATTGCTGCCCAGCAGGGCGTTGAGAGCGTTGTCGAAATTCTGTTTGGCGTCCTCGGATTTACCCGCCTGATGATTTGTTAATCCTGCCTGGTATTCCTTTTCCACATGTTCAATGAGATCGGCAACCGGATCGGAAGCCGGGGTGGATGGTGCTGTGGAGCTGGGTTGCGCGGGTGCCTTCTGGCTATCGGCTGCACCTTTGGGAGTAATCTGCGGAGTGTCGGACTCACTGGCCACAGTCGGCGCCTGAGGCGCCGGAGCCGGCTTTAGAGCGGGCGCGCCGCCCGGCGGCATCAACGAAACTGGCCGCTGCGCGGTCTGGCAGGCGGAGGCCGCCAACAGGAGAGCGGCCAGCACTGCGGTCCGGACATAGAGATCGCCAAATCGCATATTTGTCTATGAGATGCGAACTCCTCCTCTTTGGAAGTCGGTGGATTCTACCAAAAATCGTACCGGGAGGTCGGCTTTCGGTCAATCGCCGAAAAGGCACCAGCCAGGTTACTTTCGGCACCATCGCCTGAGGTTACGGGTAGCCGTTCTCAACACAAATCTACGGTTGGCCGCCGGGATTCCATGTCGGCCGGAAGTCTGAATTCACCAGCCACTTGACGGGCGCGAACAGTGAGCCGATGGCCGCGTTCATGTGGACGAAATCCAGATGGGCGAGGTCGTCGCTGGGGCGATGCAGATCGGGGTGCATGCCATAGCTCGAAATGGTCTGGGCAACGACGCCTTTTTTGGCCAGCACGTAGTTGTCGGAACGCATGAAAAAGTGCTCGCTGGGATGAGGATCACCTACCAGCTTGGCGCCGTGCGCGGCCAGGGTGGGGCCCAGGTTCGACCGCTCCCATCCGGTCAGCCAGACGGTATCGGCGCGAACCGCGGGGTCGGCCCGGCCGATCATCTCAAATTCGAGGTTGGCGGCAATTTCCTGCAGCGGCAGCGGCGCGTGCTCGCGGAAATAAGTCGAGCCTAGCCCACCCAGCTCTTCACTGCCAAACAGGGCAAAGATGACGGTGCGGCGGGGACGCGGTCCAGCACCCAGCACGCGGGCCAACTCGAGCACGGCGGTTGTGCCCGAGGCATCATCATCGGCGCCATGGTAAATATTGTCGCCGTTGACTGGCTGGCCGATTCCGAGATGATCCAGATGCGCCGAGAACAGCACGGCGGCATGCTGCAGCTTCGGGTCGGTGCCGCGCAGAATGCCGACGGCGTTCCAGGTGAAACTCTTCTCCACCGTGAAGGGCGCGGAGAACTGCACGGCCGTGCCCTCTGGCATGTCCTGCAATTTTTGCATCGAGTCGGCGCTCAGGGAGAGCAGGTTGAGGGTGTTCAGGTCGCCGCCGTTGGTGCCCTGCAGACGGCTGGGCAATTCGGGAAGCTCCTTGCCTTGCTCGTCGAACTCGGCGGCGGACCGGGAAGTCTTGACCAGGATCGCAACCGCTCCGGCTCCCATCACGGCGGAGAGAGACTGCCGGACCTTGTTTCGATCGCCGGTGAGCAGGACGACCGCTCCGGAATTGATCTTGAGACTCTTCGCATCGCCTAGTTTTTCTGCGTCGAGCTTGAGCAGCGGGCCGGAGAATTCGACGCGGGTCAGGTTCCCTGCGACAAAGTCTTTGCCGCAGGTCCAGGTCACGGCGTGGGCGGAGTCGGTGGGCGGAGTCAGCACGAGAGTAGGCTGCGCCGTCAGCTTGTGGCGCTCGGTGGGCGCGGCCTGCACGTAACCGCCGTCGTCGCCGGCGGGTGCAATGCCGTACTGCCGCAATTCGGAGCCGATGTAGGTGGCGGCGACCAGTTCATCGTGCGTTCCGCTGCCCCGGCCCTGCATGGCATTCGAAGCGAGAAATTCTTCGTGGGCGCGAATGCAGTCGGCGCAGACTGGCGAGGCTGGCGGGTGGTGAGGGGCGGCCGGTTTCGGTTTCGCGGCCGGCGGTGCCTGCGCCAGAACCTTGGCGACAGCGAAACTGATGGTAAGGATGATTGCGTAGTTGCGAAGAGTATGCGGTTTGGGCCGCTGCATGGACGTCTTCATACGGGCCTCAGTAAATCTCGACGGCGGTTCGGCATATCGCGAACGCTTTAGTGGATTACCTCGCTGACGATTACACGCGCCAGTAATCCGGCCGCCAGGTTTGAATCGCTTTCTTGATGTCCGCCCGGGACAGCTTCTCGTTGAGTGCGCGCTCGGCCAGTTTGGGCAGTTCGGCATCGGAGGCGAAGCGCAAGGCGCAGAGTTGGCCTTCGGTCAGTTCGGGTATGCGCGAGCGCAATGGCTCCGCCAGCAGTTGAGCCAGACGCAGACGCTCCTCCAGCCGGATCACGCGATCCTGCACTTTGAGGGCGTAGAGCCGCGACTTCAGGGCCAGCGTCACGAGCGTGAGCGCCAGCAGAATCAGCAGGAAGGCGTGAAAGTTTTCCCGGAAGTCGCTATGCGCGAGGTGGGCGAAAAAGTGGACCAGGGACAGGAGCAATCCCAGCCCGATGACCGGCACCACGAAAAAGTGAAACGACGGATCCCATCGGGTGTGATTGGCAAACGTCTGAGGCTCTTTCTCGGCCATAGGGAGGGAGGCTCCTTCGGAAAGGAGCCAGTGTAGCAGAGATGGAGAGGACTTCAGGGTGAGCAGGTGGCGGGGTAGCCCGGGGAACGACAGTCACAATCGTGAAACTGAAATCATGAAACTAAAATCGTGAAATGGAAGGGTGCGAAATTCCCCCCGGACTTCCGCACCCTTCCATACTTGCACTGCCTGCGCTATTGCAAAGAGGCGAGCAAGATCTTTTCAGTGGCGGGCACGTTCTGAGCGCGCAACTCCAGTTCCGCCTTGCTCTCCGGCAGCCGGTAAATCGTCCGCGTGCCATCGAGTCTCATTCCCCACAGGAAGTACTGGTCTCCGTAGCGGTGAAATACCAACGCGTAGGTGCCTGCCGTCTTCGAGTCTTCCGCAGCCGAGATCATCGAGAACAAGCTCACCTTGGCGGCTCTGTTGCGAATGATCATGGTCTTGCCATTCATTGACGCCGACTGCACTACGCATTCACCCGCCGGAATGGTCCGGTTGGCGACCACAAATTCAAACGGTACCTGCGTTACGATCCGGTCGCTCCCCTTCAACTGAGCACTCGCCAGCAGCGGCAGCATCGTAAGTGTCAACGCGAACATTGCTCTTGCGAACTTCATAAAACCACCTCCAAGAATTGTTCCGTTTGACGCGGAAGTGAACCTATCTTGCATTCGAATCAGAAAAAGGTCCATGGAGACGGTCTGAAGCCGTATCAATTGATCTGAAGAAAGGAGCGGCCGGGAAAAAGCACACCGTTTTATTGCGGAAGAACTGCTTGGCCTAGCCTGCGCCCCGGTTAAATGTTTCTCACGCTGGAGGGCGGCGGCGTGCGAGGAACTGCCGGTAAATCTAGCGGTTCGTGGTGCTTCGCGGCCTTCGCGCGAATCGCCTTTTCGGTCCCTTTGCACCTTCTGGCTGGCAAAGGCTTGACAGGGCAGCCTTGGCGGACAAGAATTGTCGGAACTGGGCGCCGTGCAGGTTCCTGATGTCTGAAGAGTCCGGAAAGTCCATGTTAGAAAAGTCGATGCCTGAAAAATCGATCGTCGAAAGTTCCGTGCCCGAGAAGAAGATTCGCTTCGCTCAATTCGAACTGGACTTTGGCCGCTTCCAGCTTTACCGCGCCGGACAACCCGTCCGCCTCGAAGGTCTTCCCCTGCAATTGCTGATGTTCCTGATCGAGAACCAGCGCCGGCTGGTCACCCGCGAGCAGATTGCGGAGGCGCTTTGGGGCAAAGATGTCTTCGTCGATGTCGAGCAGGGCATCAACACCGCGATCCGCAAAGTGCGCATGGCGCTGGAAGACGATTCCGCCCAGCCGCAGTATTTGCAGACCGTGGTCGGACGCGGCTACCGCTTTGTCGCGCCCACCGACGACGCAACCACCGCCGCTGAAACGTTCTCCGTTTCGCCAGAAGACTTCGGACGCGCCATCATGGCCGCGGCAGGCCTGGATCCCGGCAATCCGGGAACGCCTCCCAAGGGTCGGAGCGAGTCTTAATTTCGCGACATCCTACCGATAGAATGCCAGCGCAGGATCTGGAATCCGACCTTTCCATGAAAGCGATCCAAGTCAAACAACCCGGCGGTCCCGAAGCCATGGAACTGGTTGATTTGCCGGTTCCCGAACCCAAAGCCAACGAGGCTGTCCTGAAACTGGCCGCGTCCGGCGTGAACTTCATCGACATCTACCAGCGCGAAGGGCGGTACAAAGTTCCGCTGCCATTCGTGCTTGGCCAGGAAGGCGCGGGGACGGTCACCGCCGTTGGTTCCGAAGTGAAGTCGCTGAAGGCGGGCGATCGCGTGGCGTGGTCGAGTGTGCTGGGCGCGTATGCGGAATACGCCGCCATCCCGGCGGATCGCCTGGTGGCGGTTCCGTCTGGAGTGAGCGACCAGCAGGCTGCTGCCGCCATGCTGCAGGGCATGACGGCGCACTATCTGTCGCATGACACATTTCCGCTCAAGGCGGGCCAGACTGCCCTGGTGCATGCCGCGGCCGGCGGCGTGGGACTGATCCTGACCCAGATGGCGCATAACATTGGCGCGCGCGTGATCGCCACCGTCTCAACCGACGAGAAGGCGCAACTGGCGCGCGAAGCCGGAGCCGACGAAGTGATTTTCTATACCCGGCAGGATTTCGAAACCGAAACCAGACGCCTCACCTCCGGTAAAGGCGTCGACGTGGTTTATGACTCGGTCGGCAAGACCACGTTCGAGAAGGGGCTGAACGTGTTGCGCCCGCGCGGCATGATGGCGCTTTTCGGCGGATCGAGTGGCGCGGTGCCGCCGTTTGATCTGATCCAACTCTCGGCCAAAGGCTCGCTGTTTGTGACCCGCCCCAGTCTCGCCCACTACATCGCGACCCGCGAAGAACTTGTCGCCCGCTCCGGATCTGTGTTTGCCATGATTGCCGCCGGCAAATTGAAGCTGCGAATCGAACATATGTATCCGCTGACTGAAGTCCAGCGCGCGCACAATGAACTGGAAGGACGCAAGACGACAGGGAAGTTGCTGCTGATTCCATAAGGTGGGTCTTAGGTCTTAAGTCTCAGGTCTTGGGCGTTAGGTCTAGGTGTTTGGTATTGATGAGCAACAGGAGCCGAAAGCCAAAGACCAAAGACCAAAGACCGGAAAAACCATGAAAGCCATTCGTGTACAACGTACCGGCGGTCCTGAAGTCATGGAACTCGCCGAAGTTTCTGTTCCGCAGCTGAAGCCGGCCGAGGTGCTGATCAAAGTATCGGTTGCGGGAGTCAATGCCATCGACGCCCAGTTTCGCAGCGGCGCATTGCGCACGCCGCTTCCATTTATTCCCGGCCAGGAGGGCGCGGGCGTAGTCACGACCGTGGGTGCTCAGGTGAAGACGGTCAAAGCCGGCGACCGCGTGGCGTGGAGCGGAACTCTGGGGTCGTACGCCGAGTATGTGGCCGCCGAGGAAGAACATCTGGTGCCGGTGCTGGCGACGGTGGCCGATCAGCAGGCGGCTGCCTCCATGATGCATGGCCTGACCGCGCATTATCTGGTGAACGACGCGCACAAATTGAAAGCTGGCGAAACCGCGCTGGTTCACGCTGCGGCGGGCGGAGTTGGACTGCTGGTCGTACAGATGGCTCGCGCCATCGGCGCGCGAGTAATCGGCACGGTGTCGAGCGAAGACAAAGCTGCGGTTGCCCGCGAAGCCGGAGCCGACGAAGTCATCGTCTTCACCCGGCAGGATTTCGAATCCGAAGTAAAACGGCTGACCGGCGGCAAAGGCGTCGAAGTGGTGTACGACGGAGTGGGAAAAGCTACGTTCGAGAAAAATCTGAACGTTATGCGGCTGCGCGGCATGCTGGTGCTTTATGGCATGTCGAGCGGCGCGGTCCCGCCAGTCGATCCGGCGAAATTGTCCGAGAAAGGATCGCTCTACATGGCGCGCACCACGTTGGCGCACTTCACTGCCACTCGCCAAGAACTCCTGGCCCGCACCAGCGCGCTGTTCAGCATGATCGCCGAAGGCAAACTCAAACTGCAGATTGCGAAGAGCTATCCTCTGGCAGAAGCGGCGCAGGCACATCGCGACCTGGAAGCGCGGAAGATGGCGGGGAAGCTGCTGCTGGTGCCGTAGGGTACGCGGTCTTGGGTATTAGGTCTTGGGTCGTAGGTCTTGGGGTTATGTGGGGACGGGAGAGCCGGGGCGGCTCCTCGCAGGTTCTGCTTCTATTCGTCGCGCATGTCGCGGACCCAAGCACGTATCCCTATTCTCGCCTCCAGGGAGCCTGCCAAGCACGCCTCTCCATTTTGCAAATACGTTGGTCACCGCTCGAAGAAGGATGATCCTGTATCCTTCGACGAGGAACTCAACTTGATCTCCTGCGGCTACGCCCAACCGCCGGACTTCCCGCGGCAAGGTGATTCGGCCTCTCTTGTCCATGACCCGGATTTCATGTTGGCTCTATCGGTCATCAACGTTTCCTGGCGTAGTCTCGCACGTACGCTGGCACGGTTTTTCCCGGTATCAGTCTGGCGTCGTCGATCGGCTGGCCGGCCACCGTTTCGAGTGGCAGCACTCCCGCCCAGGTGGGAAAGGAGTAGTCATCCTCGTCGTCGATGGCGGGGCCTTGCCGTACCTTGGCCGAGAATTCTTCGATCGGCACGCGCAGTACAGACGTGGCTTTGAGCTCGCGCTCGTTCGGTCCGCGGGAATCGTCCCAGCGGCCGGGGAGAATGTGCTCCGACAAGACTCGCAACGCCGCCAGCTTTTCTTCCGGATCGTCCACCAGCGTCGCTTTTCCCAGAATCACGACCGAGCGGTAATTCATGGAGTGATTGAAAACCGATCGCGCCAGCACGAGCCCGTCGAGCAACGTCACTGTGATGCAGACCGGCACACCTTCTTTCTGCGTCTGGCGCAGCATGCGGCTGGCGGCGGAACCATGAATGTATAAGCTGGCATCCTTGCGGCCGTAAGAAGTCGGAATGACGAAGGGTTGGCCCTCGACGGCGAAGCCTACGTGGCAGAGAAATCCTTCATCGAGAATGCGGTACACGGCTTCGCGATCGTAGACGGCACGGTCGGCTTCGCGAACCACGCGGGTGCGCGCGGTGGGCATTTGCGTTTCAGACATTGGGGAGAGAACTCCGGCAAGCGCCAAGGATGGGTGAAGGAAAAGTGTAACACCGGCCCGCGGCTAGGCTGGTATTTCAGTTCTGAGCGTAGGCCCGATTTTCGCGGTACACGCGAGTGAACAAAATCGCGACCATTACCAGCGTGATGGGAGCAAACACACTGGCTTCCGGCCCCACGCTGCCGCCGGTAAGCCAGTTCGATCCGCTGAAGGTGGAGTTCAAGAGGTTGTGGTACGGCGCGATCCCGCTATCGGGCACGCCGTAGAAAAATGTCTGGCCCCAGTCCCATCCGGCGTGAAATCCCACGGCCCACCACAAGTTGCCGGTGCGACGCAGAAATAAACAGAACAGCAGACCAAAGATCACGACCGAAACCAGTCCCGCTTTACTCTCTCCGGGATTTCCGGCGTGAGCCAGTCCGAATAGCAGAGAGAGCAGAACCGCCGACGGCCAGAATCCGATGCCGCTAGCCAGAGTGAACTGAAGGTAGCCGCGGAATGAAAACTCTTCCGCGAGTCCGACGAGAATGAACGTTAGTCCCCAGGCCACAGTTGCGGAAGCGATGGTGTTGCCATGAATCGCGAGCCCGGTCAGGCGGAAGCCGCGAAACGCGAAAATTTCCAGCAAGCATCCACTGATCGCGAGAAAGCCGGCGAGGGTGCCGATCCAGAAATGTTTTCCGAAGGCCGAGCGAATGGGCAAGCCGTACTGGCCGAATTGCCGCCGCTCGATCTTTGCCATGATGAGCGCCGCCAGTGCCGGACAGAGAAACAGCGTTCCCTCAGTCATGCTGAGCCCCAGCGGGGTTAACCCGGACGCCTGCAGATTGAACCCGAAGCCGGTGGCGCTCTTGCTGAGTAGAGCCAACAATGCGACTACGATCCCGAGCACGATCGCGACCGCAGCGACCAGAGCCAGAAAAATCAGCACACGCCATCCGGCGCGAATGCCGTTAGGCCCGCGGAAGATCGTATTCGGAGGCGGCGGGGGCGGAACGATCGGTGGGGGCACGGGAGGGATTATGGGATCAGCCATAGGATTGATTTCTGTGCGGGATTATTGTAATGAGCCGGGCGCAAGCACATCAGGGAATCTCGTGAGGTTATATGTGGAGTCGCCTGTGGCACTCCGGGCGAGTACATAGGTCCCTTCGACAAGCTCAAGGCAGGCTCTTCGGCCCGCAAAAGGCGCGGGCCTCAGGATGACAGGGCATAGTGGTGCTTACCAGTTCAGCTTCATGGCGAACTGGAACTGGCGCGGATCGTAGGCCGACGTTGCCTGACCGGCATTGCTGAACAACGGACTCACCGAGGCCACGTTCATCTTGTTCGCGATGTTGAACATGTCGGCGATCAAGTCCAGGTTGAAGCGCTCGCCGAAGAAAACTTTCTTCGAGATGCGAATGTCGTTAAACACGGTCCAGGGAGTAACGCCGGCGTTGCGGCCCAGGTTGCCGTCGAGTTGCAGAAGAGTCGGCGTCGTTCCGGTGGCGATGAAGCTGTTAATGCAGGGTTCCTGCAGATTGCCGGTCGGCGAGAACTTGGATTTGTAAACGGTCCCGCAGGTTGGATCCACCGTGGTATTCGGGCGTCCGGTCAGCGATGACAGCTGGAAGTTGTCTCCACTGGCGGTGATGATGTTGAACGGCCGGCCCGAAGCGAACTCAATCAGCGGGGCAAAGGTCCAGTCGCTGAAAAATTTCTTGCTGAATCCGCTGCCGCCAAGCTTTCCGGTCTGGTAGACACCGCTGAACACGAAGCGGTGTCGCTGGTCGAAAGTCGAAGTCGAGCGATCGAGTGCCGGGTAGTAACTGTCCTCCGGCGTCAGAGTAGATTGCAGATCGGTGGAGTCGTCAATCGCGTGCGACCAGGTGTAGGAACCAAGGAACTCGTAGTGGTTGCTGAAGCGTTTGCGCAGGTTGGCGGTGAAGCCGTGATAGATGGAGCTGCCGTTGGAATAGTTCGCGTCCATGTCACCGAACGGAACGCAATTCGCGAGCGTCGCCGGATCGCAGTTCGCGTTAAATCCCTGGCTCGCCAGGCCGCTCTCAATCGATTGAGCAAGGGCTACGCAAGAGCCGCCTCCACCCGCGAGCAAGGCTCCGGCGATGGCGGGGTTCAGACCGCCGGGACGGAAGAAGTTCATCAGGGCGGAATTCACCCATGGTCCGAGTGCGCCCACTCCGCAAGGCGCTCCGGTGGTTCCAACGGTGAACGGGCTGCCCACCGGTTCTCCATCGGCGATGGAAGCATTTAAGTTCGCGACCATCAAGTCACCGCGGATCGTATTCGCATTGATGGGCCGGTTCAGGTGGCGTCCGCCATTGAAGTTGTAGGCGAGACTCAGAGCGAAGCCGTCTCCCAAGTCGCGCTCCACCGTCAAGTTTGCTTGCTGCGAATAGGCGTAAACGAAATTCTTCGACTGCGGATAACCGAACGGCTGAAACGCCAAGGGAAAGAACGTCGAAGGATTGAGGTAATTCTGGTTGACGAACAGCGCCGGGTTGGCCGCGGTCGCGGTCGAGGGCGTGAATGGCGCAGGGTTAAAGCGCTGCGCATCCGGCTGGTAGCCTGGCACCGTGGGTAAGCATGATGTCGTGTTGAGCGTGCCTTGAAATATGTTCGAGGCGTTCAGGCTGCCCGCACCTGCGGGAGAACTCGTGCTGCACGGACTGCCGCCGGCGAAGGCAAGCTGTCCGCTGCTGGAACCATCGGAAGCGTCACCCAGAAAATAGAGTCCGAGAAGCGGGTGGTCGTAAAAAATTCCGTAAGA
>Ga0210388_10001086_pt1 | contig 21672 bp, 15 predicted proteins | sample IncBWC19OmetaG_FD_155485 | JGI IMG/M metagenome (GOLD analysis project Ga0210388, IMG submission 155485) | Forest soil microbial communities from Barre Woods Harvard Forest LTER site, Petersham, Massachusetts, United States - Inc-BW-C-19-O ... | reverse complement strand
ATTCCGCCGCCAGCTCCTGAGCGATACCAGCCATCTCCGATTGCACCTGGCTCCAAGTGACTCCCGGCCGGATGCGGCCCAGCACATACCAGTTGGAAGCCGTACGCTGGTCTGTGCGATCACGGGCAGCCCAATATGGGTGCGTGGTAATCGGCTCCCAGACATTGGTATCGGGGAACGGAAATTGAAACGACGCCGGCATCACGCCGATGATGCGCGACTTGCGCCCGTCCTTGACAATATCCGCCCCCAGCACGTTCGGCGATCCTGAGAAACGGCTCTGCCAAAGCCGGTAGCTCAAAACCGCGACGGCTTCGCGCCGCCGCTCCTCATCCGCCGTGAACATGCGCCCGAGTATCGGTTCTACACCCAACAACGGAAAGAAATTTGCCGGCACTCGCGCGGATCGCATCCGTTCCGGAGGGCCGTCGTTATTTCCCAGCAGAAAAGTTTGGCCTATGAAAAGCGTCATGTCCTCAAAGCTGTGACTGCGCTTTTTCCAATCGGCGAAGTTGAGCAGCGAGACGCGGCCTTCGTTCAATCCATGCGTGGAATCTTCCGACCACAGCATGGCCAGGCGCTGTGGCGCGAAGTAGGGCAACGGCCGCAGCAGCACGGCGTTAATCACGCTGAAGATGGCGGAATTTGCGCCTATGCCCAGCGCCAGCGTTAGAACCACGATGGCGCTGAATCCGGGCCGCTTCCAGAATAAGCGCAGCGCGTGACGAAGGTCGCCGGAGAACTGATCCCACCACCACAACCGGGTGCGCCGATAGACTTCTTCCTGTATCGAAATCGGGTTTCCGAAAGCCCGGCGAGCCCGGCTTCCGGCATCGGCAGGGGCGACACCACGTTCCTTAAGGTCATCGGCTTCATGCGCCAAATGCGATTGCACCTCTTCGGCGAAATCACTCCAGGGACGCTTCTTACGCCAGAACATCGCTTATCCCTCCTCGCCGGGCGCCAAAATCCGGCCGATGGCATTCGCCACGCGGCGCCAATGGTCGGTCTTTTGTGTCAGTTGATTCCGGCCTTTGGCCGTCAGGGTGTAAAAACGCGCCCGTCGATTGTTCTCCGAGATCCCCCAGGCAGCCTTCACCCAGCCCTTCGCTTCCAGCCGCTGCAGCGCCAGATACAACGACCCATGGTCCACCAAAAAAACATCCTCGGATTGCTGTTGAATGGACCGGGCAATCCCCTGGCCGTGCTGCGCGCCCAATAGCAGCGTCCGCAGGATCAGTAAATCCAAAGTTCCTTGCAGCAGTTCCGTCCTTTGGGAAGGCATCCGACATGAGAATACCAGCACTTGGGTCGGATGTCAACACAAGCAATCTTACCGAACCGTGACCGTAAGGGAGCCGGTGCATTGAATGACGATATGCTGAGAGTGCTCTGTCTCCGCCCCCGCAAATCGAACTCATCCCCGCCACTCGGGAACAAATGCCCATCGTCGACAACCTACTGCAGTTATACGCGCACGATTTCAGCGAATTTCACCATGTAGAGCTGGACCCGCGGGGCAGATTCAACTACGCTCCTCTGCCGCTCTATTGGAGTGACCCAACCCGTCACCCGTTCCTGGTGAAAATGGACACCCGATTGGCCGGGTTTGTTTTGGTGCACCGTCATGACCATGTCTGGGATATGGTGGAGTTCTTTGTGCTTCGTGGATTCCGCAGGCGAGGCGCTGGAACAGCCATAGCGCACCAGGTGTGGAAGCGATTGCCGGGCCGCTGGGAAGTACGCGTAATGCAGGCGAACCAAGCTGCCCTCCCTTTTTGGGAGCGGGCCATTGCGGCGTTCACAGGCCGGCGGATTGAGCCGATTGGCATCGAAAAAGATGGCAATTACTGGCAGGTATTCAGATTTGATTCCACGTTTAACGGCGGGAATGCGTCAAGCGGAGCGGGAGGGGTATTATGCAGGCTGCCAGCAGTTGGTTGATCATCATTTCCCTGGCTGCTTCATCCGCACTGGCTCAGCAGACGGATCGAGTGCTTCACTTCGCGGCAACCACCGCTACAAAAGATCTCCAGGAAATCGCGACCGTGATCTGCGCCATCACCGATATTCCTCAAACATCCGTGGACTCGCAAGAAAAAGCTCTGCCACTTCACGGAACCGCTGGCCAAATCGCGCTGGCCGAATGGTTATTGATCAACCTGGACAAACCCGCCGCCGTTTCGCCCGATGCCGCCAAGCATGAATATCGTGTATCGGACAGCTCCGACGACATGGTCCGGGTGTTTTACCTGACGAATCCGGAAATACCAACGGGCGTGCAGGAAATAGCGATTGTCGTGCGCTCCCTGGCCGGTGTTCGTCAAATGTTCACCTACAACGATCTGCGTGCCGTCGTTGTTCGTGGAACATCGGAGCAAATCAACCTGGCTGAATTTCTTTTTGCGCAAATGGATAAACCCGGCATCCCGGAGAACGGGGCTTCCGCCGAATTCAGGATGGGGCCCGACAGCCTGGCTCGCGTATTCTACCTGCCAAAAACGAAAACAGACCAGGATTTTCAGGTGGCGGTGACGGTGGTCCGTACCATCGCCCAGTTGCGTTACGCATTCTCTTACAGCGCCGCGCGGGCAGTTGCGATGCGTGGCACGGACGAGCAGGTCGCTTTGGCCAAATGGCTCTTTGAGGATTTGGATGGAGCCAAGAGTCCGGACTCCGGCGTCCACCAGTATCAGCTCCTGTCTAGCAGCGACGAATTCGTTCGAGTGTTTTATCGGGCGCACGACGCAACTTCGCAGCGTTTGGGAGAGACGCTGCATCAAATCGAATCGAAAACCCAGGGCGCGTCCTGGGGCGTCTACACCCCAACGAACGCCATCGTCATCCGCGGCACGGCACAGCAAATCGCCGGAGCGGCAGAACTGATCCAGCAGCAAGACAATTAGTGGGCAAGGTAGGGCGGACCCCCTGGTCCGCGGCCGACGCCCACGTCGGGCTCCTCGTGAAATAGAAAGAGCGGGTCCAGGGGGACCCGCGCGGACCATGGGGCCGCCCCACACAGTTTTCATCCCTGGCCAATTGCTTTATCCAGAAGCATCCGCCGGACTGCTCCGAGAATGCGCTCCACCGCCGGACGCCGGTAGGCCCAGCGCTCATCCGGCTCCGGCGGATTCACAACCATTGTTGCGTTGGCTTCGAACAACAGCACGTCACCCGCTGGGCTTAAGCCGAAATCGATGCCTGCATAGTCCAGCCCAAGCGCGCTTTGAATCTGCTCCAGTGCGGTTGTCGCACGCGATCCCAGCACGGCCGGCATGTTTTCCAGAAACTCCGCGTCTTCGGCGCGATGTTCGGCGCGCTCGGCCATTTCGGCGGTGAAATAGTGAATCTTCCAGTGGCTGGAAATCGCGACGTGCAATGAATACAGACGTCCGCCAATCATCATGACGCGATACTTCCGGGCCTTACCGTCAGGCCCCCGCGAATCGAGATATTCGATGGCCGTCAGCTCGGCGCCCGGCAGCGAAGCCACGGCGCCGGCCAGTGCGCCGGCTTCTTCCACGCGCACAAAATGACGGCCGGTGTGAAATCCCGGAGTGCGCAGCAACAGAGGAAATTCGAAACCGTGCCGTGCCAGGGCAGTGGCCGCATCGGGCGAGCTCAAGACGTCGCGCGACAATGTCACCGTGGCCGGCGCGATCACTCCAGGAATGCGCGCGAGTCGCCGCGCATTGTCGGACCGTCCGGTGGCCAGCACCGCGGCAGGCGCGTTCAACACGGGCGCGCCGCTGAGCGCCGCCAGGGACTGCGCTGCCTGCAGCGCCTCGCCGTTCAGATCCGCATCGCCGATGGAGTTGAATATCAATTGATGGCGCGGCAGCGGCTCCGAAAGATCGTAGAACTCGGGCGCCACCACGGTGGTTTGGAACACCCGATCATCCAGAAAACCGCGCGTGGGGATGTTGCCGCCGAGCGTAGAAATCAGCAACAGCAGCGACACCGGAGGTCCCTCGCCGCGGTAGGGCAAAGCCTGCACGGCACGCTGCGCGAAGCCTTTGCGGCGATGCCACGCGGCGCGTTCCGGGTCACCCAGCTCAGCCAGCGCGTAGGACATGCCCTGATGCGCTTCGGCGTGATCGGGGACGCATTGCAAGGCCGTTTCATAGTGCCGGCGCGCCGCCTCGAACTCGCCGTCCTGGTACAGGACATTCGCCAGGTTGACGTGGCTAGTGGCATCTTCCGGATGCCGTGCCACGGCCTCGCCATAGGCGGTTCGCGCGGCAGTCCGATAGCCGGTGGAGTATAGTAGCGTGCCCAGATCGTTGAGCGCGGTGCGATCGGAGGGCGCGTGCGCCAAAATTTCGAGATACGCGTTGCGAGCGTCGAGAGTACGGTCCAGCTCCGCGAGCAGACGGGCGCGCTCCAGCTTTGGACCAATCGCCTCAGGCTCGGCGGCAATGCGCGTTTCCACCTCGCGCAGCGCGGACTCGCGAGCCAGGCGCGGCGGCCAATCCGCGTTTCCGGCGCTTGAGGCAACTGCGCTCTGTGCAGCGCGATGCTGCAATGCCCGGCCCAACGCCACCGTTTTCTCCACCAGCGCTTCCAGATCTCGCGGCTCAGTCCGATGATTCACGATAGCGGCGCGGATGGCCAACTTTCCCGATATCACGGTTGTGGATGGCGCCGCGACGCCCGATTCCTGCAGCTCCACCGCGATTCGCGCGTTCACGCGATGCGCCTCTTCCGCGCGGTAACGGAAACAGACCATGTTCAGTTCCACCGGCGCCGCGAGTTCCAACTCCGGCGTCTGCACGATCCTGTTTTCGAGATAGCGCGCCAGTTCACAAGTGCGCGCGATGGACGCGCCTAAAGCCTCGGCGCCATATACCTTCAACGTGAACCAGGTCTTGAGCGCGCGAAACCCTCGCGAAAGATCCGGCCCGAAGTCGCAGGGCCACGGCGATCCGGCAGCCAGGCCCTGCGCCTCGCGTCTCAAGTAGGGCTCGGATGTAGCGAACGTCTGCCGATGCAACACGCTATCGCGCACCAGCACAAAACCGGCATCGTAAGGCACCTGGCCCCATTTATGGAAATCGAAAGCCAGCGAATCGGCGCGCTCAATGCCTTTTAATCTTGGCGCCAGCGACGGCGCCAGCATGGCTAGAGCGCCGCAAGCTCCGTCCACGTGAAACCATAAACCCTCGGCGCGCGCCAGCGTGGCCAGCGCATCCAGATCGTCGATCGCGCCGGTGTCTACTGTTCCAGCCGTACCTACCAACAGAAAAGGTTTAAAACCAGCGCGGCGATCCGCTTGGATAGCCGTGCGCAAGGCAGCCAGGTCAATACGAAAGCGACCATCCGCTGGGACCCTTCGCAGCGCGTCGCTTCCAATGCCCGCGATATCCAGCGCTCTCGCGATGGAGCCGTGCACGGACTCGGAAGCGTAGGCGGCAAGCTTCTTTCCGCCGGATTCCACGCCGGCGCAGCGAGTCTCAAATCCGAGCTCCGTATCGCGGGCTACCAGGACACCGATAAGATTTGCCATGGACGCACCGGTTACGAACAGTCCGCTGGCGCTCTCCGGAAATCCGAAAAGTTTCCGCATCCAGCCCGTCACTTGTCGCTCCACTTCGATAGGAATGTGGTCGCGACCGCCCAGATTGGCGTTCAGGCCGGCGGCCAGCATCTCCGCAACAACTCCCACCGGTGTTCCGGCTCCGTGAACCCAGCCCATGAAACCGGGATGCACGTTCCCGGCGGCAAATGGCAAAATGTACCGCGTGAACTCTTCATGAACAGCGGCCAAGTCCGACGGCCCCTGAGGAAGCTCGGCGCGGAAACGCTCGCGGACATCTTGCGGAATCGGCTGCCAGACGGGACCATCCCGAATATTTTCGATATAGCTCAAAATATCGTCGAGCATCCGGTGCGCCTGGCGCCGGAATGTGTCCCAATCGGCGGGATCGAGCGTAGAGGGATGGTGATCGTCCATTTATGATGGGGCGCCGGAGACTAATCGATCTTGGTCTTGGTTTGTTTCCGCAGCCACTCGACGAACTTATCCGGCACGGCCATGGTGGATAATCGCCCTTGCCGCACCAGCGCAAAGTCGTCGAACAAGTGCAATTGTTTGATAGCGGCGAGTGTAACCGGCGCGTCAATCATGCGTAGAAACTCCAGTTCCACTACGGCTGATTTCGGGTTCTTCGGATCCGACCGCGGCTCGGAAATCACCTTGGCGAGTCCGACGATGGCCGCCTGACCTCCGCTGTGATAAATGAGGACCCTGTCACCAGGCCGCATCTCCCGTATGGCGCGCACGGCCTGCGGATTGGTGACCCCATCCCAGACAGTTTTCTTTTCTTTGGCGAGTTGGTCGACGGTATAAGTTTCCGGGTCGGTTTTGGCAAGAAAGTACCGCATTGAAGATAAGGATAACGGGTTTGAGGCTTGGACGCATGCGAAAACCTAAGCGGCGCGGTCGGTAACCGCGCGCAGGACGACATCCCGCCCCACTCGCGTTGTACAATAAGTTTCCGCCTAGGCTCAGCGCTGGTGGAACACCTGGATCATTGCTCGATCCTTCCCTGCGGAGACCGTCAAGAGCATGCCCAAGGTGAAGTTTGACTTTTTTACGCTGGCCCTGACGGCGTTGATCCTGAGCATCGCCTGCGCGCCCGCTTACGGCCAAGCCAAACCGGAACCACCTAAGCCGCGGAGCGCCGCGCCGCCGAATCCATCCGGAACAGCGCCACCAACTGAGGCAGTGGGCGCCGCGGTGGATCCGAACAAGTATTTGATCGGTCCGGAGGATGTGCTGTTCATCAAGGTATGGCGTGAGAACGATTTCACGCTGCCGGTGGCGGTTCGTCCGGACGGGAAGATCACCATGCCGCTGGTTGGTGAAGTGCAGGCCGGCGGCGAGACTCCCACGCAGTTAACCAAAGCCCTCACTGACCAGCTCACCAAATACATCAACAATCCGGATGTGACGGTGTTCGTCACCGAAGTACGCAGCAAAAAATACTACATCATCGGTCAAGTGAACCGCGAGGGCGCGTTTCCACTGGTGACGCGGGAGGGTTTCACGAATTCGCGAATACCAAGAAGATCAAAATCCTGCGCGGCGCCAAAGTCTTGAACTTCAATTACAACGAGGTCACCAAGGCCAAGCATTTGGAACAGAACATCTATCTGGAGAATGGCGACCACATCATCGTAAATTAGTTTTCGAAAAAACCATGCAACCGCAGGAATCAAACATCAACCGCCGTCCGCTGGACGTTGAGGATTACATCGATATTTTGCGCCGGCACCAGGGCTGGATCTTGGGCCCGCTGTTCGCGGCGCTGGTGATTTCGGTAGTGGTGGCGTTTTTGTGGCCGGACACCTACGTCTCCATTGCAACTATTCGCGTGGTGCCGCCGCAGGTGCCCGAAAATTTCGTTCCGGCCAACGTGAACACGGATGTCCAGGGCCGCGTCAATTCGCTGATCCAGCTTATTCTCAACCGCGCCACGCTTACCAACATCATCAACACGCACAACCTCTACAAAAGGGAACGCGAGCGCCTGCCGCTGGACGATGTCATCGAAAACATGCGGCTGTACGATATCAAGTGCTGTCCTCTGCTGCAGACCGCCAACACGCAACGGAGCGAGCATAATCAATATCCGGCTTTTCAGATCGGATTCGCTTACAACAACCGCTTCATCGCGCAAAAAGTCACCACCGATCTGGTGGCCAGATTCCTGGAAGAAAACGTCCGGGAAGTATCGCAACAAACCGTCTCCACTACGCAATTTCTGCGCGACCAGTGGGACGCGGCCAAGAAAAAACTGGACGACATCGAGCAAAAGTTAAGCGTGTTCCGCACCCAGAATATGGGACGCCTGCCGGAGGAGCAGCAATCCAACTATCAGGGCCTGAATGCCATGCAGGCGCAAATGCTGACGCTCAACACGTCCATGAACCGCGTCAATCAGGAAAAGCTGCTGTACGAGAATCAATTGCGCATACTGCGCGAGCAGCTCTCGACCTCGAAAGACCCTAACTCGCAGGATCAAGCCGAGCAACAGAACAATGACAAGCTGGCCGACAAAGACCGCGAGATTGAGCAATATGAGAATTCTCTCGCGGCCGCGCGGGAGCGCTATAAAGAAAGTCATCCCGATGTTCGGCGCCTGGCCACCATGCTGACCGCTGCCAAGAAGCAGCGCGAGGCGATTCTCAAACAGCAGGAGACCAAGAAACCGGAGGCGCCCGTGGTCCGTCCGCCCAATCCGCAGATAGCGAAAGAACAGCGCGACCTGGACACGGCCATGCAGCGCATCCAGGGTTTGATTCAGGCCAAGGACCTGGAGATGGACGATTACAAGAAGCAGTCCACCGAGCTGGAGAAAACCATTCGGATTTACCAGTCGCGCATCGAGAGCGTCCCGGTGGGAATCAAGGAGTACGATCAGCTGATCCGCGAGCGCGATCTGGCCAGGAAGGATTACGAAGATCTGGATCGCCGGGTGACCACCTCCGCGATGTCCACCGCGCTCGAGAACCGCCAGCAGGGAGAGCGTCTGGAGCAACTGGATCCGCCTTCCATTCCGCAGACGCCGACACAGCCCAAGCGGCCTCTGATTATCGCCATCGGCACCGGCATCGGCCTGATTGCGGGTATTTGTCTGGCCGGCGCATGGGAAGTGAAGGACACCGCTCTTAAGAATCTGAAGGACGTGCGGGCTTATGCCCAGCTTCCGGTTCTGGGCAGCATCCCATTGCTCGAGAACAATCTGGTTGTCAGGCGCAGAAAGCGCCTGGGCTGGCTGGCGTGGTCCACCGCATGTCTGGTGGGCGTGATGATCATGTCCGGCTCGGTGGTTTACTATTACGCTTCGAAACTATGAAGAATTTATGAAGAGGATCAGCTAGCCATGTACAGCTATCCATCAGTTCGTGGGGCGGACCCCTGATCCGCGGCCGACGCCCACGTCGGCCTGTCTACGGCATGATTATCGAAAGGGACAACAACTGCAATGAGTCGAGTTCATGATGCGCTGCGGCGCGCCGAGCAATTCGCTGGCGAGCCGCGCGCGGACGCCCGCGTTGCCGCGGTTGCCCGGCCTTCTCAGTCCATGGAAGGTCTGCTGGAACTGGTAAAGACTGTTCCTTACAACCCTTCGCCCGAGGCGCTGGTGATTGACGCGTTGCATCCGCATGAAGCTCCCACGGAGGAGTTCCGGACGCTGCGCACCCGGCTCAATCACATGCAGAGCCTGCAGCCCATCCACACCGCCGTAATTACCAGCCCGTCGCCCGGCGAAGGAAAATCGTTCGCCGCCACAAATCTGGCGCTCGCCGAAGCCCAGCTCTCGGGCAATCTTACGCTACTGTGCGATTTCGATTTCCGGCGTCCCGTTATGCACAGCCTGCTGCAGACCGACCGCGGCCCGGGCATCACCGATTATCTACAGGGAAAAGTGGCGCTGCATGAGGCCATGCGCAGGGTAGGCGACACCAACCTCTACATCATGCCGGCCGGAGAAGCGGTCATAAATCCACTTGAATTGCTGAATCTGAAGGAAGTGAAACACATGCTCGACTTTTTGCCGAGCCTCTTCAATTGGGTCATTCTGGACAGCCCGCCGCTGTTATTCGCCGCCGACGCGAACCTGCTGTCCACGTTGTGCCATGGCACGATCTTAGTGGTTCGCATCGGCGCCACCACCGTTGATTCCATCACTCGCGCGATGCAGTCGTTGTGCCAAAACAATGTCCTGGGAATTATCGTCAACGGCGCGCGCCGCGGAGAACTCTATAGCCGCTACACGTATTACCACTCTTATTCCTCCCAACCAGAAGCAGAGGCGGACCCGGTACCTCTTTCCGAACCGCGACCGTAAGGGAGTCGGTGCTTTTGGATCCAACCAAGACAACCGTGAGGGAGTTTGCAGGACCTGCTGGCCCACCAAGACGCAGGCTTGTAGCCCCGCGCGTCAGCAAGGGGACTGGCGCGGAAAGCCAGGCATGGAAAGCCAGGCGCGGAAAGCCAGCGCGTTGACCAATAATCCAGACCCGCGTCTTCAACCGAGCCAGTGCCTTTTTAGCTCGGTAAAACCGTGCCTAAATGGCCCGGTGTGTAGCCTTGCGGATACAGACTTCCGCAGCCGCTCGCATTCAGCTAAAATGAAACCTCCGACTCACGCATTCCGGGCTTACCCTGAAACCGAGCTTCGGCAATGGACGTCTGGAGAAGTTTAGTCGCAGAGTGGAAAGGAACCCTTCCTAGATGATGTGTCACAGGCCTGGCCGCCTGCGAGTGGTCCTGTTGTGCTTGAGCGTCTTTTCCACCCCGGCCTTTTTACTGGAAGCGCAGCAGCCTGCCGAGCAGCAGCCCGCCGCGCAGCAGCCCGCCGCGCAGCAACAGCCACCACCGCAACAAACCGCCCCGCAACAACAACCCGCCGCTCCGCAGCAACCGGCTCCGCAGCAGCCGACGCCTCGGCCCACGAATCCTTTCGAAACTGTTCCCACCACTCCCCAGCCGGAGGCGCCTAAGCAGCAGATCCAGAATGTGCCCGAAGCGAAACCGGAAGCCACCAAGCCTGGCCAGCCGCCGGAGGATGTCATTGAAGCAATCGAATTTCGCGGCGCCCGGCGTGTTCGCCAGGATACTCTGCAGGCCCTGATTGTCAGCAAGAAGGGCGACAAGTTCGATGAAGAGACCTTGCATCGCGACTTCATTGCGCTCTGGAACAGCGGACGATTCGACGATATCCGCATCGAGCGTGAGCCGGGCAAGATAGGTTGGATTATTCGCTTTGTCGTAGTGGAGCGCCCGGTAGTCCGATCCATCAAGTACGAAGGCAATAAGTCCATGTCGGTTTCCGAAATCCTGGACCGTTACAAAGAACGCAAAGTGGGCCTGGTGGTGGAGTCGCAATACGATCCCAACAAGGTGCAGCACGCCAAGAACGTGCTTATTGAAATGGAGGCCGAGCGCGGCCATCAATACGCCAAGGTGGATGCGGAATTGCGCCGCGTGCCTCCGTCCTCATTGGAGCTGACCTTCAAAGTGGACGAGGGGCCCAAGGTGAAGGTGGGCGTCATCGACGTTGAGGGTAACAACGCCTTTAGCGACAAGGATGTGATCCGGGCCATGAAGAACCTGCATCCGCTGGGCATCCCGTATTCCATCTTCTTTGAAAACCTGTTCGACCGGACGTACGATTCCACCAAGCTGGAGGAAGACAAGCAACGCATTCAGGTCTTCTACCAGGAGCACGGATATTTCATGGCCCACGTGACCGACGTCACCGTCACCATGCGTCAGGTGGGCGGCGCCGGCATGCACATCTGGCTGATCCATCCCAACCACATCGGCACCCGCGCCGATCTGCGGGTGGACATAGAGGAAGGCCGCAAATATCACTTGAACAACATCACCTTCACCGGCGTGAAATTCTTTAAAACGCCCGAAGCGCTGATGCGGCCGTTGTTCGGGATGTCCAAGGGCGAAGTTTTTTCGACGGCCAAGTTGAAAAAAGGCATCGAGACGATGCGCAAGCTTTACGGCCAATTCGGGTTCATCGATTTCGTCGTCGAGCCCGAGCCGCAGCCCGTTCCGAACAGCGATCAGGTGGACCTGTCTCTCTCGGTCGACGAAGGCAAGCAGTTTTTTGTGCGCCGCATCGATTTCTCAGGCAACGTCACCACGCGCGACAAGGTGATCCGGCGCGAAATGCTGATTGATGAGGGCCAGATCTTCAACAACCATCTGTGGGAACTTAGCATCCTGCGCCTCAACCAGCTGGGATACTTCGAGCCTTTGAAGGCCGAAGACGCCGCCGATATCAAACGGGACACCAAGACCGATACCGTGGATCTTACGCTGAAAGTCAAAGAGCGCGGCAAGAATTCCATTCAGCTGAATGGCGGCGTCTCGGAAATCTCGGGCAGCTTTATCGGACTTTCGTACTCCACCAATAATTTTCTCGGGTTGGGCGAGACGCTGGGCCTTAGCTCGCAGTTGGGCACGCGCCTGCGTGAAGTGAAATTCAGTTTCACCGAGCCCTATTTATTCGACAAACCCATCCAATCCGGCTTCACGCTCTATGTGAACCGGTTCAATTACAACCAGGGCACGGAAGCTTCCATCCTGGCCGGACAGAACCTGCTGCCGCTGTTCAACCAGCTGGGAGCGCAGAACCTGCTCAACTATATTCAGGATGGTTACGGCGGCACGGTGTTCGTTTCATACGCTCTCAGGCGCAGTTTCGCTCGCGTTGGCCTGGCGTATGGCTACGACATCTCCAGTCTCAAGACGCTCACTACGGCGGCGTCGGACTACTTCACCTACCTGGACTTCGAGGGCGTCGGCGGCCCCAACACCCTGAGTGGAATCCGGACCAGTAAAATTACTCCGTCGTACACCTACAACACAGTCAACCATCCCATCACGCCCACCGGCGGCAAGTCGCTTTACTTCTCGTTCTCCTATGCGGGCATCGGCGGAAACGTCAACACTCTCTCACCCACCATCGATGCAAAGTATTTCCACCCGGGCCTCAAGAGGGGGCATGTAGTGGGCATGCACTTCGCCGGGAAGTTCATCACCGGATACGGCGGCAGAGTGGCGCCGCCCTTCGCACGTTACTACATGGGCGGCGAGAACGATATCCGCGGATTCGATATCTGGGGCATCAGCCCGATTGCGTTCCTTCCGAGTGACGGCACCGTCAACGTCTACAACAACGATGGAACGCAGCGCATGCAGAAAGTTTACATCAACAATCAGCCCACCTATCAGCCGGTGACCATGACCATCCCCACCTACCAGTTCGCCTATCCCGGTGGGGACACCAGTCTGGTAACCAACTTCGAATACCGTATTCCTATTTTCGGACCCGTGGTGCTGGCCTACTTCGCCGACGCAGGCGTAGACCGGCTCACGCTGCCGAGCCAGCTGGCCCTGAATCCCGAGCGCGTGCAGGAGTTGAATGCCGAATTTCCGCAGGCGAATTTCAGCGGACGAGCCTACATCGCGCCGGGCACTCAAAAAATACGGGCCTCCACCGGCCTCGAACTGCAGGTTCTGATGCCCGTGGTGAACGCGCCGTTCCGGCTCTACTTTGCGTACAATCCGAGCGTCTTCCGCGGCTATATACAACCGCCCATCGCGGCCTATCGGGACGATTTTCCCAACTCGGCCACCTACATCAACGCCCTGGAAACAATCGGACAACCGCTTCCTCTTTTCGAAAGGTACACCACGGTCCGCTTCTCCATCGGCCGGACCTTCTAAGAGCGCGCAACCGGAATTTTGGATAGAATATAATGAATTTAAAGGTTAGGAGTATCACTGTGAAAAGTATTGTATCTACATGCCTGGGCTTGGCTCTGGCCGCGTCTGTGAGTGCCCAGACGGCCAGCCAACCGGCGGGTCAACCGTCGGGGCAACCTGCGGGTCAACCCGCCAAAGTCGCCGTGATCTATTTTCAAGGCGCCATTGTTGGCACTAAGGACGGCCAAAAAGCCGCAGCCGAACTGGATTCCAAAGCCGCCCCCAAGCGCAAAGAACTCGAGCTAAAGCAGAACGAGATGAATAGCCTGCAGGATCAGTTCAACAAGGGGCAAAACACCTTGAGCGAGCCTGCCAAGGCGGAGCTTTATAAAAATATCGAACTCAAGAAAAAGGCCTATCAGCGCGAACTTGAGGACACCAAGGAAGACTTCGAGCAGGAGCAGCAGAGGCTGCTGCAACAGCTGGCCCAAAAGATGACCGCGGTTATTGAAAGATACGCGCACGATCACGGCTACTCGCTAGTGGTGGACGTCAGCAATCCGCAAAGCCCGGTGCTCTACGCGTCAACTTCGATCGACATCACCAAGGACATCATTGACCTTTACGATCAGAGCGCCGCCGCCCTCAGCAATCCAGCGCCGGCTAGCGCTCCAAAGCCCGCTACGCCACCCAAACCGCCGGGCACCAAGCCGCCCGGATCGAATTAGGCCTACCGAGCTGTGAAAAAATCAAAGGCACCGGTCGCTTACGCTCAGAGGGCGTTACCGAGCCGCGACCGTGAGGGCGTCGGTGCCTTAGCCGATTTTTTTCACGGCTTCTAAGGGAGCCGGTTGTCCTCCGCCACCAAAGTCGAGCTTGCAAGCGGCCGCAAACTTCGCGAGCGCAACAAGCCGCTTTATCGGCTGGCGCATTGGCCCATCTGGATATTCGTTTTCTTCATCGCGCCGGGTCCCTCCACCTTCGCTCTTTTCGAGCGCGGATTTGATACTCCCAAGCTGGCTTGGCTTCTCGCGGTAATTCTCGGCACCGGCATCGCTGCCTTGCGCGGCCGTCTTCCGGGAGTGGAACCGCGGCCGTATATAATCCGATTCGTTGAAGACAAGCCCAACCCGCTCTACCGGCGCGTCTGCTACACCTTCGCCTGGAGCGTAGTTATCACCTTCGCGATTCTGAATTTTCTAGGCCTGGCCGTAGCGGTGGCGACAGGCGCCTGGCGGCTGAAGCAGATTTATTCTTATGGTTATCTTCCCATCGCCATCACCGTCTGGATTCTAGGCGCGCTGGGGCGCTTACCGCGCGTCAAAGCATCCACGCAAGGTGAAGGCACGGAGCGCCGCTATTTCTACGGCGCCGTGTGGGCGTGCTGCATAGCCCAACCCATTTTGGGCATTCTCTGGAAGCTGCTGCCGCATACTCGCACGGCTGACACCGTGAAGCTGGCCGTCTTCACGACAACCCTAGCATTCGTTGGATTCCTGGCGCGCCGGGGAATCCTGCCCCGGACCCGCCCGATAGTTCCGGGCGAACTAGCTATTTCCGACTAGCCCCCAGCCCCTAGTCCCCAGCCCCGGCCTCACTCCCACCTCAACGCCGTCACCGGATCGACGCGCATCGCGCGGCGGGCCGGAAAGTAAGCCGCAACCAACCCCACCAGCCCAAGAAATAGCGCTGCCCCGACGAAGGTCCAGGGATCTGTGGTGGATAGCCCGAACAATTGGCTTTTCACGTACCGCGTCAGGCCGAGCGATACCGGGATCGCCACTAAGATTCCTGTGCCGGCCACCAGACATACTTCCGACATCACCAGGCGTAAAATTGTTGCTTGCGAAGCGCCTACTGCCAGCCGGATGCCGATTTCGCGCGTCCTTCTTGAGACCATGAATGCCAGCACGCCATACAGGCCGATGGCCGCCAGCGCCGTCGCAAGCAGGCCGAAGCCCATCGATAGCGCGGCCACCACGCGATCCAGCCAGATATTGTCGTCGATCAGTTGGTCCATGCCGGCGAGATTGGTCACCGGCAGATTCGGATCCAGACGCTGTACTTCGCGCCTCGCCGCGCCGGCCGCGAGAGCCGGATCCTGCGAAGTCCGGATATAGATAGACACTTCGCCTGGATCCACGCTCTGCAGCAACGGAAAATAAACGAAACGCGGCGTGGTCTGGCGCACGCGGGCGTACTTTCCGTCCTTGGCCACACCTACAATCTGGATGTCGAGTTTTGTGCCCGTGCCCCCTCCCATGCCGAACCAGCGTCCCACAGCGCTCTCATTGCCGAAGAAATATTTCTGAAATTTCTCGTTCACGACAGCCACCTTGGGGGCGCCCTGCGCATCCGCTGCAGTGAACTCGCGGCCGGCCAGCAGCGGCACCCCCAGCGCCGAAAAATATCCGGGGCTGACATTGTCCATGAACGGATTCATGTCCTCGCCTTCCTTCTCGTGATATCCCGCCACCGTGATGTTGCTCCCGGAGTTTCTGTTAGCCATAAGCCCCAGGCGTGTATAGGCGACGGCACGCACGCCTGGCTGGGACCGCAGGCCGCTCATGAGCCGGTCATACAGGGAGAAGATTTGCGTGCTCGAATAACCATTGAGCTTCGGATCAAGATCGAAGCCCAGCAGATGGTCGGTGCGAAAACCGAGATCCTGGGTCTTGAGGTTGTACAAAGTTCGGGCAAAAAGGCCCGCGCCCACCATCAGCAACAAACTGAGTCCCACTTGCGCGGCCACCAGCGCCTTGCGGAAGCGGGCTTGGCCTCCGCCTCCGGCCACGCTGCCCGCTTGATCCTTGAGCGCCGACGCGATACCGGATTGCGTGGTCTGAAACGCCGGCGCCAAGCCGAAAATGATGCCGGTGACAACCGAAATCGCGATGGTGAACCCCAGCGTTCGAAGATCCGGAGTGCTGGAGAACGCCAGTTGCAATCGAGTCTCCGCCGGCAGCGCGCGCAGCAACACAGCCGTCACCCAAGAGGCCAGAATAATGCCCAACGCTCCGCCGGCCGCGGCCAGCACCACGCTTTCCAGAACCAGTTGCCGCATCACTTGAAGACGGCTGGCGCCCAGCGCGAAGCGGATGGCCATCTCGCGCTGCCTGGATGCCCCGCGCGCCAGCAGCAGGTTGGCAACGTTGGCGCACGCAATCAACAACACCAGACCCACCATGGCCATCAGCGCAACCATGGATTTCGAGAACTCCTTGCGAGTGGGCGAGAGACCCTTGGCGCCATCCAACAGCGAAAGATGCGTCTTCAGGAACTCAGTCCGCAGCCGCCGCGATGGATTATGCATCTGGCCCAGTTCCATCTCGCGCAGCGAATACCACAGCGGATTGATCGCCGCTTCCGCTTGCCTGGCCGAAACGCCAGGCTTCAACCGCGCCACAATGTTCAACCACCTGGAACGCCGCTCGTCCAAATCGTTCCATCCCGGCGTGATTTGCGCTTTCATCATCATCGGCACGAACATGTCCGGTGCATCGCCCACCGTCACGCTTCGAAACCCGTTCGGCGCCACGCCGATCACCGTAAACGGATGATCATTCAATCGAATGGTCTGATTCAGCACGCTCGGATCGCCAGCAAAGTGCCGCTGCCAATAGCCGTAGCTGAGTACCGCAACCGGATTTGCTTCCGGCGCCACATCGTCGGATTGCTGGAACACCCGGCCCAGTACCGGCCGCACGCCCAGCATGTCGAAATAACTCCCGGAGACAAGCTCGGCGTTGGCGCGCTCGGTTTGCCCGTGCCAATTCGCGGCGATATCGTCGTTGAGTGTGGCCAGCATCCCGCTGAATACCGTATTGCGGTCGCGCAGATCGCGATACATGGGATAAGAGAAATAAAGTCCGGTATCGTCATCCCGCGAACGCAGCGATCCCTCGTCTCCGCCCTTGAAGCTGAGCAGCGTGAGTTGTTCCGGAGCCTGCACGGGAAGTGACCTGAGCAGCACTTGGTCCAGCAAGGTGAAAATTGCGGTATTGGCCCCAATTCCAAATGCTAGAGATAGAACGGCTACCAATGTGAAGCTGGGGCTTTTCAAAAGCGCACGGATGGTGTATCGCAGCATACTTAAAAATTAGACGACGCAAACCGAACGATCGTTGGGAAAAATCACCAGCCGCGTAACCGAACCGCGACCGTAAGGGAGTCGGTGCCGTGGCGCGGACTCTCAGTCTGCTGCGCCGAGACTCGTCTCGGCGTCGGGCGGGCATCGATACGAGTGTCGATGCAGCACGCAAGAGTGCGCGCGGCACCAGGCGTCTTCAACGGAGTCGGTGCCTTTTCAGCGGCCGGGACAAACCGAAAACCCATGCGCTACCGGCATGTTGTCCCTAAATCCGTCGGGCGGAGGCACCTGCACCATCGTGAAAGTGACGTCCTTGGGAATCTGCGCCTCCACCAGTGGAACCGAACAGGCCGAAGCCACCTCTGGCCCCAGGACCACAAGATTTTCATAAGCCGCTGCGGTAGGCTTGCCCTGGCCAAGACTTGCGCCCAAAATAGCCTGCACGGTTTCTTTGGTGATGCGGGTAGGATCAACAGCGTTCTGGGACGACTGACCGAACGCGCTCAAAACGAAAACCGCGAGAAGAAAGCACCAGCGAGTCATCGGCACCTCCAGTGCACCAATTCTACCTCACCATCCCCAGCCCCGAGCCCCCAGCCCCGAGCTATCATACCCCTTATGCGCACCGCACTGATCACCCTGCTCGCCTGCGCCGCCGCTCACTCCCAACCGAACGACGCCGCCTACACTGCCAAGATCCGTCAATACACCACCGAGACATTTTTTACCACGGAATTGGTGGATCACCTGCCCGCGTCCCAAACTGTTCCGACGCCCGAAAAGGTGCTGGGCTACGTCATCGGAACGCCGCAAAAACTCACCTACACCAAAGACATCTACCGCTATATGCGCGAGCTCGAAAAATCCACGCCGCGCGTGAAGGTTTATACCATCGGGCATTCCGAGGAGGGCCGTGAAACCCTGCTCGTCGCAGTTTCCGACGAAGCCAACATCCAAAAGCTGGATCGCTATCGTGAAATCAACGCCCGCCTCGCCGATCCGCGCAAGACTTCGGAAGCCGACGCCAGGCAGTTGATCGCCGAAGATGTTCCAATGTACTGGGCCTCCGGCAGCATTCACTCGCCGGAAACCGGGTCGCCCGAAATGCTGATGGAGCTGGCCTACCGCTTGGCTGTGGAAGACACGCCTCTGATCCGCAACATCCGAAAAAATATGGTGGTCCTGATCACGCCGTGCCTTGAAGTAGACGGCCGCGACCGCGAAGTGGATGTCTACAATTATCACGTCGCCAATCCCGGCAAAGCCGCGCCCTCGCTGGTCTATTGGGGCAAATACGTCGCGCACGACAACAATCGCGACGGCCTGGGCATGGCCCTGCAGCTGAGCAAGATCATGATGAAGACGTTCCTCGATTGGCATCCTCAAGTCCTGCACGATTTGCATGAATCCGTGCCATTCCTTTATGTTTCAACCGGCATGGGCCCCTACAACGCCTGGCTGGACCCACTAGTCGTTGACGAATGGCAGAAAATGGCCTACGTCGAAATTGAAGAGATGACCAAGCGCGGCATTCCCGGCGTCTGGACCCACGGATTCTACGACGGCTGGGCGCCCAATTATATGTTCTACGTCGCCAACGGCCACAATTCCATCGGCCGGTTTTACGAAACGTTCGGAGGCCGCGGCGCCGACACCGGCCCACGCACGGTCGCCCCGGCCGACACCGCGCGCACCTGGTTCCGTCCCAACCCGCCTCTCGCGAAAGTGAATTGGTCCATCCGCGACAACATCAATCTGCAGCAGAGCGCCATCCTGTTCTCCATGAACAACACCGCCAACAACGGCAAGACATTCCTCGACAATTTCTATCTGAAAAGCAAGCGCTCGATAGAGAAAGCTAGCCAGGAAGGCCCGGCCGCGTGGGTGATTCCTTCCGACGATCCGCGCCCGGTGGAATGCGCCGACCTGGTAAATCTGCTGGAGCTGCAGGGCATCGAAATCCACCGTTCCACCCAAGAGAGCGAAGTCACCGTGAAGCAGGGCAAGGAAGACAAAAAGATAAAAATTCCCGCGTCCAGCTACGTCATCCGCATGGATCAACCTTACAGCCGCATGGCCGACATGCTGCTGGACACGCAGTATTACAACATTAGCGATCCGCGCCCCTACGATGACACCGGCTGGACATTGGGCGCGCTGCGCAACGTGAAGACCATCCGCGTCACCGATGCCTCCATTCTCAAAACTTCCATGACGCAGTTGAACGGACCGGCCCACGCCGAAGGAAAACTCACCGGCAATACGTCACAAGGGGCGTACATCATCAATCACAACACCGACAACACGCTGGCCACTTTCCGTTTCCGCCTTCACGATGTGAAGATGAACGCCGCCGAAGAATCTTTCAAAGCTGCCGGCCAGGATTTCCGCGCGGGATCTTTCATCATTCGCGCCCAGGACTCGGCGCGGGGTCCCATTGAGCAAGCCGCGGCCGAACTCGGCCTCCAGATCCGCGCCGTCGACGAGATCCCCAAAGTCCCCATGCACCCGCTAGCCGCGCCGCGCATCGCGCTCGTCCATACCTGGCTCAACACGCAGAACGAAGGCTGGTATCGCGTAGCTTTCGATACGCTGAAAATTCCTTTCGAATACATCTCCGATCAAAAGCTGCGCCAGATCCCCGACCTTCGCGCCAATTATGACGTGATTATTTTCGGATCCACTCCCGGCAGCGCCCAACGCATCGTGAACGGCATGCCCATGCGCGGCGACCCAATTCCGTGGAAAGCTTCCTCGATCACGCCAAATCTGGGATCATCACCCGACACCACCGACGACATGCGCGTCGGCATGGGCCTGGAGGGCCTGCTCAAGATCGCGCGCTTCATTGATGACGGCGGACTCTTCGTCACTGTCACAGGAAACGTTTCCATCCCCATTGACTACGGATTAGTCGAAGGCGTTTCTGTCATCACCACGCGCGAATTGCAAGCCCGCGGCAGCGTTTTAAGCGCCGTGATCTCGGATAAAAAAAGCCCCATCACCTACGGCTACGGCGACACCCTCTCCGTCTACTTCAGCCAGGCGCCGGTATTGCAGGTCAGCACGACAGGTGGCTTTGGAGGCAGCGATGCGCCTTCAGGGCGACCCACCGGCCGAGGCACGCCCACCGATCCTGATATTCCGCAAGCGCGTCCATATGTCGCGCCACCGGAGCGTCCTCAATTGAAACCGGGTGAAGAAGCGCCCTTGGATGAAGACGCGCGCGAATTCCTGCGCCCGTTCCTGCCCACCCCCGAAACTCGCCCGCGCATAGTGCTGCGCTTCTCCGACGAAAAAGACCTGCTAGTCTCCGGAATGCTGGCCGGCGGACGGGAATTAGCGAACCGTCCCGTAGTAGTGGACGTCCCCCGCGGCCACGGCCACGTCCTCCTGTTCGCCAACAACCCCATTTGGCGCAACGCCACCCAAGGCAGCTACTTCTTACTTTTCAACGCCATACTGAACTACGACCACTTAGGCGTGGGGCAGGATGCCATCCTGCAGCGGGTTGCCAACCCGCCAGTCCCAACAAAACAATAAACGCCGGGACGCCCAAATGCGTCAAACTGGATGAGTGAGGCTATTTCTGTCCCTAGTCATGGCCGCGATCACCGCGCAAGCTGGTGAATACGTGGTGCTATCCAACGGCTTCCGCATCCACGCCGATAGCCACGTGATCGACGGCGCGGTAATGCGCCTGCAGATCAGCCAGGGGGCCGTCGAGATCCCCGCCAATTCCGTCGCTTCGATCGAGACTGAAGATTACGTTCCACCCGCCCCTCCACCCCCACCGGCCGTCGAGCCGAAGAGCGAACTAACGCCACAAGAATTAATCACCCGCGCCGCCATCAATAATGGATTGCCTCCGGCCATCGTGCGTAGCGTCGCCAAAGCAGAATCCGGCTACAATGTCGACGCAATTTCGCCCAAAGGCGCCATTGGATTGATGCAGCTGATGCCCGGCACGGCCGCCGCCTTGAACGCCGACCCTCACGATCCCGCTCAGAACGTAGAAGCCGGCGCGCGATACCTGCGCGATCTATTGCTGAAGTACGAAAACGACCCCCACCAGGTTTCCAAGGCCCTGGCCGCCTATAACGCCGGCCCAGGCGCAGTAGATAAATACAAAGGCGTCCCCCCCTACCGCGAAACCATCGACTACGTAAACCGCGTCCTAAAAGACTACGCGGTATCTAAGCCGTAGGGCGGACCCCCTGGTCCGCAGCCGACGCCCACGTCGGCAGTTCCAACTCCGAACGCCTACTCCGCCCGCAACGACATCGTCGGATCAACACTCATCGCCCGCCGCGCCGGAATGTAACTCGCCACCAGCGAAACCCCA
>Ga0210388_10001085_pt1 | contig 21672 bp, 25 predicted proteins | sample IncBWC19OmetaG_FD_155485 | JGI IMG/M metagenome (GOLD analysis project Ga0210388, IMG submission 155485) | Forest soil microbial communities from Barre Woods Harvard Forest LTER site, Petersham, Massachusetts, United States - Inc-BW-C-19-O ... | reverse complement strand
TTCCGAGGCGCCCTGCGAAATCATGCGCACGTTTACGTGCCGGATGGCCTGAAAGACTCGCGCCGCGATCCCGTTCTGGCCGCGGATGTTCTCGCCCACCATGCAGATCAGCGCCTTGCGCCCCTCATACTTCACATCTGCAAGCTGGCTTAGATCGGCCGAGATCTCCGGCAGCTTCTCGTTCGAATCGACCGTCAGCGACACCGACACCTCCGATGTCGAAACCATATCCACCGGACACTTGTGCTTGTCGAAGACATCGAAGATCGCTTTCAGGTAGCCATGCGACATCAGCATCCGGCTCGCGACAATGTCGATAATCGTCAGCCGCCGCTTCGCCGCAATCGATTTGAAAGGGCTGTTGCAGTGCGGAGCCATCGAGATGATCCTCGTGCCCTCGTTCTCCGGATTGCGCGAGTTCAGCACCAGCACCGGAATATTCTTTTTCACCGCCGGAAGAATCGTTGCCGGATGCAGCACCTTCGCGCCGAAGTAAGCCAGCTCCGCCGCTTCTTCAAAACTGATCGTCTTCACCCGCAGCGCATCCGGCACAATGCGCGGATCGGTGGTCATGATGCCGTTCACATCCGTCCAGATCTCGATCGCGCCCGCATCCAGCCCGCCGCCCACAATCGCCGCCGTAAAGTCCGATCCCCCACGTCCCAGCGTCGTTGTAACGCCCTTTTCCTCCGAAGCGGAGCCGGAATTGCCAATTGAAGCGGAGTCGGAGCTGGAACGGAGACCAGATGCGAAGCTGGATCGCAGATACGACCCGATGAATCCGCCCATCACTACAATCCGGCCGGCCGAGGCCAGCGGCAGTACATGCTCCTTCAGCCGCGCCTCGATCACCGCATCCTGCGGAATCGCCTTGCCATGCTGGTTGTCGGTGATAATGCACTGCCGCGCGTCGATGTGAACCGCGTCCAGCCCGCGATTCGCGAAGGCCTCGGCGATCATGCGGCTCGACAGCCGCTCGCCCATCGAGACGATCATGTCGCTGATGCGTGGCGTCAGCTCGCCGACCGCGGCCAGTCCGCGCAGAATCTCATCCAGCGCGCAGAACTCCAGATCCATCCACTTGCTGAGATCGCCAATCGCTTCCTTCGAGACCAGGGCACAGGCTGCTTCAAGATGCCGGTTGCGCAGCCGCGCTGTAATTGCCAGGGCCCCGGTGCGATCGCCCCGGCCGGCGGCGTTCGCGGCCGCCAGTAGCTGATCCGTGACCTTCGCCATGGCGGAGACAACCACAATCGGCGTCAGTCCCTTGTCGCGCCGTCCCCGCACAATCCCTGCGGTTCGATCGATGGCCTTGGCATCTTCAACGGAGGTCCCGCCGAACTTCATCACGACAAGCTTGTTCATACCGATACGGCCACCGCTTCTGCCTTGGCCGGCTCCAGCTTGCCCAGCGAAACCAGCAGCTCCGCATTCAGAAGTGCCGCTCCCGCGGCTCCCCGGATCGTATTGTGCGAGAGCACCGTGAACTTCCAGTCCAGCAGGCTGCAGGGACGAAGCCGTCCCACCGTCGCCGCCATGCCACCGCCGCGCATCTTGTCCAGCCGCGGCTGCGGACGATCCTCCAGGCTCACGAACTCCACCGGCTGCGCCGGAGCCGTCGGCAGATCGCATCCCGCCAGCGGCGTAAACTCGCGCCAAGCTTCGAGAATCTCTTCACGAGTAGCCTTGCGCGAGAACTTCACGCTCACGCTCTCCGTGTGTCCATCCTCGACGGCCACGCGGTTGCAGTGCGCCGTCATCTTCGCATCGAGAGGGCGCACGATCTTGCCGTCGCGCGAGCCCAGCAGGCGCAGCGTCTCCGCCTGCATCTTTTCTTCTTCGTTCTTGATGAAGGGAACCACGTTGCCCAGAATATCCATCGAAGCCACGCCGGGATAACCCGCGCCGCTCACCGCCTGCATCGTGCTCACGAAAATCGCGTCGATGCCGAAGCGCTCCACCAACGGCTTCAGCACCATCACCAGCCCAATCGCCGAGCAGTTCGGATTGGTCACGATATACCCGCCCGACTCCTTCCGCCACGTCTGGTTTTCCAGGATCGGCAGATGATCCGCGTTCACCTCAGGAATCACCAGCGGCACATCCTCGTGCATCCTGAACGCGCTGGAGTTCGAGATCACCGCGCAGCCCGCCGCCGCAAACGCCGGCTCCATCTCGCGCGCAATATCCGCATCGAGCGCCGCGAAGATCACCTTGGGCGCACCCTCCGGCACTGCCGGCGACACCGTCATATTGGCAATCCGCTCCGGAAGCGCCGTATCCAGCTTCCACTTCACCGCATCGCCATACTTCTTGCCGCTCGACCGGTCGCTCGCCGCCAGCCATGCCACTTCGAACCACGGATGATGTTCGAGGAGTTGAATAAACCGCTGCCCGACCATGCCGGTCGCGCCGAGAATTCCAATCTTCTGCCGCATGTCCTTGTACAAGCCTGCCTTTACTGATTCGAAATCAGCACCGTCCCGGGCCGCGCATTCATCCGGAAACTGAAGCGTTTGCTGTGTCAGTCCAGTGTATCGTTTTCTTTCATTTGGATGAATGGCGTTTGTGACGAGCAGGTGCCGTTATGGCGCAATCGTGACCGCTGGCAGCGACCCCAGCAGCTCTCCAAGATCGCGCTTGAGATAGGAGACCCTGGCGCGAACATCCTCGAGCATGGCGGCGCGGTCTGCGAGGTCGTCGATGCTGAGCTTGATCAGTTCGGATGGCTCGCTGGTGATGTGGTCGATCTTTTCCGTGTCGCTTAGTGAGTTGATGCGGCGCACTGCGACCCACGTCTGCATCAACTCCTGCTTGCGCGTAACGCCGGGAGGACCAAACACCGGGTTCTGGTTCAGGAAGGTCCACACCGTTGCCGGATAGCGGCTGTTGGGCAGCGCGGGCCGGTCGAAAAATTCGGCGAGCATATTGGAAGGGAATTCGAATTTGCTGGTCTTGCCCGGCGCCGCATGAATGCCCGCCAGCGCCAGCCCCGCTCCCACCGACCCGGCTCCAATGCCGACGATGGTTCCCGCTCTGTCCAGATTCGACGAGAGCTCCAGCGCGGAGCTGGTCGCGCCGACCGCTCCGCCGAAGATTGCGCTGAGCAGGTTGTCGCGGCTCACCGTGCGGTCGCGCCGGTCGGAGAGATATCCGCGTACCTCGTTTGCCCGCGCAATCTCGTTATCGATCTGCGCAATCGTCGCGTCCACCTGAAGCGACGCGGCCATCACCTGCTCGTAGATGCGCTGATGGAGCCAGAGCGTCTGCCAGCGGTCTGCCTGCGCACTGCCGTCGGAAAGCTTTTGCAGTTGACCGATCTCAGATGCGACGCCGATAAGCTGCGCGATGGTCACTGAATTTGGCGACACATCCTGTTTCAATGCCGTACTCTGCGCAGCGGCGGCCAGAGAAACCGCCGCCATCGCCAATCCCGCCAAGCAGCGAAGAAGATTCGTCCGGATCATCATGGCGTACGCAACCTCTGGACACTCTGAGCCTGCGTGAAGGATGCAGGAAACGAGGCCGAAGGCGCAAGACGCGCCCTGCAATCCCGGCTGTCCAGATAGAAAGGGCCCACCCCGGAGGGTGAGCCGCACGATTACGTCTGAGAGGAGTTACTCCGCCGCGCCCTCGCCGCCGTTCCCGTAAGTGAAGTCCAGGTTCGAGGTCTGCTTCGATCCCACCGTAACGGTAGCTGTCTGCGTGCCCAGCGCCTCGTGATCTGCCACAACCGTGTACGTCCCGGGAGGCAGGCCGGTAATCGTGAAATGCCCATCCGCATCCGACACCGCAAAGAATGGATTCTCCACCACGTTGAGGAACGCTTCCATCCACGGATGATTATTGCAGCGCACCGGAATCATGAGCTCCGGCGTCACCAGCGTCCGCTGCTCGCCCGAGCCGTTTGGAGGCTCGGAGAGATCGACCGTCTGGTTCGTGCTGATCGTCGGCGTCATATGCACGTTGTGCATGGTGTTGTCGCTGTTGGTGAATTTCACCGGCTGCCCGGCCATCACGCCAACCACATGCGGAATATACCGGCAGCCCTTCTGGTCGACGACCACCGGAGTCGACGAAGGCGCGTAAACCTTGTTGCCCAGCCCATCCTTCACATAAATGAAGACGTTCTGCAGCCCGCCGTCATGCGCCAGATACTGCTCGCTGTAGTTTGCATCGGCAAGGCTGCATGCCGGGTCCTGCCCCATGTCGATCAGCACCCGAGGCGGAGCCTTCTTCGCGAAATGAATCGTGCCGCTGATCGTTCCCGCCGTGCTCGGATCGATCGTCACATAGGTCTTGGCTGCGCCCTGATCTCCCCCGCTGCTTGCCGTCTTCCTGCAGCCCGCCCCGGCAAGGGCGAGCGTGCAGAGAGCTATTCCCAGTGTTCGTTTCATCGACATTGTGATCTGCCCATCTCCATTTCAGGTTGTCCTGCTGTGGGGGAGCAAAACTTTACGCCGTGGCCAGGGCCGCAATGACTGCATCGGCAAAGGCGCTGGTGCCCGCCGTCCCATGCACGTCCCGCGTCAGCGTCTTCTTCTCGATGTACACCTGCTCCAGAGCCTTCTGCAGGCGCTCGGCCGCGTTCGTCTCATCGATGTGATGCAACATCAGAATCGCCGATTGCAGCAGCGCCGTCGGATTCGCAATGTCCTTGCCCGCAATATCCGGAGCCGAGCCGTGCACCGCCTCGAAGATCGCCGCATCCGTGCCCAGATTCGCGCCCGGAACCAGTCCCAGCCCGCCCACGAACGCAGCGCAGAGATCGCTCACAATATCGCCGTAGAGATTCGGCAGCAGCAGCGTGTCGTACTGGTAAGGATTCGTCACCAGCTGCATGCAGGTGTTATCGATGATGTGCTCGCCGTACGTGATATCCGGATATTCCTTCGCAATCGTCCGCGCGCACTTCAGGAACAGCCCGTCCGACATCTTCATGATGTTCGCCTTGTGAATCGCGTGAACCTTGCGCCGGCTGTGCTTGCGGGCGTATTCAAACGCCCACTTCGCAATGCGCGTCGAACCCTTCTCGGTGATCACCTTCAGTGATGTCATCACGCCCGGCACCACCTCATGCTCCAGGCCGACGTACTCACCCTCGGTATTCTCGCGAACGATGATCAGGTCCACGCCCGGATACCGCGTCTCCAGGCCAGGCAGATTCTTGATCGGCCGGAAATTCACATACAGCTCGAACTTCTTGCGCAGCGCCACGTTGATCGACGTGAAGCCGCCGCCCACCGGAGTCGTCACCGGCCCTTTCAGCGCCAGCTTGTTCCGCTCGATCGATTCATAAAGCGCCTTGGGAACGTACTCGCCCTGCTTCTCGAACGCCTCCGCGCCTGCCGCAAAGGACTCCCATTCGAACTTCACACCGGTCGCCTCCAGAATCCGGACAACCGCGTTCGTAACCTCAGGCCCAATCCCATCTCCGGGGATCAGGGTAACTTTGTGCGTCTTCTGTGTCGTATTAGTCATAATCTCAATCTTTGGCTAAGAAGCGGTCAGCTAAGAAGCGGCCAGCCAAGTCCCGGTCGGCTAAAAAGCGGTCAGCGGGATTGCTGTGAGTAATGGCGACCTCGGCTCTTCGCGTTTTGGTTCTCAACATCAAGCCGCTCATCATGGTTCACACCCGGATAAGGTCTTGCGGCCGGCCTTGCCCCTGGCCGCACTATCGCTGGCCGGACTTCAGCTGACCGGTTTATCGCCGGCCGGAGCTTAGCCACCCGCCCCTCAGCCGCTCTTCCTCTGCTCTTTAGCCGTCAGCAGCTGCTCCAGCTCTTCCTTGAACTCGCGCACATCCTTGAAATCCCGATACACGCTGGCGAAGCGGATATACGCAACCGTATCCAGATTCTTCAGCCGGCTCATCAGCAGCTCGCCAATCTCGCTCGTCGTGCGCTCGCGCTCCGCCGACTCCGTCAGGAACGACTCCGTCTCATCGACCAGCGTCTCCAGCGTTCCCGCCGACACCGGCCTCTTCTCGCACGCATGCAGCAGCCCGGACAGCACCTTCTGCCGCTCGAACTTCTCGCGGCGGCCGTCCTTCTTTACAACCATGTAGGGGATCTCGTCGATACGCTCGTAAGTGGTAAAGCGCTTGTTGCAGCGCTCGCATTCCCGCCGTCTGCGTATCGAATCGGCTTCTTTGCTCTCGCGCGAGTCAACCACCCGGTCTTGCGCAAACCCGCAGTAAGGACACTTCATTTCGTATGATTCGATTCTACCAGCGGCTCCGCATGCCCCCGCGCACTGTCACTTGAGGATCGAGCCCAAATCCCGCCTCGAGTGCAGGACATGCATAATCTCGACACTCGCATCCGTGACGCGGTAGAGAATCATATATTGCCCGACGGAAAAACTCTGATAGCCGGCGCGCAGACCGTGACGACTGCGGCCCACCGAGGGATTGTGTGCGAGAAGCTCGAAGTACCGTAGCAGGAGGTCGAAAAATCGATCGGCCGCGTCGCTGTCAGCAGTGATGTCGTTCCGCATCTCGAGCATGTCCACGCGTGCACGTCGGGCAAGGCGGTAGTTCAAGCGCTGATTTCGGTCGGGTGAAGACGACGCGCCTCCTGCTTCAACTCCTTCGCCAGCTCCGGCAGCGTCTCATCGGAGTGCTCCGTGAATCTGCCCTCTTTCAGATCCGCCTCCGCCTCATCGAGAGCCGCCAGAATCTCCATCCGGTTACGCTCGCGCTCCACCCAGATACTGAGAGCCTGCTCGACAGCGTTCTCCGGATGACTCAACCGTCCGCTGGCAATGGCCTCGCGGACGAACGCCTCCTGCTCCGGGGTCAGGTGGATCTCCATACCCAGAGGCTACCCCCGGGCTCCAAGAGAAACAAGACCCCACAGAGAAACAAGAGAAGATCTGCATCTCCTCTTGAGATAAACTCCCCACCGTAACCCGCAGTTCGCTCTTACGCCGGGAACTTTCCCGCATCCAAGGAAAACATGGCCACCAGAGAACGCTCCATCGTCAAAGGCGCACTCGCAGGTCTCATCGGCGGACTAGCCGGCGCCGGCGCCAAGGTCCTCGCCGAAAAGCTCTTTCCGCCGCGCATCCAGGGACAGACCCCCCCGCCCATAGTTCTCGCCGAGCAGGTCGCCGGACACCCCCTGCCGCCCCCCCAGCAGCATGCCGCCATGCACAGCATTCATTGGGGATTTGGAGCCGCAGCCGGAGCCGTCTACGGCGTGCTCGTCGAATACGAGCCGTCGCTCAGCGCCTGGAAAGGCGCAGCCTTCGGCCTCACCCTGAACAAGATCACCCACGAATCCGTCCTACCCAAAATGGGACTAGCCGCAGCCAAAGAAGACCAGCCCACCCAGGAGCGCATCAGCGAATGGGTCACCCACGCCATCTACGGAATCTTCACAGACACCGTCCGGCGGGCGGTAAGGAAGCAGCTGTAAAAGCGGGCGACGAAGAAACGGGCGGCTGGCAAAGCGGGCCGCTAAAGTACGGATAGCTATAAAGCGGACGGCTGCCCGAACAGGCGGCAAAAAGAACTCACGCAAACCGAAGATGTCATCCTGAGCGGAGCGCAGCGAAGTCGAAGGACCTGCTGTTTGCTCAACTCCAACCAAAGCCGGCAGAAAAACCGCGTCCTACTCCGCCAGAGGAGCGGTAAGCGCCTCCACCCCGGCATGCTCGCTCTCTTCCGACACATTCTTCAGCGATACATGCTCCACGCGCGCCCACACCAGCCCCAGCGGAATCACGCTCATGAACGTGACCAGCAGCAGCACCGCCCCGCATCCCAGTGCCGGTTCAGCGGCCACATGGAACAGAGCCTGCATCGCCGCCGTGGTCAGGCCGATTTGCGTAAACCATCCGATAATCGGCAGCTGCAGTAGCGACGACCCCATGCTCGCCGCCATCAGCAGCATGCACTTGGCCAGCGTCATATCCGCCAGCTGCGGAGACGCCACAAACGCCCGCGTCGCCTCCAGGTAAGCGAAGGCAATCAATAGCCAGTGCACCAGCGAGAGGACCACCACCTGCAGAAAATCTCCGCCGGACCCGATCACATTCAGCCCGTCGCGGAAGCCGAGAATCTTCTCGTTCGCCGCCTCGCCCAGCTTCTCTGAAAACAGCCCGAGCGTCTTGCCCACCGCCGCGGCAACCGCCTTGCCCGCAACCCGCGCCAGAATCGCGAACGTGGCCAGCACCACCGTAGCCAGCAAGCCGCCCAGCGCCGCCTTGTGAATCAGGTCAGGACGCGGCAGGCTCGCCCGGTCCGGCGAAAACAGCAGCACCGTCGAAAAGATCAGCGCCACGGTGCCTAGGTCGAACATCCGCTCCACGGTATAGACCGCAACCTGCGAGCTCAACGGAAGCTGCGTCCGCTTCGACACAAGGTAAGGACGCACCAGGTCCGCCAGCCGTCCGAACAGCGCAACCGCCGTAAAGCCGATCACCTGCGACCCGACCAGATGCAGCGGAGAAACCTTCTTCGTAGGCCGCAGCAGCACCGACCACCGCACCGACCGAACGCCGTAAGCCGTCCAGATCAGCGCCACGCCCAGCCCGATCTTCCGCCAGTCCGCGAGCTTCAGTTGTTCCAGAAACACCCGCCAGTCGAAATGGATGCGATCGCGCGCCACCACCACGATCACCACGATGGCAATTGCGAGCACAAGCCACAAGATCCAGCGTTTGTTCTTCAAAAGTCCGTCTCCCCAAGGCATAGATAAAGGTCAGAAAGTGACAGCAAATGCGTACGGGAACTGCTTTATTCGACGCTTATATAAATTCTCGGTCGATTGTCGGGTATACCGATCTGATGTACCGAATTTCGATCTGGCGTAACGATTTGTTTCTCGATCTGGTGTACCGATCTAAGGATGCGCGCTCGCCACCTGCGTGACAACCGTCACCCGGCTGCGCTGTCTCGCCGCAATCCGTCGGTTGAATTCATGTATCACGCGCGCCACATAAGCCCGCGTCTCGCGATACGGTGGAATTCCGTGCCACCTGTCCACCGCGGCCGGTCCCGCGTTGTAGGCCGCCAGCGCCAGCGCCAGATTGTCGTGGTACCGCTTGAGCAGGCCGTCGAGATAAGCCGTCCCGCCGCTCACATTCTGGCCGGGAGCGAACGAGTCGCCCACACCCAGCTCAGCCGCCGTGCCCGGCATAAGCTGCATCAGGCCTCTGGCTCCCGTCCGGCTCACTGCATGCACCTGGCCGCCGCTCTCCTGCTTCACCACGCTGGCCAGCAGATCCACATCCAGATCATGCGCCTGCCCCGGTTTGGTCAATAGCTGGTGCAGCTCGCCATCGCTCAGCCTGTTCGCGGGAGCCACAGCCGCCGCGGAGCTCTTCGCGCCCGTTTTAACAACAGGCAGATCCACATGCTCGCTTCCCGCAATTTCCGCTGCGCCGACCTCAACGAAATTCGTGCCATCCAGGTACAGGCGCACCCGGTCGCCGTCTGCCACGCGGTGATCGCACATCATGTCGAAGCCATTGGTCAGCGTGATATGCTCCGCCGCCCGAGCCTTCGGGGTCGACAGCAGGAGGGCCGGCAGAACCGCCATCCCCATCCCTGCGAGAGCAATTTTTTGGCAAAATCCCGCCATCACGGCCACTCTACCATGCCGGGACAGCCCTTCGATGCTGCTTCCTGTTAACACTTTTAGGGCAGACTCCTGTCACCAGACTGGACGCCGATCGACTCCAGCACGCTCTCCAATATTTGCGCCACGCCGTCCTCGTCGTTCCCCGGAGCGATCCGCCACCCCATCTGCTCCGCCATTATCACCAGGTCGGGAGCACCATTGGCCATCACCACCGGCTGCCCCGCAAAGCGCAACATCTCCAGATCGTTGAAGTTATCCCCAATCGCCATCACCGACCGCCGGTCGATCCCGCGCCGGCGCGCCAACCGGTCCAGCGCGACACCCTTGGAGCATCCGGGCGGCAGAATATCCAGGATCGTTAAATCTCTCCCCGGATACTCCGTCCGGTGCATTTCGATCTTCCGCGAAATCTCGCTTGCCGAGAGCCACAGCTCCGCGCGCTGCATCTCCGCCACCGTCCCGCACACCATTCCCTGAACCGGAGCCTCGCCCGAATCGAAGGCCCGCTCCAGCGGTCTAACCTCTTCAATCCAGGCTTGATTCGCCTTCACCCAGACAGAAATTCGCGCACCCACCTGCTCCATCGACTCCAGAACCAGCTCGCCCGGCCCCTCCCGGTCGAAGGTGAATACGGTAGTCGCGCCAAACTGCCGCAGGATAGGGCAAAGCTCACGGGCCGTCTCCACCGGCAGCGTAAACCGGTCGATCCGCTCACCGCCCAGCACGGGCGTCCCCAGCGTCCGAGTCACCGTCCCATTCGAGGTGATCATCACCGTCGCCGGCTTCAGGCCCACCGGATGAATCAGCGGAACCGAATACGCCTGCCGCCGCCCCGTGGCAATCACGATCTCGACGCCGGCAGCTTCCGCCTCTAGCAAAGCCCGCCGGTTCCGGAGGCTGATTTCCTTACCCACGGCAGGCAAAAGCGTCCCATCAATGTCGATTGCAACCAGCTTTACCGGAAAAGTCATTTTTTCTAGTTTACGGGAAGGGAAGGAACGATCAGCGATAACCGACGGGAAATGGGAGGTCCCCCAGGCGATCCACGGGGCGGGTCACATCTCCGCAGCCCAATCCTCAATGGGCAGGCCGGGAACAGAACGAAAACCGCTGTCGTGGGTAACCACAGTCGCTTTCAGTGCGAGAGCGTGGGCGGCGATCTGAAGGTCATAGGGGCCTAATGGTTTGCCCATTGCCTCCTGGGCAGCGCGAAGGATCCCGTATGCCTGTGCAGCGGTATAGTCCCAGGTGTAGACGGAAAGGTTGGCTAGAAACAGGTCGATGGCTTTCCGGCGCTGGGGACTGGCTCCAGCTTTTTCTAGCCCGTACAGGATCTCGCTGACCGTGATGATCGAAACGCAGGCCTCGCGGTCCTTATGGAGTTGCAGGGCCTCGAGGCGGGAGCGGGCAGCCGGGGAGCGTCCCTTGATGATGAAACTGACCATGTTGGTGTCCAGCAGGTAAATCAAATCGCTTCCCGTTTCTCAGCTGTTCCCTGGGCGCGGCCCTCCATAAAATCATCCGGAAACTCGGCCGCATCAAGTGCGGCAAATATCTCCTCCCAGCGTTTCGGGGCCGACGACAGGATCAGATCGCCGCTCTCGGGATCGCGGCGGACGTAGACCTCATCGGTGGCGAAGCGAAACTCGGCTGGTATGGTCACGTGCTGGCTCCGGCCACTCATGAAGACGCGGGCTTTAACGGATGTTGACATCGAAGCGACCTCCTGCTGTATAGCATAGCTGGGTAGCAAGCTATGCGGCAAGCATAGATTCATCCAGACCGGCTCTCGTAGGACCGATGCCTGCACGTGCCAGGGCTCAGGCCAACACAACCGCATCTTGCTCGCCTACTTATTAGTCCTGCCCCACTACACCGGCGTAATGATCCCGCCCACCGGGCTCCGTTCCGGCAGCTTCTTTTCCGTCCCCGGCCGCTTCAACCCCATGGCCTCGGCAATCATGTCCACGTACTTCAACCCGGCGCCGGTGTTAAACAGCACCACCCGGTCCGAAGGAGAAAGAAATCCCGTCGCAATCAGATGATCGTAGGCCGCCGTAGCCGCCGCACCCTCCGGACAGAGCAGGAGTCCCTCATGCCGAGCCCAGTCCAGCAGGGAACCAAGAATCGCCTCGTCATCGACATCGATGACCGTCCCGCCCGACTCCCGCACAATGTCCAGAATGATGTAATCGCCGTAAGGCTTCGGAACCCGCAGCCCCGCCGCAAACGTCGCCGCATTCTCAAACATCTTCGAAACCGCCGCACCCTCGCGATAAGCCTTGGCCACCGGAGCACACCCCGAAGCCTGCACAGCAATCATTTTGGGACGCTTCCCCGGCTTAACCCATCCCAGCGCCTCCATCTCCTCGAAGGCCTTCCACATGCCGATCAGCCCCACGCCGCCGCCAGTCGGATAAAACACCGCATCGGGATACTCCCACCCCATCTGCTCGACCAGCTCATAACCCATCGTCTTCTTGCCCTCGACGCGAAACGGCTCCTTCAGCGTCGACACATCGAACCAGCCCTCGGCCTCCTTGCGTTCGGCAACCATCCGCCCGCAATCGGAGATCAGCCCATCCACCAATGTCACGTGCGCGCCATACGCCATGCCCTCGAGGTAATTGGCAAAGGGCACATCCTTCGGCATAAAGATATGCGCCTCGATCCCCGCCGCCGCAGCGTAAGCGGCCAGCGCGCCAGCCGCATTCCCCGCCGAAGGAGCCGCCAGCTTCGTCAGCCCATAATGTCTTGCCATCGAAACCGCAGCCGACATGCCCCGAGCCTTGAACGCGCCCGTAGGATTCGTCGCCTCTTCCTTGACATAGAGGTTTGAATAGCGCTGGCTCCGCAGCATCGGAGTCCATCCCTCACCCAGCGTCACCGGCTCCACATCCGGCAGGACTGCTGAATACCTCCACATGCTCTGCAACCCGCCCGGCTCCGGCTGCGCAGCATTCCGCTTCACAGCCTCCAGGTCATAACGAACATAAAGCGATCCCGCACAATGAGGGCAAACCGTCTGCGGAACATCGGCAGACACATGCTGGTGGCAACGAGAGCATTCGAGCGAAGTAATAGCAGCCATTCTTCCAGCCTACTAAAAACGATCGGACGCCCAGATGAGAAAAGGCCCCGGAGAGTCACTCCGGAGCCTTTTTCTACTAAGTATCGCCAGTAGCTGGCACACCATCTGAGAATGAATTCAGCTTACGCCGAACCTCCATCACCGTCCAACACATTTCGGTTGCAGTCGCTGCGGAGGGCAGGAGATTCGAACTCCCAGAGCTGACTAGGCCCTGCAACCATTTCTCAGACGGCGTCCAGTACCTACTGGAAATACCCTCCAAACGATCCATCTGATGATCAAAACTTATCTCGGCCTTTCCGCAGTCTCGACAGTAAACGTCCGAGCAACATGACAAAAGTTTTTTGCTCGTTCCGAATCGGTCCAAATTTCACGCGCGCGAGAACTGGGATTCCACAGTCGTCCGACGTATCTCTGTGGCGAGGAGCATCATGTGCGGCGAAGGCGCGAACGCCTGGACGGCCAGTCCTGCTCTATCATGGCCTCGGGCTTTCATTCACCACCGAAGGCCGACTTCCTCCAAGCTGGAATCGAATGATGAATTGGAAAATGCAATTCGGATGCACAGCCCTGCTCGGGCTGACGCTATGTGGAATCGCCAACGCCGCTGACAAATCCACGAACGCGATTGGCCCGCAGTGGATAGGCACCTGGGCCGCATCACCCATGGAGATGAAGATCGACGATCCTGTCGCCAACTCCACCTATCGCAACATCGTCCACATCAGTCTCGGCGGAGACACCCTCCGCGTCCAACTCACCAACGAATTCGGTACCGACCCGCTGAACGTCGGAGCCGCCCATCTCGCCCTTAGCGCCGGAGAAGGGAAGACCCAGCCCGGCACCGACCATTCCCTCACCTTCAACGGCCGTCCCACCGTCACCATCCCCGCCGGAGCCTTCGTCCTCAGCGATCCCATCCCCCTGCAGGCCGCGCCCATGGCCGATCTCGTCATCAGCGTCTATCTTCCCGACCAGACCATCGCCAGCCCCACCTGCCACGAGTTGGGAACCTCCACCAACTACATCGCATCCGGCGACGTCACCGCCGCTCCGTCCCTCGACAGCCCAAGGACGATCAAGTCCTGGTGCTTCGTCAAAGGCATCGACGTGCGCACCTCCGACAAAAATGCCGCAGCCATTGTCACCTTCGGCGACTCCATCACCGACGGCGCCGCCGCCACGCCCGACGCCAATCATCGCTGGCCCGACTATCTCGCCCAGCGGCTCCAGGCCGACAAGAAGACCGCGAATCTTTCCATCGTTAATGAAGGCATCAGCGGAAACCGCCTCCTCTATGACCGCGCGGGACCCAACGCCGTCGCTCGCTTGGACCGCGACGTCATCGCCCAGAACGGCGTCAAGTACCTCATCATCCTCGAAGGCATTAACGACATCGGCCGCATCCCCAAAACCGGCGACCCCGAAAGCTCGGTCACCGCGCAGGACATCATCTTCGCTTACACCCAGCTCATCACCCGCGCTCACCAGCACGGCATCAAGGTTTACGGCGCAACTCTCACTCCCTATGTGGGCGCCGGCTACGCCTCGCAGCGCGGAGAAGAGGTCCGGCAGGCCGTCAATCAATGGATCAGAACCGGCGGCGCCTTCGATGCCGTCATCGACTTCGAAAAAGCCACTCAGGATCCCAAGAATCCCTCCATGTTCCTGCCCGCATACGAACACGGAGATCACCTTCACCCCAATGACGCAGGCTACAAAGCCATGTCCGACTCCATCGATCTCAAACTCTTCCACGAAAAATGAGGCCTGCATCCTGCGCTTCACACCGCGCATCGGAAGAACGATGCCGGGTGAAGCGCCATGAGAACCGTTAGCCCTCGGTTAGTAAACGGAAGAGCGTTTCGCCGGACTAACATCACTTGCTTGTGAAAGAGTGGTGCGGACTGGTTTCGAGGAGGCGCGTGTGCGTCAACAACGGAAGCTGGCATTCTTATTGATCGCTTCATTTTGGCTTTCCGCGTATGCATGCGCGCAGACTGATTCATCGCCGCATAAAGTCCAGATGGTCACGGTCGAACCGGGCGTCCAGCTTGAAGTTCTGGATTGGGGTGGCTCCGGAAGGCCTCTTATCTTCCTGGCCGGGGCTGGAGATACGGCGCATCGCTTTGACAACTTCGCTCCACAGTTCATCAAGCAGCATCACGTCTACGGTATTACGCGGAGAGGATTTGGCGCATCCGGCAGTCCTGCACCGATCAATGGCAACTATTCAGCGGACCACCTCGGCGACGACGTGCTTGCGGTGATGAAGGCGCTTCACATCGACCGTCCTGTGCTGGTCGGGCACTCGATGGCAGGCGAGGAGCTTAGTTCGGTCGGCAGTCGCTTCCCCGATAGGGTTTCCGGGCTTATTTATCTCGATGCAGCGACCGACTTCGCCCTCGATGATCCTGAGCACCCGCTCCTTGCAGTCGAGATGAACGACATCAAAAGACGCATCGACGAGATCGAAGCCGGTGGGGTGGATGAAAAGAAGAAGCTGTTGGAACTCGAGGCTGCTGTTGCAAGGTTCGAAACCGTTCTTCGCCATGACAACGCGGAAGTAGCCAATATGCCGCCACTACCGCCTCGTTCGCCAATCAGCGCGGCGCTCAACTTTGGCATGCAAAAGTGCACCAGCATTCCTGTTCCCGCACTCACCATCTATGCTTGTCCGCACAACTGGGACCGCTTACCGGATAGCGCTCGCAAAACTGCTTTGATTGCCGACGACAAAGCACGCTGCACCGCCTGGGCAGATAATTTTCGTCGTGGCGTGCCGAGCGCCCACATTGTCATGATCCCGAATGCCGATCACTATGTATACCTAACCGACGAAGCCCAGGTCGTTGCCGAGATGAATGCGTTTCTTGCCAGGCTTGAGTGAGCGAAGACCGGGAAGCTCCTCTTCAAGAAACCGGAACCTTACTGACGCCGGTCAGCAGCTGATTCATCAGTAAGCCCTCAGAAGTCGGCTTCTCGTCAGAGATAGGCTTGGTGATGACAAGCGCGTTTGAGGACTTATCTTTCTGATCGCCCCCAAACTTGCTTGATAAGCGCATTGGCTTAAAGGCAACAGTCGAGTTAAGGTCACTTATCCGGATAGGCGACTATTCGGATAAGTGACCAGGAGCACAGTATGTCGCGCATGGCGATGGTCGAACTTCAACTTCTCACTTCGCCTGAGCCAACTCCGCAACAACTGCGGCAAGTTTATCGAGTATCTCGATCCAGCCCTCCATCTGACCGCTATTTTTCGCGCTCTCCATGGGTTCATTTCCAATGTGGGTGAGTCTCGTCTGGCCGTTCCCGAGATCCTCAAAGATGGTCACGTCGTAAGCACCGTCTATGGCCTCTTGTTCAATTCCTAATTCCGCAGGGTCAATCTTGTTTCCCTTCGAGTCGGAAAAGTACATGGAAGAAACGATCTTCTCGTACGGAACAATCTCGTGGTATTCAACCGCATTCCAGCCCTCCTGCCCATCCGGCGCTCTCATGCAGCAGAGGAGTTTTCCTCCGACGCGAAAATCCATCTGACAAGCGGGCGCAGTAAAGCCCTTCGGTCCCCACCACTGCATGATGTACTGCGGGTCTGTCCACGCCTTCCAGACCAGCTCGCGTGGGGCATCAAAAATTCTTGTAACGACCATCCGCTCAATCTCGCTAACCGTGTTTTCTGTCATCTCTTCCCTCCTCTTTCTTCATTTGATTTACAACCACATTCAGCTTGTCTAAGCTCTCTTCCCAGAATCGGCGATAGCTGAAAGCCCAGTCGCTCACTGTCTTGATCGCCTCTGGCCTAAGCGTGCACACACTCTCTCGTCCGCGTTTCGTCTTGACGACAATCCGCGCCAGCACCAGATAGGCAATATGCTTCGAAATCATCTGCTGCGACAGCGGAAACGGTTCGGTCAATTGATGCACCGAGGCTGGCCCAATTGCGAGGCGTTCGATCATGGCCCGCCGGGTTGGATCGGATAAAGCTGCAAACGTTGTTCCCAATCTATCCACAACCACATAGTTGTGGATAGATCGATGAATGTCAAGCGCAATTTGCGCTCCCCGATTGCTGCTCCTGATCTCTCATTGTGACGAGTGGGAAATCTCCACCCCATTCACCCAGGACGGGTAAGTAACGACAAGTCGTCTTGTCGTCATAAATCTCTGACTGACGGGAATCGCGTTTGCCGGGAGTAATCTTTCAACAATCGAAAGCAGTCTGAAACGATTGCCATCAGGGAGGTGCATAGCGTGAACTTTCCAGCTGTCGCGCTCATATTCTCGTCTGTACTTGCGATTGCATTTAGTCCAAGCGTCGCGCAGACCGGGATTTTTTCAGCGGGACAGAGGCATCTGTACCTCCACTGCGAAGGTCAACGACACGGCCCCGCCGTAATTCTGGACGCGGGTCTCTTTCGAGACTCGACGGATTGGAAGCTCGTTGTACCGGATATTGCGAAGTTCACGCAGGTGTGCGACTACGACCGCGAGGGACTCGGCAAAAGCACGATCGATAAAGGTATCGAGCCGGAATCGGAGTGCATCGACGAATCAGTAGAAGACATCAGGCTTCTGTTGAAGTCGGTCCATGTTGCGCCACCCTACGTTCTTGTGGGCGCTTCCGGTGGCGGAATACGTGTCCGCAGATACACTCGCAATCATCCCGACGAGGTAGCTGGCCTTGTTTTCGTCGATTCAGCGCATGAGGAACAGATATGGAGATTCCAGGATATCGACCCGCGATCTGTGCAGGGTCCGCCCGCTGATCCGAACCGTGCGCACTGCGGCGGCATGTTGCCTACACACGGCGACCGACTGGTGTGGTACACCGAGAAACCGCTCATCGTACTGGAGCACGGTATCCCGTTGACGTTTGACGGCCCGATGGCTGAACACACCGCCGCGTTCAATACGGCGGTGGATGATATGGCGAAAGACCTCGCGAATCGGTCCTCTAAAGGCGAACTTCGCATCGCACACAAGAGCAATCACGAAATCATGTTGGACGAACCTGCTGTTGTCGTGAAGGCCGTTGATGATGTTTGGCTCGAAGGGCAGACCGCAACTCGTTAGTACCGATAGGTCGGCTTATCGGTACTAACCATGCGATGAACGAGTTATTCACCTGAAAGCGGCGCTATCGCTAAGTTCGTTTGCCCTGGATTTCAAACTGAGACACTACCCAACTCTTAGGTACTCGAAGGAAAATCCGGGTGCCCCATCCTTCGCAGCCTCATCGTGACGGGTGGGAGTCCGATAACGCCGCCGGCCGCGAGGCCACGTCACCGGAAGGGCCAATCCCGCGGTCGAATGTCGGCTTCTCTCCCATCTGGGAAACAGCGCTGAAGCGCGTCCGCGGAAACGCATCCGGATAATTCTTCTGAATGAACTCGACCATCTTCTCCCTCACAATGCAGCGCAGGTCGAACTGCCTGCTCGAATCCGCCGCGCTCAGCAGGCAGCGTATCTCCATGGTGTGTTCCGAGAGGTTCGTCACTTGCAGCGCGTTGACCCGCTTGTCCCACTGCGATGACTCCTGCAGAATCCGCGTGAACTCGTCGCGCAGCGCCTGCACCGGAATCGAATAATCCACGTACAGAAATGACGTCCCCAGCAAATCCGAAGTATTGCGCGTCCAGTTCTCGAAGGGCGTCTCGATGAAGTACGTCAGCGGAACCACCAGCCGCCGCTGGTCCCAGATCGCGACGATCACATACGTCGTCGTAATCTCCTCGATCCGTCCCCATTGCCCTTCCACGATCACCACATCGTCAAGCCGGATTGGCTCTGTCAGCGCGATCTGCATGCCGGCGAGAAAATTCGAAGCCGAGGTCTTCGCCGCCGTCGCCAGCACCAGACTGGCCAGTCCCGCCGACGCCAGCAGCCCCGCGCCGTAATGCCAGATCTGCGAATCGCGAAAGACCGAGAGCACCAGTCCCGCGTCCACCAGGATCAGCAGCGTGATAATCATGCGCCGCATGAGCTGCATCTGCGTCCGCGCCCGCCGCGCGCGCAGGTTATTCGAGACGGAGATGTCGTAGCGCAGCAGGAAGAAATCTTCCAGGCAATAAACGAGCGCGACCATCAGCCATCCCAGCGCCAGGAACCAGATGACGGCCAGCCCCTTCTGCAGAATCTCCAGGTAGTGCGCCGGAAGATCCACCAGGGGCAGGACGATGCCGAGGCCGGTAAGGACAATCAGAGCCTGAGCCGGACGACTGATTCTTTTAACGATCTGCAGTGTATGGCTGTGGGTATTGATGTTCGTGGCCTGCCGCAGCCGGCCCAGCATGCCCGTGAGGATGCGGCGAGCGTAAGCACTCACCGTGACCGCGATAATCAGGACGATGATACCGATCGTCCAGTCGCGATCGTGCGCGTGAAGAATCTGCAAAATCCAGGGGGACATCTCTGAAAGGATGCGCGTCCTACTTTAGAGGTTTGAAAATCGGCGCAGCTTTCACCGCCTCTTCAAACTCTGACAGCCGCCGGCTTTGAAGTAAAAAATGCCGCCGCCAGGCACAGCGCGATCACGATCTCGACAATCACCGGCGCCAGAAAGAAGTGCTCATAGGAGTTGACCGCGAACACCAGGTAGCCCGCCGCAAACACCGCGTAAATTGGACGCAGGCGCCATGAGTCATTCCTCGCGAGCGAACTCAGCACCCAGAAGACTACGGCGTCCACGGTCAGGAAGATGCTCACACCCAGCCCCATCCCCATGTAGAAATCCCAATAGCTTCGCATGTTCCCCATGAGAAGAAACTGGTTCGTCTTCATCGCTGTAACCGCCGCCAGTTGGGGGCCCGGCTCCGGCGAGCCGTAAACGCCCCCAATGGTGTGGAGCAGCGCATGAATCAGGGTAAGCACCGCCGCCACGCGCAGAAAGACGACCGGCCTCACGCGTCCGCCGCCTTCGCATATAGGGCCAGAATGTGGCCCCACGCACCCGGACCGTCGAACAGCTCGCGAAGCTGCTCATAGCCTTCGCCATGCCGCTCCAGCTTGCTATGCTCCAGCTCGACCAGCGTCGTTTCCGGCCCCTCGGCCGTGAATCGAATCTCGACCTCGCTCGCCTTGGCCATGTCCGGATCGGCCGTCCACTCGGGCCGATCGTGTCCCGGCCCTACGTGCCATGAGAAGGTCACCCGATGCGGTGGATCCCACGCCAGCACCGTGCCCCAGTCGCACAGATCGCCCTCGGCATTTCTCTCATACCACCGTCCCCCGACGCGCGGCTCTACAAAGATCGCCTCGAAGGGAGTGCTCCCGATGTGGTGTGTCGCCGGCCACCACGTCTCCATCTGCTCCACGAACACCGAAAATGCGCGCTCAATCGGAGCCTGAACGCGCACGCTCTTGCGAACTACCGCCGCTTCCACCGTTCTGCTCATGTTTTTCTCCTGTTTCGGGGGATTGTCCGGGTGAGGATTGGGGCGATTCCGCCGCCTTCTGAAACGCACTCAGGGCCTGCTCCCACACCTGCTCGAAGTGCGCCCGCAGACGGGCAATACCCTCGGGATTGAGCTGGTAAACCCGCCGCGTCCCCGCCTTGCTGTCGGTCACCAGCCCTGCCTCTTTGAGCACCCGCAGATGCTGCGAGACCGCCGGCCGGCTGACCGGCAGGATTCCCGCCAGCTCATGCACCGCCATCGGTCCGCCCGTCAGCTTCTGAAAGATCGCCATCCGGGTACTATCGCCCAGCGCATCCAGTCCGGCTTGAAGGTAAGCGTCCACTTACCGTAAGTGATAGCTTACCGATGTGAGGTTGTCAACGGGGAAAATGCAATCCTCTGCCAGGCTGTCAAGAAAAACTTCCGAAGAGAGCCTGTATCTGTCTCATTCTAAGGAGGAATGAAAGTGACAGACGGGCAGGGAATTAAGTCCGCGCTAGATAAAATGGAAATAGGGACGGAAAAGAGGGATCTCGTCCGGGCCGGCATTTAGGGAAAAAACCTAAACCGAACAGAATGAAACAGTTACCGGCGAGCTCAACAGAATCAAACACTTACCGCGCCTAATGTGCAAGTCGAATGGAATGAAACACTTCCCGAGCCAGTAAAAAAGGGGGGTGAGGTGCATGCGGAGAAAAAAATCCTCGGGCAAGGCCCGAGGATTCGGTTACTTCTCGATCTCCACGCCGCGCCAGAAGGCAATGTATCCCTTGAGGTTACGAGCGGCGGGTTTGGGGTCCGGATAATACCAGGCAGCGTCCTGATTCTCCTGCCCGTCGATCATGAGCGAATAGTACCGCGCCTGCCCCTTCCACGGACAGGTCGATGTGGTCGAGCTGGGACGCAGATATTCGCGATTCACCGAGCTCTCGGGAAAGTACAGATTGCCCTCAACTGTCTCATATGTCTCGCTTTCCGCGACAACTTTACCGTTCCAGATTGCCTTTGCCATTCCAGTTCCTTCTTCTCCAGATTGCGACACTTCACATTAGCAGATGCAGCAGCCCGCGTGCAGATGCAGCGGGCAGGAATTCGCCCGCGAATCCGGAAGCCGAACCCGGAACGGCACCTCTTTTTTTGCGATGGATTCCCGCTCGGTTTACCGGGAATTTAACGGTGCGGCCGGTTTCTGGCCGCCAAGGCAGCCGACCGCCGGGCGGGCATCCCCAGCGTCATCCGGTCAACCCGGGCCTGCGCGTCCGGAAACTCCTCGACCACCCGCTGCACCTTGGCCAGGAAGTTCGGATGCTTCTCCCGGATCGCCGGCAGCAGCGGCAGGAATTTGGCGTAAAGGAAAAAGGGCTCGTTATTGCAGTCCAGGAAAAGCTCCGCGTTCAGTGCGCCATGCAGCACGAAGGCCGCCGCCATCTCCCAGTAGCTCGAGACCTGGCGCAGCCAGTTCCAATCCTGCGAACCGACGGCTTCCAGAATATCCGTAACTTCCTCGGCCGTGTCCGGAAAGAACTCTGCAACCACCCACTCCCGGGCCTGACGCATCACGTTCTCGGTGCGCAATTGATACAGCTTGAGGATC
>Ga0210388_10001082_pt1 | contig 21691 bp, 13 predicted proteins | sample IncBWC19OmetaG_FD_155485 | JGI IMG/M metagenome (GOLD analysis project Ga0210388, IMG submission 155485) | Forest soil microbial communities from Barre Woods Harvard Forest LTER site, Petersham, Massachusetts, United States - Inc-BW-C-19-O ... | reverse complement strand
GCTGCCTGCGTTGTGCGTGTTACCCTACGCCGTGCTCGCAGTCTGGCACAGCATGTTTCGTTGGCAGTGGTTCGCTTTGTACGCGGCTTTGCCGGTCGCGATGGCGTGGCTGTTGGCGCGAGCGGCCGGGGCTGATCCCGAGCAGCGCGGCAACTGGCGCGACGCTCTCATTCTTCTGACTCTGGGCCTGGCCGTGGACTTGCGCTGGTTCGATTCCGCCTGGCCCGCCGGCCTGCGCGGATTCGGCAATCTCCTGCTGGTGGACGCGGGTCTCTACGGATTTCTCGCCATACGCCAATTGAACGGGACCGGTTTCGACTTTCGCCTGCACTGGAGCGACTGGAAAAGCGGCCTGCGGGAACTCGCGTTTTTCGCTCCAGCGGTTCTGGTGCTGGGACTCGCGCTCGGTTTCATCCATCCCCATGCCAACCTACCCGCGGCCGGCAAGGCCGCTCTGACCTGGGCGGGCATCTTTATTTTCGTCGCCGTGCCCGAGGAACTATTCTTCCGCGCCTGGGTGCAGAACCTGCTCGAACGCCGGATAGGACAGCGCGCCGCCCTGCTGGTCGCCTCGGTTCTGTTCGGGCTATCGCACTTCAATAAGCGCTCGGCTACCTTTAACTGGCGCTACGTCCTGCTGGCTACCATCGCAGGCATTTTCTACGGCCGCGCCTGGCGCGAACGCCGCCGCGTCCCGGCCTCGACGATCACGCATACCTGTGTGGATTGGTTGTGGTCGCTGTGGTTTTGACGTTAATTTGCCGTGTACGTACACCACGGTACATACATTTGTAACATTGGGCGCTCCTAGAGCAAAAAACGGTCTGCGCCTCCCCTGAAATGCCCCGTGCGGAGCCGGAAACGGCCCTGGCATCGACGATCGCTGCCCGGGACGGAGCAATACTCGTCCGCATCAAAATAACGCGTCCTGGAGCCTGTCAGGGGCCCTCTACGACTTTTCAATCACTTACACCAGAACTCAATGACTTACGCAGAATCCGCCAGTTCACTGGGGATGAGCGGACGAAGAGTAACGCAGATATCCCAGCCCAACCCGCAGGTGGTGATGCAGTGCGTCGGGGACGCAGATGGCGAAGCAGAGCCCTAGCACTCCCTGTGCCAGGCCGAGAGCGTAAAGGTTCCGGTAGCGCCGGAACAACATGCACGACACCGCTCCCCACACCAGAGTCGCCGCCGTCAGCACCAGATTCGGCAGATGCGCCGTCGCGAACAGCACTGCCGCCAGGCCCACTGCCGCCTTCTCGCTGGCAAGCAGGCGGGTGAGTCGCGGCATGAAGTAATCGTTCAACAGGAATTGTTGGTACAGCGTCCACAACACATATCCGGAGATGTGCTGAAGGTCGGCTTGATACAAATGATGCAGCGTGCCCAGCCGCCTCGCGACAAGTATGCCGATGATGGCGACCACGATCGCCGCGGGAAGAATCCACAACGAAGCCGCCAGTCCGCGGCCGCCCAACCCAAGTTCGTTGAGACTGAGGCGTCGCGCCAGCACGATCGCCAGCGTTACGATCAGTGCCACCGGCGACAGAATGCGCTGCGGAAACGACGGCATCCACAGCACGAACAGGATCAGTCCATAGCCGAGAATCAGCTCTAGCAGATCGCGCGTAAAACCAGGCCCTCGGCGAGACATCAGGAAAGTATGGCACAGGCACCGAACCGAAGGCCCAAGAGCGAAGCCCCCAGACCGAAGCCCCGATCTCCTAGACCATCAACTCCGGCGTAGCCTCCAGCAGGCTGCGCGTATACGCGTGCGCGGGTCGTTCTGTAATCTGAGCCGTATCGCCAACTTCGACGATCTTTCCCCGATACATCACCGCAATGCGGGTCGCAAGATAGCGCACGACTGGCATGGAGTGCGAAATAAACAGGTAGGTCAGGCCGAAGTCGCGTTGCAGCTGCGCCAACAGGTTCACGATCTGCGCACCCACACTCACGTCGAGCGCGGAGACCGGTTCGTCGCACACAATAAATTTCGGCCGCAGCGCCAGAGCCCGGGCGATGCCGATGCGCTGCCGCTGGCCTCCGGAAAATTCATGCGGATAGCGCGAGCGCGCCGACTCGTCGAGACCGACGGCGCGCAACAGTTCGCCAACCCGCACGCGAACACTCCCGCCGGTGGAAGCCGATCCGCTTTTTGTTGCGACTGCGGCGTGACGCAAGTCGTGTCCTTGCGGATTCTGCTCGCCCCGACTTTGCCCTTCGATTCCGTGAATAAGCAGCGGCTCGGCGACGATGTCTTCGACCCGGAAGCGCGGATCGAGCGAGGCGAACGGGTCCTGAAAAATGATCTGCAAGTCGCGGCGCAGGCGGCGCATCTCGCCCCGGCTGGCCGCCAGCAGATCGCGCCCTTCGAAGCTGACTGAGCCCGTCGTAGGTTCGATCAAGCGCAGGATCAGCCGCCCCAAGGTGCTCTTGCCCGACCCGGACTCGCCGACCAGGCCAAGCGTCTCGCCGGCATGAATGTCGAGCGAAACCTCATCCACTGCGCGTACCTCGCCAGTTCGCTCGCGGTCCGCTTTGCCGCCAAACGGCGACACGCCCCGCGAAAACGTCTTCGTCAGATTGCGAATCTCAATCAACGCCATCGGGCGTACCTCGCAACGGCATCATGCGGTCATTTCAGATTCTAGAATTTAGAATAGCTCACCAATTCCAACTATCCCGCCGCAATCAGCGGCACCGCTGCCAGTGCGGCGAGCAAACCGATGAGCCGCCAGCGGCTGAAATGTTCTTTCAACACCAGGCGGGCCAACAGCACGGTCACCGCTGGGTAGAGCGATGTGATCACGACCGCCTCGTCGAGCCGCCCATGCTGGCTGGCATAGATGAACAGAGCGCTCGCGGTGATGTCGAGGCATCCGGCGACCATGCCGAGAGCGGCACGGGGACGGTCGAGTGAGAGTGGGGCGCGAACCACGATGACGGCCACCGCCGTCGCCGTTAGCGACCCGATACGTGAGACTGCGGCAATCCATGCTGGCGAGCCCGTCGCCTGGTGGACACAGAGATAGAATCCGGCGAAGCCAACGCCGGCCAGGGCAGCCATGCCGACTCCCGCAGGCCGGCCAGCCGCAGCGGTCGATGATTCGCTTGACGATCCGGTCGCCGAGCCGGCCCCCGATCCGCCTAATGGCTCGCTCGGCTTCCCATTCGTGGGCTCGGTCGCGGCACTCGCCGGCTCCGGCCGGGTAATTAGCCAGATGGCCAGGATGGCGAGCACGAACCCGCAGATCGTCCACCGGCTGGGCGCGCCTTCCATCGCAATGTCGACCAGCGTAGGGATGGCCGCTCCCAGCAGCGCCGCGATCGGCGCAGTGATGCCCATCTGCCCCAAAGCCAGAGCGCGATAGAAGATCGCGAGTGAAAATCCTCCGACCGCGCCCGCGGCTATCGCCCAGAGAATGCTCGCCAGGGAAGGGAACGCTCCGTGCAGCACAAGCGCAACCGCCAGCATCAGCACAAACGCGCAGACGTGCGAGAACGCGGTCAGGACGAAAGCATTGGCGCGCCGCGAACCATATCCTCCGGCAAAGTCCGATGTGCCCCAGAGAAACACCGACACCACGGCGTAGGCAGTGGGCGCGAATTGACTTGGGGAGGGCACGCCGGACGAGGGTAACACGCGCAGATTGCTGTCACTTGGAGCCCCGCCGTCGAATCCTGACGTTGAGCCCCGGACGCCTCGTCCGGGGAAGCAGCGCATCTGCTGACCGCAAGCACCCGTGACGTTGCCTGGGCGGACGTGGCGTCCGCTCCTCCACACTCGCTGCGTCCGGCCTCGCGTGTCAGAATTCGCTTCCGCACCCCCTCGGCACCGCTTTTCCGCGTGTTAGAATTTGGACCAGCGTTTTCTTGCGCGAACTCAGATTCTGAGGCCCCCGGGTTGATCGAACTGGCACCGTCGATTCTTTCGGCTGATTTCGCCCGACTGGGCGAGCAGGTGCGCGCCGCGGGTGAGGGCGGCGGCAGCGTCATCCATGTAGACATCATGGATGGCCACTTCGTGCCCAATCTCACACTCGGGCCGCCGGTGGTAAAGTCGTTGCGCAAGGTGACCGAGTTGCCGCTCGACTGCCACCTGATGATCGAGAATCCGGACGAGTTCATTCCTGCCTTTGCCGAGGCCGGGGCCGACTGGATGTCAGTGCATCAGGAAGCGTGCCGGCACTTGGACCGGACTTTGCATCTGATCAAGAGCCACGATTGCCGGGCGGGCGTGGTGATCAATCCGGCGACGCCGGTCGATACGCTGGAGGAAGTGCTCGAGATTGTTGACTACGTGCTGGTAATGTCGGTGAATCCGGGGTTTGGAGCGCAGAAGTTTATTCCGTCTACGCTGCACAAAATGCGGCGCTTAGCCCAGATTCGCGGACAACGCGGGCTGCATTACCGCATCGAAGTAGATGGTGGCGTGGGCCTCGACACAGTGGGAGACGTGGTGCGGGCAGGCGCAGAAATTCTGGTTGCGGGCAACGCCGTGTTCGGCAATGGCGATCCAAGGAAGAATGCTGAGGCGTTACTGAAGGCGGCCACCGAGGCTGCTTTGCAGAGAGTCTAAAAAATCAGGTTTCAAAGTTTCAAGGTTTCTGAGGTTTCGCGTCATCGTGAAACCCTGTCACTTTGTCGCTTTGCCACCTTGAAACATAGGAACTATGACAAATCAGTCACGTCGAATTCCGTCGATCGCGGTGCTGGGCATGCTGTTGGCGCTCACCGTCGCCTGCACCAACAAGAAGTCGGTGAACCCGCTGGCCAACATCGGCTCCAAACAGCCGGACAAGGTCCTGTTCGACAAGGCCATGGACGCCATGCGCCACAACCGTTTCGACGTAGCGCGCCTGACCCTGCAGACGCTGATCAACACCTATCCCGATTCCGAATTCGTCGCGCGTGCCAAGCTGGCGGTCGGCGATTCCTGGTACGCCGAAGGCGGAACGGCAGCTCTCGCTCAGGCCGAACAGGAATACGAAGATTTTCGGACGTTCTTTCCCAACATGCCGGAAGCGGCGGAAGCACAGCTTAAAGTCGCCAACATCCATTATCAGCAGATGGAAAAAGCCGACCGCGACTACACTCACGCCAAACGCGCCGAAGATGAATACCGCAGCCTGATCCTGGAATATCCCGACAGCAAGCTGCTTCCCGAGGCGAAACAGCGTCTGATGGAAGTGCAGGAAGTGCTGGGCGAGCGCGAGTTTGAAATCGGACGCTTCTACTATTTGCGCGAGTCCTATCCCGCGTCGATCGCGCGCCTGCAGTCGCTGGTGGAGCGCTATCCACTCTACAGCCGCGCCGACGAGGCGCTCTACCTGCTGGGACAGAATTACGAAGGGCAGATTGCGCGTCTGCGCGCCGCGCCGACCTGCGACGCCCACGGATTGCCGCGCGGTTGCGCGACCGAAGCCGCCAAGGCGAAATATATCGAAGAGTTGGGCAATCACGCGGCCGAGCAGTATGCAAAAATTCTGACCCGCTACCCGGTCATGGAGCGGTCCGACGACGCCAAGAGGCGCCTGGCCGCGCTGCACCAGCCGATTCCTCGCCCGACCAAGGCACAAGTAGCACAGAACCGTGCCGAGGAAGAGAGCCGACAGGAATCTACCACCATGCAGCGGTTGATGAGCGTCATCAAAAAGGGACCGGACGTGGCGACCGCGGCCAGAGTGGGCTCTCCGACCCTGGTCGATCCTACGCCCGTCAGCGCCCGCGATGTGGTTGGCCGAGAAGCCAGAACTGCGCTCGAGCCACCCCGCAAAGGCGGCTTGGGTATTGACATCGTGAAGCCGGAACAGCCGGGCGCGAATGAGCCGCCTCCAACCTCGGATTCGAGCACAGCCAATGCCACGCCGTTCGGCCAGCCAGCCGCCAACGCGCAGCCTCCCGCTGCCGACCCGAATGAGCTGAAACCGAATGCGCCCGCCGATCCCAACGAACTGAAGCCCATCGATAACGCCGGCGATCAAACGCCGCCTCCGCCGCCGCAAGTAAATGAAATCCGCTCTGGCGAGTCTTCTTCTTCTGCCACGGCCGCCGCTGATGGTTCAGCTCCCGCCAGCGACCAGGAAATCTCCAGCAGCAAGAAAAAGAAAAAGAAGGGGATGAAGAAGATCGTCCCGTTCTAGAAGACCAACTATCAGCTGTCGGCTCTCTGCGCAAACAAAAAGCTTGGGATTATAGACATTGAGCTCGGGATGAAATAGAAAATCGAGATGGCAAATTAAGCAGGAATGACACCTGCCGTCCTGCTTTTCCCGCTCCTTCCCCACCTGAAACCGGTTCCCGTCTCCACTAGGTGTTGGCCACTGGTAACCTGTTACTTCCCTTCTGGCTCATTGACTTACGTTGTGGGTCAGGTTACCTTCGCGATATCTCTCCTCAGAGGAAACCTTTGGCCAGGAAGATACTGCTCGCCGATGACAGCGTGACCGCTCAGAATATGGGGCGGAAGATCCTCGCGGACGCGGGCTACGAGGTCGTGACCGTCAATAACGGTTCCGCGGCCCTTAAAAAGATAGCCGAAATCAAGCCCGACATTATTATCCTGGACGTTTATATGCCCGGTTATAGCGGGCTTGAGGTGTGCCAGCGGCTGAAGGACGCGCAGGAAACCTCGCGCATTCCGGTACTGCTGACCGTGGGCAAACTCGAGCCCTTCAAGCCGGAAGAAGCCAAACGGGTTCGCGCCGAGGGCTACATCGTCAAGCCGTTTGAGGCCAGCGAGTTGCTGGGCACGCTGAGCAAGCTGGAAGACAAGATTGTGCCCCGCGCCGAACCCTCCAAGCCGGGGCGTTTTGCCCGCGCTAATGCCGCGCTTGACGAAGGCCGCTACGACAAGTCGATGGCGACCGAAGAGGATTCGGGGTGGAAGAATCGCATCGGGTTTCCCTCCAAAAAGAAAAAAGCCGCGGAAGATGAGGGCGACGAGTCAACCATCTATAACCCGGTGAACAAGGATCTGCGCACCGTGGTCGCGTCCAAGCCGGGCCACGGAGCGCGGGACACCAATGCCAATTCCAATAACGAAGACTCCCGCGTCGATCTGGGCGCACTAGCCCCTGAGGGCCTGCCCAAGGATGTGACTCCGGAGGAGATCGCCGCGCTGGCTGCGGCCGCCGCCCAGGTTAAGGGCAAGCTGGCGGATGATGGCGTGGTCGCCTACTCCGCTGCGGATGCGGTGACGGCGGAGATCAAAGGCGTCGAAGCGAAGGCGAAAGAAACGCAGACGTCGAAAGAAACAACCCAGCCTTCGGCCGAGCTGGCCAAGGAATCCCCGACCGAATCGGCGGCAACGTTCGCCGGCCAGAAGCTCGAAGAACCGGCCGCTGCGCCGACCGAAAAGCCTTTCGAAGTGGTGAAGGAAGCGCCGGGCACGTCCGTTCCCACGCCTGCCGACATGATGGCGGCGATTGCCGGCCTGGTGCCGGAAGTAGGAACGTCGGTCGATTCAAATTCCGGCAACGGATTCGGATCGCCCGCCGAGGCATCGTCTAAAACTTCTTTGAATCAGGCTGCAGACCGGCTGGCGGACGAGCCTGTGACCATGGCGATGGCCGCTGCCGCAGTCGGAGGTTTCGCTGCGACGCTATCGCGCTGGACAGCGGTTCCGGCGGCTCTGGCTCCCGACGAGATTGCGATTTCCCTGGAACACGAAATGCAAAAGGCGCACGCTGCCTTTGCCGCGGCCGAAGCTGCGCATACGAATTTCGTTGCACCCCCGGAGATTTCGGCGGCTGCCGCCGCTTCACCGGTAGAGTCCGCACCTCCCGCCGTAATTGCGCCCGAGTTCGCTGCACCCGTGTCTGCCGCGCCGGTGGCTGAGATTGCTCCGCACGAAGCGCCGAAAGACACAGCGCCGAGTGAGCCCGCGCCCAGCGGAGCAGCGCAGAGCGAAGTCACGCACAGTATGAATGCGGTGACCAGCGCTGCGACCGAAAGCATCGCGTCCGCGGTGAAAGCATTCGAAACGGTAGCCGCAAGGTACGTCGAGCCCGTGACTCCCGTTCCGCCTCCGCCATTCGAACCCGTTCCAGCAGCGCCAACCGTCGACGCCGCATCCGACGCCGCATCCGACGTGAAGCCGGCTGAAGTAAAACCAGTCGAGGAAGCAGCCGCTCCGCAGCCGGAAACCTCGAAGCTGGAAACTGCAGACGCCGAAGCCAGGAGCGAGCAGCCGAGCGAAGAACAAAAAGAAGCGAGACACGAAGAGCGGAGACACGAAGAGCGGAGAAAAGAAGAGCCGGCAATAGGAGAACAGAAACAGGAAGGGCCAGTTGCGGCCGCTTCGCCGGTGGAAGAGTCTTCCGCCATCACCGCCCCCGCAATCGCAAATGAAGTCTCGGGCGGACAATCTGCCTTGGAGTCAGCGATTCAGCTATCTGAAAGTCAAACATCCGCAAGTCCGGCATCGGAGGACCAGACCTTGGCCAATCCGGTTTCCGCCAGCCCGGTTTCTGCGGAGGCCAGCGCGCCCGCGGTGCCAAGCGAACCCGCTGCAGGAGGCACAAAAGATATGGCCAGGAAAGAATCAGAAATCGCGGAGACCACGGCTGCGGCCTGGGCCAGCTGGCGGCGCATTCGCGAGACCGGGGACTCCAAAGCCACACCCGCCGGGTCATCCAAGCCTAAACAACAAGACGAAGAAGATGAAGACGAGACGCCCGCCCCTCCGGATACGGCTGCCATGGCCGTCGCTGCCGGAGCCGAGAAGACTCCCGAAGAACCTGCCGCTGCACCCGAGGAATCGCCGGAGATCGCCAGCATCGTCGACAGCGTTCTGGCCGACATGCGTCCCCGAATCGTCGAAGAAATTTCCCGCAAGATGGGAAAGAAGAAATAGAACCAGCCTTCAGCTATCAGCCGTCTGAAAACCCATTACCACAAAGGAGACACGAAGTCACACCAAGGAGAAGCTTGCCAATCAAGCCCTTCGTGACTCTTCGTGTCTTTTGTGGTGGATGGCTTGTCTGAACTTCTACGCAACTCCGCGCAGCTCTAACCTGGACTCACGGCTCTCCTTGACAGTCTAGGAGAGTGTTGATACCGTCTCCTAGACGGACAAGGAGAGATCGTGGACAAGCAGATCGATCTTCTGCAAGGTACCCTGGACATGCTGATTCTCAAAGCTGTGTCGCTGGGGCCTTTGCACGGCTACGGGGTGCTCCTACGCATTCAACAGATATCCGGCGAGCAGTTGCATATCCAGCAGGGGTCGCTGTACCCGGCGCTCTACCGATTGGAACACCAGGGCTGGATCGCCAGTGAATGGGGCGAGTCTGACAACAATCGCAAGGCGAAGTTCTATCGCCTGACCGCGGCCGGCAAGCGTCAATTTCAGTCAGAGACCGAAAAGTGGAACCACATGGCGTCGGTGATTGCCGGCATCCTGCGAGCCATGCCGGAGGAAATATGAACCTTCTGGCACGGCTGCGTTCCTGGTTGAAGTGGATGGTGAAGCGCGAGCGCCTCGAGACCGACCTGGAGACGGAGGTACGCTTTCATCTCGACAGCTATGCCGCGGATCTGGTGCGGAGCGGCGTTCCGGACGCTGAAGCCATGCGGCGTGCGCGCATCGAATTCGGCGGCATCGAGTCGCACAAACATGCGGTCCGCGCGTCCATCGGCTTGCGCTGGTGGGACGATCTTTGGGGCGACTTGCAGTATGGGGCGCGGGTTCTGCGCAAGAGTCCTGGCTTTACTTCGATTGCGGTAGTGTCTTTGGCGCTCGCCATTGGAGCCAATACATCGATCTTTTCTTTGGCCAATCAGGTTCTCTATGCGCAGCTCGGTGTTCCGCATCCGGAGCAGCTGCGTTTGTTCTCGGTCATCACAGGCGATCACAGCGCGGTGCATTCCTCGTGGGGAAGTATTTCCCCGGTTGCTGGTGGAGGAACTCGCATCGAATCGTTCACGTATCCGATCTACCAGCAATTGCGAACAGAGAACCACGTGCTCGAGGACATTTTCGCCTTCAAGGAAAACATTCAGGCTAACGCCACCATCGACGGCGCGGCGCAGGCAGTTCGGTTGGAATTGGTCTCGGGCAACTTGTACGAGCAGATGGGTGTACGACCTGTCCTCGGGCGGCCGATTCTTCCATCGGATGACCAAACGCCCGGGGCGGGCGCGGTAGCGACGATCAGCGAGGGATTGTGGGAGAGGGCATTCGGGAAAGCTCCGGATGCAGTGGGAAGGGTGATTACGGTCAACATGACTCCGGTCACGGTGATCGGGGTGAACCCGCGTGCCTTTACCGGAGCGATGAGCGTGCAGAATTCTGCGGACATATTCATGCCGCTGTCGATGATTCCGGTGGTCAAAGGCGAGTTAGGGACGAGCGGTCCTCTGCTGGAGAGCCGAGACCTTTGGTGGGTGCAGTTGATGGCGAGGCAGAAGCCGGGGGTGCCCATGGAGCAGGCTCAGGCGGCCTTGAATGTGGCACTCAGCGCTGCGATACACGCCACCATGACGGTGGCCAAAGACGACACTCTGCCGCGACTTGAGCTGGAAGATGGCAGCCGCGGGTTGAACTTCGACGGCAGGCACTTTGCCCAGCCGATGTATGTGCTGCTGGCGGTGGTGGGATTCGTACTTCTGATCGCCTGTGCCAATATCGCGAACCTGATGCTGGCGCGTTCGGCGGCGAGGCAGAGAGAGATGAGTGTGCGCCTGGCACTGGGCGCAGGACGCGGTCGGATTCTGCGCCAGGTTCTGACGGAGAGCCTGATGCTCGCCGCCATCGGCGGAGCGGCAGGGCTTTTTCTGGGCTACCTGGCGCGGACCGCTTTACCGAAATTGTTCCTGAGTTCATGGGAGAGCGAGAGCATCAATGTGCCCTTCGATTGGAAGGTATTCAGCTTTACTGCCGGCGTGACCCTGGCGACCGGTGTGCTCTTCGGCATCGTGCCGGCGTGGAATGCGACTCGGGCTGAAATTGGCACGGCCATCAAAGATGGCGGCAAAGGCGCCACGAAACAGCGCAAGGGTTGGAGCGGCAGAACGCTTGTCGCTTTCCAGGTCGCGCTCTCGACCCTTCTCGTGTTCGGCGCCGCCCTCTTCGTGCGTACGCTGATCAATCTGAATGCAGTCGATGTAGGCTTTCGCGCCGACGGCCTCGTGCTCTTTGACCTGAATCCTCCCAGCAAGCAATATCCTGCACCGAAAGATGTGGCGCTCCATGCGCGGATCGAGCGGGCGCTGCGCGATGTCCCGGGCGTGGATGGCGTAACCCTGACAGACATTCCTCTCGTGGCAAATTCTGAATCGGAGTCTGACTTCAAGGTCGAAGGAGCGCCAAAGATAAAGGAACACGGAGAAGGATCCGGCGCGATGCAGGCCACAGTCGGCCAGGATTTTCTGTCGGTGATGGAAATCCCGATTGTCGCGGGACGAAACTTTACAGCCCAAGACGTTGAGGCTCCGCAACGTTTCGCGATCGTCAATCAGGCTCTGGCGCGGAAGTACTTCCCTAATCAGAATCCGATTGGCCATCGTTTCACCATGGATGACGTCACTGTCAAGAACCGGAGCTGGCTCGAAATTATTGGCGTATCCGCCGACACTCGCTATTCCAATCTGCAGGCGGGGACGCCACCACTCCATTTCGATCTCTATCGGCAGTCGAAGGATATCGGCGGCGCGACCTATATTGTGCGGACGCGGATGAAGCTGGAGGCGATTGTGCCCTCGCTGCGGGCGGTCATCAAGGATATTGATCGCGATCTGCCAATGCTCGATATTCGGACCCAGCGGCAGCAGATTGACGCCACCATTGTGCAGGAGCGCGTCTTCGCCAGCCTGACCGCGGCGTTTGGAATTCTCGCGCTGGCCCTGGCTTGCGTGGGGATCTATGGAATCATGGCGTACGCCGTGTCGCAGCGAATCAACGAAATTGGAATTCGCCTGGCACTGGGCGCACGACGCAGACAGGTTCAAGGCATGGTGTTGAAGGAAGCGGGATGGCTTGCAGCCGCAGGAGTGGTGGCGGGGGTCGCGGCTGCGCTGGGGTTAGGGCGGGTCTTGAAGTCCATGCTCTATGGACTGCGGCCATCCGATCCAGCTTCACTTCTGGGAGCGGCCGCCTTGCTGCTTGCTGTCGCGTTGCTGGCGGGTTGGGTTCCCGCGATGCGAGCCTCAAGAGTCGAACCGATGGACGCTCTGCGGCATGAATAGCTGACGGGCCTACACCCCGCCTACGTCGCCTTCATCTTCTCTCTCGAATAGCAGGCCATGCCACGATGATTTCCGCTAACAGGAGATTACACTCAAGTTCCTTACGGACGGGAAGTGAGTGAAATTGCTGGTTGCCGTGTATTTCCTGCTAATGCAGAGGCGCGTGGCGACGCAGTGAGAGGCTCCCGCACGCCCGGAGCATGGTAGAGAGGCTGGCCAGGCATCCGCCGTTGTTGCCAATCAAGACTGGTGCTATAAAGAACTGCCATTTTCATTCCAAGCCGGGAAAGACTCGAAGGAAGACAGGAGACGAGCGTGTTACCAGATGCGATTGGCAATATGTTTGGCTGGGATTTTCTCGAGTATCGGCCCATCGATTACGGGCAACAAGAACAACCCGGAAATGTCAGCTGGCCGCAGAAGGCGGGAGAGCTTCCATTCATTCCTTGCAAGAGCATGGTTTCCCGCATGCAACCTCTTGACGCGGCCTTCGAAGATTTTCTGCAGCACTTGTTCCGTGCCGGTGTGGTGGATAAAAGCCAGCCACAGCGCAATTTTCTGGCGCAAACACGCAAGGCTGGACAGGGCGCGCCGCAAACTTTCACGAGTTCTGGAACTGTGCCTTTCTACGATCCGAAGGCAAGCGCGATGCGTCCTACGAAGGGGACTGCAGACGTCCGGGAAGCTGTGGTTAAAGCAAATCCGCATCTTCGCGGCACGGCCAGCGACTGGAAAAAGATGTTGGATCTGAAACGCGAGACCGCCTACACGTTTCGCGGAGACTCCCGAGATCCTACGGAACTGAAGACGAAATTCAATGGTTTTCAGCCCAGTTCGACGCGCACCGACAATTCGTTTTTGGAAGGCGCTGTCTTTGACACCTTCGCGGATTACATGCAACGCGCTTACAAGAAGACGATTACCCTTGCTGAGTTCAAGACCGCGCTCGCCAACAGCAGCATGGCCGATCCCAGTTCCAAGCAGCTTTTCGTGCAGTATTCGGTGTGGCGCATGCTGATGAAATCGGAAGAAATGCACCTGGGACGCATGGCCGCCCACGAAGTGCTCAAGGGCTATGTTTCTTCCACAAAAGCTGTCCCTGTGGCGAAGGGCTACTCGTTGATGAAAGATAGCGCAACTGAGGGCTGGGTGTACTGCCTGCTGCTGGAAGGGGGCTACCTCGTGCCAGAACAGGGAAAGGATGCATGGACGCAAATGTTTGGCGAACAGGAGATTGCCTATCCGGGGGCAGTTCCCTGGGATCGAGTTTACGGATTTCGCAAGGTCCTGAAGGTTTCAAGGAAATTCTCGGGGAACGTGTTCCTGCGCTCCACCTTTGCCAGTCGTGACAATAGCGCAGCGGAACAGGTCTACACCCTGCTCAGCGGCAAGCCCCAGGGTGGGCAAGCATAGGCTGACGAACTGCAGGCCCATTGCTTTGATCCGACTAACGCCAATCTCCTGCCAGCGTCAGTGGGGTAGGTGGTTTTCGTCGTGCCCAATACTGCTGTTAAGAATCGGCGATTGCACTCAGAATCCCTGTTCCGGCATTTTGAGTGTAATGGCGATGTCATGCGCATGGCATCACGGCCCATAACGCAAAACAGAGCGTCACAGTGCCAATGACATGGGCGATGGAGGAATTCTTTCGGGCTGCGATTGAGTACGTTTATGTTGCGCCGTCCCGGCTGCAGCAATTTAGAAGCAAATCAGACTCTGTCTCTGGCGACGAGATACCCCCCTCCTGGTTTGACCCTTCTTTTCTTGCGCCTGTAAGATCAGCACTTAGCCTTTAGCGCTTGGCAATTGGCCCTCGGGCTCTGCCGCCGGTGGGTGGAGTGGTGTCGGCGATTTCGACCCGATGCCAATCGCTAACTGCCAAATCGCTGACTTTATGCCTCACGAACTGCCCAAAGCGTACGAGCCGGGCGCGATTGAAACGCGCTGGGCCGACTATTGGATCAAGGAGAAACTCTTCTCCACGCCCACGCCGCCTGCTGGTGAAAAGAGGCCGGTGTTCACGCTGCTGCTGCCGCCGCCGAACGTGACCGGGCGGCTGCACATGGGGCACATGCTCAACCAGACGCAGATGGACATCATCGTGCGCTGGCATCGCATGCGCGGATTCATCACGCTGTGGCTGCCGGGTACCGATCATGCCGGCATCGCTACGCAGATGATGGTCGAGCGCCAGCTGGCCACCGAAGGCATCAAGCGCAGTGAGATGGGGCGCGAGAAATTCATTGAGCGCGTGTGGAAATGGAAAAAGCTTTACGGCGGCGCGATTCTCGATCAGATGAAGCGGCTGGGTGCGTCCGTCGACTGGGACCGCGAGTACTTCACCATGGACGAAAATCTTTCGCGCGCGGTGCGCGAGGTATTCGTCCGGCTGTACGAAGAGGGACTGATCTATCGCGGGAATTACATCGTCAACTGGTGCCCCTGGCACGAGACGGCGATCTCCGACCTGGAAGTGAAGCACGAAGAGGTTGCAGGCAAGTTGTGGGAGATTCGTTATCCGGTGGTTGGAAGTTCTGAGTTCATCACCGTGGCGACGACGCGTCCGGAAACGATGTTGGGTGACAGCGCGGTTGCTGTGAACAAAAAAGACGAGCGCTACACGCACCTGCACGGCAAAAAAGTTCTGCTGCCGCTGATGAATCGCGAGATCCCGATCATCACCGACGAACTGGCGCAGCCGGAGTTCGGCACTGGAGCGGTGAAGGTGACGCCGGCACACGATCCCAACGATTTTCAGGCCGGGCTTCGCCATCATCTGCCGCAGATCAACATCATGGACGAGCGCGCCCGCATGAATGCGAACGCCGGTCCGTATGTGGGTTTAGATAGATACGAAGCGCGCAAGCGTGTGCTGGCCGATCTGCAGGAGCAGGGATTTCTCGTCGGCGAAAAAGATCACACACTGTCGCTGGGAAAATGCGAACGCTGCGGAACCGTGGTCGAGCCGCGGCTTTCCGAGCAGTGGTTCATCAAGATCAAGCCGCTGGCCGACCGCGCGCGCGAAGCGGTGGAGACCGGCGAGATCACCATCGTCCCTGAAAACTACCGCACCATTTATTTGAACTGGATGAACAACATCCACGACTGGTGCGTGTCGCGGCAGTTGTGGTGGGGACATCGCATTCCGGCGTGGACGTGCGGTAACAGCGCCTGCAAGGAAATCATCGTTGCGCGCGAGGCCCCCAAAGCGTGTACGAAGTGCGGCGGCGCCAAACTCGAGCAGGTCACCGACGTGCTCGACACCTGGTTTTCGTCGGGACTGCTGCCTTTCACGACCCTTGGCTGGCCGGATAAGACCCGCGACCAGGCCGTGTTCTATCCGACTACGCTGCTGATCACCGCCTACGAGATTCTTTTCTTCTGGGTGGCGCGCATGATCATGTTCGGCTGCCACTTCATGAAGGATCACCGGCAGGATCCGGCGATCAAGCGGGCCAACGGCTGGGAAAATTTCAGCAACGACAGCGTGCCTTTTCGTCACGTCTACATTCATGCCCTGGTGCGCGACGCTGAGCGGCAGAAAATGTCGAAGACCAAGGGCAACGTGATCGATCCGCTGGACATCATCGAGCGCTTCGGCACCGATGCGGTGCGCTTCACTCTGGCCGCCATGGCCGCGCCCGGCACCGACATTGCATTCAGCGAGAGCCGGACGGAAGGCTACCGCGCTTTCGCCAACAAAATCTGGAATGCGGCGCGCTTCATGTTCATGAACGTGGACAGGGTCGAGCCGGGCCTGCGGCCTGGGAGCCCTTCGACTTCGCTCAGGGCAGGCTCAGGCGTCCGCCCCACCACGATCGCTCTCGAAGACCGCTGGATTCTTTCGCGCTTCAACCGTGTGGCGGCGGATGTGAACGATGCACTGCAGACATATCGCTTTCATGAAGCGGCGAACCGCATCTACGATTTTTTCTGGGGCGATTTCTGCGACTGGTATCTGGAGCTCATTAAGCCGCGGCTGAACTTTGAGGAAGGCGCGGACAAGAGCGCGGCTCAAGCTGCCTGCGCGAACCTCGTCAATTTATTCGATGCGTCGCTGCGGCTGCTGCACCCGGTGATGCCGTTTATTACGGAAGAAATCTGGCAGGCGATATACGAAGGCAACGCACCGCTCAAGTCGATCGCGCTGGCTGGGTTTCCGCAAGCCGATGAGAAGCAGATTGATCTGGCGGCCGAAACCGAAATGGCGATCCTTCAGGACTTGATCGTCAGCGTGCGCAACCTTCGGGCGGAATTAAAAGTCGAGACGAAGCTGAAGGTTCCGATCGAAGTGTTCACGGCTGAGCCGGATATTCGCCGCATGATCGAGCAGAATCGTACCGCCGTCGAGCGGCTGGGCAATGTCGAGAAGATCACCTTCGTCGAGAGCTCGCTGGCATCGAAGGCTGCTGCCCGCGGCACCGCCCGCTTCGACGTGCACGTCATCTACGAACGCAAGGTCGACGTGGCCGCCGAATGCGAGCGCCTGAAAAAAGAGCTGGAGAAGATCGAAAAAGAGTTAGGCAATAATCAAAAGCAGCTGGGCAACGAACAGTTTCTGGCCAAGGCTCCGGAGAAAGTGGTCGAGGGTCTGCGGCGACGTGGAGCCGAGTTGCTTGTGCTGCAGGAGAAGACACTGAGTAAGATGAACGAGCTGGGCTGCTGAATCGGGGAGTTAGCAGTGCCGACTTACTAAGTGCCAAAGAGAAAAGAGAATTGTCATCCCTCGCTTCGCTCGGGATGACAAGCACCAGGCTCGGGTAGCAAAAAGCAGCGGGTCTGCGACCCGCGGAAAGCCGGGGGCGGCTGTCCCCACATCGTTCTTGTTGGTGACTGGAACTGACCACTAGCCACTGGCAACTGTTTTATGGACTGGAATAGTCGACGCATCACCGCGATTCTGGAGAACGCGCTGCTCGAAGATCGGGCCACGCGCGATGCGACCAGCTATGCCTGCATCGACCCGAACCAGCGGGCGTCGGCGACCATCATTGCCAAACAGGAATGCATCCTGGCCGGAATCGGCTGCGTGGCGCGCATTCTCGACGTGTATGCCGCGCTCGACGGCGCCGTCACTGCGCACTACGAAGTCACCACGCATCCAGAAATTTTCGATGGCGTGCGCCTTCGCGCCGGGCAGTCCGTCGCTGTGATCCGCCACAACGCGCGCGTGATTCTTTCCTGCGAGCGCGTTATTCTGAATTTTCTGCAGCGCATGAGCGGCATTGCGACGCTGACCCGCAAGTTTGTAGAAGCCATCTCAGGCACGAGCGCGCGCATTCTCGACACGCGCAAGACGGCGCCCGGCCTGCGCGTGATCGATAAAAACGCCGTCCGCTGCGGCGGCGGCCAGAACCACCGCCTCGATCTCTCCGACGGAGTGCTCATCAAGAACAATCACATCGCGCTGGCCGGCGGCATCGTGCCGGCGCTGGAGCACGCCATCCACAATCGCCGCGGCTCACAAATTATCGAAGTCGAGGTGCGCACGCTCGCCGAACTGGACCATGCGCTGGCTCACGGCGGCGAAGCCATCCTGCTCGACAACATGGCGGTGGACGATGTGCGCCGCGCCGTCGAGCGCTGCTCCCGTCCTGACGCTCTGATCAACGGACGCCGCGTCCCGCTCGAATGCTCCGGCGGAATCCGCCTGGAGAACGTCCGCGCCTACGCTGAAACCGGCGTGGATTTCATCTCGGTAGGACTGCTGACCCACTCGCCGCAAGCGGCCGACATGAGCCTGCGCGTAGTACCGGCCGAATAGCCTCAGAGGCCCAGTGGAACATCGCACACTGTTACGCTTCCCGCTAAACGCCTCCTCTATCGAGGTGACGTAAATCACCGCAGTTCCGGATTTCCGTCGCATGCACTTCCGGGTATTTGCAGCGTTACTGCCCGGCAGTAAATTGAGTACAACGGAGGCCCTCCCTTATGAATTCCCAGCTACGTCCTCTCGCCGTTTTGTGCCTGTTTGTATTCGCAGTCAGCATTTTTTCTGCCGGTCAAAGCGCCGCGCCCGAGGCAGCGACTCCCGCCACCACCAATGTCACCGTTACCATCGATGCCCTCGGCAACCGGCATCCCATCAGCTCTTACGTTTACGGCGGCGCTTATCCCAAGGACGCGCCCACCATCACCGACAGTGGGCTCACCGTGGTTCGCTGGGGCGGCGACTCCACTTCCCGCTACAACTGGAAGCTTCAAACCAACAACGCCGGCAACGACTGGTACTACGAAGACTTCGCCTACTCGGAGATCGGCGACTCCGATTCAGTCAAATACATCCAGGACGTGATTGCGGCCGGCAGCCACCCCATCATGACCATGCCGATGTTGTCCTGGGTGGCAAAGGCGGCGGAAAACTCAAGCAATAAGAACTGGAGCTTCTCCGTGGCCAAATACGGCGCGCAATGCGCCACGGATCCATATAACGCCGACGCCGGTGACGGGCTGAAAACCGATTGCAGCACGCCACTCACCGCCATTCCCAGCGATGCAAACGTTCCCCTGCTCGATCAGCCGGGAACGGGCGACCCTGCCGGCAGCGTCTATCGCAACCAGTGGACCGCCGCGCTGGCCCCCGCGTTCGGCACCGCCCCGCATTTTTACAACATGGATAACGAAATCGAAATCTGGGGCTCGACTCACCGCGACGTGCATCCCGCGCCGACCGCCTACAACGAAATGCGCGACACATTTCTCGCCGAGGCCCACGCGCTCAAGGGATGGGACCCCAAAGCCATCCGCCTCGGTCCCATCACCTGCTGCTGGTGGTTTTACTGGAACGGCGCTGATAGCAGCGACAAAGGCGCGCATGCCGGAGTCGACTTTCTTCCCTGGTGGCTGAATGAGGTCTACTGGCAGGATAGGGTCGCTGGCAAGCGCTCGTTCGAAATTTTCGATCTGCACGCCTACCCAGACACGCCCGATACCTCCACCTGGACTCAAGCGGAAAAGCAGGCGCTGGCTGCGCGAATTTATCGCGACTACTGGGACCCGACCTACGTCAGTGAGGCCGGCTCGATCAACCAGCCGTGGGCTACATTCATTCAGCCCAACAAAACGATTCCGTTCCGCATTCCGCGCCTGCGTGCGACCGCGAACATGATTTATCCCGGAACTCCGGTCAGCTTCACCGAGTGGAGCGCCGCGACCGCGGGCGAATCTGATTTTTCGACCGCGCTCGGCGACGCCGATGCCTACGGCATTCTAGGACGTGAGCGAATCTATTTGGCATCGCGCTGGGTTGCGCCTGATCCGGCGAATCCAAATTACCTTGCCCTCAAGCTGTTCACGAATTATGACGGCAGCCATCACGTCTTCGCCAACACTTCGGTTTCCGACACCAACAGCGGCGATCCAAGTTTGTTCAGCAGTTATGCCGCGCTGAATTCCACCGGCAAAACCATGACACTGCTGGTCCTGAATAAAGATCCGGCGAACCCCGCGCAGGTGCAGTTCACGCTGAACGGATTCACGCCCCAGCAGGTGAAGTCCTACACGCTCGCCTCGACCGCTCCGACGAAGATCGTCGCCTCCCCCGCCAAGGCCTGGTCCTCGACCATGACCTTTGCGCCTTACACTGCAACTCTGCTGGTCGTGACCGGCACGGCTCATCTGCCGGGCGCGGAGTGGGACTTGAATCCCGATACGACCATGGTCGCAGCCGGCAAGAAAGTAACCCTCGCGCCCAAAATCACGTCCGGCACAGCGACGGTGACCCTGGGCACTCCGGTCGCCGACAGCGGTATCGCTGTGGCCGTTACCCAGCCGACTCTGAGCTCCGGCCACAACGGAGAAATTACTGTGACCGCTGGAACCACGCCCGGTTTCTACCACTACACCGTTCCCAGCACCGACACCAACGGAGTTGCGCAGCAGCAAAGTGGATGGATTCTCGTCGGTAATCCGTCTGCAACGTTGACCAAGACGGGCGACAATCAGAAAGGCGCAGCCGGCAGCACCCTCAACCTCTCCGTCACGCTGAACCCCGGACAATCCGGCGGCAGCGCCGCGGGCGGAACCGTCTTCTTCACCACCAGTGCCGGTTCGCTTTCGAGCCGCATCGTGACCACGGATTCATCCGGCAAAGCCGCCGTCGTCCTGACGCTGCCCGCCACCGCAGGCAGTGTACGTGTCACCGCGGAGGGTCAATACGGCCTGGGCCATCCAGTGGTGAACTTTACCGAGACCGCGCAATAACTCTTGGACCGCCTTTGCGCATGAGAAAGAATCGACAAGCACGAAAACACGAGTATCACGAAGAACTATCGTTGCCGTTTTTTCCTTCGTGTACCTTAGTGTCCTTCGTGGTGAACGCCCTTGACGTTTGTCGTTTCCCCGCGATTCCCGCATAATCACCGCATCAGCAAGCCAAGAACAATTCGCAAGCCGGCCACGCACCAGCCGCAGCCCACCGACCTGCGACTCGGCCGCATCGTGCGGCTGCTCATGGAGCACGCCACCGTCGTCATGAGCGGCACCAAAATTGCTGATGAGATCTCTTCCAGCCGCTCCGAGGTCTGGCGGTTGATTCAACAACTGCGCGGCCTCGGCGTCGACGTCGCCGGGCATCCCGCCAACGGATATCAACTGCGCACGGTTCCCGACCTGCTGCTGCCGGAAGTCTTGCGCTCGTTGCTCCGCGGGACGATCTTCGATGCCCACCTGCATCACTTCTACAAAATCGGGTCTACCAACACCGCGGCCATGGCTGCCGCCGCCGACGGGGCACCCGAAGGCACCGTTTTTCTGGCTGAAGAGCAAACCGCCGGCCGCGGCCGCGGAGCTAACTCCTGGCAGTCGCCCCGCTCGACCGGAATTTATTGCTCCGCGATCCTGCGCCCCTTGCTGCCTCCGTCCGATGTTCTGGTTCTGTCTCTGGCCGCGGGACTCGCAGTGCAGGCCGCGATTCAGCAGGTCGATTCCCGCGTGCACGCCGATCTCAAGTGGCCGAACGATGCGCTGATCGACGGCAGAAAGGTTTGCGGGATTCTCACCGAGATGAATGCCGAGGCGACCCGCGTCCGTTATCTCGTGGTCGGCATCGGCATCAACGTAAATCAGCCAAGCTTTCCGAAGGAACTGTCCGCGACTTCACTCCGGCTCGCCACCGGCAGCGAGTGGTCGCGCGTGGAGTTGGCCGCCGCTTTGCTAAAATCACTCGACCGCGAATACCGCAATCTGGTGGAGACCCCGGATGCGCGCGAGGATATTCTGCGCCGCTTTGCCGGGAACTCGACCTGGGTGCAGGGTAAAGAAGTCCGCATCGAAGAAAACGGCGCGGCCTTCGAAGGAACCACCGCAGGCCTGGATCCGCGCGGATTCCTGCTGGTGCGAACCGCGAAGGGAACGCAAACGGTGCTGAGCGGAACGGTCAGGGAACGGTGAGCGGGTCTTAGGTCTTGGGTGTTAGGCGTTGGGCCTTGGCTTCGTGCCGATGCAAGTGAATTTAAGAAGTAGGCAGTTTTCCGACGGCCCAAGACCCAAGACCCAA
>Ga0210388_10001081_pt1 | contig 21691 bp, 21 predicted proteins | sample IncBWC19OmetaG_FD_155485 | JGI IMG/M metagenome (GOLD analysis project Ga0210388, IMG submission 155485) | Forest soil microbial communities from Barre Woods Harvard Forest LTER site, Petersham, Massachusetts, United States - Inc-BW-C-19-O ... | reverse complement strand
CGCGAACTGCCACGCCCGCAGCGGCTCGCGCAGCGCGGCGGCGACCTCGCGGCCGTGGTCGGTGAGGGGAAGGTCCGTGCGCCCGGTGTGGCGTCCGTTGAGGCTCCATTCCGTCTCGGCGTGGCGTACCAGCACCGCCTCGCGCGAGCCGGGGCTGTTCACCGCGCGGAGCCCTCCGGTGCGGCCGCGTCATCGACGATCACCGTCAACCGGTCGCGCCGCAGCAGGCTCGCGGGCACGTGCCGGCTGGGTTCGCCGAGCATCGCGCTGATCGCGTCCGCCTTGCTGGTGTCGGTCGCGAGCAGCAGGCACTCGCGCGCGGCGCGCAGCACGGCGAGGCTCAGCGTGATCCGCTGTGGGGGCGGCTTCGGCGAGTCCTCGACACCGAGGCAGATCGCCTCCTCGCCGGCATCCAGCGTGGCGGCTCCTGGGAACAGCGACGCGACGTGACCGTCGGGGCCGATACCGAGCACGATCAGATCGAGCACCGGCAGCGAGGCTGGAGTCGCACCGTCGCCGGGCACGTGCTCGACCAGCGCCTCGGCGTAGCGACGCGCGCCCTCGTACGGTCCCGCCTCGCCTTCCATCCGGTGCACGCGCTGCGGCGCGATCTTCTCGCTGGCCAGCAGCGTCTGCGCGACGAGCAGGTAGTTGCTCTCGTCGTCCTGCGGCGGCACGCAGCGTTCGTCGGCGAACCACAGCTCGACACCGCTCAGATCGTCGGGCTCGGCCCCGCCCAGCAGCGCGTACGTGTGCCCCGGCGTGGTGCCGCCGCTGAGCGCCAGGTGTGCGACGCCGCGCTGCTCCTTGGCTTGGCGCAGCTGGCGCACGATGTGTGCGGCGGCGCGCTGTGCGACCGCGTCCGCGTCAGGGCAGGTGGTCAGGCGCGTCACGACCGCGTTGCCCGCCGCTCTTCCGTCGCGGGCTGGGCAGCGCCGGGCGGGCGCCGCTCGCCCGGCGGCTCGACCATCTCGCGCGCGGCTTCGAGCGCGGGCAGGTAGGTGGGATCGCGCAGCAGCGCCTGGCGGATGCCCTCCCCGAGTACTCCGGCCTCCCCTCGCGACGCGCCGGGGAGCGTCCACTCCCGCTCGGTGCCGTTGCTGTCGCGCCTGTGGGCCCGCAGTCCACCCCTGCCGCGGCTGAGGCGCAGGTGCATGCCCGAGGCCGTGACCAGCTCGAGCGACTCGAGCCCCGGTACCTGCAGCTCGGGAGCGATCTCGAGGCGAACAGCGACGTCGTTGTCCTGCGCCTGCGTGGCTCCGACGAGCGCGCCGCCGTCGCTGACGAGCGACCCGGTCCGCCAGTGCAGCCGCGAGGCCAGCCAGCCCACGAGCAGCAGCGCGGCGGCGGTCGAGGCCGGGTGGTGGCGCACGGTCACGCCGGTGATCATGTAAAGCTCGCGGCGCAGCCACGGCGGGTCGAAGGTCGTGGCGAGACGCTCCCGCCATGGCGTCGAGCGCAGCCACGCGAGGTCCACGACGTAGGCCTGCTCGCTCAGCTCGCACGCACGGGTGAGCGCCTCCTGTGCGATCGGTTCCTCGACGGAGTCCACGAGCACCGCCTGCGCCAGTGGGAGCAGCTCGGCCACGATCTCGTGATGACCGTGCGGTGACCACAGCAGCGTCGGCAGGTCCGTGACGACCAGCGGGTCGGCGATCGTCAGCAGGTCATCGAGATGGCGGTCGCCGAGTTCGACGACGACGGTCTCGCGCAGCAGCGCCAGGCCTCCCGGCGCGGAGGCGCCTTCGGAGACGATCGTCACGCGCGCGTCGAGGCGCTCGCGCCGCGGCTCGTAGGCGAGCACCAGCAGGCGCGAGGCGTGGTAGCGCCCGACGCCCCGCAGCCGGTTGGCGATCTCGCCGCTCCATTCGCGGTCGACGAACGCGATCATGTTGAGCACCCGCGCCGGCACGTACTCGCGGTGTTCGCCGTGGACCTGCACGAGCAGCTCGCGCAGCGCCGCTTCGATCGCGTCGGGCGTCGTGTCGTGCTCGCTCCAGACCGCGTCGCTGCGAGTCGCGAGAGCCTCGCCGGCGGGCATCAGATCGCGCGCCAGTGATCGGCCTCCCGCAGCAGCTGCTCGGCCTCGTTCGGGCCCTGCGAGCCGGCGGGATACTGCGGCAGCGGGCCCGGCGTCCGCGCCCACGCTTTCACGATCGGATCGCAGATCCGCCATTGCGCCTCGACCTCGTCGTTACGCGTGAACAGCGTCGGGTCGCCGCGCATCGCGTCGGTGATCAGGCGCTCGTAGGCCTCGGGCGACTGCGACAGGAAGGCAGTGCCGTAAAGGAACTCCATCTTCACCGGGCGGATGCTCATGCGCGTGCCGGGGATCTTCGCGCCGAGCAGCAACGACACGCCCTCGTTGGGCTGCAGCGTCAGCACCAGCTGGTTGGGCTGCACGCCGAGCGAGCCGGCCTGGCTGAAGGCGAGATGGGGGACGGGCTTCAGCGTGACCGCGATCTCGGTGATCTTGCGCGCCAGGCGCTTGCCGGTACGCAGGTAGAACGGCACCCCGGCCCAGCGCCAGTTGTCGACTTCCAGTCGCAGCGCCGCGTAGGTCTCGGTCGTCGAGTCGGGCGGCACGCCCTCCTCTTCCAGGTAGCCGGGCACGTCTTCGCCGCCCGCATGTCCGGGTCCGTACTGCGCACGCACGGCGATCTCCGGGACCTGCGTGAGGGTCGGCTCGGGGATCGCCTCGAGCACCTTGACCTTCTCGTTGCGCACCTCTTCGGCTGCGAAGTGCACCGGCGGCTCCATCGCGATGTGGCACAGCAGCTGCAGCATGTGGTTCTGGATCAGGTCGCGCAGCGCACCGGCCTTGTCGTAGTAGTCGGCGCGCGAGCCGATACCGATGTCCTCCGCGGCGGTGATCTGCACGCTCTCGATGTAGTTGCGGTTCCACAGCGGCTCGAACATGCCGTTGGCGAAGCGGAACGCCAGCATGTTCTGGACCGTCTCCTTGCCCAGGTAGTGGTCGATGCGGTAGACCTGGCTCTCTTCGAAGATCGACAGCACGCGGCGGTTGAGCTCGCGCGCCTCCTCGAGCGAAGTGCCGAACGGCTTCTCGATGATCACGCGCACCTCGCGGTGCTGCTCGTGATCGGCGCGTGCGAGCCCGGAGCTGCCCAGCCGTTCGACGATCACGGGGAAGAAGCTCGGCGCCGTCGACAGGTAAAACGCCCGGTTCAGCGCCTCGCCGGCTTCCTGCTCGAACTGATCGAGCACCGTGCACAGCTCGCTGTACACCGTCTCGTCGTCGAAGCTGCCCGCCACGTAGCGGACGTTGTCGAGCAGGCTCTTGAGGACGTCCTCGTCGGGTTTGCGCCGCGAGAAGCGCCTGATCGCGTCCTCGCACTCTCTGCGGTACTCGTCATCGCCTATGTCTTTGCGCGCGACGCCGACGAGGTGAAAGTGCGCGGGCAGCGCGCCCTCGTAGGCGAGGTTGTACAGCGCGGGCAGCAGTTTGCGCTTGGCCAGATCGCCGGTGGCGCCGAAGATCACCAGCGATGTGGGAGGGACCGGCAGCCGCTCGAGGCCCGCCGTCAGCGGGTTCTCCGGCACAGGCTCGTCCGTTGGACGACCGGCCGCGACAGCCATCCTCAGCGCCTCGTCGCTTTCGGTGCGCTCTTGACCGCATGGCCGCCGAACTGGTTGCGCAGCGCGGCGAGCACGCGGTCGGCGAAATCGCCGTTGCCGCGCGAGCGGAAGCGCGCGTACAGCGAGGCGGTGATCACCGGCGTGGGCACGTCGTGGGCGGTCGCATCCGCGATCGTCCAGCGGCCCTCGCCGGAGTCCGCGGTGTAGCCCTCGATCGCTTCGAGCTTGTTGCCGTCCGCTTCGAACGCGCGCGCGGCGAGTTCGCAAAGCCACGAACGCACCACCGAGCCCTGGCCCCAGAGGTGCGCGATCTTCGCGTTGTCGAGCTCGTATTCACACTTGTCGAACACGTCGAAGCCCTCCGCGTAGGCCTGCATCAGGCCGTACTCGACGCCGTTGTGGACCATCTTCACGTAGTGCCCGGCGCCGGACGGGCCGAACCGCAGCCAGCCACGGTCGCCGATCGCCGCGCGGCTCTGCTCGTTGGTCTCTGGAGCGAGCACGTCCAGGATCGGCTCGAGCCGTTTGACCGCTTTCGATGGGCCCCCCACCATCATGCAGTAACCCACTTCCAGGCCCCACACGCCGCCGGAGACGCCGACATCGACGTACTCGATGCCGCTCGCCTTGAGCTGCTGGGCGCGACGCTTGTCGTCCGTCCACTTCGAGTTGCCGCCGTCGATGATCAAATCGCCGCGGTCGAGCAGCTTGGCGAGCTTGTCGACGGTTTCCTGCGTGGGCTTCCCGGCCGGGACCATGATCCACACCATGCGCGGCGCTTGGAGCTGCTTGACGAGGTCTTTCAGCGAGCCCGCCCCCGCGGCGCCGTTCTTGACCGCCTGCTTGACGGCCTTCTCGTCGAAGTCGAATGCGACGACCTCGTGCTGTGAGTCGCGGCGGATGCGGTGCACCATGTTGCCGCCCATCTTGCCCAGCCCGACGAAACCGATCTGCGTCATATGGTCACCTCGATCCGGCGTCCGGCCGGCTCTCTTGATTGGAATGTTCGCCCTCCGGGCTCTCTTGACCGGGCCTGTCGGCCCTTTCCTTGATCGTCGCGGTCAGGGCGCGAAGCGCGCCCACCGGGTCATCGCCCTGCAGCCGGACGCGCTCGGCGGGCAGGCCGAGCTCGCGCAGCGTGTTCAGATCGCCGATCGCCTGGGCGTTCTCGAGCGTTGTGAACGTGTACGGCGCGCCGGGAATCTCGACATCGCTCGCGCCGTCGTGGATCAGCTGCAGAAAGCGTCCCGTCTTCGGGCCGCCCTTGTGAAACTGCCCCGTGGAGTGCAGGAAGCGGGGTCCGTAGCCGAACGTCGTCGTCGCTCGGGTCGGCTCGCGCACCGCCACCCGCAGCTCGGCGGCTGCCTCGTCGAACTCCGGCGAGGGGTCGGCGTAGGCCATGATCGCGACGTAATCCGGCGGCGCGGCCCCCAGCAGCAGCTCGCGCAGGGCGGCCTCGTCGGCGTCGCGCACAGCCGGCAGCTCGTGATCCGCTTCGTAGCTCGCCAGCACGTGCTTGGTTGCGTCCTTCGCCTGCTGCACGTTCGGCTGGTCAAACGGATTGATGGCGAGTCCCCAGCCGGCGACCGCGACGGCGAGCTCGGCGAGCATGAACACACGTCCCAGATCGGCGGGGCCGCGGGTCGGGATCGTGAGCAGCGGGTGACCCGCGTGCGCGAGCGCGTGCATGCGCTCGTCGAGCTCGCCTTTGTGCTCGGTGATGTCCGGGAGGTACGCGAACACGCGGTCCTCGCCGTAGCCCGCGTCGTCGCCGAGCGGCTCGTCGGCGACGGGCAGGATGCCGGTGCCGTGCTTGCCGGTCGACTCGGCCACGAGCTGCTCGAGCCACAGGCCCAGTCCCGGCAGCGACGGCGCGATCACGAACGTGAGCTTGTCGCGGCCGGCCTGTGCCAGCGCGCTCAGGGCGGCTCCGAGCCAGACCGGCGAGGACTTCAGCGCGGACGGGTTGGAGTCCACGACCGGGGTCTCCCACGCCTCGCCCGCGCCGGATAGGAGCGCGCGCACATCGACGCCCATCAGCGCCGCCGGGACGATCCCGAACGGTGAGAGCGCGCTGTAGCGCCCCCCGATGTTCGGGTCGCCGAAGAACGTCTTGCGGAATTCGTGCTCCTGTGCCAGAGCGGCGAGGCCGGAGCCCGGGTCGGTGATCGCGACGAAGTGAAGGCCGTCGCCGACAAGTGACCAGAAGTGGACGAACAGCGACAGTGGCTCGATCGTGCCGCCGGACTTGGAGGAGACGATGAAGAGCGTGTGCTCCATGTCGACCGCGCCCTGCACCGCGAGGATCGCATCCGCGTTCGTCGAGTCGAGCACGTGCAGTGCCGGCCGATCAGGGCGGTGGTGGAAGCAGCGACGCAGGACCTCGGGCGCGAGCGAGGAGCCGCCCATGCCGAGCACCACCACGTCGGCGTAGCCCTCGTGGCTGACCTGTTCCGCGAACAGCTCAAGCTCGTCGAGCGTCTCGAGCATCCGCTCGGCGATCGTCAGCCAGCCCAGGCGGTCTGCGACCTCAGGCGTGCCCGCGGGCCCCCACAGCGTCGCGTCCGCCTCGCGCAGCCGTCGCGCGACTTGCTCATGCCCGGCGAGTGCCACCTTCTGCTCGACCCCGGGCCTGAGGGCCTCCGGTATACGTTGGTCGACAGCGAGGGCTTGGTCGCTCACGCCAGGATCGTAGTGATAGCGGCGCGCGGCCGCTGGGCGGCACGCGCACCGGCGTTGATACGATCGAAGTTCATGGACGGTCGCATGCCTGCCAAGCCTTGTCGCTTGGCGCGCGTCGGCGTCGCAGCGGGGTGGGTGGGTTGAACTCGGACAGGCTCTGGCAGCTGAAGGGGCGGCTGCGGAGGCTGTGGGTGAGCCCCGAACGTCTGTGGCTGACCGCGAACTCGCTCGCCGAGCGCGAACACTGGCTGCTCGCGTTCTGCCTGAAGCAGCTGAACAGCTTCCTCTACCACAACTCGCTGGCTCCAGGCGCATCGGTCAGCCCGGACGTCTTTCTGGGCCACAACAGCATGGGAATCGTGATCAGCCCCAATGTCGAGATCGGCAAGCGGGTGACGATCTGGCACAACGTCACACTCACCGCAGGCCGCGCCGCAAAGCGCGCGCTGAAGGGGGCGCCGTCATCGGGTGCCGACGGGCGCGGAGCAGCGGGCGCGGGCGCCGAGCAGGGCCCGCGGTCGAGGATCATCATCGAGGACGGCGTCACGATCGGGGCGAACGTCGTCGTGATCGCCCCGCGCGGGAGCACGCTCCGGATCGGCAAGGGCGCGCGCATCGGGGCGGGGACCGTCTTGACCAGCGATGTGCCGCCCGGCTCGACGGTGGTCGGCGCGAGTCCTCGAGTGCTCCCGAGAGATCCTCCCGGAGCCGGCTCGGACGCTGAGGCGCCCGAGATCGAGCAGTTCGAGCAGCCCTGAGGTCGTCATGTACGTCCGCTGGCCAGCGGGCGCTGCCGGCGATTTGAGGTTAGAGTCGGCGCCTCACCGGACCCGAACGAGTAGGCGCCGCGGCGATCTCAGGATCTGTCGGTGAACGGGCGCCAGAAGCGAGACCGCCTTGACCGCAGACACCCGCGAGCAGCGCCCTGACCGCAACCTCGCGCTCGAGCTCGTGCGCGTTACCGAGGCGGCCGCGCTCGCGGCGGCTCCGCTCGTGGGCATGGGCGACAAGGAGGCCGCCGACCAGGCCGCCGTCGACGGCATGCGCTACATGCTCCAGTCCGTGCCGATGGACGGTGTCGTCGTGATCGGCGAGGGCGAGAAGGACGAGGCGCCGATGCTCTACAACGGCGAGCAGATCGGCGACGGCTCGCCGCCGCGTGTTGACATCGCGGTGGATCCGCTCGAGGGCACGACGCTCGCGGCGAACGGGATGCCGAGCGCGCTCGCCGTGATCGCGCTGTCGGCGCGCGGGGCGATGTTCGATCCGGGGCCGTGTGTCTACATGGAAAAGATGGCCGGCGCGCCCGACATCGCCGACCTGCTGGACCTCGACCGTCCGCTCGGCGAGACCGTCGCGCTCGTGGCGGAGCGCCGGCGCTGCCCGATCGGCGACGTGATCGTCGTGGTGCTCGATCGCCCGCGCCACGAGCAGGGGATCGCAGCGATTCGCGCCGCCGGTGCACGCGTGCGCCTGATTGCCCACGGCGACGTCTCCGCCGCACTGCTCGCGGTCACCGAACGCTCGCCCGTGGCGCTGCTGTGGGGCATCGGGGGGACGCCCGAGGGTGTGATCTCGGCCGCGGCCGTCAAGTGCGTCGGGGGGCAACTGCTCGGGCGCCTATGGCCGCGCGACGAGGCCGAGCGGGCCGCCGCGCAGGACGCGGGGTATGACCTCGGGCGGGTGCTCGACCGCGACGACCTGGTCGCCGGCGAGGACGTGTTCTTCTCGGCCACCGGGATCACCGACGGCGACGTGCTGCAGGGGGTGCGCTACCCCAGCGCCGGCGGGGCCACCACCGAATCGCTCGTCACACGCGCGCGCACGGGCACCATCAGGCGCATCACAGCAACGCACGATCGCGCCAAGCTGCGCGCCGTCGCCGGTGAACGGCTGTGAGCGCGCGCCCGTCACGATGAGTCCCGAACGACTGTGGCTGCTGTCGATCGCGCTTCGCGATCGCGGGCATCAGCGCGTCGCGCTGTGGGTCAAGAAACTCAACTCGGTGATCTACCACAACTCGCTTGCGCCGGGCGCGAAGGTGAGCCCTGATGTCAAGTTCGGTCACCACGGCTTCGGGACGATGATCCACAGCAACGTCGTCATCGGCAGCCGGGTCAAGATCTGGCACAACGTCACGATCGCCGTGCGCTCGCGCTCGGGCTGGAGCACACCCCACGGAATCACGATCGAGGACGATGTCCACATTGGCGCCAACTCGGTGATCATCAGCCCCCGCGAAGGGAGCCTGACGATTGGACGCGGCGCGCGGATCGGCGCCGGCGCCGTCGTCACCAGCGACGTGCCAGCGGGCGCGACCGTGGTTTCCGTACCGGCGCGGGTGTTGATGCGAGATCCAGCCGACGCGGGCCAGCCACCGCAGGCCGACGATCTGGACGACGATGAGTGACCGCCGGCGCCGGCCGGCTGTCGCTCGGCTCGGCAGCAGGCTCGTGACGCGCGTACGCGCTTGAGCCCAACTGCGCCGACTGCTAGCTTGACGCGGTGATAGGTCCCAGAGTCCTCCGAGCGGCGCTGCTCTGCTCGATCGTGATTGGCCTGTCCGGTGCGATCGCCGGCTGCGGGGGCGCCGCGGCGCCGAAGGGGTCGGAATCCAGTGGTGCAGAAGTCGAACACAGTGAAGAAGTGGCGCAGCACAAAGAGGAAGCCGCGGAAACGACCGAAGATCAGGAACTGCTTCAGCGGATAGAAGCCAAAAAGCGCGAAGAAGCCGCGGAAGAAAACGCGCAACGCACCGAAGCGCTGGCGGCGGCGAGGGCGAAGAAGCGCGAACAGGTCGCCGCGAAGCAGGCGAAGCACAAAGAACAGGTGGCCGAAGCGAACGTCAAGAAACGTGAAGAAGCGCTGAAGGCCGCGGAGAAGAAACAGGCTGCGGCCAAGAAGGTGAAAGAAGAAGAACAGAAGCTCTCAGACGAACAGGTGAAACACTCAGGAGCACAGGCGAAGCCGAGCGCAACGTCGGGTTCGCCGCCGGATGTTGCGACACCGGAACGTCAAACGTCGAGCACGGGGCGTATCCCGGAATGAGTAGGTATGAGGCGCAATGAAGAACTGTGAAACGAGTCGCGGATCGGAGGCGGCGCCGACCGCCGGACACGCTCGAGCGCGGGTTCGCTCACTGTTCGGCTGTCTGCTGGTGGTGGCGATCGCAGTCGCGATTGCAGGGTGCGGAGGATCCTCCAACAGCTCGGGTGAAGCTGGGGGCGAAAACGAATCAAGCGCCGAAATCGCCCCAAGCGGCGAAGCCCAGCGAAAGGCCGAATTCAAGAAGCACGAGGCCGAGGCCGAAGCCGCTTCGGTGGCGGAAACGCAGAAGATCAAGGAAGAGGCGGTGAAGCGTGCGCAGGCAGCCGCCGCGCAACCGCAAGCGACGAAGAAGAGCGGGAAGTCCGGCAGCCGGCACAAAGGCTCGAAAGGGAACTCTGGCAAAGGCTCGGCCCACCTCAAGACGGGCAAGAAGACCACAGGAACGAAAGGGTCGAAGAAAGCCACAAAGCACACCAGCGGCAGCGGCAGCAGCGCCGCCGAAGAAGCGGCCCGCAAGAAGTTTGCGGCCGAAGAAGCCGCCGAAGCGAAGGCCTTTCACGATCTCCAGCAGAAGGAAGGCAAATGACCGCTGCTTGTCTCGTCGCCTGCTAGTCACTGCCGGAAGCGCTCTGCTTGGCGCGGTAGCGTCCGACCCGCGACTCTGCGAGATCCAGGCGGGCGAGCGAGCGCAGGAACCCGTAGGTGACGATCACGTGGATACGTGACTGCGTCGCGTTGTACAGGCGCAGGCTCAGTCGTGAGGCGATCGACGGGTAGAAGTTGGCAACGGCGACCTCGACGTGCAGGCGCGCGTGGCTCGGGTCCGCGCCGGGGTACCTGCGGACTTCGATCTGCAGGTAGCCACGGCCGTCGTGTCCCTGCCTCGACACGAGCAGGCCCCGCGCTATGCGCCAGCGCACGAGACCGCGGGTGGGGCTCATCTCGTATTCGGGCGCGTGAAAGCTCAGCAGCTTGAGCGGTCGCGCCACGAGCACCACGGACCGTTCGGACTCGGTGTAGCGGACGCGGACCAGGCCCAGCGTCACGCGAGACAGGAAGCGCCAGTACGTGCGCGCGAGCCGCTCGAGGTGCGCCGGTGTCCAGATCGCCTCGAGGGCGCTCTGCTCGAGCACCAGATCGGCCTGCTGCACCGAGCGCACCGCGCCGGTGTCGCGGTCGAACGAGGTCGAGCTCGCGAGCTCGACGATCTGGGCCGTCCGCTTCGAGCTCTCCACGGCTCCCAGGCTATCCTCGCGGCGTTTGCGCCCGAGGTCTGAGGGGCCGGGCCGGGCCGGCGCTTCACGTCCCCGGCTGCTGATATTCAATGGCTGTGACCGACGATCCGCGCTCGCGCCGTAACGTCCGCGCACGCCCCGTGGTCGACTTGCCAACCGAGCGCCTGTTGGCCGGGGCCGGGGAGCTCGCGAGGCGCTGGGTGGTCGCGCTGATCCTGAGCCGCCCGCTGGAGGACGTCGCGGCGGTGCCGCTCGAGACGCTCGTGGACGAGGCTCCAACTCTGTGCGCGCAGGTCATCCGGGCGCTGGAGTCCGATCTCGAGCTCGACAGGCTGACCGGACGCGCCGCGTCGGGTGGCCGCACGGACGCGGCTGCGGCGAGACGCCTGCCCGTGATCTGTGGTGCGCTCGACGACCTGGAGGCGCTCGACGCGGTCGAGGCGCTGCGCGGAGTGCTCTGGGAAGCGCTGCGCGAGGAACTGCGCGAGCCCGCCGCGCGGCTGGTGGGCGACGCGTGCGATCGACTCGCGTACGTCTGTGCCGAGACGCTCGCAGCGGCACTCGAGGCGATGCCCGCGCTCGGCGCCGGGCGCGTCCGAGACGGCGAGCGTGAGCGTGCCGGCGCCGAGGCCGGCACCGAGGCCGGGCTGCGCGATCTCCACGCTCCTGCGGCGGGTGCACAATCTGGCGCGCTGCGAGCCCCCGGCGAGGCGGTGATCGTCGACGAGCGGATGGCGCCGGTGGCTGCATCCTTCGCGGGTGAGCCCGTGCGCTCGCGTGAGGCACCTGCGTCGCTCGCCCCCGACGCGCCTGCTGTCGAGATCGCGATCCGCGACGAACGCCGCGAGGAGGGCCCGGCGGCGTGGATCGGGCTGATCGGCGCCCAGCTCGAACGCTTCGAGCGCGACAGGGCTCCGTTTGCGGTGCTGCTGGTCGAGCTGGTGGACATCGAGCGGTTGCAGCGCCCCGATCACGTCGATGACCTTGCGCGCAAGGTCATCGAGATGGAGCGGGCGCTGACTGGCGCACTGGGCGCGTGGGCAGGATCGTTCACGCGCGAGCGGCCGGGCCGGTGCTGGCTGGTGGCGCCGGAAACGGACCTGGTTGGCGCCGAGCTGCTGGCCGAGCGTCTCGCACGCGCCGTCGCAGCGCGCGCGACCCACCGCGGCGGGTCGCTCGCGCTCGCCATCGGCACGGCCGTGTGTCCTGAGCAGGGCCGCGAGGCGTCGGCGCTCGCAGCGCACGCAGACGTGGGCTCCTACGCAGCTCGCTCCCGCGCTCATGCGCCGGCCGGCCCGTCGGTGGCGGGCCGCGGCGAACCGCGTTAGAGGCGGCCGATCGACGACGTCGCCGGAGCGGTCAGCCTGCGAGTGAGCCGCCGGCGAGGGCCGTGCTCGAAGACGTGGACGGCAGGCCGAGCGTCGGCGTGTTGAGCGTCTTGCCGACGACCTGCGTGCCGATGCGCACCGTTTCGGTGATACCGAGCGCGCCGGCTGCGCCGGCGGTCAAATCCCAGCTTGCATGGTGAGCGTAGGGGCCACGATCGAGCACGGGCACCGTCAGCGTGTGGTCCTTGTAGGTGATCTGCACGAGCGTGCCGCACGGCAGCGTGCGGTTGGCTACGCCGATCACGCCCGGGGTCAGCGTCTGACCACACGCGGTCCGCCTGCCGTAGAAGCCAGGTCCGAACCAGGTTGCGACCGCCCCGGTGTGCGGGGGCGCGGGTGCCGTCGTGGCTGCGGGGGCCGGCGCTGCCGAGCCGCCCGCGTCGGCGAGCGCGCCCGCCGGCGTGGTCGCGGCCAGCGCTACACCCGTGAGCAGGACGAGCAGGACCGTGTATGTCTTGAGTGCGACTCGCATTGTGATCGACGCCTACGGGGTGAGCTGACGGGCTCGCGCGGCAACTGTGCGGCGCTACGGCCCTGCCGGGCCGATTCGCCCCAGCGGATCTACTTCGGTCCGCGTTGGGTCCCCCGTCCACCGCGACCTGGGTCGCAGTGGCTCGGCGTTGCGAGGCAGTATACAAGCCACGCTCCTGGGCCCGTGTCCGCTCCTCGGCCGGCCCGCTCGCGCGGCGCGCGCGGGCTCAGAGCGGCAGGCGCGAGAGCACGTCTTTGAGCAGGCGCTCTCCCGTCGAGAGGCCGGCTTTGGCGATCTCGCCGACGATCTCGGCGGCGGACGCGACCAGCTCGGCGCCCCCAGGCGGATGCACCGTCCCACTTGCCCGCTCGCCCTCGCACTCGAACCCCTGCCTGGGAGCCGTCGGCATCGCGGTTGACGCGGCGGCGCCGCTGTCGGCGCGCCCGCTGGCGGCGGAGCCGCGCGCCGGCGCCTTCCTCGCGCTGCGCGCGCCCGCGCCGGCGGACTTGGCCGCACCGCTCTTGGCGGAGGGCCTGGCTTTCGAGCGGGTCGCCGGCACCGCTTTCTTGGAGGCGCGTGCGCCGGGCTTCGCGGCGGCCGGCGCGTGGCCGTTGGCGGCGCTCGCGGTCGCTGGGCGCGGGGCGTCGGCAGCGCTGCCGTTGCGCGCCGCCGCGCGATGGCGGCTCGAGCGTTGTGGCCGCGTCCGTGGCAGCTGCGAGAGGATGCCCGGCTCGTCATCGCCAGTACGTCCCCGCCCGTTGCGCGTCGTGCCTGCTCCGCGCTCGCTGTCTTTTGGGGGGCTCATGCGCACATCATTGCTTAATGCGGCCTGGGAGCCACCGACAAATGGTCCACAAGATCGGCGCAACGCGTTAGCATGAGCGGCTGGAGAACGCAGTTGGCATGTAACGTCGGCACGGCTGCGACCGTATGTGCGACGGAGTAGCTGCTCTCAGCCGTAGCGTTGCTCGGGCTCTCGCCCTCCGGTGTCGATTGACGGAAGAAATGGAAACACGAATGTCAGTAGTCGAGCTGCAGGAGCTGGATGAGGTCAAGGGCCTGCTTGCCAAGGGGCAGCAGGTAGGCGTGCTCTCCTACGCGGAGATCACGAAGGCGATGTCGGAGCTCGACCTGGACGAGTCCGACGTCGAAGAGCTGCACGGTTTCCTCGAGCGCGCAGAGATCGAGCTGGTCGAGGACATCGACCCGGCGATCGCGGCGTCCGCGCAGCTCGAGCGCGCACCGGACAAACGCGGTCGGCGCAAAGCCAAAGCCGCGCTCGACCTCAAGCCGGACATGACCACCGACTCGCTGCAGCTGTTCCTCAAGGACATCGGCAAGGTCCGTCTGCTGACCGCACAGGAGGAGGTCGATCTGGCCAAGCGCATCGAGCGCGGCGACCTCGACGCCAAGCAGAAGATGGTCGAGTCGAACCTGCGTCTGGTGGTCTCGATCGCGAAGAACTACCGTAACCAGGGCCTGCCGTTCCTCGATCTGATCCAGGAGGGCACACTCGGCCTCGTGCGCGCGGCAGAGAAGTTCGACTACCGCAAGGGCTTCAAGTTCTCGACCTACGCCACGTGGTGGATCCGCCAGGCGATAGCGCGCGCGCTGGCGGACAAGGCGCGCACGATCCGCATCCCCGTGCACGTGGTCGAGAAGCTCAACAAGATCGGGCGTGCCGAGCGCAAGCTCGTGACCGAGCTCGGACGCGAGCCGACCGCGCAGGAGATCGCGGACGTCACCGGCATCGATCCGGAGGAGGTCGACTCGATCAAGCGCTCCGCGCAGGCGCCGGTGTCACTGGAGAAGCCCGTCGGTGACGAGGAGGAGTCGGAGTTCGGCCAGTTCATCGCCGACGAGCGCGCCGAGTCCCCGTATGAGCGCGCCGCCGAGATCCTCACCAAGGAGGCGCTGCGCGAGGCGCTCGAGAACCTCTCCTACCGCGAACGTCGCGTGCTCGAGCTGCGCTACGGGCTGGGCGGCGAGCACCCGCGCACGCTGGACGAGGTCGGACGCACGTTCAACGTCACGCGCGAGCGCATTCGCCAGATCGAGAACCAGTCGCTGAAGAAGCTGCAGTCGCTGGCGGAGGCACAAAAGCTCCGCGACGTCGCCTGACCGCTCGCACACGCGTCCACTGGCATTCAAGGCCGGCTGCCTGATTGCCGATCAGGAGGGCATGTTCGACGTCAAGGCTGCGCTGTGTGAGCTCGTCGAGAGAGAGGGCTCGGATCTGCACCTGAAGGTCGGTTCGGCGCCGCTGTACCGTGTCCACGGCGAGTTGACGCTCGACCAGAGCATCGAGGCACTGAGCGCCGAGGACACCGAGGCCGCGCTCAGGACGCTGCTCAGTGACGAGATCAAGCTCTCCGAATTCGCGCAGGAGCACGAGGTCGACTTCTCCTACGAAATCCCCGGCACCGCGCGCTACCGCATCAACGCCTTCCAGCAGCGTGGGGTGATCTCGATGGCATGTCGCGCGATCCCCCATCACATCAGCACGATCGAGGAGCTCTCGCTGCCCCCGGTCGTGCGCGAACTGGCCGAAGAGGAGCGCGGGATCGTGCTGCTCACCGGCACCACCGGCTCGGGAAAGTCGACGACGCTCGCGGCGATGATCGACCACATGAACCGCACGATGAGCAAGCACATCGTCACGATCGAGGATCCGATCGAGTTCGTGCACACGGACGTACGCTCGGTGATCAACCAGCGCGAGATCGGCATGGACACGGCCTCATTCAAGCGCGCCCTGCGTAGGGTGCTGCGCCAGGATCCCGACGTGATCCTCGTCGGGGAGATGCGCGACGAGGAGACCGTCCAGACGGCGCTGTCAGCGGCCGAGACCGGGCACCTCGTGCTCTCGACGATCCACACGGTCGACGCGACCGAGTCGATCAACCGCATGCTCGACTTCTTTCCGCCACATCAGCACGGCCAGGCGCGCAGCATGATCGCCGGCACGGTCAAGGGCGTGATCTCCCAGCGCCTGGTTCCCGGCGCCGACGGCGGACGCGTGGCCGTATGCGAGATCCTGCGCATGACCGGACGCGTGCGCGACATGATCGTCGACCCCTCCCAGACCGGGAAGCTCGTCGAGGTGATCACCAGCGGCGGCTACTACGGCATGCAGACCTTCGACCAGGCGCTCTACGGTCACGTCAAGGCCGGTCGCGTGACCTTCGAGGACGCGATGCGCGTGGCGTCCAGCCCGCACGACTTCAAGCTGCTGATGCAGGCCGAAGGGCGCCAGGGTACGACGATGGAGGACGTCGCGGTCGCCGAGCAGAAGCGCGAGTCGGAGCCCAAGCCGTCGCTGACGACAGCTTGATCCGCGGCGCATCGGCCGCTGCCAACACTTCAATTGGTAAAGTAACGGCAGAGATGGCCGTGGATGAGACATGTCCGGTGTGCATGACAGCCGACATCGTGTGCGGCAAGTGGACGTTGCTGCTGGTGCGGGACCTGGCTGAGGGGTGCTCGCGTTTTTGTGAGCTGGAACGCTCGCTCGCGGGGATCAGCCCGCGGACGCTGTCGTTGCGGCTGCGGGCGCTCGAGGAGGAGGGCATCGTCGAGCGCCAGACCTTTGCGGAAGTGCCGCCGCGGGTCGAGTACGCGCTCACCGCCAAGGGTCGCGCGCTGCTGCCGATCATCGACGACATGCGCGCTTACGGGGAAGACTGGCTGGGCGCAGAGTGCGCCGAGCGTGACCGATCTGATCTCGGTCACGAAGAGCTCGCGGTCGTCTGACCTCAGCGCCGGCGCAGGACCGTGTTCGCGTCGACGTTGCCATCGACGCGATACCCCAGCGGTGCGAGGTGCTCCGCAATCCAGCTCTTCGGGGGGACCGTCTCGAGCAAGATCAAGGGCCGCCAGCGTGTGATCGTGCGCATGGCGCCGGTCAACGCCTCCTGCTCGTGGCCCTCGACGTCGAGCTGGATGACGGCGACTCGCCGATCGCTTGAAACGATGTCGTCGACGGCCACCAGATCCACCTGTTCGCTGCCGATTCCGGGGGCTCTGGCCGGATCGGCGATCAGGTGGCTGCCGCCGCCCAGCGGCAAGCCCTTCGCGTTGCGGGTCGCCAGCAGCGCCGTGGCGCTCTCTGCGCCCAGACCCGCGTGACTGAGCGTCACATTCTCGAGGCCGTTGAGCATCACGGTGAGCCGAGCGCACTCATAGCTTTCGCGGTTGGGCTCGAACGCCCACACACGCGCGTCGCGCTCGCGCGATCGCGCCAGTGCCGGGATGAAGTCCCCAAAAAAAGTACCCGCGTGCACGACGTCGCCGTCGCGGCCGGCGCTTCGGAGGAGATCGAGAGTCTCGGACTCCCAAATGCCGGCGTTGATGATTGCTCGCGCGGCCGGTCGGTGCAGCGAGGACCGCGGGACACAGTACGAGCCATGCTGATTCTTCGCCACGACGCAGTCCGGAGCATCGGATGGCAATGGCACGGCATCGGCCTGCAGTCTGTATGCGGCGAGGGTCGTGAGCGCGTCCGCACTTGGCGCTGTGTCGAACTGGCGCCTCGAGCCCCGCCTCGTGCGTCGTCCCCAGGCCGCCAGCTGCCTCAGCCTGCGCCTGATCGGTCGCGGAATCCGCCTACGCACCTCCGCTCCCGGCATCGGACGAGGCTATCAATCCGGGTCGGCCCAGCACAATCGGTCCCCGCCCGAGCAATGTCGCCTGCGTGCTGCAAGCCGGGCTGCGCCGGCAGGAGCGCGAAAGCAGAGGGCGAACTCAGCGCACCATGCGTTCAGGTCAACTTTGTACGGCACTGACGGAGCTCGTCGAGGCGGTGGCGGGTCACTTCCAGGCCGCGCTCGCCGCAGGCGCAGAGGTTCCGTTCGAGCTCGAGCCGCAACGGACACGCCGCGGCTCGGGCGGGCCGTCGCTGTACTGCTACCGGGCGCTCACGGGTGAGTTCATCGCCGAGCGCCAGCCGGAGCTGGAACGGCTGCAGTGCTACTCCCAGGCACTGAGCCTGCTCGCGGGCTTCGATGGCCTCGACCGCTATCTGGCGAACGTCGGCGCTGAGCCGGCGCGTCGCGATCCGCGCTCGCGCGCCGGCGGGGCGATCCTGGCGCTGCTGCGCGAGGTGTTCGACGGGCAGACCGATTTTGAGCTGCGCCCGGAGCGCATGCGTGCGGCGCTCGATCGCATCGATTCCGCGGCGCTCGCGGGAGCGACGCAGACGACGCTGATCGCGACGCTCCACGGTCTCACGATCGCCACCAGCGAGATCGCGCTGACGAGCGGCCTTACGATCGCTCGGCCCGAGGCGCTCGAAGGACTGCCCGAACGAGCTCGTGCGCCGGAGCAGCCCGACGGCCAGGATCACCTGATCGTCGCGCTGGCCGCCGGCGAGGACGATGCGGCCGAGGCGGTCGCCAACGGACGCGAGATCCTGAACGATCTGCTGCGGGCGCTACGGCTGTTCGGTGACGGGCGCGTGACGCTCGGTGCGCTTGGCTGGGCGCGTGTGGCAGGTGGAAGCTGGCGGGCTGTCGCGCTGGGAGCCGGTGGGCGTCCGCACGGCATGCTTGTGGTCAGCGCCGAGCAGGAGGACGAGTTGCGCGCCTTCTGCAACCTCGTCTCGCGACGCGCGCCACATGGCAACGCGCTCGCGTGGGCGCTCAGGCGCTTCGAGCTCGGCTGCGAGCGTGACAGCTCATTCGAGGCGCTCAGCGACCATCTGCTCGCGTTGCGCGCGCTGCTCGAGCCAGAGGGGCCGGCAAGCGGGCTGCTCCCCGGTCGGCTGGCGGCGCTGTGCGCCACACCGGAGCGTCGCCTCGAGCTGACCGAGCGCACGATCGCCGCGCTCGAACTCGAGCGCGAGATTGTGATCGGCGCTCCGGCCCCGCGTGCCGGGCGCTCGCGCAGCGCCAGACAGGCGCTCGCGAGGGACATGGCGGACCATCTGCGCGCGCTGCTGCGGGACGTGATCTGCGGGCATCTCGACCCGGACCTCGTCACGCTCGCCGACCGGCTGCTGCTGGAGTCCGCCGACGGCGCCGACAGCGCCGGCGCGGATGAGTCAGTCGAAGAGATGCTCGGCGATGCGGGCCAGTCCCAGGAGATCCTGGACGTCTTCATCTAGCTGCGGGACGACGATCGGCTCGCCGGCGCCCCACGCGTGCGTCACGTGCGCGATCGCCTGACGGTCGCGCTCCGCGAGCAGGTCGAAGTCGGCGAGGTTGGCCGAAACGCGTGTCGCCAGCTGCTCACCGAGCTTCGGTGCGAGCATTCCGGCTAGCTCGTGCGTGGGCAGGCCGTGCAGGCCGTAGGTGTTCACACGGTTCACGATCAGCTCGCCGACCGGCATCTCGCTCGCCGCCAGCCGCTCGAGCAGGAACTCCGCCTCGCGTGCCGGCTCGGCCTCCGGCGAGGTGACGATCATGAACGTCGTCGAAGGCGCCCGCAGCAGCGCTGAGACGTTGCGCGTACGTTCGCCGAAGCCGTCGAGCACGCCCGACAGCGAACGGAAGAACGTCGAAAGGTCGCCGAGCATGTCCACGCCGGTGACGCGCGCGAAGATCCCGAACACGAGTGCGGTGCCGCGCCCGAACATACGCGCCGTCAGGCCGCTCGGACCGAGGAACACCTGCAGCGCTTTGCCTTCGAGGAAACCGAGCAGGCGTCCGGGCGCATCGAGGAAGTCCAGCGCGTTCCGTGACGGCGGCGTGTCGAGCACGATCACGTCGAAATCGTGCTCCTCGTACAGTTCGTAGAGCTTGGCGATCGCGCTGAGCTCGTGCGACCCGGCGACCGCCGTCGAGAGCTCCGCGTACACGCTGTTGGCGAGGATCTCCTCGCGCGTGCGCTCGTCGGGCGACAGCCGCGTGATCAGCTCGTCGAAGGTCCGCTTCGCGTCGAGCATCATCGCCCACAGCTCGCCCTCGACCGGCAGCCCCTGCTGGGCGAACAGCGCCGGCTCGATGCGCTGCGGCTCCGACGGCAGCTCGGCCAGACCGAGAGCGGACGCGAGTCGTCGTGCGGGGTCGATCGTGACGACCACGACCTTCTGACCGCGCAACGCCAGCCCGAGCGCGAGCGCCGCCGAGGTCGTCGTCTTGCCGACGCCGCCGGCGCCGACGCACACGAGCACACGCTTGCCGCGCAGGCGCTTCGCGAGCGTCGCGCGGCGCGGCGGCTGCGAACGCCTGCTCGTCTCGGCCATCTCCGGATCGTAGTTCCCATGCAGGAATCGCCACGTGCTATGCGAATACCGAGCGGACGGCTTACCAGCAATCGAGTATCGGAGCCACCGTGGAAGGCAAGGCCAAGGTCATCGCGTTCGCCAACCAGAAGGGCGGCGTGGCCAAGACGACGACGACGCTCAACCTGGCAGCCGCGTTTGCGGAGGAGGGTCACCGGGTGCTGTGCGTGGACATGGACCCGCAGGGCAACCTGACGATGTCGCAGGGGATCGATCCGGACACGCTCGAGAAATCGATGTACGACGTGCTCGTGCACAAAGTGTCGATCCGCGAGGTCATCCGCAAGCGCGAGATCGACATCGCGTGTGCCTCGATCGACCTCGCCGGGGCAGAGATCGCGATGTCGACGATGATCGGTCGCGAGCGCTCGCTGCAGAAGGCCTTCGAGCCGATCCTCGAGGACTATGACTTCATCTGCATCGACACGCCGCCGAGCCTCGGGCTGCTGACGATCAACGCGCTCACCGCCTCCGACAAGGTGATCGTCCCCGTGCAGTGCGAGTATCTGTCGATGCGCGGGCTCATCCAGTTGCAGAACACACTCGCGATGATCCGGGAGAACCTCAATCCCGGCGTCGACATCGAGGGTATCCTCCCGACCTTGGTGGATTCGCGCACGATCCACGCGAAGGAGGCGATCGAGATCCTCGAGGAAAACTTCGGCGATCGCGTGTTCGCATCGCGCATCCGCAAGACCGTGCGCTTCGCCGAGGCTCCCGTGAAGGGGATGTCGGTGCTCAAGTACGAGCCCGACGGCGTCGCCGCGCAGTCCTACCGACAACTCGCGCAGGAGGTTCTGACCAATGGCCAACGCTAAACGCGCGAGCATGCGTGAAGGGCCGCTGGCGGCGCTCTTCCGCAAGACCGAAGAGGGCGAGACCGCGCCCGAGGGCGCCGAGCTCTCGCCGCGCCCCCGCGTCGACGCTGAGCCGCCGGTGCATCCGCGCGAGAGCGGGCTGCCGCACCCGGCACTGAGCGCCTCGACGCTGGCGCTGCCCGAGGATGAGCAGGCTTACGTGCCGTCTCCCCAGGAGCGTCTGCGTCACGCCTTCTCCTCGGAGATACCCGAGAACGTGATGGACCGGCCCCTCGCTGGACGCCCGCTGATCGACGACTACGCGCGTGCACAGCCGCTCCCGTCGAGCTCCGCCGGGACGGTGGGGCAGCCGGTGATCCGCGTCGTCGGCGTCGGCGGCGCGGGCGTCAACGCGGTCAACCGCATGGTCGAGGCGGAGGTCGAGGGCATCGAGTTCGTCGCGGTCAACACCGACGTGCAGTCGCTGCAGCAGTCGACCGCCGACATCACGCTGCACATCGGCGCGGAGCTCACCCGCGGCCTCGGGTCCGGCTCGGATGCGAACGTCGGCCGCCAGGCCGCGATGGAGGACTACGACCGCGTCAAGGCGCTGCTCAAGGGCTCCGACATGATCTTCATCGCAGCCGGCGCCGGTGGTGGCACCGGTACCGGCGCGGCGCCGATCGTCGCGCGCATCTCGCGCGAAATCGGCGCGCTCACCGTCGCGATCGTCACGAAGCCGTTCGGCTTCGAGGGCACCCGCCGCGGCGAGCAGGCCGAGCGCGGCGTCGGCGCGCTCGCCGACGAGGTGGACACGCTGATCGTCGTCCCCAACGACCGCCTGCTCGGCGTGCTCGACAAGCAGACCGCGATGGTGGAGGCGTTCCGCGTGGCCGACGACGTGCTGCGCCAGGGCGTTCAGGGAATCTCCGATCTCGTCACGCTGCCCGGCCTCATCAACCTCGACTTCGCGGACGTGCGCACGATCATGAGCGAGGCCGGCAACGCGCTCCTCGGTATCGGCATGGGCGTCGGCGAGAACCGTGCGACAGAGGCCGCGATGCAGGCCGTCTCCTCGCCACTCTTGGAAACCTCGATGGAGGGCGCGCGCTCGATCCTGCTGTCGATCACCGGCGGCACCAACCTGTCGCTGTGGGAGGTCAACGAGGCCGCCAAGTCGGTATCGGAGGCCGCACACCCCGACGCGAACATCATCTTCGGTGCGATGGTCGACGAGAAGCTCGACG
>Ga0210388_10001074_pt1 | contig 21766 bp, 18 predicted proteins | sample IncBWC19OmetaG_FD_155485 | JGI IMG/M metagenome (GOLD analysis project Ga0210388, IMG submission 155485) | Forest soil microbial communities from Barre Woods Harvard Forest LTER site, Petersham, Massachusetts, United States - Inc-BW-C-19-O ... | reverse complement strand
CAGCAATGATGGAGTGATGCGGGATCCAGGGAATAGGGTTTAGGAGATGGGGGACAGGTATCGGAACAATTGCCTCTTCACATCACAAAACAAAAGAGCGGCAGCCGGAATGGCGCCGCTCTCTATGCTCTTACCCCACACCGTGTCCCCTGAACCCTGCCTCTAAGAAAAGATCTCCTTCACCTTCTCGAACAGGCTGCGCGAAGTCGGAGTGTTCTCGACCGTAATCGTCTCTCCCAGTTGGCGAAGCAATTCCTTCTGGACACGGGTGAGCTTCTTCGGCGTCTGCACCGCCACCTGCACGACCAGGTCACCGCGGCCGTGTTCGTTTAGGAATGGAACACCCTTGCCGCGCACACGAAACTCCCTGCCGCTCTGCGTTCCTTCTGGAATCTTCAACCCGGTCTCGCCTTCCAGCGTCTGAATCTGAATCTCGGCTCCGAGCGCCGCCTGGCTGAAGGAGATCGGCATCACGCAATGCAGATCGTTTCCGTCGCGTTCGAAGAAAGCATGCGCCTTCACTGTGAGGACGATGTACAGGTCCCCCGAAGGCCCACCGAATCGTCCCGCGTCGCCTTCGCCCTGGTAACGAATCCGCGTTCCGTCTTCAACGCCGGCCGGAATATTCACGCCGATCGCATGCTGCCGCTCGACACGTCCGTCACCACGGCACCCAACGCATGGATCGGAGATCACACTGCCAGTGCCGCCGCAAACGTTGCAAGTCCGCGCGATCGAGAAGAATCCCTGCTGGTAACGAACTTGTCCGCGCCCTTGGCACTGCTGGCAGGTTGACGGTCCGCGTCCGCTCGCCGTTCCGCTGCCGCGGCAATCGGAGCAAGCCTCCATGCGCCGCACCTTGACCTGAACCTCTTTGCCGAAAACCGCGTCTTCGAATTCAATGGTCTGGTCGAAGCGCACATCGCGACCCTTCTGCGCTCGCGACGCCTTCCGTCCACCGCCGCCGCCGACATTGAATCCGAACAGATCGCCGAAGATATCGCCGAGGTCCTGCATGTCGCCGAAGGGATTGCCGTTGAACCCCTGAGCCGCACCCGACACGCCGGCATGCCCGTAGCGATCGTAAGCCGCGCGCTTCTCCGGATCGGCCAGCACCTGGTAGGCCTCGCTGCACACCTTGAACTTCTCTTCCGCGGCGTGATCGCCCGGATTGCGATCCGGGTGATACTGCATCGCCAGTTTGCGATACGCGGTCTTCAATTCCTGATCGGAGGCGGTGCGGACCACACCCAGTACTTCGTAATAGTCTAATTTCATTGTGTTGGTTGCTTGGCTCATGCTTCCTTCTGTTGCGAATTGCTCGCGACGCGTACCAGCGCGGGGCGCAACAGGCGCTCCTTGATGCGGTAGCCGCGGCGTACTTCGTCAAATACCTGGTGGTCGGGCACATCTTCCTTTTCGACCATTTCCAGAGCTTCATGAACGCGGGGATCGAACGTCGCGCCCACCGTCTCAACCGTCTGCACGTTCAGCGACCGCAAAGCTTCTTCCATCTGCTTCACAATCAGTTCCACACCCGTGCGCAACTGGTCGGCGCTGCCCGTCGATTTCAAAGCCAGCTGAAAGTTGTCCAGCACAGGAAGAAACTGCTCGATGGCGCCGGTTACTGCAAAGTCGCGAAACTCGTTGCGCTCCCGTGCCTCGCGCTTCCGGGCATTCTCGAACTCGGCCTGCAGGCGCGCCAGTCGGTCGATCAGCGAGTCGCGCTCGCTCTTCACGCGGTCGTATTCTTCCTGCGGCACGGTCGAATCCGCCAGGGCCTCAGCGACCGCGGTCGCTTCCGTCTCCGAAGACGGATCGATAGTCTGCTTCGTTTCTACTGCGTCGTTGTTCATGGAATTAGGGGAGACATCCTTCTGCTGATAATGATTCGCTGCTCTTTTCAGTCTATCCCGGAGATTCATCGGTTTCTTTGGATGCGCCGGGGTTGGTCATCGATCCCTGTTACGGCAGTGTCAGCCCGCGGCTCGGATATCTCCCCAAGGCCGCGGCGTCTGCAAGTCATTGAGGCGTTTGAAAGATGCGGTCCGAAAGCTGGGTGATATACGACACGGCATTGATTGTCTGTTCGTACTGAATGCGGGTCGATCCAATCACGGCAACGGTGCCCAGATTTTCCGAGCCTATACGCGCCGGCGCTCCGATCAGGACCAGGTTATGCAGGCCCGGAATGATCTCTTCCAGGCCAACCACAACGCGCACATTCTCTTGGCGCGCATCGACATAGGCATTCAAAAGTTGGATCAGTCTTTCTTTCGCTTCCAGTGCGTGGAGCATGGTCTGCAACCGGCCGCGGTCAATCTCGCTCGCCAGCAGGTTCGCCACACCCTCCACGAAGATGCCTCCCGAAGTAGCGGCGCTCTCCAGAGCACCCTTGCGGTAAAGCTCTTCAACCGATCGCATCAGGCGGTCGTACTCGCTCCGCTCGACCTCGGTCCGGCGAGCCAGCTCATCGTGAATGCGGTCGATCGACCAGCCGTGAAAATTCTCATTCAAAAAGCGTGCCGCGGCTTCGAGATCCGGAAAAGACAGATCCCGATCCAGCAGCAGCACCCGGTCCTGCACCACGCCCTCGACCGTCACCAGCACGGCCAGCACGCGCCCGGCCGCAAGTCGCGAGAAATGAATATGCTCGAGCGTCTGGCTCTCCCGCGCCGAGGCAATCGCCACGCCCACTCCGCTCGAAATCAACGCCAGCACATGTGAGGTCCGCTCCAGAAACTGCTGCCCTGAGCTGACTCCGGCAAAGCTGTCGCGAATCTGCTCTTGATGTTCCTGCGTCAGGCTGCCCAGCCGCGCCGGAGAGGAAAGCTGCTCCACGTAATATCGAAAAGCCTGTGAGGTCGGAATCCGTCCCGCCGAGGTATGCGGCTGATCGAGCAGCCCCGATTCATCGAGCGATGCCATAATGTTGCGAATGGTCGCCGAGCTCATGCCGTCCTTGTTGCCCAGCTGGCGTGCGACCGCCTGCGAGCCCACAGGCTGGCCTGTAGCAATGTAGTTTTCGATGATCGTAACCAGCACCAGCCGCTCGCGCGGGCTGATTCGCAGCTCCGAAGACATGGGCGCATTCTCTGCCCGTTCAGCAGACAACAGCAAGGGGAACCGGACAGACTCCTCCTTATTTATTGTAGGGGTGTGGAAAGATGGGGTCAACCGGCGATTCCGGCGTTGTCTGTGCTGAAATTACAGCCAAAGAACCATGCTGTCGACTACAATTCGCGCATGGCGATCTTCCGCCCCGGCTCCCAGCCCGCACAGGGCATGCGCGCGCAGAAATCGAAAATGCTCCTCAGTAGCGGCGTCTCCGCCCTAGTCGTCGCTCTCTGCTACCTTCTTTACGGCCATATTGAAAATACAGGCTGGTTCGGCTGGGCTCTCCGCGAATTTATTTTTGTGCTCGCATCTCTCAGCCTGCTCGTAGCAATCTTAAGTTTGATTGGCTTCTTCAGCCGGTCAGCGAGGACCCGGGCCGGTGAGCAGGAATATGAGATTACTCCGGCAGGGATTGCCCGGCATTATCCTGGCCTTCCCGACCTGTTTGTGCCCACCGACCAGATCGTCTCTTTCCAACTACGCAAAAACAGGCTGATCATCTGGCTGCAGAAGCCGCCGAAGGCGCTCGTGCTCCACTCGCACTTACTCGGTTTCGAAGAGATCCCTCGCTTGCTTGCCGCAATGGGAATTCCGAAGCAAGATCGCAGACCACCCGTCTTCTACTCAGCAGCGCTGCGCCTCATCGCCCTCCTGGCGCCGGCGATGGTTTGCTGCCTCGTTCTCTTTCGCGGGACAAAACCTCTCTACGTAGCCCTCGCCGGGATAGGCTTCCTCGCCCTGATGGGATGGTTCACGCTGAGTCAGCGGCCAAGCCCCTACAGCCGCCAGGCTCCCATGCCGGGGAGATGGTCGCAACGGATCACCTTGGCGCTATGGGTGTTTGTCGTGGCAACTCGCGTCTGGACCGTTTCTCATCCCAATGCAAATCGGCATGTCCATGCGGCACACCCATCCTCGCAGCCCTGTCCGGCTGATCAAACCCGACCCGCAACTCCCCCATCCAATCAACATCCCTGAAACAATTCAAGGCCTCCCTCGCCTCAGCCGCGCATCGTAGCAATCAGCGAGACGCGAAGGAGCCATTCCTGTGAGCGCATCCATCCCCATGCGGCCCTTCGGTCGCCACGCCGACGCAAAGATCTCCGCCCTCGGCCTCGGCGGTCATCACCTCGGAGCCGCCGAAGACCTCGCCACCGCCATCCGCCTCGTTCACCGCGCCATCGACGGCGGCATCACCTTCTTCGACAACTGCTGGGAATACCATCGCGGTAAATCCGAAAACTGGATGGGCATGGGCCTCAAGGGCAAGCGCGACAAGGTCTTCCTCATGACCAAAGTCTGCACCCATGGCCGCGAAGCGGCGATTGCCACGCAGATGCTCGAAGAGTCGCTGAACCGCTTCCAGACCGATCATCTCGATCTCTGGCAGATCCACGGCGTCTCCTTTGAGAATGATCCAGACCTCTTCATCCGCCCCAACGGAGCGGCCGAAGCCCTCCGCAAAGCTAAAGAACAAGGCAAAGTCCGCTTCGTAGGATTCACCGGACACAAGCGCCCCGAGCTCCACCTCAAAATGCTCAACTGCGGTTTCGAATGGGATGCCGTACAGATGCCACTCAACCCCTTCGACGCCAGCTTCCTCAGCTTCGAGCAGCAGGTTCTGCCCGAGTTGAACAAGCGAGGCATCGCCGCCCTCGGCATGAAGCCCATCGTCGGACACGGGGAGTCGGTTAAGAAAGGAATGCTCAGCGCGCAGGAAGCGCTCAGCTACGCCATGAGTCTCCCCGTCACCACCACCATCACCGGCATGGAGAGGATGGAAATCCTCGAACAGAATCTCGCCGTCGCGCAAGGCTTTCAGCCTTTGTCACCCGACCAGATGCAATCCCTCCGCGACCGCTGCAAAACGGTTTCGGGCGACGGGCGCTTCGAGCTCTACAAGATGTCTCTCCAGTTCGATAATCCCGAAGCACGCCTCGCCCATGGTTATCCGCTCGATGACCAGTCGGTCGAAGTGAAAGAGATGCTCAAGGACACCGACAACACCGGCAAGCCATATCCCGCAGTGGCCGGATAGGCAGAGAAAGGATACGCGCAGACGTGGGCCAGAAAAACGAATCGAATGACACTCTCTCCCGCCGCGCCTTTCTGAAATCAGCAGCGCTCGCCGGTGCAGGAACACTCGCAGCCCGAGACGCCGCCGCATCCTCCGCCCCATCCCAGGAGACCAACATGCCGAATCAGAATCTGCAGGTCCCGCGCCGGCCCTTTGGAAAAACTGGAGAACAGGTTTCCATCCTCGGAGTCGGCGGCTTCCATCTCGGCTCAGCCAAAGATCAGCAGACGGTAAACACCATGGTCGGCAAAGCCATCGACGCCGGAGTGAACTTCTTCGACAACGCGTGGGAATACCACGAAGGCGAAGCTGAGGAGCGCCTCGGCATCGCGCTCCAGGGTAAGCGCGACAAGGTCTTCCTTATGACCAAAGTCTGCACCCACGGCCGCGACAAGAGCATCGCCATGGAGCAGCTAGAGCAATCGCTCCGCCGCCTGAAGACCGATCACCTCGACGTCTGGCAGATCCACGAAGTCGTCTACTACAACGATCCCGACCTCATCTTCCGGCGCGACGGAGCCATCGAAGCGCTACAGCAAGCCAAGAAAGACGGCAAAGTCCGCTTCGTAGGATTCATGGGGCACAAAGATCCCGCCATCCACCTCAAGATGCTCTCTCACGACTTCCCCTTCGACACCATCCAGATGCCGCTCAATTGCTTCGACGCGCGCTTCCGCAGCTTCCAGGAGCATGTGCTCCCCGAGGCCAGCCGTCGCGGCCTCGCCGTCCTCGGCATGAAGAGTCTCGGCGGCTCAGGAGAAATGGTTACGCACGGCGGCATCACTCCCGAAGAAGGCCTGCGCTACGCCATGAGCGTTCCCGGCATAGCCACCACGATCAGCGGCATGGATTCCGAGGTCATTCTCGACCAGAACCTCGCCATCGCATCGTCCTTTACACCCATGTCCGCCAACGAGCGCCGCGCACTTGAAGACCGTTGCCGCGTTCTCGGAGCAGATGGTCGCCTCGAGCGCTTCAAGACCACCACCATGTATGACGGAAAGGTAGGCCGCGAGCAGCACCAGTATCCGGAAGCCGAAAAGCTCCCCGCGTAACTACTTCGCTGCTGCAACCGCCGGCGCAGGCGTCGTCACCGCCGGCGGCAGATCGTAAATCTCGACTGCGCCTTCGCGGAGAATCGCAAACCGGCTGCCGTCCGCGGTGAGTGTATAGTTATGCCCCGCGCTTAGCACCGGCGAGGCATTCTTCGCCAGCTGCAGCTTACCCGTCTCCGTGTCGAAGACGCCCACCATCTGCCCCCGCACATCGTCATCGCCGAACGGGTCCATCGTTCCGATCGAGTGATTGATCTCGAGCGATCCGTACGCGAAGCGGCTTCCGTTCTCTGCGTATTCGAATGTCGGCCAGATATACCGTGGCTGCCAGCGATTCTGCCACAGTACCGCTCCCTTGGCAGAAAATGCCGTCACCGCGTGATCGCTCGTGCCCCCGAGGCAGCCAACGGTCAGCACCACGTTCGCGCTCAGACTGATCATCGTGGGAGTGCATGCCGATTTCACCTCCCCCACAACTGCTGACGCGCCGGCGAAAGGCTTGGCGTGAATCTCCCAAAGGTCCGGCCGCTTGCCCTCCAGCAGCTCCAGAAATCCGTCCTGAAGCAGCGGCACATCCACCACATGGTGAGCCTCGCTCCGTGCAATCACCGTCAGGTCGTGCGGACGCAGAATCACAATTTGCGTCGAAGGCCTCCGGATCACCGTCATTCCCGGCGGACCGATGGGGTCGTCGGTACTGGGCGCCTGCCGCTCGTATTTCTGGAACTCCACCGTCATCAGCTTGTGATCGGGCGCAACGTCGATACTCTGTAGCTGCGAGTCAAACTGCATGTAAGGACGCAGTTCCAGCCGGCTGTCGGTAAGGTAAAGCGCGTTCCTCTGCCGCACCAGGAACTCCCCCCCGCCAATCGCCCACAGATACCGCTGGTGGTCGTGCATCCTCCACTCGGCCTTCTGCACGACCTTGCCCGTGGCGATCTCCAGCACCAGCGCGCAGACCACCTGATCCTCATCCTCCTTGGGATCCTCCGGCAGCCGCTGCAGCAGGCCGCCCTCGCGGAAGGTGAACAGCAGATGATCGTTATCGATGAAATCCAGCGTCGCCGATGCCAGCCGCGCCGAAAGATAAAACATGCTCGGTGCCGTAAACCCCAGAGGCGCGACTTCAATGCGGAACGCCGGTGGAGGACCGGCGTCTGCCTTGCGCTTCGCATCCGGCTTTTTCTGCTCGGAAGCGGAACCCGCCAGCGGAAAGGCCAGCAGCGCCGCGCAAGCCAGTCCGGCCACGACAAAACACCGGAATCTATCGCCCAGCACCATGCTCAACATTTTGATCGACTCGCATACTCCATGCAAATTGCACCCGGATCGCGCAGGAAGGAATTGAAGCCCGGTCGCAAGGGAACAGACAGCGGCGGAATCCGTATGCTTGACTGAGGCAACGCACGTTGCTACTTTCCAGCTTGACTGAAGCTGCCCATTCCGGCGCTCCAGGTCGATCGCTTACGAGGCTTTCAATGATCTCACTGCGTCACTGCATCCACACCGCGCTCGGTGCGTCCATCCTTCTGATTTCAGCAGCATCCTACGCCCAGACCGACGCGAAAGATACCGCCCCCGCAAAGACGCTGAAAGCGCTCGATCTCTCCCTGATCGACACCACCGTCGACCCCTGCGTCAACTTCTACCAGTATTCCTGCGGCAACTGGCTGAAACAAAACCCCATTCCATCGGATCAATCTTCTTATGGCCGCGGCACCGAGCTCGAAGATCAAAATCAGCTCGTGCTCAGGGCGATCCTGGAGAAGGCTGCGTCCGGTGGAACGGGACGCTCGCCGAATGAGCAGAAGATCGGCGACTACTACTCAACCTGCACCGACACCAGCGCCATCGATCAGGCAGGACTCACTCCCCTGCAACCCGAACTCGCCCGCGTCGACGCGCTCAGCTCAAAGGACGGAATACCCGAGCTCGCCGCATGGTTGCAACTGAACGGCATCGGCTCCTTCTTCCGCTTTTCCAGCGATCAGGATTACAAGGACGCAACCCAGCAGATCGCCGAGCTCGATCAGCCGGAACTCGGCCTGCCCGAAAAAGGCTTCTACTCACGTACGGACGCGCAATCCAACACCCTGCGCAATCAATACCAGCAGCATGTGATCCGCACCTTCGAGCTCATCGGCGAAACGCACGATCAGGCCGTCCGCGACGCTGCCACCGTGCTGCGCCTCGAAAGCTCGATGGCTGCCGCCTCGCTCAGCACTGTCGATCGTCGCGATCCTGCCCGGCTCTATCACAAAACTCAGCTCGCGAGCTTCGATGCCGGCACGCCTAACTTCGCCTTCGACCGTTTCCTCCGCGCCGTTGCCTCTCCATCCGTCCAGTCCCTTAACGTGGCCACGCCCGGCTACTTCGCAGCGCTGAATCAGCTCATCGGATCGACCAACCTGGCCGACATCAAGGCCCTTCTGCGCTGGGATGTGTTGAATCACATTTCCTCCACTGCCCTGCCCCGCAATCTCGATGATGAGCATTTCAGCTTCTACGGCAAAGTCCTCTCTGGTCAGCCGGAACAACAGGCGCGCTGGAAGCGCTGCGTGCGATCGGTCGACGGCGCGCTGGGTGAAGCTCTCGGCGAGGTCTACGTAGCCCAGCGCTTCAGCCCGCAGGACAAGGCCCGGACCCTGGAGCTGACCAAAGACATCGAAGCCGCCATGGATCGCGATATCGATCAGCTCACCTGGATGAGCGCGCAGACTAAGGTGCGCGCCAAGGAGAAGCTGCACGGCGTCGCCAATAAGATCGGCTATCCCGACAAATGGCGCGACTATTCCACGCTTGAGGTCAAATCCGGAGACGCGCTCGGCAACGCCCAGCGCGCAGAGGCCTTCGAAGAGAAGCGCCAGATCGCCAAGATCGGAACGCCCGTCAATCACGACGAGTGGGACATGAGCCCGCCCACGGTGAACGCCTACTACAATCCGCAGATGAACGACATCAATTTCCCCGCCGGCATCCTGCAGCCGCCCTACTTCGACCCCTCGCAGAATGACGCGGTCAACTACGGCGACGCCGGCGGCATCATCGGTCACGAGCTCACCCACGGCTTCGACGACGAAGGCCGGCAGTTCGACGCGCGCGGCAATTTCCTCGACTGGTGGACTCCCGCCGACAGCAAGCAGTTCACCGACCGCGCCAGTTGCGTAGTCAAGGAGTACGACAGCTTTGTCGCCGTCGGAGATCTCCATGTCAACGGCCAGCTCACCCTCGGCGAAAACCTCGCCGACCTCGGAGGGCTCAAGCTCGCCTTCCTCGCCTATTTAGATCGCGCGCAGAAAGCCGGAGCCGACCTCACTCAGAAAGGCAGCCCCGAGTACGGCAATCTCACGCCCGACCAGCAGTTCTTCGTCTCCTACGGCCAGGGATGGTGCCAGAACAATCGCCCCGAGGATCTGCGCCTGCGCGTCCAGACCGATCCCCACTCGCCCGAAGAATTCCGCGTCAACGGAGTCGTCGTCAACCTGCCTCAGTTCCAGAAAGCCTTCGCCTGCAAAACCGGACAACCCATGTCCCCGGCCACGCGCTGCACCGTCTGGTAGGACTGGCCGTCCAGGCAAGCGCGCCGTTGGCGCGAAAGCCAAACCGGGGGGGTACTGAATACCGGTCGCCCCTGAGAATTCGTCGTCCCTAAGAGGTCGTCCTGAGCGGAGTCATCGCAAAGCGATGAAGCAGCCGAAGGACCTGCGGTTCGTCTCACTGCCACAAATGCGAGTGCCCCCAGGTCTCGCTTCTGAGACCTGGGGATTCCACACCCCTCAACCATCCCCAGACAACTCCGCCATTCTTCGCAAAGCGAAGAATCTCAGCCACCGTTATCCTCAAAGAGAGAACGGAATTACCGGAACGGATGCCCACGCAACTACAAACAAGACCAGCCAGCACCACCGCCCTCGGCTACGCAGCATGCGCGCTCGCGGGAACCCTCTGGGGCACCGGCTTCTACTTTGGCAAGATCGCGCTCACCGAGATGAGCGTGGGCCATATGGTCTTCTACCGCTTCCTCTTCGCAACCCTCGGCATGCTGCCCCCAATCTTGATCAAGCCACGCAGGCCGGGCCTCAATCGCAAAGAGTGGGGCATACTCCTGCTCGCATCCTTCCTCGGCATTCCCGTCCAGTTTCTCCTGCAGTTCTACGGGCTCTCACTTACCACCGTGAGCCACGCCGCGCTCATGGTCGGAACCATGCCTGTCATCCTCGCCGTCGGAGCGACCATCTTCATGCACGAGCGTCTCGACTGGAAAGGCTGGCTCGCCCTCGCCGGATCGACCGCCGGAGTCGCGCTCATCACCCTCAGCGGTACCCATGGCCGTACACCCCACGGCCCATCGCTTGCCGGAGACATGCTCGTTGTTCTTTCCCTCGTCCTCGCGCTCGGCTGGGTTTTGCTCAACCGCCATCTCATGTACGGCCATTCCGCGCTCGTCGTCACCGCGTACGGCATCCTCAGCGGCATGGTCATGCTCACCATATGGGTCGCGCTCGAAGACGGCCCACCGCCCGTCCACGGCATCAGCGGCCGCGTATGGTTCGCTCTCATCGCCAGCGGACTGCTCTGCACCGCCGCTACCACTTTCTTATGGAACTGGGGTATCCATCACGTTCCCGCATCCCGGGCAGGAGTCTTCCTCAACATCGAACCGGCATTGGGCTCCATCCTCGGAGTAGAGCTACTAGGTGACCGCCTCGGTCCCGGAGCGTGGCTCGGCGGAGGTCTCATCATCGCCGCCGCCATCGTTCTCACCACCACCGGGCACACCGAACCGGAAGTCATTCTCGAATAAAAAACATGTCCGAAAAATTCACGCGCACGAAACTCGAGAAAGAACTCAAGGCAGCCGGCGACCCAAAACGCGCCATCACCATGGCCGGCTTCTTCAAGACTGGAAAAGATCAGTACGGCGAAGGAGACATCTTCCTCGGCATCGCCACGCCGGTCCTGCGCAAAATCGCACTCCCCTATCGCGATCTCCCGCTGTCTGAAATCGAAAAGCTTCTCTACGCAAAGCTCCACGAATACCGCTCAGCCGCCGTCGAAATCCTGGTCAGCCAGTACAAACGCGCAAGCGAAGAGCAGCGCAGCGAGATCATAGATTTCTATCTGCGCAACACAGCCGCCATGAATAACTGGGATCTCGTCGACGGCTCAGCCCCCTACATCCTCGGCGAGCACCTGAAGACACACCCCCGCAAAATCCTGCGCAAACTGGCTAAATCCAAATCGCTATGGGAGCGCCGGATCGCAATCGTGGCAACCCTCAGGTTGGTGAGAAACGGCGAACTCGACGACGCGCTAAGCATCGCCGAAATCCTGCTCGACGACAGCCACGATCTGATCCACAAAGCTGTCGGATGGGTACTCCGCGAAGCAGGAAGAAAAGATTGCCAGCGATTGCTGGCCTTCCTCGAAACGCACTACAACCGCCTGCCCAGAACCGCGCTCCGCTATGCCATCGAACACTTCACGCCCAAGCAGCGTAAGCAACTGTTGATAGGAAAGTTTTGACCCGCGAATTCTGATCGGGATGGCGGGTGCCCCATGTTCGGCTTTTCGGACGTGGGTTCAAACGGAAGACTCGTTAAGCGAAACGCGCCCGCCCAACCTTCTGCCGGAAATCCGCGCCATGCATCTCCACCACCACGCACATCTCCGCCAGCCGGGAGCGCATACGTTCGCCGATGCGATCCCCCAGCGTCTCATCCCGCATTGCGCGCTGCGGGCCGGTGGCCACGCCGCCCGGAGCGGCATCGGCATAGTTCGTCGTGATAATCGTCGTACGTTTGTCGTTGTAGCGCGTGTTCAGAATGTGCGCAACCGTATCCCACACCCACTCCGTGGGCTTCGAAGCGCCCAGCTCATCGAGCACCAGCACCTCGGCATCGAACACCGGCCGCAGAATGTCCAGCTCCGTCGTCAGCACCTGCGGATTGTACGAGTGCTGAATCTCCTTGAGCAGCTCGCGATAGTCGCAGAACAGCCCATGCACACCCTTCTCCATGATCAGCGACTGCAAAATCCCCACCGCAAGATGCGTCTTCCCCACACCGATCGACCCCGTCAGCAGCAGACCGTGCCCCTCTGTCGTTACCGGATATCCATCCACAAACCGACGCGCCATCAGGTGCGCGTTGGCGATCGACCGGTCCGATCCGGGAAAGCTCGCTTCGTAGCTCTCAAACGAGCAGTGCGTGTAACGCTTGGGAATCCGCGCGCGCTCCAGCAGCGTCGTCATCCGCCGCTCGAAGCGGCATTCGCACGGCTCAGCAGCGAAGCGCCCGTTGGGCTGGCGGCTCACACGCATTCCCATTCCATCGCATTTCGGGCAGACTTCAGGCATGTTTCCAGAGTATGGCAGGTGGAGGGCTGTGTATATCAGGTCGGTATCTGCGCAAAAAACAGTCGCTGCTGCGTCTACTTCCCCAGACGCGAATCAAAAAAATCCGCCATGATCTTGTAAGTCTCGCGCGACTCCGGCAAATTCACGTCATTCCAGAAAGCATGCGGAAGCGCCTCGAAGACCACCAGCGGAGCATCCACGCCAGCCTCGTAAAAATGCCGCTGCAGAATTGTCGTCCCGCTCAGCAGCAGATCGCGCCCGCTGGTGATGAACAACGTCGGCGGAAATCCGTGTACATCGGCATAGAGCGGTGACAGCACCGGATCCTTGGGATCTGTCGATCCCGTATACTCCGCATCGTGCACGCCGGCCGTTGGCGGATCGAGGTGCCCCGACAGCCCGCCCAGCGCATACATCGCCTGCGAATCACCCGCCTGGCTGAAATCCCCCAGCCCCGAGAAGATGCCGAGCGCGCCCGGAAGCGGCAATCCCATCTGCTTCAAGCGAACGGCGGTTTCCGCCGTAAGAATCGCGCCCGCCGACGTCCCATACAGCGCAACCTTGTCCGGCTTGTAGGTCTTTAGCAGTTCCTTGTAGACAGCAACCGCATCCTCCACCGAAGCCGGAAACGGATGCTCCGGCGCAAGCCGGTACAGTACAGAAATCACCTTCGTCTGCGTGAGATTCGCAATCGGAATGCTCTCGGTCAGCGATCCCGAATCCGAATTGAAGCCGCCGCCATGCACGCAGATCAGCACCCGGTCGTTCTTGCCCGGCCCAATCGCCAGCGGAGTCACCACGCGCACCGGCACGCCCGCAACCGTCGACTCCTGAATATTGACCGGATACACGGCCTTCGATGCCGCGCCCGCCCGAGCCTGCCACGCATCGGTCCCGCTCCGTCGCTCCGCCAGAGTCTGCGGCTTGGCCGCATCCGAAACCGGCCGCGAAAGCGTCTTCCGCGCCTCCGGGCTGATCGTGGTCGGCACCGGAATCACCCGGGTAACATGCGCAGCACCCTGCGCATCGATCACGCTCGTATCTGTCTGTGGACCAGCCTGCTGGCCGAAGGTCAGCGAAGAAGAGAGAGCAGCGCACAGCAGCAGAACCTTCATGGAGAGAAAGATTACCTCATCGCCAATCTCCAGGCATTCGCGCCTGCCTTCGAGGCCCCAGAGGAACGCCAGAGGAATCCCAGACGAAATGCATCGTCGAAGCCTCCTGCATCATCTTTAACCTGGGCCATGAACTACAGAAAGCACCTCCAACCATTGCAAAACCCCTCAAAACGGCCTAAAATAGGAGAATTGCAGGAAAGGTCCAGACAGAGTCATGCCTAAAGCAGGAATTCATCCGAACTACAACGAAATTCGCGTAATGTGCGCCTGTGGCTCCAATTTCGCGACCCGCTCGACCCACAAGGGCGACATCCACGTCGAAATCTGCTCCAGCTGCCACCCGTTTTTCACCGGGAAGCAGAAGCTGGTGGATACCGCAGGCCGTGTCGAGCGCTTCCGCCGCAAGTATGCCAAGGCGGAGCCTGCAGTCAAGTAACTGCTGCCAGTCGAAATCGACAAAGCCTCCGCCGCCGCGGGGGCTTTCGTTCTTAAGCCAATCAACTCAAAGTAGGGCGGTTAAGTGAAAAAGCACTGGGACAACCCGATCGAGCATACCATGCCCCACGGCGCACGTGTGCCCGCGTCTTTTCAGATCGGTAATGTCCCCGTCGCCCCGGCAACCGTCCTCGCGCCCATGGCCGGCGTTACCGACACCGTCTTCCGCCGCTTCATCCGTAACGCCAGCGTTTTCAGTGACAGCGCCGAAACCACAGCCACGGTGGACGCCGAGGTTACCAACCAGCAGTCCGGATGCGGCCTCATCATGACCGAGTTCACCTCGGCCGACGGTCTCTCGCGCATGCGCGAATCCAAGCGCAAGCGTTACCTCACCTTCTACGACGACGAGCACCCCATCTCCGCGCAGCTCTTCGGCTCCAACCCGGCCACGCTCGCCGACGCCGCAAAGATCGTGCAGGACACCGGCTTCGACATGGTCGACCTCAACCTCGGCTGCCCCGCCAAGCGAGTTGTCTCCTGCAACGGAGGCAGCGGCCTGCTGCGCGACCTGCCTCTGATCGCAAAGATCTTCGCCGAAGTCCGCGCCGCCGTCACCATCCCCTTCACCGTGAAGTTCCGCCTCGGTTGGAACGACAACCACATCATCTGCGTCGAGCTCGCCCGCCTCGCGCAAGAGTCCGGACTCAACGCCGTGGCTCTCCACGCGCGAACCCGCGAACAGGGCTACTCCGGCCAGGCCCGCTGGGAGTGGATCGGCGCCATCAAGGATGCCGTAACCATCCCCGTCATCGGCAACGGAGACATCCGCACCCCCGAAGACGCCTGCGCCCTCGTCGCCGAGACCAACTGCGATGCCGTCATGATCGGCCGCGCCGCCCCGGCCAATCCGTGGATCTTCCGCCAGATCGCGCAGTACACCGCGACCGGCCGCTACGACCAGCCCACCAACCTCGACCGCTACCGCATGATCCGCACCTACTTCGGAATGCTGGTGACCGCTGAATACCCCGAGGCCCAGGGCAAGATGAAACAGTTCGCCACCTGGTTCACCCACGGAGTTCCCGGCGGAGCTGCCCTCCGCAAGTCCATCTATATGTCGAAGACCAGCGAAGCCGTCCTCGGCGTAGTCGAGCAGTTCTTCGAGAATCGCCAGACCCACGCCGACACCGTCGAAGCCGGATTGCTCGAACACGACGCCACGCCGGAACCGGTATTTCTGGGCTAGGCAGGCCGTAGAAAAGACTGGCAGCTTCTCGAAAACGCCGGCCTTGGATCACCGCGAAACTTAAGCGGCTCTAATCCCGCAATTAAACCCAGGCAGTTTGCAGTGAGAACCCCGCAGCCAACGCGCTCCCAGCTACGTCCAACCCACGAACCGCCTCGCGAGATTCACCAAATTCTCAGTTTGCATTTCTCCCGGAATCGCGGAAAATGGCGGCAAAGGTCAGCTCCAGTGCTCTGTCTGCTGAAAGGGAGTCGAATTGTACGCTCCACAGCCGCCGCTTGCGTGCTGGCCATACTTTCGCTCGTGGCTGCGGTCCCGCAAACCTGGGCTCAGGACACGCAAACCTACCCCGTTCGTGGCGTAGTTCTCAACAGCATCTCCCACGCGCCGATCGCGCGAGCCCTCGTCGACTGCCATCAGGATGCAACTCTTACCGACAACGACGGCCATTTCGAAATGAACGTGCCCGCTGGCGAGACCGCGATCACCATCCGCCGTCCTGGCTACAATTCCCGCGAGCAGCACCGCAGCAGCATGGTGAACGTAGGCGCAAACATGGCCGAGCTCACCTTCTATCTCACTCCCGAAGCCCTCATCTCCGGCCATGTCACGCTTTCCAGCGGCGATGAAGCCGACGGCATCCGCGTCGTCGCCTACCGCAAGCGCGTGGTCAATGGACGCGAACGCTGGACGATGCAGTCCATGACCACTACCAACAGCGAGGGCGCCTTTCGCCTGCCGAACCTCGATGCACCGGCCTCTTACCTGATCTACAGCATGCCCGCCCACGATCGCCTCGGGCCTATCGCGCCCGGGGCAAGCAGCTTTGGCTATCCATCCGTCTTCTATCCCGGGGTCGCAGATTTTTCCGCGGCGGGAATCCTCAGCGTCTTGCCCGGCCAGCAGGCGCAGGCCGACTTCACGCTCACGCGCCAGCCCTTCTATCCCGTAACCATCTCAGTCCCAGGCCGAGAGGGGCAGCGCGGAGCAGGAGTTCAGATCCATGACACGAGTGGCCGCGTCGTAGAATTCGGCACGCGATGGGATCCGATCCAGCACACAGCACAGATCAATTTGCCCAGCGGACACTACTACGCCGAAGCGCATTCCATGGGCGAGTCGTCCTCCTACGGGCGCGTGGACTTCACTGTGGCTGGCGGTCCTGTCTCCGGACTAAGCATGGCGATGCTGCCCCTCCATCCGGTCGCAATTGAGATACGCAAGGACTTCACCGCCACCACTGGCAATGAAGGGCAGGTCGTCGCCTTCTCCGGAGGGGCATCCGCAGACTTCAATGCCGGAATGGCCATGAGTTTGTCCTCGTCCGATTCCTTCGAACAGCAGTCTGGAGGCGGCGGACTACGACACCCCGAAGGACTGACCGACCCATCGATCTTTGAGCTCGACAACGTGACACCGGGCCGCTACTGGGTGGAGACAACTCCCTTCGAAGGTTATGTCAGCTCGATCACCAGCGGCGGCGTCGACCTGGGCCGCGAGCCGCTTGTCATCGGCCCCGGCAACAGCACCGCGCCCATCGAAGTGACCCTCCGCAATGACGGCGGCCAGATCCAGGGCACCGTTCAGGAGCCCGGCGAGAACCAGATCCAGAGCAACAGCGCGTCCAGTCAGGCCTCAGGCACCCTGGGCTCAGGACCCGTGGCGACGACCTACATCTACGCCATCCCGCTCTTTGCCACCACCGCTCGTGTGCCGCAGGGATTTGTCCGCGGATCGGGTCAATTCACTATTTCCAATCTCGCCCCCGGCTCCTACCATGTGATCGCGCTCGACGAATCGACAGACATCGACCCCACGGATCCCCGGCAGATGGCAAAATACACCGGCAAGGGACAGACCGTAAGCGTCGAAGCCAACGGCACCGCCAGCGTTCAGCTCGAGGTCATTCCATCCAGCGATGAGGCCCCCGCACCATGAACCTCAACCCCATCGCCCGCTGCATCGTCCTCCCTGCAATCTTGTCTCTGAGCCTGGGCAGCCATCCCGCATCCGCCCAGACATCATCCGGTACTCGCGTCATCAGTGGAGTTGTGATCAGCTCCGCCAGTGGTCAGCCCCTCGAAGGTGCAGACGTGACCCTGAACGACGCAAAAAGCGGCGCTCTCTTTGCCGAGGCCGCAACCGATAGCGAAGGACGATTCGCCTTCCAGCATCTCTCTGACGGCAGATTCTCTCTGCGCGCCGCTCATCGCGGCTACATCGCCTCCGCCTTTCAGGAGCATCAGGGATTCTCGACCGCGATTATCACCGGCGAGGGACTCGTATCGACCGATCTGAAATTTCCTCTCGCGCCACAGGCCGTTCTCTACGGCACGGTCGCCGATGACTCCGGCGATCCCGTGAGCCAGGCGCGGGTCGCGCTCTATCGCCAGAACGAGGCCAATGGGACAGGAAACATCGTGCGCGCCTCTACGGTCGTCACCGACGATCTGGGCAATTACGAATTTCCCCGCATCCAGCCCGGCAACTACTACCTCGCCGTCACCGGCAATCCCTGGTACGCGACCCATCCGCAGCCAAGACAAAATCCGGATGGCAGCGCACCGCAGGCCTCCCAGCGTTCACCACTGGACGTGGCCTACGCCACCACCTTCTATGCCGACGTGACCGACGCCGACTCGGCGACTCCCATCCCGGTGAAGGCCGGCGACCGCATCCCCGTAAACTTCACCATGCATCCCGTTCCTGCGGTGCACCTGACTCTGCAAATCCCCGGAGACGGACGCAACCCGTATCAAAACGTGCCCCAGCTTCGCCAGGAAATCTTCGGCACCACGGATTTCGTACAGCAGAGCATGAGCTTTAGTTCACACAACAACGGTCGCGGCGATGGCGGTATGACCACTGTTGAGTTCGGCGGAGTTCCGCCCGGGCATTACGAGGTCGAGTTCCACAACCCTCGCGGCGAATCCAACTCAATGAGCACCGTCGACTTATCCTCGGATCACCAGGTCATCGATCCCTCGGCCGCCGAATCCCTCGCCGCAGTTACAGGAAAGGTCGCCATGGTCGGCGGCGAAAAACTGCCGCCCGGTCTGAGCATCTCTCTCACCTCGACCTCGGGAGGGGAGAGCCACCAGGACCATGTCAGCATGGACGGCAGCTTTCACATCGATGGCCTCCGCCCCGGGACCTATGAAGTCCTCGCACGCGCCAACGAAGCGGCTGTAGCCCCCGCACAGATGACGGCATCCGGCGCGACTGCCGACGGCCACCTGCTGAAAGTCGGCACCGCTCCGGTCACCATGGCTGCCACGCTCGTCGAAAGCAGCGGATCGGTGAACGGCTTTGCGAAAAGCGATGGCAAACCGGCTCCCGGAGTCATGATCCTGCTCGTCCCATCCAATCCTGGGGCCAATCGCGAGATGTTCCGTCGCGATCAAAGCGACTCCGACGGGAGCTTCATCCTGAAGCGCGTCATCCCTGGTGAATACACGCTCGTGGCGATCGAAGACGGCTGGACCCTCGACTGGGCCCACCCCGAAGTCATTGGACATTATCTGGCCAAAGGCCAGAAAGTCACCGTTCCGCGCCACGGCCGGGACCTCGACATCAAAGAGCCAGTCGAAGTTCAACCAAAGTAGAAAGGTTGAAGATCATCGCTCCAGGAACAGCAGTCATTCCGTGCGAGACGAATAATCTCAGCGATCCCTTTCGCGTCTAAAGCACCGTAACCACGATCAGTGAAGCATCGTCCTGAAAGTGCCCCTCGCAAAACGCTGTCACATCCTCGAGCACCTTCTTCCGGATGCCGTGCGCCCCCTGCTCGCGGCTGGCCATCACCGACGCAATCAGCCGCTGGTAGCCGAACTCCTCTTCCTTCGCATCGCTGGCCTCGAGCACGCCATCGGTCAGCAGCAACAGCGAATCCCCCGGCTTGAGCACCTGCTCGCGATCGCTGTACGTCCAATGCGAGAACAGCCCCAGCACCCCGCTGTAGGCGGCCGGAAACTCTACCGCTCCGTCCGCATGCACCAGCAGCGGCAGGCAGTGCCCGGCGTTCTCATATTGCAGCACCCGCGTATTCGCATCGAGAATACCGTAGAACAGCGTCACAAAACGTCCCGGAGCGATATTGTCGGAAAGGGCCGTATTCAGCCGCGCGCACATCGCACCGGGAGAGACCGTGTCGCTGGCAAAGGCCTTCACCGAGGCCTGCAGATTCGCCATCAGCAGCGCCGCCGCCATGCCCTTGCCGGAGACGTCAGCCAGGCAGATCGCGAGCCGGTCTTTATCCAGAGGAAACACATCGAAGTAGTCGCCGCTCACGCTGTTCGCCGGCTGCCATGCACACGCAATCTGAAACCCGGGAAGCTGCGGCGTCTCGCGCGGCAGCAGATGCATCTGGATCTCGCCCGCCTGCTCCAGCTCCGAGAGATGTGCTTTCCTCTCCATCAGCCCCAGCTGCACCTGTCCCTGCAATTGCCGGTTGCGCTCCTCCAGCCGCGAATGGCTATCGTCGAACGCAAACACCAGAACGCCGAAGATGAGGGTGACCAGCATGCTGAAGGGAAAGTCCTCGAGGAAAACCGTGAGAAACGGGATGCCTCGGGAAACGAAGAGAAGATAGATCGGGATCTCCGCGAGAAAATTGGCAAGGATCCCAATGACCAAAAGCACGCAGAGATAGCCAATCCAGTTCCACGGGCGAGCGCGCCCTTCAAACAGGGGACGGCTGGCAAAAATCAGCAGGATCGAGACGTTCCCGACAATGAAGGTTCCCAGAAGCGAGGCCAGAATATGCCCGTTGGTATTGAAGATCCAATACACGATCCGCACGCACACCGCTACCAGGAACAGCATCAGCTGGAAGCGCCAGACATTGAACCACGTCGGGGTCCTGAGCTTCGCGGAAGTGATTGGATTGCTCATGGGCGATTCAGGGAGGAACGTCCAAGATAGCAGGACGCAGCGCAAACACCTATAACCGCGCACAAAAGAAAAGCGCACCCCGATGTGAGGTGCGCTCCGTCTCGAACAGAAGACGACGTAAGCAATAATGTCTCAAGCAGAAAGCAGGCTCGAGAGATAGATTCGAGGCTTAAGCCTGCTCTTCGCTGCCTTCCGGACCCTGCTGCTCCGCAAGCTGCTTCTGCAGCTCTTCGCGGCGCTTCTCGCGGGCTTCGGCGCGCTTCTGCCGCTTCTCGTCGAGGATCTTCTCTGCGCCGAGCAACTCGATGAAGGCCTTCTCCGCTCCATCGCCCTTCTGGAAACCGGTGCGGACAATGCGAAGATAGCCACCATTGCGGTCCCCGTAGCGGGGAGCAACGGTGTCGAACAGCCGCGTCACTGCTTCGCGGGTCTGCAGGAAAGAGAGAGCCTGACGCCGAGCGTGCACGTCGCCCTTCTTTCCCAGGGTGATGAGCTTTTCTACGTGCGGACGCGCAGCCTTGGCCTTGGTAATCGTGGTCTCGACGCGGTCCTCAAGAAGAATCGACGTGACCAGATTGCGCAGCAGAGCGCGGCGATGGCTGGTGTTCCGTCCCAGTTTGTATCCTGCATTGCGATGACGCATGGCGTTTCTCTCTATCTAAAGTTTCGTATCCGGCAGAACCGAGAAGGCGATCAGGGTTCAGGATTTCTAATCCCTGACCCCTAATCCCTAATCCCTGCCCTTAGAAGTTCTCAGTTTCGTTCTGCAGCGCGATATCGTCTTCCAGCTCGTCCTCTTCGTCGTCATCGAAGTTGCCGTAGCTGGCAGCCAGGGTCGCAGCCGGAAGCACGGAGGTCGGTCCGGGCACAGCGTTGCCATGCTCGTCGATCTTCATGCCCAGCGAAAGCCCCATCTGCGCCAGGATTTCCTTGATCTCGTTCAGCGACTTGCGGCCGAAGTTCTTGGTCTTCAGCATCTCGGCCTCGGTCTTCTGAACCAGTTCGCCGATGCTCTGAATGTTCGCGTTCTTCAGGCAGTTGTAGCTGCGAACGCTGAGCTCCAGCTCTTCCACCGAGCGGTTCAGGTTCTCATTGCGCAGCTGCATGCGGCCTTCGTCCACGTGGCCTTCAGCCTCGATCTCTTCCTCGAAGTTGATGAAGATGCTCATGTGGTCCTTGAGCAGCTTCGCCGCCAGACCGACCGCGTCTGCCGGAAGCACCGAACCGTTGGTCCAGACCTCGAGCGTCAGCTTGTCGTAGTCGGTGATCTGTCCCAGGCGGGCAGCATCGACAGCGTAGTTGACCTTGCGAACCGGAGAGTGAACCGAATCCACCGGGATGAATCCAATGCCCAGGTCGGAGTCGAAGTTCTTGTCAGCGGAGATGTAGCCACGGCCGCGCTTGAGGCGCATTTCCATGTCCAGCTTGCCGCCTTCGCTGACGGTGGCGATATAGACATCCTTG
>Ga0210388_10001071_pt1 | contig 21788 bp, 36 predicted proteins | sample IncBWC19OmetaG_FD_155485 | JGI IMG/M metagenome (GOLD analysis project Ga0210388, IMG submission 155485) | Forest soil microbial communities from Barre Woods Harvard Forest LTER site, Petersham, Massachusetts, United States - Inc-BW-C-19-O ... | reverse complement strand
GGTACCAGTGCTGGTACGCCGATCGCAGCATGCTCGTGCCCCACCAGTTGTCGCCTTCCCTTTCGTTGACGAAGATGGCGAGCTTGCTGCCCGGTATCTGGGCTAGCACGCCGTCCTGCCTGATCTGCTGGATGCCGAAGGTGCGGTCGGCGAGCTCCCACATCAAAATGCTTTTAGGCAGGCGCGGTGCGAACTTCTGGAGCGTGACGTAGGTCTTGCCCTCGAACTTGTACGTGCCGTAGACCTTCTCGAAGAGCATCACGCCGAATGCGGTCATCAGGAGCGCTTGGCGGAGGATGTCGTCCCATGCCATGTCCTCGATCCAGTCGAAGAGCGCGTGGCGCACGAACTCCGCTTGCTCTTTTGCAGCAGGGGAGTCGCCGGCTTCTTTGATAAACCACTCGGCGCGGCGGATCGGCAGCGTGCATGCGAGCAGCGCGGCGCGCACGGTGCCGTCGCTCTTGCGCATCTTGTCGTAGATAGCGATGCCTTGGATGCCTTGGAGCTCGCCGAGGTACTCCTCGGTAATGATGCCGTGGAGTATCCGCGTGCCGGAGTCGCCGGCTTCTTGGCGCGGCTGGCTGCTCTCGAGCGAGTGCGAGGGCGCTGTCTTTTGCAGGTTCTTTTGGATGCTGATCGGCACGCCCGTTTCGCTCGGCTCGAGGAACCGGAGGCTGTCAGCGGTGAGTCCTGTGTTTTTTATTTCCATGGGTATCAAAATTCCTTATCTAAATCGCCAGAGGTGATCGGCGTGTCGCCGCGCATCTCGAGCGCTGGAGAATAGTGCGCCGTGTTCTGCTGCTCAGCAGTTCGGGCCGGCGTTGCGATCTCGGTGAGCTCGCCCTGCACGTGGAGCACGCGCATCTTGACGGCGATGCTCCAATGCTTGAGCGCGCACATGAGAGCGTCGGGAATGTGGTCGTCCTTTTTGACCGGCTTGTCCGTTCCCTCTTGGTATCGGTAATTCTTGAGCTGGTAGTAGGCATCGCGGAAGCGCTTGGGCATCTTGATGCGGCGCTGCTCGAAGTAAGCGCGAAGGTTGCCGAGCATGCCGACCGTGCCGATCTCGCCCGGGCCGCCCGGCTTACCGAACTTCTCCGTGCCGAAGTTGACGTCGATAACTTCGCACCCGATGTTTTTAGCAGCGAGCGCATTGCGCAGCTCTGGGTTTGCAAAATTGCCGCTGCCGATGTCTGCATAAATATATCGGATGCCGTGTGCCTCGACCTTCTTGACTATCTCCACAATGATGCTCGAGAGCTTTTCCTCGTGGTAGTTCTTGTTGTCGACTACCGCGACGATCCCGTCCGTCATCGCCATCACTTCAACGACGGCGGTCATTGTGGAGAAGCCCCAGTCGATGCCGAGCACCGCGGCTGCTCCTTGCGTAAAATTGTAGCACGTTTCTTTTGTGTCATCGTACACCGCACTGTCAACATCCTCGGGTTTGAGAATGAGCCCGCTCGCGCTCGGCTTGCTGCCGAGGTACTCGACCTCGAACCAGTCGGCGGTCGGTTTCTCGCGCCATGCCTGCACGATGTTCTCGATCGGTATCCAGCCTTCCGGATCGCCGGTGCGGTTGCCGGCAAAGGCGCGCAGCGTGTCGATGCCGGAGATATTGCGCACGTCCTCGCGCTGCCAGAACGAAAGCTCAAAGGGCAGGCACACGTCGAAGATGTCCCACTGGATGCGATGGTATCCCTTTTCCACAGCGTCGTCCCACGTCTCGGCAAACCTGCCGAATATCTTGTGAAAAGTGCTCGCCATGATGACGAGCGGGAAGTTGCTGTCGTTGACCATCGGGAGCGCGGAGTCGATGAGCTCGTCGCTGGTCTCGCAGGTTTCGTCGCTGATCAAGACGTCGGGGTGTTTGCCGCGCACCTGCTTCGGGCTGGCGGTGACGCATGAAAAGTCGTTCTGATTCCAGCCGGTCGTTTTGCTCGCGGTGACGTTGCCCTCGATGCTCTCGTGCACGCTCGGGTCCATTTCGCAGTAGTCTTGAAAATATCCGTAGACGATCTCGGCCTGCACCTGCGAGCCGCCCATCGTCACCACCTTGCGTCCTTTCAAATACCAGAGGTCGAAGCCGACGGTGCCGAGCAGTTTGCTCTTACCACCACCGCGCGGTGCTTTGATGATGATACGTTGATGCCCTCCATTCCAGATCGCGGCGTAAGCACTGCGGATCGCCTTCGGCCACTTCATCGGCTGGCGCCCGGGATAGCTCCGGTGCATGCTGATCGGTCTCAAGGAGTAGACGCTCCTCAAGTTCGTCTGGGATATCACCGTCGTCAAACCCACCGCTGCGGCGAGCTTCGATTGCTGCGTCATTGATCTCTCCGAGGTATCCATAGAATTTTTGGCGCTGTTCAGCGTTTGGTAGCGCGTTTATTATATAACGAATGTCGCGAGGTGTGATCTCCACTTTTTGCGTCTGGGTGACTTCCGTCTTTTCGGTGAAGCCCTCGAACGCCTTGAGCCAGAGCATCTGCGCGAGCGGGTTGAGCTTGTTGACGCTGGCGGTGTAGATTGCCGCGACGATGTCGGGCTTGCGCGCTTTTATCCAGCTTCGGATATGCTCGCTCACGCTGCTCTCAAAGTCTCGGCGCTTAGTCCAGCGTGTCAGTGTATCCTCGTGGATTTTGTAAAAGTCGGCGAATGCCTTTTGCGTCTCGAGGCCTTCCCTCGTTTTGTCGTAGAAAGGGAGCGCGTACCACCAGACAAACTTTTCGTAGAGGGTGCGGTCAAAGACTCCCTTACGCGAGATATCCGCAGGTTCCGGCATGTGGTTTGGTGTGTTCGCGGCTTGACTCATAGGTATTTCATCATCTTACTACCTGCCGTCTGCATCTGCACCGAGCATGCGGATCATCACGTCGCGCACCACGTTCACCGTGACTGCGTTGCCCAGCGTCTTGTACCTCTGCGTGTCGCTCACCCCCTCCGTCCATCCGTCTGGGAAGCCTTGCAAGCGCTCGCATTCGATCGGTGTAAGCCGGCGAATGCGAGCACCCTGCAGGGTGTGCTGTTGCATGCCTGTGTCGAGCGTCTGGGCTACTCCCTTCCCTACTCTGCCTCTGCGCGTCTTAGAGTTCATGGCGGTTAGATTTATGCTGTCTCCTTCCTTTGCGATCGCGTAGCCTTGCTTTGTCGCTTCGGGCACTTTGAGTTGCCCCCCCCCCCGCAGTTTCGACGACCAGCGTCTGCGGGTGCTTCTTGTCGATGCCGCTATCTGCGCGCGCTTTCAGGGTGTAGGCGATGGTCGGCGTGCTCGACCCTCCCGTTCCAGTGCGGAGTGCTCCGGCGATGCCGTCCTTTCGTGCCTCCATTCGCGCACCGTTGGCTCTCCCGCGCTTTGCGACGCTCACGACGTGGTTATTGTCCTGATAGCTCTTGCCGGTCAGCGTAGGGGCGTTTAGGTGGGTACCGCCCTTGTTTTTGCCTCGGCCTCGCTGGACGAGGTACGAGAATTGCTTGGAGCTTTTGGTTGCGGCGAGTGAGCCGCTTATCGGCATCTCGCGCACTTCGCCGCGCTGGTTGCGCGCGATGATCACCGGCTGTTGGCTACCGTCTTGGCGCGCCCGTGCGTTGAGAGTCGGTGCCACTCCCCCTTTCATCTCGCGGAAGCCTTCCCCGTCCTTGTGCGTGCGGAGCGTGCCGACGACGAAGTTGCCGCCCCAGTTGGCGTATTGCCGCGCGGTGAGGGTAGATGCAGTGTCGCGAACTTTTTGTCCATGCGCGCCGGCCGCAGGATGTGGCTCATCTGCTTCTTGGAGAGGAAATACTTCGGGTCGGGGCGTGCCTCTAAGATGTCCTGCAATGAAGACGCGCTCTCGGTTCTGGGGGACTCCGTGATGTTTGCTGTTAAGCACCTGCCATTGGACGTCGTACCCCAGCTCTGCAGTCGCGGCGATGATGGTGCGGAAAGTGCGGCCGCCGTCATGACTGAGCAGTCCTTTAACGTTTTCAAACAGGAATAATCGAGGCCGCTTCGCCTGCAGTATTCGCGCAAGGTCGAAGAAGAGAGTACCTCGGGTGTCGGCAAACCCGCCCCGCTTTCCAGCGATGCTAAAAGCCTGACACGGAAATCCGCCAACGAGCAGGTCGAAGTCGGGAAGAGCGGTAGCGTCGATTTTGGTGATGTCTCCATAATTTTTATGCGTAGGGAAGTGTTGCTGATAAATTTGCGCTGCGTACCGATCGACCTCAGAGAATCCCACGCAAGCAGGTGCTCCCTCGTTATCGATCCGGTGAGGCAGTTTGCGACGTCCTCGCGGCGCGCGCGCATCTCCTTGCCCCTTCTCGGCGACCAGTCCTTTCCTTGGCGCAGGTTTGCCGCCCGGGTGCGCTTCGCTTCCGGCGTTCGCACCTCGCTCAGTGATCTCCACATGCGCTAATAGTATCCCGAGCTCGAAGCCTCCAATGCCGGTGAATGTTGAGAAGTATTTCATAGCTTCATAAACGCCACCCAGTGCGTCTTGCTCTGCTTGCCGCTCGGGTGGCCGAAGAGCGGTTTGCATGGCGCGAGCGCCAGCACGTCCTTGAGCGGGATGTCGAACTCGCTCCACTTGAATATCAGCGTGCCCTCCGGCCGGAGCACGCGCAGGCACTCCGCAAAGCCGGCACGCAGGTCGTCCTTCCACGTCGCGCGGTCGAGCTCGCCGTACTTCTCCTTCATCCAGCTCTCTTTGCCGCCGCGCTTGAAAATGTGCGGCGGGTCAAAGACGACGAGGGCGAAGGTGTTGTCGGGCAGGTCGAGCTTTCGGAAGTCCATGACGACATCCGGTGCCACGGTGATGGTGGCCCCGTTGGTCTGCTTTTTCGGGGCCATGGTGCGGTTGTCGACGTAGAGCGCGTGCGGGTTCTTTTTATCGAACCAGAACATGCGGCTCCCGCAGCAGGCGTCTAGGATTTTCTTGTGAGTTTTTTCCATATCTTTTTCCACCATGGGAGTGCGTTGTATGCGTCCTCTGCTGTCTTGCGCTCTGCCTCCTTGCGTGCGCGCTCCGCTTTCGCTTCCTGCTTGCGCCGGCGGTTGTCGCGTATCTGCTGGCGTCGCTCGCGCTCGATCTCCTCGAGGGCGGCTATCGCGTTGCGGCATTCGCGCGCCGTGAAGATGTTTTGGAAGTGCGCGGCAGGCTCTCTAAGGCCGAGCTTAGCCGCAAGACGCAGGTATACCGTGTTTCGGGGTACGTGGAGGCGGACGAGGCGGTCGATGATGTCGTGCCCCTCTTGCTTGAGCCGGCGTATCTCCTCGATGTCCTTTCGCATGCGAGTGTCATTTTGAGCGCTTGATAATCGCGGCGGTCGCGTCGCTGCGGCTCATCGTCAGCTTGTACATGCCGCTCGTGAGGTGGCCGGCGATGATCCAGAGGTAGCGCGCGCGTGCGTTGCGGTCTTTGTGCACCGCACAGGCGTAGTGGTACTGCCTGCCGTAGCCTTGCGCCTCTTGCTCGGCGCGGAATGCGGGGTCGAGCTTCCAGCGTTCCCACCACTCGGGTATACCCATCTCCGCCTGTTGCTCTGCGTGGCGCGTCTCGTGCGCCAGCAATGCGCCGTCGATCTCGACCTGATCGGGGTTGTAGATAACGTCGCCGTAGGTGAAGATGGCGCCTTTGCCCGGCTCAAACCCTGCCGCGATGAGGTCGGCAAAGTTCGGCGGGTAGTCCATCGCTATCGTCATCTGCCGGCTCATAGGGTGTTGAAGAGCTCTATCGGGTCTTTTAATCCTTCGAGGCGCACCAGCTCGGGTATCGCGCGCGCGATGTCGCGCTCGGTGCGGATGCCGAAGTGGTCGCAGAGGTAGCTCAGTATGCCCTCGTCGCGCATCTCGGTCGGGTTGTGCGGCTCGAGGCTCGCCTCGGCCTCAAACGGCGCAATCTCGCGGTAGTAGGCGTCGTAGACGCTGGCCTGCGAGTCGGGGATGTCGAAGAAGGGCTTTTGGTCGAAGAGCGCCACGCACGTCATGTCGTTGCCGGTGTGGATGAAGGCGCTCATCTCGTGCGGCCAGATGCCCTCGCCTATGGCGACGTTGAGCATGGCCTTGTTGCAGTAGACCCACACCTTCACCCAGCCGAGGTCGCGGTTGCTCTGGCGCTTGCCGTAGGTGGCCGCGCACGTCTCGGTGCAGAACATTGTCTTGTCGCCGGTGAGCGGTGCGAAGCACCCCCAGCAGAAGGCGATCTTGTTGGTCATCCTTTCTTTTGGTTTCATAACTCCATCGTTATTTTGATAATGGCGCGCGGGTCTTTTGGCGAGACTTCCGCGCGGATGAGCGTCAGCGTCGGCACCACGAACCAGCTGTCGTCGGCCAAGATGCCGGCATCGACGAGCAGGTCCATGACGCTCTCGGCCTTGTTGCTCAGGTCGGCCTTCCGGCGGTCGGGCGGGTAGAAGATGATCTCCACGCTCTGCGCCTTGGTGATCGTCAGCTTCGACGGCCACTGATACCGGAGGGCTATCATCTGCTCCTCGTGCCATGCCTCGTGCGCTTCGCTGGGCACCATGTACGTCGCGTTGCCGCGGCGGATGCGTCGCTTGCTGTTTTTCTTGCTCGGGACGCGCCCCTTGAGCAGGAGATTGTGCACTTCGGGGTAGATGATCGTGACGGCCATAATTATTTTGTCGCGAATGCGGGAGCCGGCGTCGGGGCGAAGCCGCCGACGAGGTCTGCCCAGAGTTGCGCGAGCATCTCGCTGATGGCTTCGCTCGCTTTCTTTTTGCTTTTGGGCGGCTCCATGTCGTTTACAAAGAGCAGGTATCCCTTGAGGCGGTTGGCGATCGCGTTGACGAAGAGGTATTGCCACACCATGTTGTTGGGTGCATCGCTCAGCGCGAAGTGCGAGACGAGGAAGAGCAGGCCGGTTAAGCCGATGATGAAGACGTGGGTCTCGAGCCTCTTGCGGCGCGTGCGGACGAATACCTCATCGAGCACTTCGGCGTGCATCTTGACGTAGCTCGGCTCCTCGCGCAACGACCAGAAGAGGTCGTGCTGCGGCTTGAGGACGTTGGTCGTGTACTGTATGCCCATCCACTCCATCACGGCCAGCATCGACCAGACGACCACCTGCACCACCGCGCCGAATGTGTTGCCCTCGACGACGTAGAGTGCCGCCGGTATCGCTATCGCCCAGACGATGAGGCCGGCGAACTGGACCCACTCGAAGCGGATCATGAAGTCGATGGCGTGCTTTTTCTCGTCGTGTCGCTCGATCCACCGGCGCACGTATTGCGTCAGGTGGTCGAGCACGGCGCGGTCTCCTTTGATGATGAGGTTTCTCATGGTTTTATTCGGTTCGCATTTTCTCGTTCTCCTCATCAACTTTTCCAGTCGCTGTCAGCACGAGACCTTTTTTTGCGTAGTCGAGGAAGGCAATCATGAGTCCGGTGACGTCACTCTCTTTTCCGTCCTGCTCGCGGAGCAGTATTTTCGTCTTGTCCGCGCGGATGTCATCGATTAGTGAGCCGAGGTTTGCCGCTCCCATTGCTGCGATGATTGGCGGTATAGGCTTCTTTTCCATACTTATTTTTCTTTTGCTATCTCACCCATTACCTTGCGAGCCAGTGACGCATGCGCCTTTTTCTCGGCATCTACGTGTTGCTGCAACTCAAACTCTGCCCGGGTGATGGCGTATTCCATCGCTTTGAGGATATTGCGCCAGCCCGCCATGTATCCGAGGCTCCGGCCAGCAAAGACCCACTTCTTGGTCGCGTTGCGTTGCGGCTGGTCGAGCAGGCTGATGGTGCCTTTGTCGTAGTCGATCTCGACGAGCACGCGCACGCCGTGGAGCGTGTAGCCCACGATCTCGAAGTGCTTCTCGCGGGTATTGTCTTGTTTTTTACTCATAACTTTTTCGCTTTTTGCTGGGTCAGCAACTCCCAGCGCTTAATAATGACGTCCACGTACTTCGGGTCGAGCTCCATGGTGAAGGCTCGCCGGTTGAGCTGCTCTGCGGCGACCAGCGTTGAGCCGGAGCCGCCGAAGAGGTCGAGGACGATGTCGTCGCGCTTGGAGCTGTTGCGGATCGCAATGCTCACCAGCTTGACGGGTTTCTGCGTCGGATGGTCGTACTTGCTCTCTCGATGCAGGCGCCAGACGGTGCTCGCGCCTGCCTCGTCCTTGGTGACCTGTGCGCGGAGCGCCTTAAGGAGTTCCGCATCCGTCGGTTCCTCAGTCCACTCCGTGTATTGTTTCCGGTCGCCGTAGAAGTTGAGCTTGCTTCCGACTCTGTGGCAGTAGAGAATCGGCTCGTGTTTCCAGCGGTAGTCGCCCCAGCCCATGCTCGCGACCTTCTTGACCCAGATGATCTGCTGGCGTACCTCGAAGCCGGCGGCGTTGAGCGCGTCCTCGAATTCTCGGTGCGTGCGCGAGGCGTAGCAGACGTACATGCCGCCGTCGCTTTTCAGCGAGGCGGCATAGTTCTTGAAGGCTCCGTTGAGCAGTGCTCGGAAGGCCTCCTCGGTCATGTTGTCGTTCTTGATGGTGGAGCTCGTATTCGCGCCCCTGCCGGAGTAGTTGACGTTGTAGGGCGGATCGGTGAAGACCATATCCACGAGCGCCCCCCCCCTCAGCGTTTCTACATCCGCCAGCTTGGTGGCATCGCCGCACATGAGGCGGTGCCGACCCAGCTCGTAGACGTCGCCCTGTTTGGAGGTGGGCACAATCGCGGCGGCCTCCTTGTCCGCATCGAAGTCGTCGTCATCCCCGTCGCCGAATATCTTGTCGAGCTCCTTGCTGGAGAAGCCCACGCCGGCCAAGAGCGCCGGATCGAATTGCGCGAGGAGCGCGTCGTCGAACTCGCCTTGGTTTTTGTTGAGGCGCAGGTTGAGTGCCTTCTCCTTCTCGAGCGTGAGGTTCACCCACACCACCGGCAACGTCTTTAGCCCTTTCGTTTTTGCGATGGAGAGCTTGAAGTTGCCGCCGATGACGATGCCCATGCGCTCGGGGTTGCTGTTGGCGACTATCGGTTGCATGAAGCCGAACTCGTCGAGGCTCGCCGTCAGCTGGGCGCGCGCGGCATCCGGCCAGTGGCGCGGATTGTAGTCCGCCGGCACCAGCCTTTCTATTGCGACCTGTTCTACTTTGAGTTCGGTTTTCATGCGGTTAGAGTGCCACCGTTTTTACGCGGTTGGGCTTTTTGAGTGTCTCGCAGCGCTCCCGGGCAACAGCCTCGGCGAGGTGTTTGCTCAGGAATATAAGGGGCATCTTGACGGTCGCCGTCGAGTCCGGCAGTCGCATGCCCGCCTGTACGAGCTTGCCGCGTTGGAAGATGCCGTAGTAAGTCGTCTTTGCCATAAAGGTTAGACGGTCGGTGCCGCAGTTATCGAGCCGTCGGCGAGCCAGTCGATGGTCTGCTGATCGGTCGGGTCGAGGCTCACGGTCGCGCCGGCGGCGTAGTCGGTGCCGCTTACGGTGATTGTCTTGCCGTCTGCCACGATGTAGCTGGTAAGCGGGCTTTCTACCTGCGGCGCTACGGCCTTGAGGAAGTCGCTGTCGGTCGCGGCCTTCGCTGCGAGGTCGTCATCGCTCAATGCGAGGAGCGCGTTGACTGCCGCGATGATGCTGTTGGCGCGCTGTGCCTGCGCCTTGCGTTGCTCGAGGCGCTCGGCCATCGTCTTTTGGCGCGCTCCGCCCTTGCCGTCCGGCACGAGGTCTTGCTGGCCTTCGGTCAGCGCGCCGGCGTCGGCCGCGAGGACGAGGCTGTCGTGCATCGCGTCGGTCATGCTCGCCATCAGGTTGCGTTGCCAGATGTTGAGGTAGTAGGTGAGCCACTCGCGCAGTGAATAAACTTTTGTGCATAGCGCATCGAATGATGGCATCTGCTGTCCGTCGTCGTTCATGTTGTTTTAAGCTAAATTATTTAATTACTCCTTGTCGATTTGGCGCTCGTCCTCGATCTCGTCGCCCTCATTGAGGTCGCGGTTCTCGAGGGAGCCTTCCTCCTCGTCCTCCTCTTGCTCCTCGGCGTCGGGGGCTTGGAAGTCATCCCCCTCGTCGTTCTCTATCGCCGCCATAGGAGTTACGCTCTCGCGCCCGCTACGCGGCGTCCAGCCGGATGGTCACTTGGCCCCACTCCGCTCGCCTTCGGCCCCGAGAATAATGCGCCCTGCACCGCCTCGATCTGCATCGAGACATTGCCCAGTGGCACGTTCGCGCTATGCTCAGCGGCGATGCTCACGACCATCTTGGTCGGCTTGCCGTTTGAGCGAAGGACGCGCTCTACCACTCCTTTCAGTTCTATTTTTGCCATTGTCTTTTTGTTACTGCCCGGGGCCGAGCGCCGGCTTGTCCGGTCTCGCCTCGAGTAGATTTTTCAGCGGTTCCATGCCGAGGCCGCGGCGCTTGTCATCGTGCCGAGTGTCCTCGATGAACGCTATCCGGCGCTCACGATCCTCGACGATGGAGACTAAGTAGCTCGGGTTTATAAGCCCTTGCTTGACCCGCACGTTCTGGCCGGTCTCTGCCGCATGCATCACGACCGCCACCTCATCGGGGTCGAGCCTGACATCGTCGCCCTTGCTCATTACCGCCTTGAAGCCGCGCGTGATGATCTGTTTTGCTGTCGCCATGGTTATGCCACTGAGCTAATAATTGGCTTGCCTTTCCCGCCCGTAGCGGCGCGCTGTTTATCCGCCCACGCCTTCAGCTCGCCCAGCTTCGACTCCAGCTGGACGGGCGTAGTGATCGTGGGCGCATAACGCGCCGCATTCGAGTGGCGAAGGTATCCGACCATGCCGCACAGCTGGTCGAAGCCGTATTGCTCCAGCAGGCGCTTTGCGGCGTCGCGCTGGGGCTTTCGGGCAAACAGCTGGCGGTAGGCCGGGTTGTAGTCCTTGAAGCGGAAGATGATCTCTCCAATCTGCGCCTCGAGGGGGCTTTCTTTGGTGACCGGATCACCCTTCGCGCCATCGGCGCGATGAGTTCCTATATTCTCTTTATCTATATTATTATTCTGGTCACCGTTTGGTGACTTACGATGTCCTCGTTTGGTGATACCTTCCCTCACCGTTTGGTGCCTATCCTTATTTGGTGATACTTGACCAGTATGTTTAAGGTATGCAATATATTCGTCTCCGGTCATGTCTCCCTTGGCCTCATTGCAAGGACGGCAACAGAGGACTTTGTTCTCCTTGGCGCCCGATCCTCCGCGCGAGGTCGGGATGTAGTGGTCGTCGGTGAGGGTCTTTCCCATCTCGCCGCTCGTGCCGCAGTAGAAACACTGGACTGCGTCGGCCATCGCCCCGTTGGTGTGTGCCACCGGCGCATGTTTGAAGGTAATAAGCGGGATGATTTGTCGGCCTTTTGGCCCCTGAAATCTCCTTACATAGCCCCTGTTTTCGAGGTTAGTGAGCGAGTTTTGCACTCCCCGGGCGGAGGAGTGGGTGAGTGTCGCTATCGTCGGGTTGCTCGCAAAGCAGACGCCGTCCTTGAGCGAGTGAAACCAGTACACGACGCCGTAAACGAGGCCATCAAGTGGGGTCACTTCTTTGTCGGAAATGAGCACCATCGGGATCATCAAAAAGTCTGGTGCAAAAATAGGACGCCTGTTTTCCTTCATGCCATCATCATACATCGTGCCGCGCAATTTTTGCTATGCCGCCGGTGTGGATAACGGCGGGATAAGTGCCGCCGCAAGCAAAAAGCCGCCCTGCGGCGGCTCTCTGCGGCCTTCCGGCGCGCCCTACGGGATCGCGTGAGGCTTGCTGTCTGCGCTGTAGTTGAGCACGCACGGTGCCGTTGTCTCGTCCGCTACCTTATTCCATTGCGGCTGGACCCAGAAAATGAGGAGTCCTTGGCCGGCGGGGAAGCTGAACGTCTCGCTCCCGCTCGTCGCGTGGTTAGCGAAGTTCTGGAAGTGCACGCCGTTCTGGTACCAGACGACGCCGTTGACCGAGCTTGCGTCGGTCGTCGTCCATGCGACGGTGACCTTTTGCGTCGAGCCGGTGGTGACGTTGCTGGTCTCGTACACCGAGCACGATGCCTTCACTACGACCGGAGCCGGAGGCGTGACGACCTTTGCCGACGCCATCGTTGCGAACCCGAGGACTGCTACCGCTGCTAAAACTGCACCTGCAATTTTGTTTTTCATATGCGTTAATTCTATGCCTTTAATGTTGCCTTGTAAATATCGACCTTGGCCGTCTTTAGGGCGCGCGCCGTTCCCGAGCGATGTATGTCCACACCATGCCGCTATCGATCCACTCCTGCAAGCTCCGAGCTCCGGCGCACTGCAGTATCGCAGCAGGGACGTGGCGCTTCCATTTCTCGAACCAGAGAGCCTTCTTGCGGTCTGCCGCATCGAATACCTCCTGCATCGTTTTGATCTGTTCGCCTTTCATGCGGTGCCTGCGTCTCTTTTCGCTGCCTCATCGACGTGGCGGCAAGTTTTGCGGTAACGGTAGCCCGGGCAGGTGCAGATGAAGCCTTGGCCGGCGACACGGTACACCTCCCAGCCTTTGCCTTTCTGCGTCGCACTCGGTACCGTCACCTTCATGGTCGTCTCCATGAGGCGACCTTGCCCCTCGAAGAAGTCGGAGGTAATGCCGAGGCTCTCGCGCATGGCCTTGTACGTCTCCCAGCTGGCGTACATGCGCGCACGCACCTCGTGCTCGAGCCGGCCGAGGTAGTCGCGGCATTCGGCCTCCTTTTTCGGTATCCAGTATCCGTCGCGGTCGCTCAGGATCGGCGCCCAGCGTTCCGTGCGTAGGTCGCGCACGATCTGGCGCACCTGCCGGTGGAGGCTCTCGTTGCTCACGTCCACCTCGTACATGGCCTTGGCGAGCTGTTCCTGCGTCATGCGGCCGCCTGTAGGGTCTTGCCAGCTCCGGTAGAGGAGGCGCAGGAGTTGCTTCTCCGGCTCGGGGATGTTCGACCGGCCGATGCCGATCACCTGCGCCTCTACTTTTTGCTGGAAGGTTTCGGTCATGATAGTGGGTTCTTGCTGTGGTCGAGGATCACCGTCGGCGCGGCCTCTTTGAAGATCTCGCCGAGCTCGTTGAGGTGGTGGTTGATCATCGTGCGCTGGTTGGTCGTGAAGGGTATGTCGCGGAGGTAGTCGGCGAGGAGGCCGATGCGGAATTTCCACTTCTCCTCGGGTGATGCGGTGTCGGGGTTGTAGGCCATATTAGTAGCAGGGGCCAGAGCCAGTGTTGTGCACCATCTCCGCCGGTATATTTTTAGTGGCTAGTAATGCTTTGGTCGCGTCGCGCAGGTCGGTGTGCTTGCGTCCGAAGTCTGCGAGTTCCTTCCCGTCTCGGCCGACCACTTTCCATCCGTGGTCGCCCCCGCGCGGCCCGACGTGTTCGACGATCCTTCCGATGCGGTCGAGCGGCACTATCTTTTCGTCCTCTCGGTACCCCATGATGCCCGTATCGTAGTACGAGTATCTGAGGTAGAGGTGGTCGCTTTTTATTTGAGCCGTGTCCATACCTAGTCGGCAATGAAGCCTTGTAAGCGGGTAATGCCGACCCCGGGGTGCATGAAGAGAAGGTCGCCTTTGCCGGTGAGCTTCTCTGCGCCCTCGACTCCGAGTATCACCTTGCTATCGGTGGCGGAGGCGGTCGTGAGCGCGATGCGGGTGGGGAAGTTGGCCTTGATCAAGCCGGTTATCACGTCCACGCTCGGGCGCTGCGTCGCAATGATCAAGTGGATGCCGACCGCGCGCGCCATCTGTGCGAGGCGGACAATCATCTCCTCGACCGTTGCCATCTCGTCGTCGGGCTCGGGCGGCGTGTAGGCCATGCCCATCTTTGCGAACTGTTTCGCCATCTGCTCCACCTTGGCACGCGTGACGATCGTCTGCAGGCTCTCGCGCTTTTTCGCTCTGCGTGAGATAACCTTGCCCTGTAGTATCAGGTCGGCGAACTCGTCGACCACCGTCACGATCCAAGGCAGCGAGTCGCCGTGCTTGGCGTTGTAGGAGGTGATGTCCTTGACCTTCGCCTTCTCGAGCAGCTTGTAGCGGCTCTCCATCTCGTCGGTGAGGCCTTTCAGTATCAGCAGCGCGTCTCCGTATTCGTAGGCGATCTTGCCGCCGTGGAGGTGCTTGTCGCCTTTCCACTCGGCGAGCTCCACCCGCTTCGGGTCGATGAGTATGAGGTGCATCCGGTCCGGCGTGTTCTGTTTGGTGAGTGCCTTTAGGAAGGTGCGGATCGTGACGCTCTTGCCGCTGCCGGTCGTGCCGGCTACCAAGAGGTGCGGCATGTCGTTGAGGAAGGCCATGTGCGGCGTACCTTGCACGTCCACCCCGATCGGCAGCGAGAGGCTGTCCTTGACGATCTCCGCCTTGGTGAGCTTCGCCACCGTGCGGCCTTCGGTCGGTACTTCGATCCCGACGAGGCTCGTCCCGGGGATCGGTGCGAGGATGCGTATCTCGCCCTTCGCTTCGATCGCGCGGGCGATGTCCGCCTTGTGCTTTCCGAAGCGGCTCATCGGGATGCCGGCGCTGACTTTGAAGCGGTACTGCACGACGCTCGTGCCGGTGATCGCCTCGGTCGGCTCGACGGGGATGCCGAACTCTGCGAGGCGCAGCTTGATTTTCTCCTCGGGCAGGAGGTGCCTGTTGACGTCGCTGTCGAGTCTCGAGCTCACGAACTTCTTGCTGGTGTAGGCGACGTCGCGCACCTTGTGCATCACCTCGACGTCGCTCATGTCGCCGGAGAGCAGACCTTGCGCGTAAAGCAGCCCAGCTTGCTCACCATCGAACGGATCGCTGAGGTTCGGGAGGAATATCGCCTCGGGGTTGCGGAGGAAGCGGATCACGTCGCCGTAGAGGTTGTAAAAAATGATCCGGTATTGCTCGTGGCTGAACGGTATCGCCCAGTCGCGCACCTGCGGTTTGCCGGCGTTCTCCTTGCTGTTCTCGGTGACCTTCACCTCGCGGAAGAGCATGCGGTCGGCGTTGATGCCTTTGGCCGCCTTGAGGAGGTGCCAGAGGAATTGGCTCTGTATAATTTTGATCCAGTCCTCCTCGTCGTATTCGGTGAAGGTCTTGACGAACTTCACGTCGACGATCTCGATGCCGCCGTCCTTGCGTTGGTGCACGATGTCGGGCACTCCAACGGCCGGCAGCGGCAGCTCTTGCCCGTCGATCGTGTGCAGCGTGGCCTCCATTTTCTCCTCGCAGAGCAGCACCTCGTTGTACTCGGGCTCCTCGGCAAAGTAAAAGCGCATCGCCTGCTGGTACGTCTTGAGCATTCCTTCGCGGCTTCCGGTCTTGCCGTATTCGATGTTGGCGTCCGGATAGTCGACGAGGTATTGCATGCCGAAGTCGATCGCGAGCTCGCGTGCCTCGTTGCGATCGGCCGGTGTTGCGATGTCCTTGTTGCCGCCGTAGTAGACCTTCAGCGCCTCGTGGCCGGCCCGACCGACCATGCCGGAGACTCCGGTGGGCCGATCGTACACGCCAAGGATGTACTTGAGTTTGTAAATGATCGGGTTTCGCAGCAGCTGCGTGAGCCCCGAGTAGCTCATTTTGTCGACCGGCATCTGCACGGTCTTTGTGTCCTGTTTTTGATCCATGGTAACAGTCTAGCTAGTAATACCCCTATCCTACTCGCGCTTGCTTTCGCTGTCAAGCGCTCGTAAGCGCTCGCGCAAGGGGATAACTCGGCACGCAATTCCGAGCGAGCTTTATGTCAAGGCTGCCGTTTTTGAGGATTGCTTGGTGCTCCGTTGCGAGCATGAAAGCAGCGACCGCAGTCGGTTCCATCTGGATGCCTATGTACCGGATTGGGAACGTCAGTTCGATCGTCTCCTCGTGGTCGGCGTATGCGCGCCACGTCGGATCGAAGGCATGCACGCCGTCGGTGACCCATGCGTGATAAATCCACTCGTCATAGTCCTTCGGGTTCTCCGCGATGCCCTCGACGTACCAGATTTTTCTATCCGGCTTCGTGGCATCAAACGCTGCGAGGATCGAGGTATCAAAGCAGCGCCCGACCGGTCCGCGGCGTATGTATTTCGGGCAGAGCGCACTCTTGTATTGCCTGCCGTGCTTTCGCACGAAGTCGACGATCTCGTCGTGATCCATACTACTCGCCCTTCTTTTCCTTGGCGCACTCGGTGCAGTTGCCTTTGTCGTCCTCGAAGTCGACGTGGTGGAGTCCGGCTTTGCACTTCTCCGGATCGCGCTCGCCCTCGGGCTCCTTTGGCAGCGTCTTTTCCGGTTCGTGGAAGCTGCTGCCGACCGCTGCGCCGCCTGCATCGAGGTTGGGACGGTCGATGCCTTCGCCCTCGTAGTCGACGGCGACCGCCTGTATGAGCTCGGCCGACTTCGGCAGGAGCTTCGAGAGCTGAATGAGGCACGTCTTTTTCCACATCCAGAGCTCGGGGTCTTTGTCGCTGTTCCACGGGCTGTCCTTGGTGTTTTTCGCTTTGCTGAGGTCTTTGATCGCCATCACCTCGTCCTTGCTCATCACCTTGAACACGCGGCCGCCGTTGGGCGTGACCGCGACGGCGTAGACGCCGATCGGATCGCCTTTCGGTTTGCCGAAGGCAGTGGGCACGTGCACAAGGGTCGTGTCGAGACCTTCCGCATATTCCCATTTGTCGTTCTCGTAAATAATGAGCGCCTTGACCGACTTCACGCCGGCCCTGTAAAAGAGCGTGACGTAGCCTTGGTACCCGATCTGGAATTTCGCGTCCTTGCCGTAGGGTATGACGTAAGCCTCGCCGCCGACGCCGGACGGGAGGAAGTTGAATTGCGCGCTCTGCACGAAGGCCATGACGAGGCTCGTGCGATCGCACTCGAGCAGCTTCGGCACGCGCCGGACGTACTCGATCGCCGCAGCCATAAAGCGCTGCGCCTTTTCTTTGTCGCCGCTGTAGTAGCTGACGACGGTTTTCATCGGGTCTCCCGCCATCACTTGCTTGAGTGATTCGATCGGAGTCTGAGGGCGGGTTACCACTGCATGGGAGTCCTGTTTTTGGTCCATGGTAGTGAGGTTAGTTTCTAATTTTTCTCTTTGCCGATCGTGATGCGCGGTGGTCGTTTGTTGTCGCTTATAAGGCCTTCCGTCACCGCCTGCTCTCGGGTGATCCCGATGCGGGTGAGTATCTTGGCTTCGTCGTATACGGTCTGCGTGATCGGTGTCACGGTGACGCTGTAGAGGCCGTTGCTGCAGCCGGATCCGTCCTCTGCGACGGCATCGCGCAGCGCGTTCTCGGCGTCGATGACGGCCATCGTGAGATTCTTTTGCCGGTCAAAGACCGGCTTGTTGGCTTCGATGTTGCTCTCGACCGCGCCCATCGCGCGGGTGTAATTCTGCAGTGCTGTTTCTTTGCTCATGGTGTTGGTTATTTTGTAAATTTAATAAGGTGCTCGCCCTTGATCTGGTACCGCACGTTCGTCCCTCGACCGCGCATGGCTGCGCGCAGAACGTTGGCTCCGGCGCGGTCGTCTCTCACGAGCTTGCGCACGGTCGGGTAGGTTGCTTTCCACGGGGCGAGTGCCGCAGCAAGATAGCCACCCTCTACGATCTCCGCAAGCGTGTACCACCGCTCGGGGTCGATTTTTGATAATTTCGCCATGTGTTTAGTGTATGCTAACGATTGCTAACGGTCAACGGCGGACGCTATCGGTTGTGGGGATAGCGGCGGCGTTCCGAGCTTGCCGGTGCAAGCGGGGAATTGGTGATGGAAGTTGACGGTGCCGCTCTCTATCATGTCGGTCACGATCGCCACCTGCTCGCTCGGGTCCATGTAGTCGGTCGTCGAGGCGAGTCCGTATTGCTTTGCGAAGAGCGCGTAGGTGCTCGGCTTGAATTGCAGGAGGCCGTAGCTCGGGGTGCCGTCGCTGTCCTTGGGATTGATCGCTTTCGGGTTCCCGCCGCTCTCGCACCATTCCAGTGCTCCGAGCCATGCCTGCTGCTCGCTGGTGAGCTCCGGTTGCGCGGGTCGCACGTAGGTCTCGGTCGGGGTTATCGCCGGAGCTATCGCGCGGGCTGATAAGAAGGCCATGGCGAGGATCGCCGCGGCGAAGATAGGGTATTTCATTGTGGTGGCCCGTTGTGGGCTTACCCTAATTTTACCACCTGCGCAGCTCCATGGTCGCCGATCTGCCGGACTCTCAGGTGAGACCTGTGGAAGAGCGTGGCGGGCACAATTTCGACTATTACAGCGATTTTTAAGGGCGGTCTCGGGTTCGGTGTATCCCCGAGGCCTTTCGTGCGGTGGATCCGTCCGAGGCCGGACGGCAGCGTGTCTCCGGTCTCGCTGCGGTAGTAGGCGAGCAGCGATCGGAGCTGTCCGGTCCGCCATTCGAGGAGGCTGTGATACCAGCTCGGGTGCGCGTGCCGCGCAAGCTCGTAGACGAGCTCGGTGCGATTCATTTCTTTGGTCTTTTTCATGTTGTTAATTATAGCGGTTTGCATCCGCGCGTGTCTCCATCGCGGACGTCATCCAGCTCTAGTAAATAAGCCTCTCTCGCCTCGGTCGGCCTCTCAAACTTGAGCGTCCTGCCGCAGCGATCGCATTGCACGTGCTCGCGCGGGAGGCTGCCCCAGATGTAGTCGAGGTGCGTCTTTGGGACGTGCCCGAGGATCGCGCAGCGCGCTCGGTTGAGGGGAGTGTGTTTTGATGCGTTTAGCATATTCGTCTTGCTAGTCCTCGTTGATCCATTCCTCACCGACCCAGACGCACACCTGCCCGTCCTGTACGCCATCGGTGGTGATCACATCGCAATACTCCGAGGCGACGTCCTCTGCGTCGATCTTGTGGCCTTCGGGGAACTTGACGTGCACGTTACCGTCGTCGCACGAGACCCTCGCGTGGATGAATCGGCTGCGTATCTCCTTCGCTACCTTTTCGTCGTTTTCTTTTGCCATGGTGTTGTTGCTTAGTTGAAGGCGAGAGCCATGCTCCGGCCGTCCTTGTAATTCTTCCGTGCGACCATCACGATCTTGCGGAGGTACGCTGCCACGTCCTTGTCGCCGCGATCCTGCGCGTCGAGCGCATCCTTGAGGAGGTCGCCCTGCACGTCGAGGATGTCCGTGAGGTAAATCGGATCACCGTCGTTGCCCTTGATGCCGTTGTCGTCCCACAACTTTGCCCACGTTGGCGAGGCGTTGAGCACTCGGCTCTGGAAGCCGTTGTTGGTGCTGAGGCTTACATCCTTGCCCCAGCGATCTACCAAGTTAATGTCCCATGTCATACTGTTTTTATAATTACCTTCTAATATCGTAAGGATAAGCCCGTTCGCTTTCGCTGTCAAGCGTTCGCATACGCTGAAGTGGATAACTAAAAAGCCCCATTTCTGGGGCTCTTTTCAGGGACGCTGCGCTGCGGAGACCATCGCGGGGTAAACAGGAACCCGCTCGCACTCCTTTCGGAGCCGAAAGCTCCGCAGCGCGCCGCCCCCGAAGGGGCTTGCGCTTAGACTCCGGAGCTGGCTGCCGGCGCTGGTGTGCCGCCGACGTCAGTGTTTTGCCCGACGTCGAGTCCGAGCTGTTGCACGACGAGCAGGAAGTAAATCTGCATGACAGTCCACACCTCGGTGAAGGTCGGGGCGATCGTCGCCCACGTGGAAAAGTCCGCGAGCGAAGGAAGCGGCACGCCCATGACGAAGAACACGTCGATGAGTGCGCCAACGAACGCCACGCCAAGGGCGAGGAGGAACGCAGCGCTGCCTTGCAGCAGCGTCCCGTTCAGTCGCTTGTTGATCGCGACCACGACTTCCGTCACGTGCGAGGCGAGGAAGGCGAGCAATACGGTTGACAACATATAAGTTTATTGGTGAGAGAACATTTTGTTAAGGACGGCGAGGGTCTTTGGTCCCGCTTCGCCGCCGGCAGCTGCGATCGTCGCGGCGTCCGCGATCTCGTAGTGCTTCTGGAACGATTGCACTGCTGCTACGGTGATCGGCCCGAAATAGGTCGTCACGGGTTGCAGGAACGGGAAGTCTCCCGTTATCTTCAGCGCGATCTGCAGTGCCTGCACGTCCGGTCCTGTTGCCCCGGGCTTGAGGTCGACCGACCACTGGTGGCTGAAGTCTTTTTGGGCTGGGAGGCTCTTGACGATCGCGAGGAGCGCGTCCGGTATCTCGCAAATCATCCACGCTTCGGTGAGCGCGTGCTGGTCGAGGTAGAGCCACCCGATGTCGCCGTTGGTGTCCTGCGGCTGCGTGCCGCCCTCTATGCCGCTCGTGGACGCCCAGTTGAGGCTCCAGTGATTGCGGAAGTAGACCTTCCAGCGGCCGGTGCCGGCCTCTTGGTCGATGCCGATGCAGGCCACTTGGTGGCCGTCGATCGCCGTCACGACCTTGCGGATCGGAATGATGTCGGCCTGCTTCCAGCTGTCGACGCCGTCCGCGCTCGTGTACCACTCCGCGCCTACCGGCAGGCAGATAGTGATCCCGTCCGCGCCGTCCGGCGTCTGGAGCGCCTGAATGATGTTCGCCGCGGTGACGTTGTCGTATTGCCCCACCTGCACGTAGCCCGGGATCCGGTACTTGTCCGCCTCGGTGAAGGCAGCCTGCGGCACGTTAGCCGCCACGCCCTCGTAGACGTATGCGAGGTAGGGGAGCGTCGTGTCGTTCGGGACGGTCGCTTGGCTCGCTACGCCCCATTTCACGGCCTCTTTGAACGGCTGGTTGCAGAAGGTGCCGTTGTCGCCTGTTGATACGCCCTGCCCGTCGTCCATGCGGCACGTCGTGTAGAGGAAGCGCGGGCTTGCGACGTATGCGGTTCCTGCGGCGAGGCGCTGCTGGCGGTGCGTGTAAATCTCCGCGAAGGCGTGGCAGGTGCACGCGCCGATCTCGCGCTGGAACATATCCGGCACCTTCGAGAAGTCGATGTGGATGCTCGTCGTCGGCGCGGGCTGCTTTGCTGGGCCGGCGACGTGCTCGAGGTTGATCTGCCTATAATCGATCGGCGTGCGCTGCGCGCCTGATCCTAGTTTTGAATTCATGGTATTTTCTGTCTAACTTTTAATGGGCACACGTTCCTGTTTTTATTTTTTCATGGCTTTTTTCGTTAGTTGATACCCAGTTGAGGTGCGGGCTTGATGTCGAGCTTTCCGAGCGCTCCGACGAGCTCCGTGATGCCGGCGGCCATTTTGCCGACGCTGTCGGCGTTCGCCTTCGATATTGCATTCGCCTCGCGGATCGCAGCGACCAGCTCCGGCACCATCTTGAGCGTCGAGACGATCGAGCCCTCGTTGCCGTTGAAGAGGCTCTCGAGCACGCTGTTGCGCCCCTGCATGCGGTGGAGGTCGGCTGTCGTCACCTCGAGCTTGGCGTTTGTTTCGCGCAGGTCGCTTTTCGTGAGGTCGAGGGAGGTCTGCAGGTTGCTTATGAGGTTTTGCGAGACGGCGTTGTCGCTCGCCTGCTGGTTTTTCTTTGCGCCGAAGAAGGCATACCAGCCCGCAGCGAGCGCTCCGACGACGACGACAATGATGTCGAGCGTGGCGGCGATGTTCTGCGTGTTGGAGAATAAGTCTTGCATGTTAGAGGGTGATCGTTATCCACGTGTCGATGCTGACGCTCGCGCTGCCCGATGCCGAGCTCTGCAGCTGGTAACCGTCGCCCGGGTCGACGACGAACACGATCGGCAGGATGGTCTGGTCGAGCGAGAGTCCGGTGTGCACCACCTCGCGCATGATCTGCGCTCGGTACCCGCCGGTCCTCGTGGCGCTCACGACGACGGTGTCGCCGCTGGCGTTGAGAATCATCGAGACGTGCACGATGTGGAGCTGCGGACGGCCGCTGGTGTTCGTGTAGACGGTATTGAAAGCGAGCGCGGAGCTGTTGTCGGTCTGCGTCGGGATCGGGTTCGTAATGAGCGCGCGCACG
>Ga0210388_10001070_pt1 | contig 21796 bp, 12 predicted proteins | sample IncBWC19OmetaG_FD_155485 | JGI IMG/M metagenome (GOLD analysis project Ga0210388, IMG submission 155485) | Forest soil microbial communities from Barre Woods Harvard Forest LTER site, Petersham, Massachusetts, United States - Inc-BW-C-19-O ... | reverse complement strand
CTGATTGGCCTCGGCGTACTTCACCAGGGTGGGTGCGGTGCGGACTTCGCGAGTGAAAAGGCCAGCCGCTTCTTCCGCAAGTCCTTCATTGGCGGCGCCGAGCTTCTCAACAAATGCTGCGGCAGCCTGCGCATTGACGTTCCAGGCCGGGCCGGTAGCGGCTTCGCGGAGCTTGAGGCCGAGATCGCGCACCTCCGCAACGGGGTGAGTGAGCAGGCGGGAGACCTGGGTTTCGAGCGTGCGGGCATTGACGATCTGGCCGAGCGACGTGTTGGTGGCTAGAGGAAGCAGGTAGCGCGCCACATCGAAAGCGCGGGCCTTGAGCGTGCGCTCGTAGGCGTCGGGTTTGAGGGTTTCAGGGCAGGCGATGCGGCGGCGCAAGGCTTCAAGCACGGCCGCGGTGGTGCGCTGATAAGTGGCAAAGAGATTCTGAATTGTGTCGGCGTAAAGATGAGCGGAGGCAGAGTCACCACCGAAATCGGGAAAGAACCAGCCGGATTTGAGGAAGTTCTGGTAACGGGTTGACCGCTCCTGGCCGTCCCACCTCTGTTCGTCGACCAAAACGATGGCGGCGAGCAGCGACAGTCGCTCGACGGCGAAGGCGATGTGGGCCAGGTCGGCAATGGAACGGTGGCCGTATTGGAAATAAAAGGTGTTGAGGAACTGCTCAGCTCTCTGTGCGCTGATTTCCGCGAGCGACTCGCGCATGGAAAGAGAGGAACGCGAGTATTTGGCCATGGCGTAGGCCAGTACTTCAGGATCGGCACCGTGGACGGCGAAGACGTCGGTCTGATTGCGCGCGCCGGGGGGGAGAGAAGGTTGGCTGGACATGAATGGACTCGCGAACAGAATACGGCATCCGGGCACAGTGGATCGGCTGTGCATCCTTGACGGGCTTTTTTGCGTCTGTCTCTTAGGGGCCACGAGGCGGGTTTGCCGAGCCAACGCCGGACCGTGCGCAATGAGGCGATTCAGGAGTAGGATTTTCCTTAGGAGCAGCGGATGCGGGAATTTCTAATTCGAACTTCGCACAGTCCCAGGCCGCTGCCCTCAGGGCGCTGGCAGATGACGCAGCGGTGGAACGATCTGCTGCTGGCGCACTGGCCGGTGCCCGCCGCAGACATTGCTCCCCGGCTGCCCGAGGGGTTGGAGCCGGACCTGTTTCAAGGTACTGCCTGGCTGGGGGTGGTTCCCTTCTGGCTTGACCGCATCAAGGTTCGCGGGCTGCCCAACATTCCCGGCATGCGCAGCTTTCCTGACCTGAATGTGCGCACCTATGTACGCGATGAGCACACCGGAACACAGGGGATGTATTTCTTCTCGCTTGACGCCAGCAACCTGCTCGCCGTGGCGCTGGCGCACACCCTCTTCCACCTGCCTTACCACTGGGCGGAGATGCGGCTCGATCAGCGGTCGGAGCGCGAGTTCTCGTTCTACAGCCGGAGACGGTTTACTGACAATCCGGTAATCTTCAAGGCGCGCTACCGAGGACTGGGGCCGACACGCAAACTGGCCGAGGCCCGGACGGGGTCGCTCGAGTATTTCCTGATGGAGCGGTCGAGTTTGTTTACACGAAATCGCGCCGGACAGGCGGTGCGGTCAAGCCTGCATCACGTTCCATGGCCGCTGGAAGAAGCGGAGGCGGAGATTGAACAGAATGACCTGGCCCGGTCCATCGGCATTGAGCTTCCTGACATTGAGCCGATCTTGCATTACTCTCGACGGCTGGCCGTGTATGTGTGGCCCAGAGAACTAGTGCGGCCAGCGCTGGCCGGCCGGCCGGTTACGGTGGCGGCTACACCGCTGGGGTGAGAAGTGCAGGGAATAGGGAATAGAAAACAGGGACGGCTTAGATAGTTTGGAGTTATTGGGAACCGAAGTTGGAGATTGTTTATCGGAAGCGATTTTCTATCCATCTGAAGTTACAGAATTTTAATAGTCCAATCTAACATCCGGGCTTGTCTCCGAAATCGACTAAGAAGACTTGCTCAACTCATTTTGGTAACCAGCACGTTATAGAGCTGTGACCAAGGCAGGCATTGGCATCCTACACTGCGCTCCGAAATCATGGATCGGGTCTTGCGCCGATGCGTGCATGGAGACGAATATCCAGCTTGAATCCCCGTGGTGGCTGGTTAGTTACTTTTGTAAGGTAAATTCCGAGCGCTGCGCGACTATCTGCGCAAGCGTGTGTTCATGGGGTTAGCTCAGCAAGAAAGCCCTGCTGATTTTTTCGGCAGCGCATCTGCTTTCTTAGCGGGAGACATAAGCTCCGGCGATTCACTCTCAACGAACTCGCCAGGACAATCACTGCCGGACCCGCTGCCAATGGAAGCGTGGGCAGTCTGGTTCTGCTCCAATTTGCTGCTCTGATCGAGTGCTGTGCAAAGAGCCCCACGGACTCTTCTGCGTTGCTGCGCGCTTTGGACCCAAAACTCAGGAGGAATGTGATCAATATGAACTCCAGGACAAGTATCAATTCTTTGCCGGCAGCGTTCGCTGTTTTGTTGACCGGTGCGCTGGTAATCGCAGGTTGCGGCAGCGCCGGAATGGGCACAACGACTACCCCACCGACGGGCGCGGAAACCGGTTCGTCGTTTGTTGTAGGCACCGACGCTCCCATGAAGAGCGTCGTTTCTTTTTCAGTGCAGGTTCAGAACGTAACTGCCAGCGATAACAACGGCAACAGCGTGTCATTGATCAGCGGCACGCCGACAGTGGATTTTGCACGCTACAACGGTTTGCAAACGCTGCTCGACATGAACGATGTGAACGCCGGCACGTACAGCAATATCTCCGTCACGCTGGGCGCCGCGACTATTGGTTATCTGCAGACCCAGGCCGGGAGCGCTCCCACCATTCAAACCATGGCGGCGATGTATCCCAACTCCGCCACCACATTTACATACACCGCGGCTCTGAAAAATCCCATCGTGGTGGCGCAGAACGGCGCGCCGGCGGGGTTGCATCTTGACTTCGATCTGCGCAAATCGATCGGCGTCGATTCAAGCGGCAACATCAACGGCGACGTAACTCCCACTTTCAACGTGAACGGCGTTGACAACAGCGACCCCGGCGCTTACATCGATTGCTTCGATGCGGCGGTGGTCAGCGTGAATGCGAATGCGCAGTCCTTCGTTATCCAGGGGCCGCACGGGCGCAACTTCACCGTGAATGTCAGCGGCAACACGGAATGGGAGGGCAACGAAGGCCTGGGCAATCTCTCCGCCAGCAGCATCATCACACTCTCCGGAACGCTGGACAGAGCCGATGCAACCATCGACGCGGACGACGTGGCGATCCTTTCGCAAAACGCCTTCTACGCGGGCGGCCAGATCACGTACGTGAACCCCTCGTCGGGACCGGCGTCGAGCTTCGACCTGTATGTGCGCGGGCTGTTGCCCACCACCACGGGGCTGACGCTGGGCCAGATTGCAACCGTGGATTTGAGTGGCAATGAAAAGTACTTCATCTACTGGTTCCACAATTCGCTGACTGAGTTTGTCTTCAACGACAGCCTTTTGCTGCCTGGCCAGCATGTGTCGGTGGGTGGTCCAGCAACCGGCGCGGCCAATCCTCAGGATGTAACGGTGAAGCGTGTGGTTTTGCGCGACTGGGGCTTCAACGGGACGGTAGTTGCCAACAGCATGAACAGCGGCAATGGGACATTCCAGATGCAGATCAACGGATTTGCCGGGCTGCTGGTGCCGCAAACGGTAACGGTGTATACGGCAGGCAGAACGCAGTTCCGCGACGGCTGGACTGGAATGGGTGACATCACTGCTGCCGCCAACGTTCGCGTGGTTGGACTGCTGATCAAGAGCCCGCTGGACGGAAGCACGATACTGCTGGCTCACTATGTGGATGATATGGACTGATGACAGATGACAGATGACAGATGACAGATGACAGATGACAGATGACAGATGAATGCTAAGTGCGAAGTTCATTGCGCCGGGGCCGCAGTCAATTGCCCCGGCGCTTTTCTTTGCTTTTTTGACATGCCTCCTGCGAGTTGGTAGCCTTCATAAGGGCGCCTCCGGCCAATTCCGGCCGCATTCCTGCCCTGCAAGCGTCCCCGTCGTCTAGCCCGGCCTAGGACACCGCCCTTTCACGGCGATAACACGGGTTCAAATCCCGTCGGGGACGCCAACAAAATCAACAACTTATATAAAATCAAACCGATCAAAGTGAAACTAAAGTGAAGGATGAGTCAATCTGGGCCGAACTGTTGGAATCGGGTCCCGCGCCGCCCACCGTTCCAGGTTCCATCATTTCTTTTGGTTGCCGTTTGAAACACCGGAAGACTCATTTTGTAGGCGAGGTTGGTTCAATCCACAAATTCAAGGTGTAGTCTATTGGCCATGACACTCGACCTGGAGTTCAAAAAACATCTGAGTTCGCTGAGATGCGAAGTTTTCGAAGACAGTTCCGATGAATTCGCGGAACACAAAGCTGTACTTATTTTCAACGCCCGCGCAACTCTCAACAGAGCGGCAGTTCCAAGTGCCTACAAAGATGCGGCGTTGTATTCGATGGAGCAACGTGTACGGCGGGCAATTGACAAATACATCGAAGCGGTTGAACTTTCGGGCATATCCATCGACACGGCGTTCGAGAATGAAATGCTGAAAGAGTTCTGGTCACTCACGTCTGGCCCCAATCATTTGCAATTCCCGCCGATGATTTTCAAGCTGACTCTTCCAGCGATCCAACAATCGTATGCGATAGAGCGAGGACGCCTCGCAAAACGACTTGTAAATGTGGGAACAAACAGACTGCGGGAATTGAAGATGAGAATGCAAAAGGCGAATCGCGCCACTCAAAGTCCGATAAGCATTACAAACAACATTGCAAACAGCAACATCAACGCTCCGGTTGGCAATGCGCTTTCCAATTCAACGATCCAAACGACCAACAGCATTCACATTACAGCGCAAATACTTAATGATATAGATCACATCTCTGAGTGCCACCCAGAATTGCAGGCCGCCGCGTCGGAAATACGCAACGTTCACTCTCAAGGCGGAAACGCAGTTGACAAGATTATTAAGTGGGCGGCATTGGCAACTACGATTACAGGACTCGCTGAAAAGATTCATCAATTCTATCCGCATCTTGAAGCATTTTTTTCTCATTTCAAAATCGCAATCCAGTGATTTACAGCCTCTCGGAACAACGAGGGGCTGTTGTGCGTTTGGAGCGATCTGCCCTAGCGTTCGCTGCTGTTGAAGTGTTCCGCCAGTTTCCTATTCCAGCTTGTTCGTTTTCGACGGCGAATACAGGAAACCGACAACTGCCCCAATTAAAAAACAAGTTACAAACTTAACTGCAATACGGTGCAACATACTGTGCGGATAGGTGGTTCCAAATAATTTCCAATCAAGATAGTCAAAAATGGTGAAGTACAGAAACATCGAAATGCCCCACCGCCGCACGCCGAATTCCCACATCGAGCGCACCCGGCTCACGTCTTGATTCCGACTCCAAAACACAAAAAAGCTAAACCGGCTCGGAACTCCAAATGCGAGCAAGATCAGCGGCGCAAGAAAGCCACTCCATAAAAGCGCCGCCCCGAGTGCCCCAACGAAAAGCGCAACATACTTCATGATGGTTGTACCTGGTGCCGACACGATAGCACAGCGCTGTTGCCTCTGGCCGGGGCTGTAGCGTCTGGAGCGATCCTGCCAGCCCTTGCTCTTCCCCGATCCCTATCGGGGCGGCCGGGAGTCACCGGCCCCCTGAACCTTGCCTAAAAACACCAAACCCCACCGTTGGGGCGGTGGGGTCCAGTATGTTCCAGGCGCAAGCTGTTGGAAGCTTGCAACAGGGAAAACCATTCACGCTCAGGTAAGGTGGACATCTAAATAAAATCGGGAAAGAGATCGGCGTGAATCAGTTCAGAGAGTGTGGTCAGATAACCTGACGCGTAGCGATGAGCAGCGTTCCTGGGATGATTCGAATTCTCGCGGTCGACGACCACGCACTTCTCCGCGAAGGCATTTTGGCTGTGATCAATGCGTTGTTCCGCAGCGCAGGTGGTGACGAACGGCTTTCGTCAACCAATACCAAAGCATAATGGCGAAACCCCTGGTTGCCCGTCTACTATCAGCTAGTATCCGGACAATGAACGTGCGAAGAGCGGTTAGATCGTCAACCGCTAAAGCGCTGATCCCAAACGCGCGCTACAAGGGTCTTTCAGCCAGGGGAAAAAATGGTGACGTCTCAGGGTGTGATGAAGAGATCGAACGTGGGCGTCAGGAGAGCGCTTCCATTGCTCTCGATCTGCTTGTTTCTTTTCCCATCCTGGGCGGCTTCGCTCGATCCGCACACTCAGATCTCGCAGTACGGCCATACTGCCTGGAGATCACAAGACGGCTTCATCACTGAAGGCAACTCGGTCACTCAAACGACTGATGGATACATCTGGATCATAGACGGTACAACTTTGTTCCGGTTTGACGGGGTCAAGTTCAGCCGGTGGACTCCACCGAACAACCAATCTCTCCCGACCCCTTTGGTTCTTCGAGTTCTTGGCTCCCGCGATGGGAGTTTGTGGATCGGAACATCAGGCGGTTTGGCTCGTTGGAAAGATGGCCGGCTGACGAACTACCAAACGACACCGGAAAGTCATGGAATCTTCGACATCCTGGAAGACCATAGCGGGAAAATTTGGGTCACCCGTGTTTGCTACTTGGAGTCGCGAACCCCAAAGCAGGACGACAGGGATGCTGTCAAAATAGAACCAGGGCAGCAACTTCTAGTTTTACGGCCCAGGGGTAAGATGTGTTTGAACAGAAAGTACGGAAACACTATGGAAGCGCGGGAGCAGTGTTGCTTTTGTTGGTGTTCCTGGGGGAACTGACATTCTCGATCCGACAGCAATCATTGTCCTGGGATGAAGGTGACCATATCTTCGCCGGCTATATGTCATGGAAGAAGTTTGACTTTGGCATCAATCCTGAGCACCCACCCCTGGTGAAGGCGCTGGCGGCGATTCCACTTCTGCCGATGCACCTCAAGGCGCCAGATTCCAAGGGGAATAGATACTTCAAAGACGAAGCATACTCGGATGGACGGGATTTCATCTTCGGTAACGGTGGCGAGGCGGAAGCGGACCGCATTATTTTTCGCGCCCGGATGGCGGCGGCAACCCTCAGTCTTTTGCTGGGACTGCTCGTCTTTCTGGCAGCGCGAGAGATGTTTGGCGATGGTGCGGCGCTGTTCGCATTGGCGCTGGTGGTTTTTGAGCCAAACATGATCGCGCACGGCGCCTATGTCACAACGGACATGGGCATCTCCTGCTTTATATTCGCCAGCATCTATGCCTTCTACCGCTACGTGAAGGCGCCTTCGGCCAGTAGGCTGATCGTTCTCGGCCTGGTCAGTGGACTCGCTCTAGCGTCGAAACACTCAGGCGTGCTTCTCCTTCCATTTGGCCTGGCACTCATTATTACTGAGATATTGTGGCCCTCGCCCGAGGCGCGGACCAACAAAAGGAAAGTAGCATTGCGCCTGACTGGCGCCTTTCTGGCTGCGTCGGCCATCGCCATCGTGGTGCTCTGGGCTTTCTACGGTTTTCGCTACGCCGCCAGGCCCGGTGGAATGCCCCTGAATCCCTCGCTCACTGAGTACGCGCAGGGTTTGAAAGGAGTGGAACCACACGTTTATCTCACGCTGGCGCACTGGCACATCCTGCCGGAGTCTTATCTTTACGGAATGGTGGACGTGCGGCTGATCTCAGATTCGTTCTCTACCTACATCTTCGGCAAGGTATATGCGCACGGTGTCTGGTTCTACTTTCCCGCGGCCTTCGTCATCAAATCCACAGCGGCCTTCATGGGTTTGCTGCTGCTGTCCGGCTTCGCGATTGTTACCGGAAAATTGCGTGCGCGGCGCGAGATCTTCTTTCTCACCATTCCTCCGGTTCTCTATTTGCTGATCGCGACCGGCACCGGCCTGAACATCGGCGCAAGGCACATCCTGCCTATGTATCCGTTTCTCGCTGTGCTGATTGGGGGCGCCGCGGTCGCACTGGCGCGCAGGGACCGGCGCTGGGCCTGGGTCGTGGGATTGTTGCTGGCATGGCACGTGGTGTCTTCGGCGCGAGCTTATCCGAACTACCTTGCCTACTCGAACGAATTCTGGGGCGGTCCCACGAACACTTATAAGTACCTGACCGACTCCAATACCGACTGGGGTCAACAGTTGAAGGACGTCAAGAAATATCTCGACAATCGCGGGGTAAAGGACTGCTGGTTTGCCTACTTCGTCGAACCTTCCATCCACTTCAGCGCATATGGAATCCCATGCAAACCGTTGCCGACAGCTGACAGCGGGTGGGCGGACTATCAAATCGATACGCCGCAAACGATCTCGGGAACTCTGCTGATCAGCGCGGGAACGCTCACGGGCTACGAGTGGGGATCCAACGTGCTGAATCCTTACCAGGAGTTTCAGAAGCTGAAACCAGTTGCTTTCATTCAGGACGGCGTCTTTGTCTACGATGGGACGTTTGACATGCGTTTCGCCTCGGCGCTCGGCCATGTCACCCGCGCCCAAGATCTCGCTGCGGCCGGGCAGTTAGCGTCCGCGCTGGTGGAGGCGCAGACGGCCGTTGCCATCGACCCCGATGAGTTGCAGGCACAAATGATTCTCGGCGATACATTGACTAAGCTCGGCCGGCCGCTGGCCGCGAAGCCCGCGTACCAGCAGGCGCTCGCAATCGCGATGACGATGGAGCCCAGCGCCGAAGCGATCTGGGTGAAGACAATACAAAGGAAGATAGCCGGCCGGTAGTGATGATACCCATTTGATGAACTTCCCAATAGTTCCCGCGGACGAGTTAGGGTTGCCACTCACTCCGCGGCTTTTTTAATGAATACTTAAATCCAATCGGGCAATCCCCGGCTTTTAATCCGGGGATGCTTCGGTAGCGATAGGGACCAATTAAGGTCCAGCCCACAGGTCGACAACCCTAGTTTACGGTGACGGTAAACGTGGCTGTGTTGTTGGCGCTCTGCGCCGGACTTCCCGTGGCGGTTACCGTGAAGGTGTAGGCGCCGGCAGTTGTCCCGCTGTTGCCGCCACCACCGCCTCCGCCTCCGCCTCCGCCACCTGAACCGCCTCCGCCGCAGGCAGCCAGGCTGCCGAGAATGGCCATCAGCGCGATCATGCCCAGCATTGACCGCCAACTGCGCCGCCGCGCCGGAATCCCCAGGAACAGCAGCAGCGCCAGCACCGCACCGCCGCCCGCGCCGGCCCATCCCCTGCCCTTGCCGCCCATGTTCGGGTAGACCAGTTCGCCGGTTGAGGCCGCGGTCGTGGTAACTGACACTGTAGTCGTCCCGCTTGCTGTGCCAGAGCTGCCTGGCCCCAGCGCGACTTGGCCGCCAGCCGCGCATGTGGGCAGGTCAATCGCTCCAGCCGGTGACGCAGTCAAAGAACACGCCACGGTGACAACACCCTGGTACCCGGTCGAAGTTGAAACTGTGATCGTCGAGTTCGCCCCTTGGCCCGGCGTGAGAGCGGCCGGCGATGTTGCTGTCAAGGCGAACACGGCTTGTGCAACCGTAAAAGTTGCCACCGCGGAGCCGGTAGCATAGGTGTCGTCGCCACTGTAATTCACGGTCACAGCATCGAGGCCCAAAGGTAGGGTGCTTGCAGCGACATTGTAGGAGTAGGCGCCGTTAACAAGCACGATTGGGGGTGGGAAATTGCCGGCGATCTGCACCTGTACGGATCCCGTCGGCGTGGCGCCTGTCCCACTAACTGTCCCTGACAAAGTTAAGCTGCCCGTCGAATCCACAGTGCTCGGCACGCTGAGAGTTACGGTTGGCGTAAGGAGGGCAAACTGCGTCACCGTTACCTGGGCAGTCTTGCTTGCCGAATTGTATTCCGAGTCCCCGCTGTAATTCAGGGTGAGAGTATCGGTTCCCGCACTCAGACTCCCCCCGGGGATGACGATGGAGTAGCTTCCACCCACGATCGCTGTCGGTCCGGAAGTGTAATTACCGCTCGTGAGCGTTACGGTTCCGGTTGGCGACGTGCCGCCTGCGCCGCTAAGTGTCCCCGAAACGGTCAAGCTCTGGTTCGTGTACAGAGTGGTTGGAGAAGCCGTCACAGTTAGGGTCGGCGCTACCTTGTTTACTGTTACCGTCGTCGCGCCGCTACCCGCAGCATAGACCGCGTCCCCACTGTACCGGATTGAAAGAACATCTGTTCCTGCGGTGAAGGTTCCAGGCGGCAGGTTATAGATGTAACTGCCGTTCGTGAGACTCGCTCCCAACTCCCCTCCGCTCGTCGGGCCTGCGAGATCTATTACGCCAGTTGCCGTTCCGCCGGAGCCGGTCACAGTGACAGTTATCTGGAAACTCTGCGCCTCGGTGATGGTTGTTGCCGATGAGGTCACCGTCACAGTCGGCGTCAACCCAATAATCGTCGCGTATACAATGGTCGTCGAGTTAAGCTTGCCAGTGGCAGCATCCCTGCCAGTGACTTGAATCGAATAAGCTCCTTGTGTGGTCGCGTCGACGCTTGCAACCGTCAGAGTCGCATTTGCCAGACTGCTTCCCGTAATGTTTACCGACGCGGGAATGTTGCAGGTCACGGGACTTGTAACTTGTCCCGGGGTGACGGTCACGGCACAGCTCAGGTTGATTACTCCGGTAAATCCGTCGGTCGGTGTTGCACCGATCGTCACAGTGTTCCCGGTGGTCGCGCCGTGGGCTATTGTTATGCCGCCGCTGTTGGTCAGGCTGAAGCCAAGGCCCGCGCTCACCACAACCTTGATCCCCAGCGTGTGGAGGTGCTTTCCCGTGGGGTCCTTTCCTGTGATCAGCACGTCGTAGCTCCCGCTCGCCGTGGAGGACGCCGCGCTCACGCTGAGCGTGGCGCTGGCCATGCCGCCGCTGGCCAGGCTCTCTGAAGACGGAATCGAACAAGTCACGCCCGAAGCCGGAGTGCATGTCAGGCTCACGGCGCCGCTAAAGCCGTTGATGGAAGCAAGGTTGATGGAAGTTGAACCATTGCCGCCGGGAACAAGAGAGACAATCGGGCTTGCAGGCACCAGCGTGAAGTCGGATAGCGGATTAGAAATCGGCGTGCCAAGCATGTAGGCCGACGGGTTATAGGTCTTGTCGCCGAAATACTGAATCGTGACGAAATTCGCTCCCTGCGAAAGCGCCTGGCTGTTCAGCACGAACGAGAAGGCAGATACATCCCCCGACCCTGGTGCGATCACGGCCCCAGCGATGTAATTCCCCGACGAATACGCGTAAACATCGCCCGTCGGCGCCTTCGAGCCCGTCCCGGTTACGGTGCCGGTTACGGTAACCGAGGTCGTGGGAGATACGCTGCCCGATATCGAGGCGGAGGTGGTGCTGGGCGTTAGCCCGTTCGAGACAATCTGCACCGTGCCGTATTCCGTTGGGACGGGTGCATAATTTGCATCCCCGCCATAGCTGATCGTGACGTTATAGTTCGCCGCCGGCGTGCTCGCCGGGACCGTTATGGTGGCAATCCCTGCCACCGCACCCGTTGACGGATCCACTCCGGCAGTGAGAGTGGCGCTGGTAGGCACCCCAGCGGGGAATCCGTTCACGGTGACTGTGCCCGATGGAGCGGACACTGCGGATTTGTGAACCGGGTTGCTGCTCTGGGCGCCGTTTTCGACCAGAATGTTGAACACCGTCGGTTGCCCGGTGCCTCCCACCACCTGTACGAGCTGTGTATCGCTCGTCTCATTCGACGCTCCGAGGAAAATGTTGGGATTATCCTGCACCACGGTAAATGTCACGGCCGGGGCGCTCGACGCCATGTAGCTGCTGTCGCCCCCATAACTGGCAGTCACAGAGTGGGATCCGAGGGCGAATGGCGCGTTGTAGTTGGCGGCTCCTTCGGCATTGATTAGCGCGTTGTTCAGAGGCTTTCCCGCATCGGCAAAAGCAACGACACCGGTAGGCTTGGTGTACACAATGCCCGAGCAACCGGAACCGCAACTCTCAACCGTGGAGAGCATCGAACTGGGGGCCACCTGGGCCGTTAGCTGAAGTTGAGTGCCGTAGTCGACTGTTTGCCCCAGGCCAAAATCGCCGGTGGGTCCGACTGCCTGAAGGTAGATGCCGCTGCTTTCCGGACTCACGGTGATCGAAACTGGGGTCGATGCGCTTTCCGCATTGAGGGTATCGCCCCCATACTGGCCCCAGATGCTGTAGGTGCCGCCGGGCAGTGTGTAGACGGGTCCGCTGAAGGCGCCGCTGATCAATGGAAAGGTGCTTGCTTCGCCGTTGAGGGCCGCCGTCAATCCCTGGCTCTGCTCGCCCGGTTCCGAACTACTGGTCATCAATGCAACATCGCCTGTTGGCGTGCCGCTGGCCGCTGTCACCGATCCGCTTATTGTGATCGCGGTTCCATGTGTGAAGCTTGTCATGGAAGGCGTCAGTGTCGTAGTGGTGCCGGCGAATGTCACCTTGTTCCAGTCGTTTACAAGTTGACTGGCATCGACGGTCCCCAGGCCGCTGGCCTCGTCGTAGCCGGCCGTGGCGTTGTACCAGGCGGTGGTCCCGGAGCCGATCTCGCCCTCCGTCACCAGCGATCCCGTAGTCGGATCGGTGACTGACACCGGATTCGACACGGTGATGCAGTCGCTTGTGGTCACCTGGCATGGCACAGTATTTGTCCCGTTCACCACATCGTTGAACGCCGCCGGGAACTGCTGGCTCAGCGGATACAGTACAAAGTCCGCCTGTCCCTGCCGTCCATACTTCTGGTTCACCAGCGCCATGATGCCCGCGAATGCCGGCGAAGAGGCCGAAGTTCCGCCCACGCCGCTGATCTGGACAGCTGCGCCGTTGGAAACAGGCTGGCAATCGCCATCCACCGCGCAGATAGGATAGTAGCTCCCATTCCACCCATTGGAGGCATAGAGCGAGAGGTCAGGCAGATCGCGCGCCGTATCGCCGAACCCCGTCTGCCAGGCAGGCTTGGTGGTGGAGGGCCCACTCGTCCCGCCACCCCCGGCCTCGATATTTGTGCTTGTGGGGCTGGGGTTCTCAAGCGTCGCAAGGGTGAGGCCATACTGGCTGCCATTCCACGGCTGCTCGGGAATCACGCCTTTGATGGACACCGCCGGCGCGCTATTGCTGGCGGTCGTACTCCAGTAAGTCCCCATCTGGGCTTCCATGGCCGTCAGCCCCTTGCTGAAATCGCTGTAATAAAAGTCCGTTCCGCCCACGGCCACGTTGTACGGCGTCGAGGCAAATCCGTTCACCGCCTGCCCGTATTGCGCATATTCGGCAGTATCGTCGTTGTCGCAGGCGGCTGAACCGGCGTCGCCGCTCGCCACCATCACCGTGATGCCCTGCGCCGCAGCCTGCTCCCAGAGGCCGGAAAGAAATTCGCTCGTCCCGTTGCCCAGGTTGCCCTCGCATGCCTGAAAGCTTAGGCTCATCACCGGCGCGACATTCCCGTAAACGGCATGCTCTGCGGCCAGAATCAGGCCTGACTCGAGCACCGTGTCCCCGCCGATCACAAGGTAGACCGTGGCATCCGGCGCCACCGCGCCCGCCCACTCCACGTCAAGATAGGCCTCCACCGAGGCGCCGTTGAGGCCGTCGGGGTTGTTGATCCCGTCCACGCCGGGGTCGTTTCCGTCGATGATGACCTGCGGCGGGTTCGCCGGGAGACCGAAGAGAGTGCGGAAATTGTTCACCAGCGCCACGTTGATATTCGATTCATTGACGATGGCGATCGACTGGCCGGTGCCATTGGTGCCCGCCGTATAAAGCGGGTTCAGGTCGTACTGCACGGCGAAATCCTGCGGCGCGAGCACAAAGTTGTCGCTGGCCACGGCGCCGCCGCCACGGGTCCACGACGGTATAGCGTGGTCCGTCTTCGGATCGTATTGCGCTTTGCCCAGGTACTTGGCAGCGCTCCTGGCGCGGAAATTGTTCAGCGTGACGAATCCGCCCACCAGCGGAGCCAGCGCTGCAGGAATCTGCGGATCGGCAGCGTTGGCGTAATGCGTCTCGCCGTTCACCTCATATTTATGGATCTGCGCGTGGAATGCGCTGCGAAACTGCCCCGCATTGCCGGCAATCTCGATGGTCTGCTTCCCGGGGTTCACTTTGGTCACGCTGAATCCGTGCCCCGCAAGCCATGTTTCCACCGCGGCAATATCCTGGTCGGCAGGCCCAAATTGCTTGCCGAACGCATCCGGCGTAAGCCATTTGTGGTAGCTGGCCGTGCCTGGGGTGTGCATGTCGGCAATCAGCTTGCGCAGCGCCGCCTCCTGGCTGTCGCTCCGCTTCAGTACCAGGTGGATTCGATCCAGGCGCATCTCGTCCGGCGCTGCTCCGCGGTCGTTGCCGGCGTTGGCCAGCGGATGAATCGTGCCCTTGAGCGTTACCAGTTGCTTCTCGTCGATTGGATTGACGATTCTTGCAGCGACTGCGGCTTCCTGGGCTATCGCCGTTGCATTCAGCAGCGCAGCGGACAAAACACAGACGGAGAACAAAGGCAAGGCACGCATGGCAGTTTTCCAGAACACTCTCTCCTGGAGAGAAACTCCAGGCCGGCGCTGTTTCAGTTTGCAATAAGGATTGCACGGGCAAGGATACTACCCGATTACGACCCTGGCAATTGCAACTGACAGGCGATGCTGAAAATGCTCAAGCGGCCCGGACTAACCGATCTTCACGAATTTCATCGCGGCTGAATTCATGCAGTAACGCAGGCCGGTTGGCCGCGGGCCGTCGTCAAAGACATGGCCCAGATGCGCATCGCACTCGCGGCACTTGACCTCAGTCCGGGACATTCCCATGGTTTCGTCGCTGGTTTCAATCACATTCTCTTTCGCGATGGGCTGCCAGAAGCTGGGCCAGCCGGTGCCGGATTCGAACTTGGTATCGGAGCTGAACAGCGCGTTGTCGCAGCAGACGCAGCGATAGATGCCGTGGTCATGGTTGTTCCAGGTGCTTCCGGTGTAGGGGCGTTCGGTGCCTGCCTGGCGAGCCACCTGGTAAGAGATCGGCGAGAGTTGCTGCCTCCACTCGGCGTCGGACTTGATGACGCGCGCCACGGTTGCCTTGCCGGTGGGTTTGCCGAGGGCGGAAAACTGAACGATGGTGACAGAGCCTGCGCTCGCTTCTACAACACCTGGAAAACGCCGCAAGGCCCAGAGAGCAGCGGCGCAAGCGCTTGTGGCTGTCACGATGAAGGCGCGGCGGCTTGGACGCTGCGGGATTGTCGCGTCCGTTTTATGAAGTACTGAATCTTCTTGCGGGCTCGTTGCCATAATGACTCCTCCTGTCATGTTTGCCGGCACGCGGATGAACAGACGCGCTACCCGAAGGTGAACGCGTAAGCCTCCACGCCGGGGCTTAGAAACTCAATGCGGAAGGTGCGGTCCTGAATCGATCCTTGCTGACGAATGAGCTGGTAAAGACGATCTTCGGTTACGGTTCCATAACCATCCGCATCGGTGTCCACGCCATGATCCGCGCCCGGAGCTTTTCCGTCCAGGGTGACGCGGAAGCGAATCGGCTTGCCGCCTTTCGACGGGCCAAGGACGAGGTGAAGATCGCGCGCGTGGAAGCGATAAACGATGCCGTTGGAGGACGCAAGCGCAGTCGCGATCTGTCCTGCGTCCTTCCAGTTGCCGGTAAGCGCCCATTGATTCAATGGCAGGTCCGCAGGGGCTTGATAGACGTGCGCGGCATCCTGGTCGAAGCCGCCGGGCGACGCGAAGTTTTGCGCTCGCGCGTAGCCGACGTAGGTTTCAGGGGACTTCACCTCGCCCGAATCCGGCGGTGCTTCGGCGCCGGTGGCGGCAATGTTGGCGGCGGCGCCGGGAAGCGGCTGATGATTGGCCTCTTCAAGCAGTGTGCGAATCCACTTCTCCGATTCGTCGTAATTCCCTTCCCCGAATTCGTGATGGCGAATGTGACCGGTGGCGTCGATAAAGTAGTCCGCGGGCCAATACTCGTTGTTGAAGTTGCGCCAGATGCCGTAGTCATTGTCCATGGCAACGGGATAGGCAATGCCGAGATCCTTAACTGCCTTGCGGACGTTTCCCTCGTCCTTCTCGAAGGGAAACTCCGGCGTGTGCACGCCGATGATGACCAGGCCGCTGTCTTTATATTTTGCATACCACGCCTTCATGTATGGCAGCGTGCGCAGGCAGTTGATGCAGGAGTAGGTCCAGAAATCGACGAGAATGACCTTGCCGCGAAGCGACGCCGGGGTGAGCGGCTGCGAGTTGATCCACGTCGTCGCGCCGGAGATCTTGGCCAGCGCCGGACCTAAAGCGGCTCCGCTGCCTGCGGGGCCTGTCATCTGGTTTGCAGCGCCATTCTTGCCGGTGTTTGCAGCCATCATCGAGTCGTTGCCGGCCATCATGGCGTCATTTCCGGCCATCATCTGGTCGTTCGCAGCTTCCGCCTGCTTGGGCCGGGGATGAAACCGGTCGACGAGGCGCTGTTCAAGACCGGCCGAGCTCGATAGCGATAATTGTGTGAGGATGCCTCGGTCGAGGCCGAACGCGACCGCGACAACGCCGGCCAGGATGGCAACGCCGAGAACGCGGCGAATCCACTCTTCTGCCCCAAGGGAGCGCTTCATGGCTGCGAAGACGCGGCCCCCGGCAAGCAGCGCCAGGGTAAGCGAAGTAGCTGCTCCAGCCGCATAGGCCAGCAGCAGCGCGGCGGTATGAACACTGGCGCCGCCCAGTGCTGCACCGGTGAGGATAAGCCCCAGGATTGGACCTGCGCACGGTGTCCACAGCAACCCGGTGCCGATGCCGAGCAGAAACGAGTTGACGATGCTCGGGCCCGCGTCGGCGTTGCGCGAGAGGCGGCTACCAAGCTGCACAAGCGGCCGCGAGATGCGCTCGGCGAGCGATGAAAAAAGCAGTGTCAGGCCAAAGATTCCGAACAGGACCAGCGCGGCAACCCGGCCAAACTGGTTGGCCCGGACAGCCCAGCCGCCGCCAACGGCCGCAAGACTGGCCACCAGCGCGAAGGTGATCACCATTCCGGCCAGCAAAGGCAGGCCGCTTTTGCGAAACGGCTGGTCAGAGCGCGCAAATACGAACGGCAGCACAGGAAGAATGCACGGACTGAAGATGGTAAGAATGCCACCGAAGTACGCCAGCAAAAACAACAGCATGATGCTCACCATTTCCTTAGTGCGGCCACTCGCTCCATTAAAGCCCTACGGCCGGTCTATTCGTTCTAACTATGGGACGCGCAGCAGCCCATAGAAGTTACGGATTCGGGGCCGGACCGGATTGCGGCGCAGGGAATCCGGCCGGATTCGCTTCAATATAGCTGCCCACAATTCGAGCGGCCTCTTCAAGGAACGCGCGATCAGCCTCCTTGAAAGCGGCTGGGTCGTGGCTGTCAATGTCGATCTCTCCCACGATCTTCCCGTTTGCGGTTATCGGCACCACAATCTCCGACCTGGTTTTGATTGAGCAGGACAGATAGCGAGGATCGGCGGCGACATCATCCACGACGACGGTCTCGCCCGACGCTACTGCTGCCCCGCAAATGCCCTGGCTCACCGGGATGCGCACGTGCGGCGTTGGCTCGCCCACGAATGGACCGAGCATAAGCATTTCCGGCTCGTTCGCATCCAGCATGTAGAAGCCAGTCCAACTGAAGTGTGAAAAGTGTTGCGCCGCAGCCTGAACAATTGCTGTCTGCAACTCCTCCAGGGACAACGACGCAGCGGCCAAATGGCGAAATTGGTCGAGCAGGGCGAGCCTCTCCGATGGAAGCTGTGAATCGATCATCTTCTCTAGTATCTAACATGATCGCGCCTGATGAACGAGGCAGAATCAGTCCCATCCGCGCCGGGTGTTACTTGTAATTCAATTGTCACTTGAATGTCACTGTTCCAGCCCCGTGTGTCGCCTGATTTATCCTTGAATCAAGCAGATGCTGGCCCGCATTGCACAACAATTCCGTGAATCGTTAGTTTGGCCAAGTTAATTTGCGATGCGAATCGCCATCCCCAATCTATCCGGGATGACTTCGAAAGCCTCGTAAAGCAGGGACCAGAAAGATGAAGACCATTCTCGCGATTGAGGACGATCCCAGAATCCAAAAGGCTCTGGTGCGGCTGTTCGCCTCTGAGGGATATGAGGTCCAGGTGGAAGGCGAGGGCAACGCAGGGTTGGCGGCGAGCCGGCGATTGCGGCCTTCCGCGGTGGTGCTCGACCTGATGCTTCCCGGCATGAGCGGCCGCGATCTTTGCCGCATGATGAAGGACGCTCAGCCGGAGACGCCGGTTGTCATTCTCAGCGCGGTGAGCGATGTTGCCGACAAAGTGCTGCTGCTGGAGATGGGCGCCGATGACTATGTCACCAAGCCGTTCAGCCCCAGAGAATTGCTGGCGCGCGTCGAGGCGGCGATCCGTCGATCTTCAAAGTCCGGCTCCGCGAAGCTGACCCAGTTTGGAGAGATCACCATCGATGTGGCCAAAATGGAAGTTCGCCGCGACGGGGTTGCGGTGACGCTCACCGCACATGAGTTCAAGCTGCTGCGATATTTTGTTGAGAACGCGGGAAGAGTACTGTCGCGGGCAGAGCTGCTCAATGACGTCTGGGGCTACGATTCCTATCCCAACACGCGCACGGTGGACAACCAGATATTGAAACTGCGCCAGAAACTTGAGCGCGATCCGGCCCAGCCGCATCACTTTCTTACCGTGCATGGGGCCGGCTACAAGTTCGTGCGCGAGGGGTAAGGCAGCGTCTTGAAGCGGCATTCCATTTTCTGCTGCCTTTCCAGCATCGTGCATCTCCGCACAATTCAAAAAAATATGCCACTCAAGGCCCAGTGTTCCGGACTATAGTAACTTGAAAACCGCGAGACTTACTTCAACGCAGTTGCGGAGTTCGTCAGGAACCTCAAGAAGCGCGATTGAGGTCTTTGAAGGGCGGCCAAAGAGCGAGAAACGGTGATCGTTTGAAAACGCGTCCATGGCGAATGCGCACCATGCTGCTTCTGTCGCTGGCGACGCTCGCCCTGGCTATGACCGCGATCTTTCTTGTCATGGTCCGGCTTACCATTCAGGGCCAGGTGCGCGGCGATCTTGCGCTGGACATGCAACACTCTCTGGAAACATTTCACAATTTGCAAGTGCAACGGCAGGAGTTGCTGCTCAGGGAATCCTCGCTTCTTTCGGAGTTGTCGAACCTGAAGGCCATCATGACGACCGCGGACCTGCGGACCATCAGCGACACTGCCACGGAGTTCTGGAAATTGAGCGGCAACGATTTTTTTGCGCTGATGAGCCCCGAGGGCCGGCTCGAAGTTGCTTACAACCAGGGTCCTGCGTTAACCCGCAAAAACGTCGAAAACGCCCTCCGCGATTCGCTCAACTCTCCCGGATCGACGCGCCTGTTTACAACCGATGGCAGGCTTTTTGAAATATCCTCGCGATCGCTTACATTCGGATCCGGTGAACAGATGAGCGGACTTGGTTACGTGACCATTGGATATGCTTTCGACGAAAAAGTGGCAAGAGAAGTAAGTGAAGCTGCGGCGGCTGAGGTGGTGTTTGCAGCCGACGGAAAAATCGTTGCGGGCACACTGCCTCAAGCGATGCGGCAGGAACTGGCCTCAAGCCAGAACGAATTGCTGCACAAGCCGATTGAGAGTCTGGAGATGCGCATCGGCGGAGAGCGCTACCTGGCCTCGTCGGTTCAATTGCAGGCAGCAACACCGACCAGCGGCGCAGTTCAACTGGTAGTGCTCAAGTCGTTTGCTGAGGAGCAACAAATCCTGACCAGGCTGAATCGGCTGATCACCGCTCTCGGCGTCCTGGCCGCCTTGCTGGGCACGGCAATGGCGGCGATCATCTCCCGCTCGGTCACGCGTCCGCTGGAGGCGCTGGTGACTGGGACGCGCGCGCTCAGCCGGGGAGACTTCACCCACCAGGTTCGCGAAGAAGGCGTGGAAGAGGTGCGAGACTTGAGCCGCGCGTTCGATCGGATGCGCGAGCAAATGAAAAAGGCGCAAGAGGAACTGCTGGCAATCGAACGCATGGCAACCATCGGCCAGATGGCGAGCTCCATCTCCCACGATCTTCGTCATTATCTTTCGGCCGTCTATGCTAATGCGGAGTTCCTGGCCAATCCGCGAATCAGCAGCGAAGAACGCGAGGAACTGTTCGCGGATATTCGCGACGGCGTGCAAGGCATGACAGAGATGCTCGACTCGCTGCTGGTGTTTGGCAGAACCGGAATGCAGTTGCGATTGCATTCGGAGTCGCTTGTATCCCTGGTAGATCGGACGGCCGCGGCGGTTCGCTCACATCCTGAGGCGCGCGGAGTCGATTTAAGAGTGCAGCCGGTTTTGCCGTTGAGGGTCGAGGTAGACGAGAAGGAGTTGCGCCGCGCGTTGTATAACCTGTTGCTGAATGCATGCCAGGCGGTGAGGCGATGTGAAGCTCCGGCATGGGTCACCCTCGAGACCGCGATCTGTGCGGATGGCTTGTGCATTACCGTTCGCGATACCGGGCCGGGGATTCCGAGCGCCATTCGCAGCACCCTGTTTGAACCATTCGTCAGCGAAGGAAAACAGAGCGGCGTAGGATTGGGGCTGGCGCTTTGCAAGCGCATTGCGGAGGCCCACGGAGGAAGCATCAGCCTGGAGGATTCAGTCTCCGGGCATACGGCATTCACCATTACATTGCCTCGGGAGAGCATTGTTGAAGAAAGCTCCCGCCAGGCCGCGGAGAGACGATGAGCGTGATCCAGTCGAGGACGCAGCTAGAACAGTTCTCCAATTCATGTGCCGTGTTTAGCTTCGTGCGAGGGGGCTTTTTCTCAAGGAAAAAGTCGCTTATCATCCTGCTGCCGGTGTACAGCAATTGGAGAACAGCTGTAGCCCGCTTAGCGAGCGTGTGGCTATTTTCGCCGGTCATCTTGTTTGCGCAGTCTGCCGGCACATCGATCGCGAACCCCGCCTCGGCAGACCAGATGCAGGCGCTTGAGCAGCGCATTGACAAGCTGGCGGAAAACCTTACCGCTGCCCAACGCCAGGTGGAAGAGGACCGCCTTAAAATGCAGTCGATGCAGGCGGAGCTCGACGACTTGCGCAAGACTGTGGCGGCTGGAAGCGGCGACTCCGCCGGGGCAGCCAATGCGGCCGCAGTCGAACTCCTTCAACAATCTGTCACGCAGATTCGCGACGAACAGGAAGTGATCTCCTCTCAAGTCCAGCAGCATGAGCAAACCAAGCTGGAGAGCGCATCGAAACTTCCCGTCCGTTTTTCCGGCATGGTTCTGTTCAACGCATTCGTGAACGATGGCTCGGTAGATCAGCCGGACCTTCCCACACTGGCCGTGTATCGTCAGCCAGGGCAAAGCCACGGAAGCGTGGGCGCGGGAGTGCGGCAGACGATGCTTAATTTTGCGGGGAACGGACCGAAGCTTTGGGATGGCCGCCTATCCGCGGACATATCGCTCGACTTTTTTGGAGGGGTCACTGCGGGAACCGAGAGCGCGCCCGCGGGACTGGTGCGAATGCGCACGGCGGGGATTGAATGGGAGTCGCCTCGCGATTTGCTGCGATTTGGCTACGATAGCCCATTGATTTCTCCGCTATCGCCAACGTCCATTGCAACTGTTGCGGAGCCGGCGCTGGCATGGTCGGGAAATCTCTGGACCTGGGCGCCGCAATTGCGCTGGGAACATCGGTTCCCAATCAACGAAAGCCGCCAGGTTGGATTTGAATTTGGGCTATACGATCCCTCCTACACGGCTGAGAATGCAATGGAAGCCGAG